>PDWI01000990.1_pt1 | contig 45898 bp, 32 predicted proteins | sample 1430891 | NCBI WGS metagenome assembly PDWI01 (sample SAMN01162508, study PRJNA174530) | Oral metagenome, whole genome shotgun sequencing project. | biome: Marine environment; feature: Marine mammal; material: Swab sample of the gingival sulcus; isolation source: swab sample of gingival sulcus...
TTACAAGCTTTTGATGATTTTTGTAGTTTGTCCACTTATCAGCTAATGCTCCTTGTGGAATCTTAGAATTTATCTTATTACTCATAATGATTATTCAATATTTAGTGATTAGTGACCAAATGTATTGACAACTTCTGCTACTTGAGGAAGTTCAGGATTACAACCAGTAGCATAAGCCACAACTACTGCAACGAAGCCTAAGATAATAATTGTAGTATATACAATAGAGATACATTGCAAACGCTTCAACCAAATAGTATTGCTAAATCCTACAGTGTGAAGAGAACTCCAAAAACCGTGAGCCAAGTGGAACCAAAGAGCAGCAAGCCATACGATGTAAAGAACAACGAAGATAGGGTTGCTGAACGTGTATTTGATTAAGCTTGCTCCGTCGGCAGGGCCAGAAATACCATCAACTCCAATAAAAGAGTTGTAAGCTTCACCTGCGTGAATGTTTAAAATCTCAGGCAACTGCATTTTTGCCCAGAAGTTGAATAAGTGAAGACCAAGTCCCAAGATAACGATGATACCAAGCACCATCATATTTTGAGAAGCCCACTCAACCCCTTTTGGCTTGTTAGCAATAGCATAGCGATCGTTACCTCGTGCTTTCAAGTTTTGAAGCGTTAGGATAAAGGCATATACAATATGCACAACGAACAAAATAGCTAAACCAGCAGTTCCTGCAAGAGCATACCAGTTAGCTCCAAGGAATTCACAAACAGCATTGTAGCCCTCTGCTGAGAATAGTGCGACCAAGTTCATAGACATATGAAAGGTCAAGAAGAGAATTAGTGCAAGTCCTGATATACTCATCACAAACTTACGACCGATCGACGATTTAATCAACCACGACATAATTACAATAATTAAATTTCTAAAATAATTCTTACTTACCTGTCAGACAGAGACTTATCTGCGTTGTACACGACGCATAGGGACAAGCTCCCCTCTAACAGGGACAAAGATATATAATTTAGATATAATTTTCACTATAAATGAGGAAAAAAAGGGCTAATTCTTGAAAATTTATACCTACTAATTGGTATTGTTTTCGGAGAGGTTCCGATTTGTGGTATTTGGAGAAGTTTGAAAAGTCTTCAGGAAAAGTCAAATGAGTTTTCCCAGAAACTCAAAAAAATGTTCCCAAAAACTCATTTGAGTTTTTGGGAACATTTTTTGCTACTAAAATAATAGGTCTTATCTTATTGATAAATAATGGTTTATGAAACAGGCTATCCCTGTGTTCCGAAATGTGGTATTTGGGCTGGGAAGCTTAGCTATTTTCTACTCTATTTTTGCTAAATTTGATGCTAACATAGTTTAGATCGCAATGGAAAGGAGGGGCGAGCTTCTTCACTTCAATAGTAATAGAGCTAACTGTTTGAAATTCAGAAAGTATCCTGTTCGCAATACGACCTGCAAGATGCTCTAATAGCTTGGACTTAATCGTCATTTCTTCCTTGACCAGTTGATAAACCTCTGCATAATTAATCGTATCATCAAGGTTGTCACTTAGAATGCTGTCATCATTATTCATTAGAAGTGAGAGGTTTACTTCAAAGTTGTTGCCAACGACTTGTTCCTGCTCCAAGACTCCGTGATGAGCATAGAACTTCATTCCGTTTAAGTTTATTTCAATCATAAGGTTTTGCGGTAGAATGTGCTATTTATTTGAATCTCTTATTTACTTTGCTAAGAAGCTTATGAGCAATATAGTAGGGCGTATAACGTCGTCCTTTTATGATGGTAAAATAAGACTCTTGTATCGCTCCCATTGCTTGGTAGATTTTGGCAATTGATTCGATCATACTGCCTTCAAAGTCCATCATCGTGATGTTAGCTTCTCTTTGTAGAATGTAGTTCATCAAGAGCACGTTCTTTAATTGATGTTTACCACAAAGGTTTCTGTAACAGCCTTCTGCTATGAAATATGTTCTGTCGTCGCACCTGACAAAGAAGGATACCATTGCGAGCTGTCCATCTTTGTTCTTAACGCCTACCAAGTCTGCATTATTCGTTTTGAGACCTTCTTTGATTAAGGCTCTTAGAAGTTCGGGCTTAGTCTTATAGCCTTTGTAATCAGAGTTGTATAGGAATATCTCCAAAGCTTCATCTACATCAACTTTATTGACATAAGAGAAACCTGCCTTAATGCTTGCTTTTAGGTTGCGACGAAGTCTTCTATTGATGGTAGCAATGAAGTCCTCTTCGCTATGGATATGATCTATTGGTAGAACGAAGTTATAACGAGTTGTTTGGCTATATCCCGCCCAATGCCAAGGCAACCAATCTCGTTCGTTGGGAGATAGATTTAGGTTGAAGTAATGGTGCTTAGGTAGAGATTGATGAAGTACTAAGCAAACTTGTTGTTGCTTGTATGGACTAAGCTCTTCATTTAGATAGTGAATACCTAAATGTTGGCAGTAGTCTGCTGTAATGATTTGTTGGTACTTATATAAAGCTACAAATACAGCAACTGCTTCATTCTTGAGGTTTACAGCATAAAAGATTAGCTCTCCGTCAGTCGTGTGTTGCTTAATCGTTTTTAGCCACCAAGGAGCAAAATAAAGGCTATGTTTCGTTTGACTGATGAGCTGAGAGTATTGCTCAAAACTGATTGATTCACAAGAGAATTTATTTTGCTCGTTTGCCATTACGATGGGGGGATTTAATTACTTAATCTTAAAGGGAAATAATTATTTTGAGATTAAGCTCATAAATTCATTGCGTTTCTCTTGTTGCTCAAAGACACCAGAGAAGTCATAAGTAGTTGTTAGAGAAGCTTGTTTCTCAATGCCACGCATTTGCATACACATATGTTTAGCTTCGATGACTACCATTACGCCAAGAGGGTTAAGGGTCTTTTGGATACACTCCATTATCTCCGAAGTTAAACGCTCCTGTACTTGCAGGCGACGAGCAAAGACATCTACCACACGAGGGAGCTTAGAAAGACCCGTAATATAACCATTGGGGATATAGGCAATATGAACCTTGCCAAAGAATGGAAGCATATGATGCTCACACATAGAATAAAATTCAATATCACGAACAATGACCATTTGATTGTAGTCTTCCTTAAACATTGCTCCTAAAAGAATATCTTCGGGCGACTGCGTATAGCCTTGAGTCAAGAATGTCATCGCTTTAGCTACTCGCTCGGGCGTCTTAACGATTCCTTCTCTATTAGGGTCTTCACCTAATAAACTAAGAATATCTTTGTATCGCTTTTCTAATTCCTTTTGATTTTGTTCCATTGTTTTCCTTGTTGTTCTAATTACTATTCACTATGCGGATTCTATCCCTAATAATATAAGCTTCATTATTCCAGATTGGAAGTCGGTTTTTCAACACGCCCATTACTTTAATGGCTTCTTCTTTAGTGGTGAAGTCGCCGAGTTGTAAATGCCAAAAAGGAGCATTGAAGTGAATATATGTAGGATATTCTGGAGCTATTTCTTTCAATTCTTCTTGACGTTGGTAGGCTATTGCTTTAGCTTTAGGGTCATTGCTATTGAAATATATAATGCGATAGCCATAAGCTACCTGAGCACTGCTTTCATTTGCCAGTACTCGTCCGTATTTAGGGGATACACGCCCCACCAAAGCTAATAAGCGATTCGGTTGTATGATTTCAATCTTGCCCCCATTGTTACTTGGCGTCTTTAGGACTTCAAAGATACTTTGAGGTAAAGCCTTATATTGTTGTGCCTTTATTGCTGTTTGAAAAGAAATAAAGCTTAGGATAAACAGAATAAATAGCTTAGTTCTCTGTATGAGATAGATCATTATTTTTTCTTTTGATATGAAAAGATTTAGGGAAATCATCGATCTCCCTAAATCTTTATGCCTTAGTAAGGGGCTTTTTAGAATGCTTCTACGATTGGAAGGAATTGATCTACAGAAAGAGATGCTCCTCCGATAAGACCACCATCTACGTCAGGACGGCTGAATAGTTCCTTAGCATTGCTTGCTTTACAGCTACCTCCGTAAAGGATTGTGCAGTTTTCTGCGATTTCAGCACCGTACTTATTTGCGATAACTGAACGGATATGAGCGTGGATCTCTTGAGCTTGCTCTGAAGTAGCTGTTAGTCCTGTGCCGATAGCCCAAACTGGTTCGTAAGCGATAACAAGCTTAGCGAAGTCTTCTGCTGAAAGACCAAATAGAGCTTCTGAGATTTGCTTTTCTACTACTTCCATATGTTTACCTGCTTCACGCTCTTCCTTAACCTCTCCGATACAGAAGATAGGAGTAAGACCGTTTGCAAGTGTAAGTTTTACTTTTTCTGTAAGGATAGCTTCTGTTTCGCCATAGTAAGCACGACGTTCGCTGTGTCCAAGGATTACATACTTAGCACCAGTAGAAGCAACCATAGAAGCTGATACTTCACCTGTGTAAGCTCCTGATTCTTTGTCTGCACAGTTTTCTGCAGCGATTGCGAATCCCTTAGCTTCTCCTGCAAGGCTTGCAAGATGAGTGAATGGTGCTCCGATGATTACGTCGCAATTAAGTTCCTTACCAGCCAAAGCTGCGTTAAGTTCTTTTGTAAATTCAAGACCTTCTTGAAGAGTCTTGTTCATCTTCCAGTTTCCTGCTACGATGTTTTTTCTCATTTTGTTTATTTGTTTTATAAATTATAATTAATCTTTCATCTTAAAATAATAGAAAGCATAGCTATGCCTTAGCAAACGCCTACCAAAGCCAAATATAAGCAATATTAGCCATATTATAAGAGGAAATAGTCGAAAATTTTTATAATATGAAGAAATTTGTCCAAACTGCTCCTCTTGTTGCATAGCTTCGGCTAAGTCTTCTCGGTCTGGTATTTCATTATTAGAACATTTATCTATAATCACACCATTTTTCAAGATGACCAAGCCCAAAGAGCCTCGGATAATCGTCTTAATCGTTGTTTTATCCATTCTTAGCATTGGATAATCTGCTCCTGTTTGATAGATCCATTCCTTGATTTCTTCTTCATTAGAAGCGGAAACTCCATAAAACTGTCCTCCGTTTTTCTTATTGAGGAAATAGAGGTAGTTCAGTTCGTCTATCTTATTTTGTGGAGCATCTATCCAAGAGGGAGTAAATAGCAAAATAGTAAGATTTTGATTTTCTAAAATCTTATTTTGCACCTCTTCTCCCTGATAATTAAGAAGCTCAAAGTTGTATTTCGGCTTAAAGTCTTGAAGAGCTTTGTTTTGTTCAACGGATTTGAAAGTCCAAGAGCTATCGGGGAGATTGCTTGATGTAAAGCTTTTTGTCTCGGAGCCTTTGCTGTAAATGTACTTTGTGCTTTCCAATAACTTGTTTTGAAGCTCAAGTTCCTCACCCTTAATAAGTTCTTTGATATTATAGCCGACTTTGTAGGGGCGGAAGTCAAAGAGTGGAAGATTGCTTATATTCTGTTGCATAAAGATCGCTATGCAAACCAATGAACCTACAAGTAAAAGGAAACGCTCACGAATGGTATAGAGGTGTCTAATCTTACGAGCGTTATAGACGAGGAAAAGACTTATGGGTAAGCTTATTATGTTCTTGAGTAGGGTTGCTCCATTGCTTAGCTTAATCGCATCGCCAAAGCAACCACAATCGCTAACGGTATTGAAGAAATAATTGTAAGCTGTGAGCAAAGTCATAAAGCTGATGAAAGCAAAGATAAGACGAGTGCATAGCTTACGATAAATACCCATTGCAAGGCAAGAGCCAAGTATAAACTCAAAGGTAATAAGCAATACAGACATCAGCAATAGAAAATGACTATTACTGACGCTTAAATGAAAAACACTACTTAGGTATTCTTCTATTTTAATACTCAAACCAATAGGATCTACCGATTTGAGTAAACTTGACAATAGAAAGACAAAAGCAAGTATAACCCTTGCTCCTTCTATTGCAATTCTCTTTACGAGCATTCGTTCAGTTTAATTAGACAGAATAGGGCATAGTTGACCATATCCATATAATTTGCTTCAATACCTTCGGAAACTAAAGTCTCACCTTTGAGGTCTTCAATCTGCTTGGTTCTGCATATCTTAGTTAGGATAAGATCTACGATAGAGCTAACACGCATTTGTCGCCACGCTTCGCCATAGTCGTGGTTTTTAGCCTTGAGCAAGTCTAATGTCGCTTGAGCTTTTGCATCATATAGAGCTAATGCCTCATCTTCTGTGATATCAGGTTTCTCGACATAACCTTTCTCAAGCTGAACCATTGCTACAAGTCCATAATTGACAATAGCTATAAACTCAGCTTCAATGCCTTCACCGACTTTGCTAATGCCTGTCTCTTGTAGGGTACGAATGCGTTCAGCCTTGATGTATATCTGATCTGTCAGCGAAGACGCTCGCATTATTCTCCAAGAAGCTCCGTAATCGTGTAGTTTAGCTTTGAAGAGTTTACGGCAATGCTCAAAGATTACCGCAAGCTCTTGTTCTGTATTTCCTTTTTCGAGTGCAAGCATTATATACTCCTTTCTTTATTATTTCAGTAAAGCGTTTCTTAGTACATCATCAATAGTATCTACATAATGGAATGTTAAGCCCTTGAGATACTTTTCGTTGATTTCTAAGATGTCTTTTTCGTTCTCTTGGCAGAGGATAATTTCTTTGATACCAGAGCGTTTCGCTGCCAAAATCTTTTCTTTGATACCACCAACAGGTAGTACTTTTCCTCTGAGGGTAATCTCTCCTGTCATCGCAAGATGAGGGCGAACTTTTCTTCCTGTCATTGTTGAGACAAGAGAAGTTACCATCGTAATCCCTGCACTTGGTCCATCTTTGGGGACAGCACCTTCGGGAACGTGGATATGTACAGCCTTCTCTTTGATGACTTTTTCATCAATGCCAAGTTCCTCACGATGAGACTTAATATAAGATAAGGCAAGGATAGCACTCTCTTTCATCACATCTCCAAGATGTCCAGTAAGGGTCAGCTTAAGGTTTGAACCTTCGTGCAGACTACTCTCAATGAAGAGTATTTCTCCACCAACGCTTGTCCAAGCTAAGCCAACTACGACACCGGGGATTTCATTGCCTTGATATTTGTCTCTTGAAAAGACAGGTTTACCAAGGTAATCGCCAAGTTCATCTGCAGTAACGTCTGTAATCTCAAGGTCTTCAACCTCTTTCTTGTAAGCAATCTTTCTTAGTACGGCAGAGATTTTCTTGTTCAGCCCTCTGACCCCACTTTCTCGAGTGTATTTCTCAATAAGTGCTTCAATCGTTTTCTGAGGGAACTTAATCTTTTCGTCCTCTAAGCCGTGATCCTTTAGAGCCTTTGGCAACAAATGCTTTTTAGCGATTTGGACTTTCTCCTCTTGGATATAACCGCTGACTTCAATCAGCTCCATTCTGTCACGAAGTGGTTGAGAGATTGTTCCGATGTTATTTGCCGTAGCAATAAAGAGGACATTACTTAAATCAAAGTCTAAATCCAAGTAATTATCGTGGAAGTGTGTATTTTGCTCTGGGTCAAGTACCTCAAGAAGTGCGTCAGAAGGATCTCCCTTAAAGTCTTTTGAGATTTTGTCAATCTCGTCAAGTACAAAGACAGGGTTTGATGTGCCTGCACTCTGTAGAGCCTTGATGATACGTCCGCTCATCGCTCCAATATAGGTGCGACGATGTCCACGAATCTCTGCTTCATCGTGTATGCCACCGAGAGAGACACGTTCGTATTTACGTCCTAAGCTTTCGGCAATGCTTTTTCCAAGAGAGGTTTTTCCAACCCCCGGAGGTCCATACAGGCAGATGATAGGGGCTTTCATATCACCCTTTCTCTTGAGTACTGCCAGATGCTCCAAGATACGTTCTTTAACCTTATCCAAGCCATAATGACCTTTGTCCAATACTCTCTTAGCACGCTTTAGATCGTTGTTGTCTTTAGAATACTTTTTCCAAGGCAAATCCAAGACGAATCTAAGATATTGCATTTGTATCGCATAGTCTGGACTATGAGGGTTTAGGTGTTCTGCCTTGTATATCTCTTTTTCAATTCTTTTGGCAACTTCTTCGCCCCAAGGCATTTCCTTTGCTTGCTTGCGAATCTCAGCAATTTCGCTGTCTTCGGAACTGCCGTTTAGTTCTTCTTGTAGGGTGCGAATTTGCTGTTGAATGAAGTAGTCTTTTTGTTGCTTATCTATCTGACTGCGAGTTTTGTTCTCCAAGCTCTCTTTGAGTTGAAGCATCTCCAGCTCTTCCAGCTGAGCATTAAGCACACGCATTCCTCGCTCTTGAATATCATCAAGCTCCAAAAGCTCTTGTTTGTCCTTAGTGCTGATATTCAAGTGATTGATCGCTGTGTGGATTAGGTAGCGAGGGTTGCTGTTGTTGAGCAACATCTTCTGCACGGCCTCAGGGATACTACCTGCTAAGTGGCGGAAGATATTCGTTAGATTTTCTTTGATTGCAGAGAGCAATACCTTAAACTCAGTATTACCTCTTGCAGGAGCAATTTCACTCAATAGCGTGATACGCCCTTGAAGGAATGGCTCATCTTGTGTGATTTCATTCAGAGAGAAACGCTGACGCCCTCTAACGATAACTGTAAGAGAGTTGTTTGGCATTTCCATTACCTTATATAGTTCTCCTACCACGCCGATAGAATAAAGATCCTCGATTTTGGGATCTTGTACATCATCATCTTTTTGCGTTACAGCCCCAAAGAATCCTTTGCTTTGTTCGATATAGCGGATTAGCTTTTGAGACTTCTCTCTACCGACAAGGATAGGCGTCATCACCCCAGGGAGCAGAACCATATTTCTAAGAGGGAGCAAAGGCAAGCTGTTAGTCTCTTCTTGGCTCTCAAGTGTAAAGTCATCTAATGGGTTATTCTCATCAATGACAGGGAAAACAGACATTGTTACGTCTGCTTGACTTTCCTCTAAAAGTATATCTAATTTTTTCTTCATTCTCGATTTTTATTCAATATCTATGTTTGTCTTAAAATCAAACATCAGACAAAAATACAAAAAATAGAGCATACTTACATCAACCCTTATCCAAAATTGAGGCGAAGCATTCTCTATTTGAAAGAATTACCTATCCTGTTACTAAACAAATACAGATGTTTGACTCCAAGCTAATACGACTGATATAATGATATAGGCAAAAGTAAGCCAACCTTTCAAACGAGAATGATTTTCATACTGATACTTCTGCACTAACTCAATATATTTTTGTTTACCTTGAAAAGTGCTTAATACGATCCCTAAAACAACTTCAACAGCGATAAAGCCAAACAGAACATTATAACTAAGAGTGAGTCCCTTATACCTATATATAGAAGCCAGAATAAACCTAATATTTGTCCCAAAAGTTATGACTGTGATATAGATTGCCGGTATTTCATAATCTTTTGAGCTACTCTGTTCGTATAGTTTGCAAGCACGATAATATATATAATAGAAAAATGTAAGCATAATACTCTTAATTTACTAATAGGCTTATTGCTAAGCCTTATTTATCTTTTTGATTTAAGTTGTTTCCTATGACTTATAGTACAGCAAATTTAATAACTTATGCTTTTATATACAATAGGCTTTTTTGAATTTCTAATTTGTCTAAGTTTATGAAGCCTTTGTAAACTGCAAATTGTTGTTCCCTCATTATGCCTTTTATATTGTTGAGAAACGATAGTGCCATCAGCTTGGCACTATCGTACCATTGGGTTGGCACTCCCGTACCATAGGTATGGCACAACTGTTCCAACGTGATGGTATTATCTCCACAGTAGAATCAAACAAAAACTTGTCTTGTTATATATAAATCTTGAATAGGAGATATTTTATAAAATAAATAATTTCAAGGGGTTTTATTTAGTTATATTAAATATTCTTGTTTGTGTTTGAGTAATTTTATTTATCTTTACCGAGTGTTAGTTGAAATAATTAAATTGTTAATAAATACAGGAATACTTATGAAATTAAGAAAGTTACTCACATTTGCGACTTTATCTGTAGGCTTGGGGCTGACAACGCTACAGGCACAATCAGGGAAGTCCTTGGATTTGAATGGAACAGACCAGTATATGTCTATTCCTAATCATGATGATTTTAATATCTCTAAGACAGAGAATTTTACTGTTTCCCTTTACATAAAAACCTCAAAATATACAGGGACTGCATATCCTCGCTTCGTTTCAAAACGTTTGGCTCGAAAGGGGAATAATACAGGGTATGAACTTTGGGGACTAAAAGACCGAAATCATTTCTTTGCTAATACATCTCCAAATGAAAATAATGGTCATAGTGTATCGATGTCTTCTTGGTCTGATCAAGCAGGGGCTTTGAATACTTGGGTACATATTGCAATGGTTGTTGATAGAGCTAAAAATAAGATGTACCTCTATCAAGATGGCATCTTGGCTGCTAACTCAGGAAGTAAGCAACTAAATCGTTGGTTTGTAGATAATCCTTATGATGTAATTATTGGAGCTACAATGAGTGGAGCTACTGATCGATTTGGTCGTTATTTTAATGGTAGTATTGACAACCTCCGTTTTTGGAAGAGAGCCTTGACTGCAGATGAACTAAAGGCTGATATGAAGGCTGATAGAGCAAGTGCAGATGGTCTTGTCGCTGAATATGACTTTGAGAATATCACTGGCAATACAGTCCCTGATATTAGTGGTAATGCTAATAAGCATAATGGTACCCTATTTAACTATAGTGTTGGAGGGGCGATTGATGTTGCTTCTTTTACTGTAGCACAAAATGGCTTCAAGACAGGACGAACTAATAAAAATGAGACAATTCTCAAGCTAAATCTTCAGGTAACAGGTGATAGTGGCGAACGTCCAACGTTTAGTCGTCTTAAGATGACAATGGAGGGGACAACGGCAATCACCGATGTTGAGAAAATTAATGTCTTACTTAGCAATGATGATGGCACAAAGACTATTATCGGAACTGCTCAACCTAAAGAAGGCGAAATAATAATTGAGTTAGATAAATCAGCTCAATTAGGCAATCAGAAGAGCGTTTTATCTCTTGCGTACGATGTGAAAGCTGATGCTATAGAAGGTAACAAGCTTGATGCTAAACTTCTTGAGCTAACGATGTCTAACAAAAGTCTTGACCTTAGTGCAAAAGGTAACCCTTCAGGCGATAGAGAGATTCTCTTAGCTCGCAAGCGTCTTTTTGCTCCGATGGATTATAACTCAAGAAACTACCGTATTCCAGCAATCATTACAGCTAAAGATGGTTCGTTAGTTACGATGACGGATAAGCGTAAGAATAATGAGGCAGATTTACCCGAAGATATTGATATTCTTGTTCGCCGAAGTACTGATAATGGTCTAACGTGGTCTGAACCTGTAACCGTTGCCGAAGGTAAAGGTCGTGGAAAAGGCTTTGGCGATGCAGCCCTTGTAATGGCTAAAGATGGTACACTTATCGCAACATTTGTTGGAGGTCCAGGTTTAAGAGGAGGAACGTCTGCTAATCCTAATAGAACTTATATTTCAAAGAGTACAGATAATGGTGTTACTTGGTCTGCACCAACAGATATTACAGACCAAATCTATGGGGCAAATTGCTCTAACGATGATCGTAAGAGTTGGGGAGGCGTTTTCTGTGCTTCAGGTAATGGCCTTTGTACTCGTGAGGGACGCATTATGTTTGTCGCTGCAGTTAAGCAAGGTAATCGTTTAAGCAATTATCTATTCTACTCTGATGATAAAGGAGATACTTGGCACGTTTCTGCCAAAGCAATGACAGGTGGAGATGAAGCAAAGGTTATTGAGCTTAATAATAATGATTTGCTTATGAGTATTCGCAGACAAGGAGGTGGCGAACGTTATTATACCAAGTCAAGTGACAAAGGTCAAACGTGGACACCAGTAAACACTTGGTCTGAGCTTATTGAACCAAACTGTAATGGGGATATGATTTATTATACATCTAAGCTTGATGGTTATGAACGTAACCGTGTCCTTCATAGTATCCCAAATCATAATAGAAATAGAAAGAACGTGAGTGTCTTTGTTAGCTATGATGAGGGTAATACGTGGAATACTAAGCGTACTCTTGTTGCTGGCTCATCGGCTTATTCATCTCTTTGTAAACTTCAAGATGGTACAATTGGTATTTACGTTGAAGAAACAGATCCAACGACAGCAAGTGGTTATTCTCTTTACTTTATGAATTTCTCTCTGAACTGGCTGACTAAAGGTAAAGATCAATACCACGCACCAAACTCAGGTGTTGTAGCTCTTGAATCACCTACATTCACTCCTAATGGATCAGAGAAGTATGTGGACGAAGTAACCGTTACAATCAATCACGCTACAGAAGGTGTTACGCTTCATTATACGCTTGACGGCACAACTCCAACAGAGGAATCGCCTGTCTATACAGCTCCAATTAAATTAACGAAGAGTACTACTATTAAGGTCTTTGCAGTTAAAGCTGGGACTGTGCCAAGTGAAGTAACTTCTGCTTACTTCCGTATCCGTAAAGCAAATGAGTATGAGACTTGGGACGAAACAGCTCACCCACGTAAGGGGACAAATAGGGTTGTCCAATCCTTGACTATTGAGGGAGCTTCTGTTAAGGGAGAAGTTGAAACTTTTACAATGGAAGTTGCTGGAGAAGATGCTACTTCTCAAAGTCAAATTGTCTATGATAAGACTGCAGAAGTGCTGAAAGCGATGGTTGGCAATGAACTAAGCTTCAAGCCTAAAGTGAAAAATTTAGTTTGGATGCACTATTATGTCTATGTAGATTGGAATCATAATATGGAGTTTGATGCTGACGAACTCGTTTCGTTCTCTCACTTTAGTGCTGATGGCTCTACTTGGGTCGATAGCAAGGGAAATAGTGTTCAAGCAGGCACTCCTCCTTCAGTGTTGCCTTCTTTCATCGTTCCTACGACTGCTAAGTTAGGCAAAACACGTGTGCGTTTCAAAGTAGACTGGAATAGTAAAGATCCTAATGGTAATACAGATCCAAGGAATCTACTATCTAATAATAATGGAACGATTTGTGACTTTACTATTGAAGTTATGCCAAAGAAAACAGCTATTGAAGATTTGTCTGCCGAGGCAATCAAAGTCTTCTTTGTTGGTGGTAAACTTCATATTCAAGGCTTGGAAACATCAGCACAAGTAGCTGTTTACAATACATTAGGTCAGCTTCTTGAATCATTCGAAGCAAATGATCTTGCGGTTTCAAAAGACCTTGATTTAGCTAAAGGTATTTATATCATAACGGTTAAGCAAAAAGGTAAAACTTTATCTTATAAGGTTAGTCTATAGCTCAACCTTAATTTATAAAACGGAACAACGGCTTTGCTCTAAGGAGCAAAGCCGTTGTTCCGTTTTATGGTATTTTGTGGAAATGTGTAATAATCTGTAATCTTAATTAGGTAGGATAGGGCTTGGAATTTACCCAAAAATCGGTATTGATTCCTTTAAGAAAGTAGTCTACCTTTGTCTGTGTTAAAAACAAGTAATAAAGTAATATTAATAATTCTTTCAAATGAAAAAAACAATTAAAGTAATGTTGCTTGGGCTAATAGTCTCAGCAACAACAGTAGGCTGTCAGAAAGATGATACTCCGTCTTTTGAAAAGAAAACAGTTGAAAATGTAGAGCTTCTTACAGCTCTTAAAGCTAAAGGTTTCAAAACCGAAGGGAATGCTATCGTCCTTAATGATGTGGTTAAGAAAACCGATAGGCTTGACCTCAGTGGTATTAAACTCAAGAGCCTTAAAGGTCTTGAGATATTTCCAGCCTTAGAGGGCGTTGACCTATCAAACAATGCTCTTGAAGAGATTGATTTTGCTCTTTTACCAAAGACAGTGAAGGCTGTAGAGCTACAAGGTAATCCTACAAAAGTCTTAAAGAACCTTAAAGTTGATCGTAAGTTTACGAGACTTTTCTTGCCTTCTGTTGCTCAGTTTGATATGGGAGATATCTTAGCTTATTACAAAGCCAATAAAGGACTGAATATGCAGTATGAAAAAGATGGCAAGTTGGTCAAGTATACGCTACTAAGAGATGTTGTAGATGATAATATGAGAGCAGAGTTAAAGAAGTCTTTCCCATCGGTGTTTACTGGAGAACAAGTTGATTTATCTAAGCCAATGAGTGAAGAAGATAGCAAGAAGAATTTTGAGCTTGGAAGCGAATTTTCTACCTACGACAAGGAGGTGAGTTCTCTTGATGGAGTGCAGTTTATTATCTCTCGAGATGAGTATAAGGGGAATTTCATCATTAAGCTTGACAAGAAAGCACCAATCTCTTATTATAAAGCCCCAAAGAATGTAAAAGAACAAGCATTCAAGAATGTTATCGCTCAAGGAGTCTTTGATCTAAGTACAGCTATCAATGCAACAAATATCACTTTAATCAAGATTGATAATCTTAAAGATGTTGATTTGAGCGAGAACGTTGCTTTGGGTGACTTTACTAATGCTCATAATGGATCGGATCTTCAGTTGGTAAAATGTCCTGACTTGGAAACGGTAGAAATGCCTAAGAATTGGGATAAGAAAGAACAAATTGATTTCTCAGCAACGCTATATTCTCTTGACAAGTTCAAAGGTATTGATTTGACTCAAGTACAACGTTCTGCAACGAATCGCTCTTACATCTTAGGCTTACTTCCTGAGAGCTGTAAGATTCTTTATCCAAAGAATTTTCATAAGAAGATTATCTATCCAGAGCTTATTAAAAATCCTACTGAGGAGAACTTAATGAATACATTTATGGTTACAAATGATTTTAAGGAAAGAAAGGACTTTAAGGCGTTTGTAGAGGCTAATAAATCTATCATATTGATTAGTGAAGCTCAAAAAATGATGATGGATTGGTTATACTAAATTAGCTTATTTTAGGTGTTAAGAAATAGACTTCCCTTTGTGAGCAACAAGGGCTCAATCTTGAGGCAAATAGAGGGAAGTCTTACTTCTAAGCATCAGTCATATTAAATATAATGAAATAGGCTTTGGGCTAATCAAAAGAAATGCTTAAAAACACATAAAAGGTAATTTAGAGATGAATAAACTAAGATTGATACAAACCTTTTCAATAATGATATTGTTGCTTTCTGTCGTTAGCTCTTGTCAGAAAGATGATATTATTCCTGAAACACCAACGGATAAAACACAGAGAGAAGACCCCGTTGTTGTAGAGCCAAAGTTAGAAGGGGTGCTATGTAAGAATAAGAAGTTGCTTAATGCCCTCAAGCGTCGAGGCTTTGATGTTAAAGAAAATAGATTAATAATAAATGATAAAGTCAAGTCTTTGAAAGTCTTAGATTTGTCAGATGAGAGTCTTACTTCGCTTGACGGTTTGGAGAACTTTCCAGCCTTAGAGGAGCTTAATTTATCAGATAATTGCATTAGCCTTATGGACTTTGCTCTCTTGCCCGAGCATATCAAGTCGCTTGAACTGCAAGGTAATATCGTTGATAAAATAGTGAACTTAGATCCAAAACGTAAGTTCAAAAAACTCTATTTGCCGAAGAGTGCTTACTTTGATGTTCAAGAAGTATTAGCTTATTACAAGGCTAATAAAGATGATGTAAACCTTGATATGAAGTATGAAAAAAATGGCAAACTTACGGAGTATAGCTTCCTTAGAGATGTTTCAGATGATAATGTTCGTGCTTATATGAAGGAGAACTATCCTTCAATATTTGTAGGAGATCAGATTGATATAAGTAAGGATCTAAGCCCTTCGGAACAAAGCAAAGATTTTATCCTTGGAACGCCTAAGGCTTCCTTTAAGATGAAGGAAAGGATTGGTTTCTATGAGAGTCTAAATGGTATTCAGTTTGTTGTAGGTCGTGATGAATTTAAGGGGCATTTCTCTCTTCATCCCAAAGGCTTTAGAACGTCATTCATTTCATACCTAAAGTTTTCTAAGAATACTGCATCAGTATATATAGATAATGTTGTCTTTCCTGACGATGCTGTCTTTGACCTAACGACAGCAGTTAATGCTCATAGTTTCTTCTTAGGTAGTAATGTATATGCTCGCTTGACAACATTAGATTTCTCTGAAAATATGGCTTTGGGGGATCCTAAGGCTAATGGAGGTAAAGGAAGTCAGCTGTTTTTATTTGACTTAGATTATAGTATAAATAGGCTTAAAATGCCTAAACGTTGGGAGCAAATGAAGGAGGTTAAGCTGTGTTTTAAGTTTCACAATATTGGTATGATTGATGAGATAGATCTTTCAAGAGTAACTGCTGGTACTGATGAACCGAATCTTATTGGTCGTATTACGCTTAATGCTAAGCTTACTAAGATCTTTTATCCAAAGAATTTGTCAGCTTCAGCTCAGAAGCCAATAAGCTTTATAATATCCCACAACTCAAGAGCAACGAAGGCTTGGAAAAACTTTGCTGAGAAAAATCAAAAATTGATTCAAGTGAGTGAGTTGGACGAAGATACTTTATTTAAAACCGCATTGATGTCTTGTCATAATGCTTGGGGGAAGAATTAAATGTTAAAGGAAAAAAGAAATGAGATATAATACTGTATTAAAGTTTATTTCCCTTATTCTTGGGGGAGCTATCCTTCTATCTTCTTGCAAGAAAGAGGAGTTTATCTATCAGAAAGAGATTAAGAGTAATCGACTTACTAATATCCTCAAAGCCCAAGGCTTGGAGTTTGATGGAGATAATTTGCTTGTCAATGATAAAGCAAGAGCTGTGAAAAGTTTAGACCTTAGTTCTTTGGGCTTGACAAGTTTGGATTTCTTAGAGCGTTTAGAGGTATTGCCAAACTTGGAGGAACTAATTTTGAAGCACAATAACTTTGGCTCTAAGATTGATCTATCTAAGCTCCCTAAACAAGTTAAGAGTTTGGATTTATCTGACAATCAGATTTATGAGTTTAATGGTTTAGCAGATGTTGATATTGCTGAGGCTAAGGTCAAGACGTTGAGACGATTCCGTAAATTAGTCCTTCCATACTCTGCACGACTAAATGTTGAGGTCTTACCTTTTTATGCTCATACGAATAAAGATATTCAACTATTGATGCAGAATAAGTTTGGAAAGGTTGAGCCATATACTACTCTTCGTAAAATCCCAGATCCTAATCTTCGTAAATTTTTTAAACGTATCTTCAAGAGTAAGTTTCAAGGAGATGAGGTTAACCTTATCAAAAACTTCTCTTTGAAAGAGAAGAATGCCAAGATGAATATCTCCAATTGTGGTGGATTTTGGGGTGATGAAGAGCTTGAGGGCGTAATATATACCAGTTTGGAAGGGGTTGAATACTTCCTAAATGATCCTCGCTATTCGGGAGACCTGATGTATTTGCCCAAAGAGGGTGATAAGACGACTTATACTTTGGAGTACCTTAAGCCTGGTGTTAAATGTACTGGCTTTATGGTTGAGAATATATCTACGAAGATTTTAGATCTTAGTTCTGCTAAAAATTTATGCCGTTTAAGTCTTGACAATGATGTTTTGGTAAAAGAAATAGACCTGTCAAATACCAAAAAGTTTATGCGAAGAGGAGTTAGTGGTTTTAAGAGTTGGGGAGAAGGAGATATGCTTATCTTCGTGGGTTGTCCTAATCTCCAGTATCTTAAAATGCCTAATTTGACAAACTCTGATAACCTTGTAACAATTAATACATTGGCTCTAATAAACCTGCCTAAATTGAAAAGCATTATTGACCTAAGAGCATTACAGGTTATAGATAATATGATGTTTGCAGAGATAAGTGCAGTTCCTGAGATTAAGTATCCCAAGAAAATAGCCTACTTTACGGATCAAGGAGAGTTTGTCTCCGAGCAAAAGGAGGGAGAGGTTGCTACGAAATTTTATATTGATAAAGATGTTTACAAACGTTCATCAACACAGAGTTTTATTGAGCGTTATAAACCATTCTTGAATGCTACAGGGAAGGTTCAAAACTCAGAGCAAGAGTATTTTGATGATGATAAGCAGTTCCCATATTATTACTATAAACCTAAGGCTGAAAGTCCTTATAAATAAAGATGTTTATGAAGAATATCCTAAAGAGAGTTCTCATTGCTCTTATATTGGTAGCTCCATTATCCTTTATTTCGTGTACAAAGGACGATGTGATTCCTCTTTTGCCGACTGATACGACACAGAGGGAGGATCCTAAAGTCGTAGAAGAGACAAAGGGAGTAGAGTGTCAAAACCTTCCCTTACTTTCAGCACTAAAGCGTCGTGGATTTAGAATCTTGGGCAATAGGCTTGTCATTAATGAAAGGGTTAGAAGCCTTAAAAAGCTTGATCTGAGCGATGAATCTCTTCATTCAATTGCTGATCTGGATAAGTTCCCTGCCTTGGAGGAATTAAATCTCTCAAATAATTATTTAAGAGAAATGGATTTCTCTAAGCTTGCAGAGAGTGTTAAGTCTATTGAACTGCAAGGCAATCCTATTGGGCAGTTCCTTCATTTAGATCCGAAACGTAAGTTTGAGAAGCTTTACTTACCAAAGAATGCTTACTTTGATCTCAATGCGATTTTAGCTTATTATAAGGTAAATAAAGATAATCAGAACCTTGATATGAAGTGCGAATATCAGGGGAAGATGATTGAGTATAATTTCTTGCGAGAAGTCCCAACTCCTGAAGTCCATTCTTATATGAAGAAAAACTTTCCTTCAATATTTGTGGGAGATAAGATTGATTTGAGCAAGAAACTCAGCATAGAGGAACAAGTCAGAAACTTTGTCTTTGGTACACCTTGGAAACAACATAGAATAGATCGACCAGATGTTAGCCTTGATGGAATCCAATTTGTAATAGGGCGTCAAGAGTATAAGGGGCGTATATCGATCTTTTCATCCTATATGGCAGAAGTCTCTTATTTGAATGTATCAGCAAACGTTCCCTCTATTTATATCCGTGACATCAGAATACCTGATGCTGGTTATTTTGATATTAGTGGAGCAATTAGTGCTTATGAGATTTACCTCTATGGTATTGATTGGAAGCGTTGGCGTTGTTTAGATTTGTCAAAGAATATTGCTCTTGGAAAGCCGAATAATGCTAAAGAGAGTAAGTTGTTTTTGAATAACGATGATGATATTAGAGAGATCAAAATGCCTAAACGTTGGGCTATTATGAATGAGGTTAAGCTCTGTATCCGTCTCAGCTATGTTCATAAGGTAAGAAAGATTGACTTGTCTCAAGTAACAAGCCTTGGTGATAATCTCAATATGCTTGGAGTCCTTGAGTTATATTCAGATAAAACGGAGTTACTCTATCCTAAGAAACTAAATAAGCGTGTAAAACCTTATGAATTAGCAATCTTGCCGAATGTTGATAATATGACTCCTTGGAAGGAGTTTTACGCTAAGAACAAAGATCTAATTAGAGTTAATGTAGAGAAAAATGAAGCTGGTGGTTTGCCAAGAAAGTATTCATTCTCTATGGGTTGGGATAAATATGAATAGGAAAAATAAAAGAGTATGAAATACAGAAATATATTAGTTTTTCTTGTCTTAGGAGTTGTACTCAATCTAACTTCCTGTAAGAAAGATGAATTTATCTATCAAAAGGAAATAAAGAGCAATAGCCTTGTAAAGATTCTAAAGTCTAAAGGCTTAGAATTTAAGGGGAATAATTTAGTTGTTGATGATAAGGCTCGGGCGATTAAAACGCTTGATCTTAGTGGTCTCGGGCTTAAAGACTTTAATGCCTTACAGCGTTTGGAGGTCTTGCCTAACTTAGAGAAGTTAATCCTTAGGGATAACAATTTCTCTTATAAGGTTGATTTATCCAAACTCCCCAAACAGATTCAGTATATTGACTTATCAGACAACATCATCTATGAGTATAATGGTTTAGTAAAGGTTAATGTAGATAAGGCTATCGTTAGCACTTTGAGGTCTTTTAAGGAACTTATCTTGCCTTATTCGGCTCGTTTTAATGTAGAGGCTTTACCTTTTTACTTCAAGGAAAATGAGAAGTCTGTGAAAATCTTGATGCAGAATAGAGATGGTCAGCTCAAGCCTTATACTACGCTTAGGGAAATTCCTGATCCCATACTTCGGAAATATCTTAAGAGAGTCTTCAAAAGTAAGTTTTCAGGTGATAAGTTAGACTTGTTTAAGAATTTCTCTCTAACGGATAAGAATGCAATAATCAACCTAACTACTGTTGGTGGCTTTTGGGGTGATCCAGATCTTGAAGGCGTTGATTTTACAAGCATTGAGGGCATTGAGTATATTCTTAATGACCATCGTTATGCGGGCGAATTTTTTGCAATGCGAGAGAACAAAGAGAAAGCCTACACGACAGGCTACCTTAAACTCGGCAAGCATTGTGCAGGCATAAATATCTCCCAAATATCAACGCCCATTTTAGATCTTAGCAGAGCAGAGTCTATCTACAAATGCTTTACAACAAATAATCTGTTGCTTGAATCAGTAGATTTATCTGCCTCTAAGATGATGATGCAAAGAGGGGAGAAAGGCTGGGCTAGTTGGCTACAAGGAGATATGCTTGCTTTTGTTAGCTGTCCTAAACTAAAGAGAGTAAAGCTTCCAGATCTAAGCAAGTCAAAGAAGTTAACGACGGTTAATTATTTAGTTTTTCAGGATTTACCTAAACTGGAGTCTGTTATTGACTTGTCTGGTCTTCAGGTTGCTGTAAGCATTAGGCTTGGAGGTCTTTATTCGGTTCCAAAGTTTATTTATCCTAAAAAGATTGCTTTTTTCCTTGATGATGGGGCAAAAGTAGAGCAAAAAGAAGGGGAGGTTAGTATGGACTTTATCATTGACAAAGATGTCTATAAACGTCATAGTACTCAGGATTTTATTGCTCGTTATAAGCCTTTCTTAGAGGATCAAATAAGTAATTATATTCGAGATGTAGAGTACTTTAATGAATATAATCAAAAGTTACAAGTTTACCACTATAAAGAGATTAAATAGAAAATGAATAAAGAATATAGAATCATATCAAAAATTAGCTTCATAGCCATAATAAGTTTATTGGCTCTTTCTCTAACTTCGTGTAAGAAAGATGATCCGAAGCAGTTGGATAATAAATCAGAATTAGTTCAGAAAGTAGATAAACTGCTATCTGGAAAAATCATAGTTTTGGGGACTACAGCCAAAGCTGGGACTACAGATAAGACTTTGCTTGAGGGGGGCTGTCCTGCTAAGTATTATTTCAAATACCACAAGAGTGAGAATAAGTTGGAGATTGATTTGAAGAAGTTTCAAGTAGGAAATATGCCTTTTGCAGTTGTTTTCAAGTCAAAAGCAGAGTTGAGAGAGTTGAATAATTGGGATCGAGAGGAATATCCTGAAGCTGGTTGGTTGAAGTTTTATGCTGATAACGGAGAGGTAACTCCATTTGTCCCTGAAGGAGAAAAGGTGCCAGAGCAAGATGGTGCAGGGATTGTTGAGGGCTTTGTCAATCCTTTACTTGGGGAGATTGAGTTCTTTATGAATTACAATATGATGAACGTAACTTCGCATTGTTATCGTCAGAAGATTAACTTCAATCGTTTGGCTGGTTTTGACAAAGAGTTTCACGACTATGAGGTTGCTCTGAAAAAGTATAAGAAAGAACACGGACTATAATTTCTAATCTAAATAGGTATTCAGAGCAAGCTTATCGCTTGCCTTGAGTACCTATTTTTTGTATTTCATCATAGAGATGTTTGTATCTATCAAAAAGTGCTTAATTCTTAGCTTATTAGTGCTAATAAGTCTTGCCTCGCTCTCTGCTCAGCACAAAGTTAGAGTTCAGATTTTGGAGAAGGGGACGCTACAGCCTGTCGTCTCGGCTATTATTCATTATGGTCAGCAAGCAAAGAAGCTGGACAAACATATCATTACAGATATCAATGGAGAGGCAATAATGCTCTTTGAGGGAGCCGTATGTTACTACGAAGTCTCTTATATGGGCTTTCAAACCGATAGAGGAAAATGCTTAGCTTCTGAGAAGAAAAAGCTTATTTATCTCAAGGAAGATGTTATGGGGCTTGAAGATGTCGTGATAACGGCTTCAGGTACTGCGACAAAGCTAAAGAAGTCTCCCGTAGTAACTCAGGTTATTAGTGGCAAAGCTTTAGTGAATGCCGGCTATGGTAATCTTCAGCAAGCTTTAATGCAAGAAACCCCCGGTATGAATATCCAAAAGGTTGGCTTCGGTAATGAGATGAATATGCAGGGTTTAGATGCAAGGCATATTTTGTTTTTGCTTGATGGAGAGCGAATGACAGGAGAGATGGCTGGGAATTTAGATTATGAACGTTTTAATCTGCACGCTATTGAAAAAGTTGAGATTGTCAAGGGGGCTTCATCAACCCTTTATGGATCACGTGCTGCAGGAGCTGTCGTTAATCTGATCACAAAGAAGACACGGAAAGCTTTCAGCTTGACAGCGGGGCTACGTTATGCTCAGATGAATGAGCAAAACTATAAGCATCCATCAAAAAAAGACTTCCTCTATATGTTTGAGCGAAATAGCGATAAGCCTAATGCTCAAGCGTGGCTTTCTATGGGGGCGAAGAGGAACTGGATAACCACACAAACAGATCTTTGGATTAGCTCATCAGATGCTTTTTATATGTATCAGAAAGAAAATGACAAGAAAGTTTATTATGCGTCATCAAATCCATTCTTAAAGAAGGATAGTACCATTGTCTCTCGTTTATCTCGTCCCCCTATGGGTATTTCTGGAGATCAGCATCTCTCCGCTTCGCAAAAGTTGTATATAGAACCCTCAAAGGATTTAACTATCCAGCTCTATGGGACTTACTTCTTTATGAATACGCTTGATTTGATTCAAGATCTATACTTCACGCAGTCCCAAGATATTACCTCTGGCATAAAGTTTCGCTATAAATGGAAGGACTATTTGTCTATTTCAGCAACTTTACACACGGACTATTACAAGCGTTATAAACGGCACGAAAGACGAGATGTCCGTATGAAAGTTTATGACTCTTATATCTTTCAGCCACGTATTCGCTTAGAGAGTAATTATTTCTCTGGGCATAAACTTATCGGAGGGCTTGACTACCTTAGAGATGATTTGACGAGTGATCGCTTTGTCAATCAGAAGATGACAACAAGGGGTTTGAAAGAGTGGGAGTGGTTTATTCAGGATAGCTATACGATTAGTCCTAAGTGGACTGCTGAAGCTGGTGTTCGTACGACTTATAGTTTACCTTTTGGTACAATGGCTTTGCCTAAGCTTGCCCTTAAATATAGCCCTGATGAGGCATGGAGCTTCCGAGCGAATTATGCTATGGGCTACCGCTCGCCTTCTATTAAGGAGCTGTTCTTTAATTGGGATCACCTTGGAATGTTTCAGATAATAGGGGATCAAGATCTACAGCCTGAGAAGAATAATTACTTTTCTCTTGGAGCGGAATATAGTAAGGATAGGCTATTCCTCTCTGCCAATACTTATGCAAATTTCTTTACTGATAAGATTGAGGGGGTATGGAAGATTTATGACTTCCAATACAATTTTGAGTATATGAACCTTGTTAGTCAGCGATTGTTGGGGATTGATGTCTTGTTTCGTTGGAATTTTAGCGATGCGTGGCTGTTGAATGCTTCTTATTCCTATGTCAATATTGAGGATAGCCATCAGGCAAAAATTAATTCTACTTCGCCTCACGCTGCGACGGCAGGGATTAGCTATCGTTATGCTTGTCGCAATTATTATTTATCGGCTAACCTTACCGCCTCTTTTACTGGAGCAAAGTCCTTTGAGGTTCAGGATCGTCTAACGATTGTAAAGCAGGGGATTGGGAAGAATGGGAAAAGCTATAAGCATACGAGGAGTGTCCCTGCTTACTTTCGCTGTGATCTGCCAAGCTATTCGCTCTGTAATCTAAGTGTCAATCAAACTTTTTACAATAAATATAAACTATCTATTGGAGTAAATAACCTCTTCAATTATACGCCAAAGACTTTAGGATCGGGTTTGACGATGTTTAATATCCCTGCGACTTCTGGAGCAAGAGCCTTTGTTCAATTAGAATATAAATTTTAGCAATGATGACGGATTATATAATCAGCTTAATCAATAGGGGAGTGATCCTATTTGTTTCCCTAATGCTTTTCTCGGCCTGTGTCCAGTATGATGCAGAGCCTTTTGATGGTAGGGTATTGCCTCGTCGCTCGGGTTATGTCAATGAGGTTACAAACGATTGGATCTATTACAACTTGAGGACAGGCGAAGTCTTCAATGGAGATAAAGTCAATCAACATATTAAGGAGGGGGAGCAGAAGAATCGGCTTGATTGGGATTTAGCCTTTTGTGGCTTCACCATAAGGACGAATAGTGGGACAAGTGGTATCGGACACGGCGGTGCTGCCGATCTGGGAAAAGGGAATTATGAGAAGTGGCAACACCTTAGTCAGTTACCTAAGGGGCTTAAGTGGGTACTTGATAATGGAGATGTTTACGTTACTATGTCAAAGAGGGACTGGACTCATAAGGCTGTAAAGTTGGGCAAGACACATATTCCGTGGTTTGACCCAAATAGAGGTCCTAAGCGAGAGAAGACGAATGCCAACCCTCTGCTTGAGCAGGCTCTTCGTTTTTCAGGACCTCCACCATCTTATTTGCCTTCTTATCATACTTATGTCATCAGAACGGCGGACGGAAAGCACTATTATAAGTTGCAAATTATTAGTTGGTTCAACTCTGATATTGAGATTGGTGATAGTGGTGGACGTATTAGTTTTTATTGTGATGAATTGAAATAAACTACAACGGCAGTGCTTCAAGAAGCACTGCCGTTGTTTCATTATGCAATTTAGTATTTTACATCCTTTAGAATGTGGAGAACTTATTTAGATAAATAGGTTTTGTTTATGGGGAGTAAAGTCAAACCACTCGTAAGGAGCGTTGATGATGAGCTTCTCCTCTTCTCCTTTGATTGTCAAAATACAGAGATTATGCTTCCTATCTGTAAAGCAAAAACGATATTTTCCAGTACTATTGTGATAATGTCCCCAATAACCAATAAGAGGACGTGTTGCAAGGTTTTTAGTCGCAATAAAATTCATTATTGTGAAATCTTTATGTACTTTTTCTGCAATACAACCATTGATGTTAAGCTCCTCTTTGCCTATAAGGTAATTGATGCGAAGTTTATCCCCCTCTTTCTCGACCGAAGTGGGACAATGATAAAGAGCTTGAAAAGCATAATAGCCCCATAAACTTATCATAAAAATCATCCATATAATACCAAGGTATCTTCCTTCTATGAAAGCTTCAACTATATAGGGAATCCCTAAAAGAAGAAAAAAGATAACAAAGCTAGAGAAAATGATATTTAACCAATCCCATTTGCAGATAAATTTTTTCATAATAGTCAGTTTCTTTAGTTTGTAATTCTTTATAAGCCTTTTTTAAGGGGAAATAAAACATATTCTTAAAACCTCTCTAAAACAAATATAAAAGTTTTAGGAGAATTGAGCAAGCTTTAAAGAAAGTATAAAAAAGTTATTTCAAGCTTTTGTGAGTTTGTTCGGGGACAAACTGTAATTTGTTCCCAAGCAAACTATAGTTCGTTCGGGAACAAACTAAGCAATCTTCAAGCTAAATAATAGACTCAGCCCCTTGTCGCGAAAGAGCTACAAGGGGCTGAGAGTATTATTTACTTTGAGTTACTCGGAGATTGTTTGATAGCCTCCGAAAGGTGTGAGGGCAGAGTACTCTGGAGCGTAGAGAGATTCTGCCGAAGCGTTAGGGAGCGAGAAGCGACCCGAACGGACAACTGCTTGCTGATAAGAGAAGTTGTATTCGCCACGAGCTAACTTGTCAAAGTAAAACTTTGTCGCTTCTTTACCTACCTCGTAGAAATAGTTCGTTAGACCATAAGACCAAACAAAGCGAGAATGCTTATCTAAGTGTTCGGCAAAGAGCAGACGAGGATCACTAACCTGAACGAAGTCCATCGCTCTATCCAGTTTGAGGTACAGCCTAACTTCAACGATGTCGCCTTTGCTTAGCTTATCCCCTTGCTTTAGTTCGCTAAAGACTATCTTATCGCCCTTTTGTTTCTTGAGGTAATAAGCTCTTTCAAGGCGAAGCTCCTTGCCTCCTGCCTGAACTTTTTGCATTTTTTGCTCATAGCTTAGCTTAGCCATTCCCCAAACGTCGCCTTCTCCTTGCACCTTGATGAGGACTTGATTAGGAGCTTCTTGCTTCTTGTCAAGGATTGTTTCGCTAAAGCTAATATGCTGTCCTGAGAGGCTTGCTAAGCGTTTGCCACTATGACGAAGCTCTACTTGGCTGGTCTTTATTAAGCTCTTGCCTTCAAGTTTGCCCCCGTCAGAAGCCCAAATGCCGTAAATAGCGTCAAGGCTTGCCACAGAGCTTTCCCAATGGGTAGCACGTTTCTCTCTCAAGAGCCATTGCTTCAAGCCTCGGATTAGTGCTTTTTCTTGTGGTTCAAAGCGAAGCAAGTATAAGATCATTTCTGATTGGAGTGCATACTGAGGGTTACGCCAGTAGTATGAACCAGCAGATGGGAAGAAGCAAGCTCCGTCCTCACGCTTTATGATATGCTCCTTGATTGATTGCATCAAGTCCTTAGCCAGCTTGGGCTCGGTAGAAGCAAAGGCATAGTAGGCTCTTAGCTTCTGTAGGAGTGGAAGCTTATAGCTATAGTCTTTATTCGCTTGAGCTACTGCTAATACCCGAGCAAAGAGCTTGCTTTTGCTTGCCGATGCTTGAGCTCCAGACATTTCAGACGAAAGGTAGAGGTAGTTCATCAGACGAGTTGGTAGATAACCAAGCTTAGGGAAGTCAGGATTATATTTCTTTAAGTCCTTTAATTCTTGTTTGATGATAGCTTGATAAGCTTGCCAAGCCTTTTGACGGATTACAAGAGCTTCCTTAGAAGGCTTTGTGATCTGCTCACGTCGTCTTAACTGCATCAGCACGTACTCTGTAATATAGTTGCTCTTGTGCATTCCTTTGAACCAAGAGAAGTTGCCTTGATTGTCTTGCAACTTTTTAAGCTCTTCTATAAGCAAAGCTTCACGCTCTTTGACAAAGTTGTCATCAGACATTTCGCCAAAGAATGCCGAAAGTTTCTTATAGCGAGCTTCTTCTTTCTCTGGACGTATCCCAAAGATACAAGAGCTATTCTCCATCATACTAAGAAGGCTATCCCTCAAATAAGGGCTTTGTTTGCTGAGATAATCCGAGAAACCTTTAATCTTAGTTAGCTTCTGGCTTACGGCTAAGCTGTAGTAGTTCGTCAGTAAGCTGATTGCATTCTTGCTATAAGTCTTTGGTGAAAGCTCGGGCAATGCGTCAATAGTATAGAGCAATGGGTTGCTCTCCAAAGAGAAGTCGAACTTAGCAGTCCCTAACTCTTTGAAGTTCTTTGGGTAAATGCTATCTAAGGCTACAACCTCGATCTTACCTTCCGTACTCTCCGAGACAACAGTGATTGCTTGTGTACGCTGAACTTCAACGCCATTGCCTTGGATTGCTAAGATATGTTCTTCGCCATCGCTAAAGTTTTCGCCAAGAGCCGTAATGCGAATGCCAATCTGTTTATCCGCTTGGTAGTTTGGTATATTGAGGGTAAACGAAGCATTTACCTGTTCTTTGGGTTCAAGCTCGTAGTCTTGAATCTCTGGGCGTTTAATGACTTCCTCGTTCAGGAGGTTCTTTTGCTTGAAAGTCTCCTCTCCATCAAAGCGATAATACTGCACTTGTACTTTAACCTTATCAGCCTTGTCGCTTAGGTTACGAAGCGAATAAGCAATCTGAACTTCATCGCCTGAGCGAAGGAAACGTGGCATAAAGGGTTTGAGCTCAAGCTCACGATAGGTTTCAATCTCATCGCTGTAGAGCGTTTGATATAAGTCCTTGGTGTGAGCAACGAGGTAGAACTGCCAACGAGTAAGGCTCTCAGGCATTGTGAACGATAGGGCAAGCGAGCCGTCTGCTTTCGTTAGCTTCTTAGGGAAACAAAAAGCCGTTTCGGAGAAGTCTTTGCGGATAGAGAGGGGCTTTTGTCCTGAAGCAAGTCTACGTACTCTTCGAGCTTCCTTATTTGGTAGCCCCAAGCCTGTAACAATGATCTCTTCAGCTAAGCAAAATTCAATACCTTCGGCATTGTCATATTGGAACTTATCATAAACTCTAAATTTAGTATTGGGCGTATATATCGTTGTAAATGGTTTGAGCCAAGAAGTATAAGTTGGATAGTTTTGGAGGAACGAGGCGAGAAGTTCTGGCTTATACTCTCTACGAGTAAGGTTGTTGAGTGACGCATCATAGAGCCAAGCTGAAACGCTTGCTAAGACAGGTTTCTCCCCTTGTAGCACTTGTACTTGCCATTCTTCCTGACTGCCTGCTCGTACACGATGACGAAGTGTTGACCATTTGAGGCTAAGCTTTTTCTCTTGCTGACGCCCTTTGATCTTAAACTTACGTTCGTAAAGCTCTGCATCTCGGACGAAATACAAACGTACACAAAGGATATCGTCTAAAGCTTTTGGGATAGGTAAGCTTAGTTGATTTAGTTTGTTTGCCTGAGGACGGAGCAGTCCTTTTTTGAGCAGACGACCATTAGCTGAGTGAATATCATAGAAGATATAAGGCTTGTTGAAGGGGGTTGCATAGAATAATTGCAAGGCTTTGTCAAGCGTAAACTCATCATCTGAAAGGCTTGCAAATAGATCTTTCTTAATGAAGTCTATTGATTTTGCTTTTCTATCCCAAAGGACGAATTTCTGCTCTTGCTTGACTTCTTCGCCATTCTTGAGGCGAAGGCTTGCTTTAAGCGTATAGATGCCGTTATTTAGACTTGAGATTAAAGTCTTTGTTTTCATATCTTCATTGCTGGCAAGCTTAAAGTCTTTAAGCGTTTGCCCTTCTTCATTGAGGAGCTGACAGTTTACTTGATAGGGGAGTGGGTTACCAGAGAAATCTTCTACTGCAATTCTCAATTTATCTTTTGGGCTTTGCTTGTCTATGAAGTTCGGAAGCTTCAAATCCATCTTCACAAGCTCGTCTCCAACGAGTAGCTGTAAGCTTTTTATCTGCACTTCGCCTGTTGGACTTGTTGCCTGCACATCAATGTCAAAGATATAAAGAGCTTTGTCGCTCTTCTGCTTGCTATCTCGCTCTAAGACAATGGAAGCTTCGGCACGCCCCTCTGCATTACTTTGAACATCTACTTGAGGTAGATGTTCTTCTCGTTCGTATCCAAACCACGCCCAAGAGTAGAGACTTCTCTTAATCCGATAGGTCAGACGACAATCTTTCAGAGGCGAACCATTCATCTCTTTGACTAAGGCTTTGACTTTTATCGTACTACCTAAGCGATAGCCTGCCTTAGGTTGCTCAAGGCTTAACTCATAGCTTGGGCGTTGATATTCCTCAACCTCAAAGCTATATGCTCCAGCATAATGATATTTGCCATTGCTCTCTTCCTCTACATAAGCATCGTATGCTCCAAGGTTGGCAGACTTTGATAGCTTGAAGGAGCAAGAGAAGCGACCATAGTCGTCTGTTGTACTCTTGATTTCTTGAACGACCTTTCGTCCCTTAGCAAAGGAATAAAGTTTAATACGTATAGGGTGTTGGGCTTCCACACGAGCCTCACTCGCTAAGTATGTACGGCGGACAAGATAGCCAAAGACTTTAACCTCTTGACCTCTTTTGTAGATAGGTCTATCTGTTTGTACAAAGGCAGAGAGTCTGCTTTCCTTATGCTCTTTTTGAACTTTGTGGAAGTATACTGCATCAAAATCGTAAAAAGGTTTTTGAAGATAGAAACTCAATGGATCAGACTTATCCAAAGCTGTTAGCTGAGGTTCTCTGCCAAAATCGGATTTCTTCGCCAAAGTCATAGAGCCATTTCGGTCTGTTGTCCAAACTTTTTTATTGACGTATGTGTCTTTAGATCTAACTTCCTGAAGAACCTTCAGAGCTTGTAGCGGTTGTCCTGTTGAGGCATTGAGCCATTGCAGGCGTAGAGGATAGGTCTCTCCTTTGTCTCGAAGCACAAATTTGTCCGAAACATACATAGACTCACTACAAGTCAAGGCTTTGCTTTTCTTGGCTAAATTATACGCCCAAGAAATGCGTTTCTTAAACTTAGGGACAAATCTAAGGAAATACTGCCCTGTTTTAGGGAATTTAATGCTTATGGTATCTTCTATGCTTTTCCATTCTTTGTCTTCAGCAAAGCGATAGGTTTTTACTCTAATAGGCTTATCTCCAGCTTCTGGTCTGTAGTATTGATGGCTTTTGCCGGTATAAGGCACTTTGTATAGTTCAAACTTTACGTTCTCCAGATGGCGATGTCTTAGAACGATTTTTATATCTTTACGACCAATCACATAGGAGGAATAAGTAGAGATGTCTAATTTGGGATTAAGGATAGACTTTACCTCTGACCATATCTGATTGCGAACATCTTTGTTTAAGTTGGGATAAGCTCTCCAAATCGTTTTAATCTCGGCTAAATCTGTCTTAGGAGAGTCATCAATTTGTCGGATAATATAGCTGACATAGGGCTTCAGCTCTTTGCTTCCGAGGTGTGCTTCGTAAAGGTTTTTAAGTTTTTGACGGTTTTTATCCTTGACAAAGAATTCATAGTAGAAAAACTTTGCTCCAAGTTCATCTCTAAGGCTATGTTGCTCTTTGATGTAGTCCTCCAATTCCTTTTGAATGATTTTGGCAGGCATTGGCAAGCTATCAAGCTTTTCTCTATAGAAAGAATTGTATCTATTCAGCTCTTTGGCAAAGCTTGAGAAGACAAGTCCTCCAAGCCTAGCTCCCCACATCGTCTTGGCAGGGAGAGGAGCTCTATAGAGCAAGCCAAGAGTTCCGTACTGAATGGCTGATTCATTGAATAAATGACTGTAAGTAAATACTTTCTTTAGTTCGGCATTGATATGCTTGATATATTGAATGTCAGTCCAATAGCGAGGGCTGGATCTCTGCTCTCGCTCGCCAATGCTAATATCCGACTGGTGATAGCTATAGCGATGTCTGTAAGCTAAGTAATAGTTAAGCTTCAAGAGAGCAAGCACGCAACGATCTTTGTCGCTAAGCCAAGTTAGATTTTCTAAATCTTTATAGACTTGAGCAATAGCAAGGTCGTGCTTTTCATCTTTTCTGTCAAGATAAAACTTTGTCCAAGCAATCTTTTCCTTAGCGTAGGCGAGATAAGGAAAATTTTTGGATAGCAAGGCTAAAGTCTCCAAATTTTGAGCCTTAGCAATGACCGTTTGGGGGTGATTTTTCTTTTCGCTTTTGATAATTTCTTTTTGCAACTGCTCCATTTGAAGCACTTCTTGCCCAAAAAACTGAGCCTTAAGGTTTACAAATGTTATGCCGAAACTCAAGAATAATATCCCGATAATCAGTCGGTAAGCTCTATTCATATTCGTTTTCATATCTTGTTTTATTTGATTATTATCTATGTATGCTAAGATACAAATTTATATCTCTTTTTCAAGCTTTAATAGACGTTTTTTTACAGATAAGCCTCCTCCATAACCGCCAAGACTTCCGTCCGAAGCTATTATGCGATGGCAAGGTACGATTAGAGCGATGGCATTTGCACCATTTGCACCAGCTACGGCTCGTACTGCTTTGGGCTTTCCAATCTTTTTTGCCAAATCAAGGTAGGAGGCTGTTGCCCCATAAGGTACTTTCATTAGTTCCTGCCAAACTTCTTTTTGAAAGTCAGAGCCAAGCAAAAGTATAGGTAGGTCAAAGGTTTTGCGTGTTCCGAGTAAATACTCATCTATCTGATGCCTTGTTGCCTCAAGGATGGCTTCGTCTTTTTCCTCAAAGTCGCAGTTTAAGGCTTTCTTGAGGCGGTTATCAACGGTTGTTCTCATTCTACGATAGCGATAGTCTAAAAGACATAGTTTGCCGTCATAAGCTCCGATAATTAGTTCGCCTATTTTTGTTTTGTAGTATGCTATATGGATATTCATCTTTTTGTTATTATTAATTGTATCCCTCAAGATAAGCAAAAAATCATAACTATAAGTCTTTGTGTTTAGTTTTTAATAAATATCTTGTCTCTTTGTTAAATCTATTTTCCCTCAGTTTGTTCGGGAACGGACTGTAGTTTTTAGCGGAACGAACTTGAGTTTGTTCCCGAACAAATTCTAAGTGCCACCCCGATGGTTCTCGAGTGCCAAGCCTATGGTACAGAAGTGCCATCACGATGGCACTTCTTTTTTGTGTGGAGCAAGGATAAAGTTTTTTTTGTTAAAAAGTATAACTATTCTTTGAGGGTGAAAAGTATAATAACTGATTTAATATATTAATAAATAACATTTTAAGATTAGTTGTATAATGTATTGTTGATATTTTGATGGTGTTGTTTTTTTTTTACATTTGTGAGGGTGAGGATTGAAACTGGAACTGTATCAGAGGGTTTAAGGTTTAGTGCAAACAAATCAAAATTTAATATAAATTAATGTTTTATGAACAAAGAGTGTTTTTCCAAGCTTCATTATGAGGCTCCAGAAGTTACTGTTATTTATCTAAGTAACAGCCTTTCATTCTTGAAGAAAAGCTTCTCCTTGAATGCAAACGGTCAAGACTGGAACGATAGTGATTTGCTTGATAGCGAATTAGATGACGACTTATTTGGCGATGACTGGGGTTATGGCGGTCTTGTCGGTGAATAATTATGAATTAAAAGATAGTTTAACATATAAAAAAGAAAGAAAATGAAACGATTATTTCAGTTGGTAGCTTTGGCTACCTTTGGTCTGACACTTGGTTCTTGTGACAAGGACGAAGTCGTTCAGCGTCAAGGAGGGACAGAGCTTACAGAGCCTGCTCGCTTTGAGTTAAGCGGTTCTCTCGGCAATGCTCTTAGAGTTCATTCCCTTAGTAGCAATACTGATGAGATTAATGCAGACGACCTTCGAGCAGGACTCTTCAACAAGGGAACAAGCAGTGCAACCAAGACTATTGTCCAAGCGAGTGACTTCACTACAGGCGGTCGTCAAGCACGCTGGGGCGTTATCTACGACGGAGGCAAGCACTATGCTATGAACTGTACGAATGCTATTGAAGATGAGCCAGCAGATCCAAGTACGATCGCAGATAATACGGTTCTTTTTAAGCAGAGTACTTCTCCTAATACGATTGAGGGTGCGAAGCTCAAGATGTATTGCCGAGCTTTAGATGATCTTGATGACATCAAGCACGGCCTTATGGTGCTTGAGGGTAAGGCAGGCGATGAGCCTCACAGCACGAAGCAGTATTTTACTGCAGAGAAGGGGACTGACCCTAACGGGCGTATTCAGGGCGTGATGACGAGTGCTTTTCAAGCAGGGCGACATATCCCTATAATGACTGATGTTGTAGAGTTTGAGAAGATGAGCCAGCCTCTTGCTACTACAGAGGTTAAGTTTGGTCCTCGTGGTTCGCTGATTGGTTTGCATATCAAGAATAGAACTTCGGAAAACATCATCGTAACAGGTATTGTGGTTAATCGCACAGGTGTTTTCGACTACAATGGTTACTTTGACTGGCACGAAGCAGGTAAGCCAGCCAGCTTTACGGCAGTGTATTCAACAGTTCAAATGGCAACGAATGAGTTGTCTTTCCCTGTTTATCAAGATAGCGATGCCAGTGCAACAGGTTATACGATTAATAAGGACAACGCAGAAGATGCAATGCCTTGCTTCTACGTTTGGGGCTTCCAAAAGTCAGACAAAAAGGGCGATGCTTTTGAAGTGAAGATTACTTACAAAACGCCTACAAATGCTACCGAGCAAACGACACGTGTCTTTAAGATAAAACCTTCTACGATTAATAGTAGTAAGGAGTTTCACGATGGTTATTCGTATAATACAATTTTAACGATTAACGAGGCTAATAAGTCTGGAGGAGCGAGTGGTAACGACTGGGGCAACGGCGGTCTCTTACCAAATGAGGACGAAGATGAAGGACCAAAGACTATAGAAACTTATGATGGTAATTCTATTTCTTTTGAGGATTTTTTAACGCCTTTGGATTTTGTTGCTGAAGCTCCAGCTATTAATAAAGCGGGAACAGGTTTCGTTACAAATCACGAATTCCCACATACAGATGTTTATGCTGACATTAATAATGATGAGGCTGGTTACTTCAATTGGAGAGAGGCTAAGGACTTATTCAACAGTAATTGGTTGAAGGATCACTATTATTTGCCAACTGCAGCACAATATCGCTCAATCATACCGACTCTCCAATTTCATAGAGAATTAGTTAGAAATAGTAAAAATGAATCTGTTGATATTAATATGAGCGGTGAGCAGTCTTATGTTTCTGATTTTATTACAGTCTCTGAGGATAGTAGATTTGTTACTTATGCTCTTCGCTTTAAAAATAATCCTAAATGGAAGTCAGCTTGGCGTTACTATGCGGATGGTTCTGAAAGCACTAATGATTTTCGAATGGTTATTCAGTGTGTACCACTTATAGGTGAAAATAAAGATAAAACTTTTGAGGAGATTAAGAATAAAGATTTTTTTACAAGAAATAAATACAGTAAAAGAATATTCCCCGCTTATGGCCAGTTGCCTGAATCATCATCTAATCAGATTTTTGGCAGAGGGTTTCAAGTTGATTATTGGGGAAGTATAGATGATAAATACTGTTCTATGGGAGGGTCTTTTACTTCTTCAATAATATTTGTTGGTAACGGTTCTTCTTCAATAATTAAGCATTACACCGTACGTCCTTTCCGAAGAAAATAAGTAATTATTTGCCTTATTCAATAAAGGCTTTGGTTAAAGGTAAAAATCTTTACGCGTAAACTTAAAAATGTTTACGCGTAAAGTTTCAAAAGTTTAGGCATAAACTTTTTTAGCCCTTGAAATAAGCTATTTAGATACTATAATTAAGTTTAATTTTTATACACAAAAGCTATGTTAAATTACAAAATTGCAAATCGAGAACTACCAACAAAAGATGGTAAAAAAAAGAAGTATTATTTTGCTCGTACAGTGATTAATAATCAGATTTCCTTTGAGGAATTTTGCGAAGAGCTTGCCGATGGTTCGACTGTGGATAAAGCCGACGTAATGGCAGTCATTAGCCGTATGACGACGGTTATAGCTCGTCATTTGGATAGAGGGAATTCGGTTGATTGTGGTTCTTTGGGTAAGTTTCGACCTTCTGTTCGCTCAAAATCTGTTGAAAGCGAAGACGATTTCCGCACAGAACTAATGAAAAGTCCAGCGGTTATCTTCACACCTCGCAAGGACTTCAAAGAATGCTTGCATAATTCATCGTTCCGTTTGGTTAAAGACAAAAAGGCTTTGGAAGACGGCTCTTCGGCAAGTTCAACGACCGAAGGCTCTGAAAGCGACCCACTCGGACCCAACAAGAAACACACCGGCTTATAATATTAAGAATTAAGAGTTGTGAAGAAGCTTAGCAACCGAATTGATTAAGTATATATAGCAAAGACAAAGAGGGAGTGCCGTTTTGGGCAACTCCCTCTTTATTATCTATTGTGTTATGCTATTTACAGCCCTTTAGCTTGTAGATAGCGTTCAGCTTCTAAGGCTGCTTTACAACCAGAACCTGCAGCTGTGATTGCTTGACGGTAGTGTGAGTCCGCTACGTCTCCTGCTGCGAATACTCCTTCTACTTTCGTGCGAGGGCTATCGCCATCTGTTAGGATATAACCAACTTCGTCAATGTCTAAGTATTCAGCAAATAGCTCTGAGTTTGGAGCGTGTCCGATACCTAAGAAGAAACCATCAATGGTAATCTCTACAATTTCTTCATCAGGTTGACCTTTTCTCTTGACAAGCTTTGCTCCCTCTACGCCATTTTCTCCAAATAGACCAAGCGTATTATGCTCCCAAAGAATCGTGATGTTATCAGCATTCTTTACACGCTCTTGCATAATATCAGAAGCACGCAAAACATCTCGGCGAACAATCAAGTAAACTTGCTTAGCCAAGCCTGATAGGTAAAGAGCTTCTTCGCAAGCAGTGTCTCCACCACCAACGACAGCTACGTTTTTACCTCTGTAGAAGAATCCATCACAAGTAGCACAAGCCGAAACGCCCATACCTGCATATTTCTTCTCATCTTCCAAACCAAGATACTTAGCTGTAGCACCTGTTGAAATGATAACCGTATCAGCTTCAATCTCTACTCCGCTATCAAAAGTAATGACATAAGGAGCTTTAGAGAGGTCAGCCTTGACTGCCAATCCTGAGCGAACTTCTGCACCAAAGCGTTTAGCTTGTTTGCGTAAGTCCATCATCAGTTGAGGACCTGTTACGCCCATTGGGTAACCTGGGAAGTTCTCTACATCTGTAGTAGTAGTAAGCTGTCCTCCTGGTTGCAAGCCTTCATAGAGCAAGGGGGATAAGTTTGCTCGTGAAGCGTATATTGCCGCTGTGTAGCCTGCAGGCCCTGAACCTATAATGAGGCAACGTCTGTGTTCTCTTTCCATAATCTATTAGTATTTTTATTTATAATGTTCTATTTGCTTTTAAGTAATAATCTATTTATCAAACAAATACAAGTGTTAAAGAGTTCATTTGAAAGCCGATTAATGCTTATCTGTCGTATAGAATATGATTTTTTTAGCATTAACAAGCTCTTCATTATTCAAGCGATAACGATTGTTGTAGAGCTTATTCCCTACACGCAAACTCTTGAAGTATTTGTCGGAGATTGCCCCTCTTTTTTCTATAACAAGTGTTTGCTCGTTGTAGTATTTTGGGTTGAGATGAAGCGTAATACGCTTGAATGTTGGTGTGGTAAGTGCAAAACTCATCTTCCCAGGGCAATCAGGGTAAAAGCCCATCATTGTATAGATTGCCCAAGCACTCATTGTACCTGTATCATCATTGCCTGGAATACCATTGGGAGCATTGTGATAAACTTCTTTGATTAGCTTTTGCGTTAGATACTGCGTTCTCCAAGCTTCTTTCGGGAAATAAGTAAAGAGATAAGGATAAGCAATATCAGGTTCGTTGGCAGGGTCGTAATTCTTTTGCTCAAAGACCGACCAAAGCTTTTTGGTAAACTGCTTAGCTCCGCCCATTAGTTTGGCGAGACCTTTGATGTCGTGCGGAACAAAGAAAGAATAGTTCCAAGAGTTTCCCTCGTGAAAGCCTGATGATGGTTCGAAATTTCGTCCAAGTACAGGGTCAAATGGAGAGAAGAACTTCCCATTAGGCGTAATCGGACGAAGAAGCCCAGTTTCCTTATCGTAATAATGTTTGTAGCCTTTACTTTGCTTTAGGAAGCGTTTTGCTAACTTTGGATAACCGATACTTTTGGCAAATACACCTAAGTTGTAATCAGCAATGTAATACTCCAAGGCATTAGATACGGAGTGGTCATACTTTTGTCTAAGCGGAATGTAACCACGGCTTAGATAGTCATCAATATCTGGGCGAAGGAGGTTCTCTTTTCCCTTTGTCGTAGCTCCCTTGAGCATTGCTTCAAGCGTTGTCTTAACATCAATCTCTTTGACGAAATCACGAATGCCTCTCTGCCAACTATCATTAATAACTGTGATAGCAGGGTCGCCAGACATCGTTAGCGTTTCTCTTCCGTATAACTCCCACTTTGGAAGCCAACCGCTCTCTTGGTACATACGTAGCATAGACCTCAGCATATCACTCTGTTTCTCTGGATAGAGCAAGCAGAGAAGTGGGTGTACATTACGGTAAGTATCCCAAAGAGAATAAACGGTATAATGATTGCTTTTGCTGTGTCCTGTCTTGAGGCTGGTCATCATTGGATATGTTCCATTCACATCTTGTACAATGTTTGGGTGGATAAGCAAATGATAAAGAGCTGTGTAGAAAATTGTACGTTCGTCTTGTGTGCCACCCTCTACTTCTACTCGTGATAGTGCTTCTTCCCAAGCATTTTCTGCCTTAGTTTGGAGCTTTGAGAAATCGTAAGTTGTACCTTGTTCCTCTTCAAGGTTCAAAAGAGCATTTTCTTCACTAACGAAAGATACAGCTGTTTGGGCATAAATCGTTTCGCCAGCTTGTACGTCATAGCTAAACCAAACACCGATATTATCGCCACTTAGTTCTTTGCGATAGCTTCGGTAGATTTTATTCTTGCCGTTGTCCTTGTCCCATTCGGCTTCTACACCTTTCATCTTAGGTTGTTTCTTCCAATAGCCACTTTCTTTAGCCTTGCGACTAAGACGAATAGCAAAGTACTGATTGAAGACTGCTTGAGGATTGTAGCAGAATGTTCCCATTAGCTTAGAGCCAACGATTGTAGAGTCATTGACGAAGCGAACGGTAGCTCCTGTTTCATTTGTCAGACCTTGACCTAAGTTAATGAGGATTTGTTTTCTTCCAGCTTCGTCAAAAGAGAACTTTGTCAAAGCTGTTCTCAGCGTTGCAGTGGCTTCGGCTTTGATCTTATGCTTGTCAAGGTAAGCAGAGTAATAACCTGGGTGGCTATGCTCTTGGCTAAGCGTTGTGCCATAATGCGTGTAATCAACATCAAGCTTGCCTGATGTTGCCGTCAAGAGTATGCTTCCAAGGTCAGGGCAACCAACACCGCTTAGATTAACGTGGCTGAAGCCTGTGAAATACTTATTGTCTGAGCTGTAAGGTGTACTCCACCAACGAGCGTCTTTGTCAAAAGTATTTAGAGAATCACTACCCATTACATTAAATGGGGTAATGCTCATTAATCCATTAGGTAAGACAACCCCTGGGTTTGTTGTGCCGAAGTTGCTTGTACCAATATAGGTATTAACTTCGTCAATCAAACGCTTTTTGTCCTTTTGCCCATATAATGAATTACCAAAGATTAGGCTAAGACCAATACCAACTAAAAATATCGTCTTCCTTGTTATTCGTATCATCTTTACATCATATTTTAGTTCCTCGCTCCAAAGATTGCCGAACCGACACGCACAAGCGTTGAGCCGTGCTGAATGGCAATCTTGTAGTCTCCACTCATTCCCATTGAAAGTTCGGTGAAGTGTTCGGGTTCAGAGAGCAGTCCTGAAGACTTAATCTCATCAAAAAGCACCTTGACACTTGAAAACTCTTGATGAATAAGCTCTTCGTCATCGGTGTTGGTCGCCATCGTCATTAGTCCATCAAGGCGAATGTGAGCGAAGCGTTCGGGTTCGTCGTGTATTAAGCGGATAAGCTCCACGACCTCTTCTTGGCTGAAACCACTCTTAGTTTCCTCTTGAGCGATATGCACCTCCAAGAGAACTGGTATTCGTCTTTTGTTTTTTTCGGCTTCTTTGTTGATGACCTCAAGCAGTTTCAGAGAACTAACACTCTCAATCAAATCGATAAATGGAGCAATATATTTGACTTTATTCGTCTGTAGATGACCAATAAAGTGCCACGAAAGATCAAGATAAGCTCCTGAAAGTTCTTCGTATTTGCCTACAAGCTCTTGTACTCGGCTTTCGCCAAAGACACGTTGTCCTGCCTCGTAGGCCTCTATGATAGCTTCTGTTGGGTGATATTTAGATACCGCAACTAGCCTTGTTTCTTCTGGGAGATAGGACAAAATCTCCTCTATTCGCTCCTCCATAACTAAGACAAATCTGCTTGGAAGACGTCAAGTATTGCTGTCTCTGTAACGGCTGCAATCTCATAATCTCCCATATCAGAGCCATATTCTTCTTCAAGACGCTTGACAGCATTGAGCAAGCTATCACTCTGGATAAGCACGGCGATAGCAGTCTTTTTCTCCTTATCAGCCTTTTCATCATAGGTAATCATCATTACTTTGATGCGGTAATAACGATCTGCCTCATCTTCATTGCTCAAGAAAATATCCGCAAGTTTCATTCTTCGGATATTGGTAACGCTTAGCTCTCCAATAGAGATTAGCGGTTGTATTTGCTCAATAATGCGTGCTTCAGCTTCTGTAAAGCTAAGTGCATCTACAAGGTAAGCTTCTGATACCTTCATCATTCCGCCACCTTCGGCTTGTCTCTCGTAAGAAACTTTACATTCAAACCAGTTATTCATATTCTTTTTTTCTGTTCTAAAGATGTGTTATTTATTTCAAGTTACAAAGTAACAAATTTTTTTGTGATTAAGCTCTATATCAAGATAATCTCGTGTTTACGACATTCTTCTTTGACAGCTTCCGGCCAAATACTTGCTTGTATTTCGCCGATGTGGGCTTTTTGGAGCAAGAACATACACAGGCGAGATTGTCCAATCCCTCCACCAATACTAAGAGGTAACTCGCCATTGACCAATTTCTTGTGGAAATAAAGCTCCAGATGATCCAGTTTGTCTTCAAGCTCTAATTGACGAAGAAGAGCCTCTTTATCTACTCTTATGCCCATTGATGAGACTTCAAAAGCTCTCTCAAGGACAGGATTCCAAAGCATAATATCGCCATTTAGACCTAAGAAGCCATTTTCACTCTTGCTACTCCAGTCGTCATAGTCAGGGGCTCTTCCGTCGTGCTTTTCGCCGTTGCCGAGTTTAGCACCTATCCCCATAATGAAAACGGCTTTGTGTTGCTTCGTAATTTCGTTTTCACGTTCCTTTGGGCTAAGATTTGGGTAGAGCTGACGAAGCTCTTCGGAATGAATAAATTTAATCTCCTTAGGTAGTGTCGGCTTTATCTTAGGGAAAAGCTCCGAGACAAGATACTCTGTTCTTAGGATAGCATTATAAATCTTCTTAACGATCTCTCTGAGGAAGTCAATGTTTCTATCCTGCTCACTGATGACACGCTCCCAGTCCCATTGGTCAACGTAAAGAGAATGTAGGTTGCCAAGCTCCTCGTCCGATCGGATAGCATTCATATCAGTATAGATGCCATAGCCCTCTCTGATGTTTAGGTCAGCAAGTGTTAGGCGTTTCCATTTCGCCAAAGAATGTACGACCTCGGCACGGGCTTCGTTCATATCCTTAATTGCGAAGTTTACAGGACGCTCAATACCATTTAGGTCGTCATTGATACCCGTTCCTTGTAGGACGAAAAGAGGGGCTGTAACACGGCGAAGTCTTAGCTCTGCTGATAGGTTAGACTGAAAGAAGTCTTTGATTTTCTGAATGCCTAATTCGGTTTGTTGTAAGTCAAGTAAAGGTTTATAGTTATTTGGTTTAATGAAATAGCTCATCTATTGTGTTTTTTATTGTTTTTCTTTAATCTCTAATTATTTTCCATACAAATATAGACAAAATAGCGTGATTTATAAAGGATCTATGTCAAATAAGACACGGACTCTATTGCTTTCTGGATAAGATTGTCGAAGTTCTGCGACAGCTTGGCGGAATAGCTCACGCTCTCTTTTATATGGCTCTTGAAATGGTCGTCGGCAAGTTATCTGTCTGATATATTGCTTGTCAATACGTGCAATAGAGGGTTTCTGAGCCTCGCTGATACGTCCAAATTCAGACCAATAGGTTCTTAGTATTTGGCTAAGGGTTTGTGCTGTCTGCTCTACAGAATCTTCGGCAAAACCTTTGATTGTGATGTAGCTAATGCGACAAAAAGGCGGGAAATTGAGGATTTGTCGCTCCGAGAGTTGTCCCTTGATAAACTGGCGGTAGTCAAAAGCCTTGAGCCTTGAGATAAAGGCTTGCTCAGGATTATTGGTCTGCAAAAGAAGCTTAGGCTGAAAGTCTGATGTGGATTGATGAGCTTCGCTATAACGCATTAGGAGCTGATAGAGGAGCTGATAGGCTCGCTCTTCAGTACGAAAGTCAGGGTAGGAGAGCAGTTCATCAAGTTGCACGACCGCCATTAGTCCAAGCGGTTTTTCCTCATCAAACCAAAGAGATTGCCCTTTGATGAGCTGAGTGCCTACAATAATATCTATCGTCCCAGAGGAGAGTTGCTCTCTGATTTCTTCTTGCTTTTTGTTGGTCTGTAGGCTTTCGCTATCAATACGTAGCACTTTGTTTTTTGGGAATAGCTCTTTGAGTTCCTCTTCTACTCGCTCTGTGCCATAGCCGACCAAGGCAAGAGCTGGTTGCTCCTTGCCGTAGAAATCAACGCTTGTTGCCTGACAGCTGGGGCAAGCCGAGGGAAAAGGGTGCTGATAACCGCAGTAATGACATTGGAGCAGGCGAGTAGAACTATGATAGTTCATACTCACATCGCAGTTGCGACAGCGAATATGCTCCGAACAGCTATTGCAAATAACATAAGGGGCATAGCCTCTTCTATTCTTGAGAATGAGGACACGCCTTCCCGCCTTGAGGTTTACGGCGATCTCATCTCTAAGAGCTTTGCTTATGGTCTGCCCATAGCGTAGCTTGCCTTCCTTTTTCTGTTGGCGAAGGTCAATGCTTTCAATACTAACTTTTAGAGGAGCTTTCTTTTGTAGCTTTTCATCAACATTGACGAGTTTGTACTTACCTCTTAGGATATTAAAGAGGCTTTCTGCCGAAGGCGTTTCGCTGGATAAGAGTATGGGGATTGAACGGCGATGAGCTAACCAAAGGGCAACATCACGGCTGTGATAGAGCGGTTGGCGAAACTGCTGTTTGTAGAGATACTCCTGCTCTTCATCAACAATGATAAGCCCAAGGTTATTCATTGGTAAGAAAATAGCATTACGCCCACCAACGACAAGGAAAGCCTTATCCTTGTTATTAATTGTTAGTGCAAGCTCACATCGTTTAGGTTCGCTAACGAAAGTATCATAATAATAAATAGGTTCTTCTATGGCTTTGTGTAGCTTGCTGTAGAAACTTCGCTGACTGCGAGCTTCGTAAGTATTGGGGCGAAGAACTAAAACTTGTTTGCCAAGCGATAAGGTATGAGCAATTTGAGCAATGAAGAAATCTTCCTTGTGCTGACTATTACCTGTGTAGAGATAATGTACCCCTTGATTTAAGCTTTGCTTTTGATAGCCCTCTATTTGCTCCAGATACTCCTTGTCAATTTGTATCTTCTCTTCATTATTGAGTCGGCTGACAGCCTGTTCAAACTCAACTAATATCCCCTTGTCAATTAAAGCTTTTATGTGAGCAGGTCGTGTCCTTTTCCCCTTGGCAAAGCTCGCTCGCTCTATAGAGTAGGCGGTGTAGTCAAAGTCGCTTTTCCCTGCCTTAGCTTCTAATTCAGCTATAAAGTCAAGCAAAAGTTCCTGTTGCTTTTTGGTTCTTTTGAGTTCGCCGTCCATAAGTTCGCTAAGAGCCTCATCATCGCAATAGCCTTCGCTCAGCCTAATGTATCGCTTCATCTTTGGTTTATAACGCTTCTGAACACTTTCTTCCGTCAGCACTGCTCCTTGCCTTAGCAGTCTGTCAAAAGCTGATGAAGCAACCCTACCTAAGCGATTGCGTAAGCTTGTGAGCGAAAGTTCTTTTTTCTTCTCTTGACTAAGAATATCAAGAATTTGATAGTCAAGTTTGGGCATTTGCTCCGAAGCAACAAAGTCTTCATTCAGGCGTATCAGCGTTTGGCTCTCAGGGACAAGTCCTTTGGGCAAAACAGCTCTCATCACTTGTCCGATAGAGCATTGATAATAGTCGGCAAGCCATTCCCAAAAGAGGAAGTCTTCTTCCGTCAATATAGGTTTGGGGTCTATGATGCTTTCAATGTCTTTAATGAGCTTTGCTTCTACATTAGGGGGGAGCGTTTGACTAAGACGGCGGATAAGTCCAGTATAGAAACGTTTTGACCCGAAAGAAACGGTTGCACGTCTTCCAACAAGCTCTTGAGCATTAGGCAGATTAAGGAGGCTATCATCATCAAGTCGATAATGATAGTTTTCTTTTAGGTCAAGCGGTAGGATTAGCTCTGCGTATATCATATATATAATTAGTATAATGAAGCTGTCTCTTCAGCCCATTCGTTTGAAAACTTTAAGGCTCTTGCTCTGATTTCATTCCAACTTAATGCCATTTGCTTTATTTGCTTGCTTCATTATTGATTGTCTAACAAAGATAGATATTATTCATCTAATCTTTATTTTTTGTATAGGCTAAATAGGTGCAAATCTTAGCTCTTAATTCGTCAAAATACCACAAATCCGAACTGTTGCAGACAGGTTTGTTCAACCATCTATCTATCAAGGGGATACAAGGCTTTGTTTTAAGGGCAAAAAATGACTGGGAAAACTCATTTGAGTTTTCCCGAACATTTCTAAAAGTTTTCCCAAAAACTTTTCTAACTTTTCCCGAAGACTTTTTGAACTCTTCCAAATATCACAAATCGGAACAGGCACAGCCTGTTCCTTAGTTAAGAATTATGAATTAATAATTAAGAGTTGCCATACTCGTTCGCTGAGCGTGTCGAAGCGGGGTCGCAGACTATAATTATGGCGATATTTCAATGAGCTGGATAAGGTTCGTGTCTTAGTTTTTGCAAGTATTACTAATATATTGTATTTTTGTGCTAAATAGACATTTAGGTAGCACCAAGGAGTGATTTATTCGGTTTATAAACGTTGCTATTTGATATTAGATAAAAGATAAATATGATAAATATAACTTTTCCTGACGGAAACGTACGCCAGTATGAAGCTGGCATTACTGGTATGGAGATTGCTAAAGGGATTAGCTCTCGTTTGGCAAAAGAGGTCCTTTCTATTGGCGTCAATGGACAAATTAAAGATTTGAACTTTCCTATTACGGAAGACGCTACTATTCAACTGTATAAGTGGGAAGACAAAGAGGGACGTAGTGCTTTCTGGCACTCATCAGCTCACGTCTTAGCACAAGTGATTTTGGATTTCTATCCAGAAGCTAAGCTAACGATTGGACCTTCTATTGAGACGGGCTTCTACTATGATGTTGATTTAGGTCAAGGTAATACGATTTCGGAGAAGGACTTCCAAAAGTTTGAAAAGCGTTTCTTGGAGCGTGCCAGAGAGAAAGCTGAATTTAAGATGAGAGAGTCTTCAAAAGAAGATGCTTTAGCTTATTATGGAGCACGCAACAACCAATATAAGGTTGAGCTTATTGAGAATCTACAAGATGGAGATATTACTTTCTGCGACCATAGCGACTTTACAGACCTTTGTCGTGGAGGACATATCCCTAATACAGGTTTGATCAAGGCGGTGAAGATAATGAACGTAGCTGGTGCTTACTGGCGTGGCGACGAGAAGCGTGAACAGCTTACTCGTGTCTATGGCGTTTCTTTCCCTAAGCAAAAGATGCTTGAGGAGTATCTGCAAATGCTTGAAGAGGCTAAGCAGAGAGACCACCGAAAGATTGGTAAGGAGCTGAAGCTCTTTGCATTCTCTCAAAACGTTGGAGCAGGTTTGCCTCTTTGGTTGCCACGAGGTACGCAACTGCGTTTGCGTTTGGAAGAGTTTCTAAAGCAAATCCAAAAGCAATTTGGCTATCATCAGGTGATGACACCTCATATCGGTAGCAAAGAGCTATACGTTACTTCGGGACACTGGGCAAAGTATGGCGAGGACTCATTCCGTCCAATCACAACGCCACAAGATGGCGAAGAGTTTATGCTCAAGCCAATGAACTGTCCGCATCACTGTGAAGTTTATAAGAGCTTAGCTCCGCATTCATATAAGGATCTACCTCTTCGCTTGGCGGAGTTTGGTACGGTTTATCGCTACGAACAGAGTGGTGAGCTTCACGGCTTGACTCGTGTGCGTGGCTTTACTCAAGATGATGCTCACCTTTTCTGCCGTCCTGACCAAATCAAGGACGAATTCTGTAAGGTAATGGATATTATCTTTATCATCTTTAAGGCTCTGAACTTTGAGAATTTTGAAGCTCAAATCTCTTTGCGTGATAAAGAAAATCACGAGAAGTATATCGGAAGCGAAGAAAACTGGGAACGTGCTGAGCAAGCAATTATCGACGCTTGTGAAGAAAAAGGTCTTCCTGCTATTATTGAGTATGGAGAGGCTGCTTTCTATGGTCCTAAGCTTGACTTTATGGTTAAGGACGCTCTTGGCAGACGTTGGCAGTTGGGTACTATCCAAGTGGACTACAACTTGCCAGAACGCTTTGACCTTGAATATACAGGCGAGGACAACAAGAAGCAC
>PDWI01000991.1_pt1 | contig 45885 bp, 51 predicted proteins | sample 1430891 | NCBI WGS metagenome assembly PDWI01 (sample SAMN01162508, study PRJNA174530) | Oral metagenome, whole genome shotgun sequencing project. | biome: Marine environment; feature: Marine mammal; material: Swab sample of the gingival sulcus; isolation source: swab sample of gingival sulcus...
GTATTCTTCTGTGGATACTTTCTTTTCCTATAATTAAGTGCAATAAAAAAAGAGAACTAAAATTGCTTTCAGTTCTCTTTTTCTGTGAACACGGAGGGACTATTTTGAAAGTGTTAGTCATTTGAAAGTCAGTATTTTAGTATTTTCAATGGGAACCGAGTGGGAAGTTGAGGGGTGTTTTGCTTGCGGAAACTACCCAAATACTACCCCACTTTTCTATTCGTTTCGCTATTTTTTTTAACAGCATTTTCTTCTGTAAGTTATGAATGCATTTCAGCATAATTTTTTAATGTTATCTGCTTATCCAAAAGTATGAATAGATTGTATAAATCTTCGCTTAAACTTCTTTTTTTATTTAGATAGTCCAATACATTTATCTCTATTTTTTCGTCTATATCAAAATAGCCGTCACGTTCTAACACTATTTTTGTATTAAGGCTGTCAGTGAGTGAGTTGAGAGTAATCACATATAGAGTATAACTATCATCAAGATGGTTTGGCAAATCACTCGTTTTTATTTTTATGTTTATTGACTTTTGTTCTGTTTCATAGAGCATGATGCAATAAGATAGATTGTTCTCTTTTTTGCTTGTTTCTGAAAGAAAATTTAGAAGTTCATCAAAGAAAAGGGTTGAAATATAGTAGTTTTCGTTTACTATAATTTTTTCTATATCACTCCTGTCTTTCAAATAATCGACAAATTCCATAATCTTACCTATTTAAAATTTCCAAATTGTTTTCGCCAAACACTAATTTTAATACTTGGTCTTTCTTGTCTTCTTGTAGTTCTATTTGTAAAACTGCTTTTACTGGCTCTTGTTTTTTTGCAATATCTTTTTCTGAAAATGTTATAATTTCTTCAGGTGATATATCTAAACATATTGCTATTTGCAATAGTTTGTCTATGGTTAGTTTTCTATTTCCGTTCTCAATAAGGTTGTAACTACCTTGTTTTATGTTTATTTTAGATGCTACATATTCTTGGCTATACCCTTTAGATTCACGGATTTTCTTAATGTTGTCAAGTATTGTTTCTGTTGTTATCATATTATACAAATTTAAGTCTTTGAAAATGAAATGGTTATATAAAAAACGAAATATTTCATTTCATTTTGTTATTAATTTTATTGCAAAATGAAATAATGTTTCTATATTTGCACTAACAAAACGCAACAAAAAAAAACGAACGCAAAACGCATACCATTATGATTAAGCAAGAAATTATTAAAAAAATGAAAGAAGACAGCGTATTTCTTACGCAGGTCGCTGCAGAATTGGGCAAGCCTTTCCCAACTGTAAAAAGCTGGGTGCAGCGAGAAAGTTCTCGTTTGCAGGAATATCCTGTTTTGCAGGTATTAGCAAGATTATTAGAGAAAGATATTAGCGAGTTAATCGCAGAGTAGATAACAAAAAGAGGATAAGACAGTAAACGGTGCTGCGAGGCAAGACAACTTAAATATTCTATGCTTTTACCAACCGCCCTCTTTTTTTAATAAAACATTATGAAAAAGAAATACAAAATATCGCATTTTGATTCCCATTCAACGCTTACTGTTGAAATTGATTTTTCGTGTAAAATAGATGTTGGTGAGGGCGAAGAATATACCGTTGACCAGAGCATCAAAGATATGGTTGATTTTTGGATGGGAAAAGACGAACGGCTTATGGATTCAGAAGGCGATTACACAATTGCATTTCTAAAGCAACTCCACGCTGAAGTTATGGAGATTTTCATTGAGTATAATTACAACTTGTGGGGAATAACAGAAGAATTCAATAATAGAGAAGGTTGGTCTAAAATGGATGGGAGCTGTGGAATTAAATTGATTGATTTTGAAGAATCAGTGCTTTTTGATGCAGATCTTTTTGGAGTTGAAGAATTAAAGCAATAATCCAAATGAAAAAAAACAACGAAATTAATAAAGATATTAAGTCTGATTCAAGAAAGACTAACAGGATTTAGACTGAAACGGCAAACAAATTAGATAATAGAATATGAAAACAGAAAATCAAAAAATAGCAGAAAAGGCTATTGAACTAATGGAAAATGCAGAAACAAAAGAGGAAGCATTAAATGCCATTGAATGGCACGAATCAATAAATGACCCTGATATTGATATTGAATACGATGGCGAAATGGTGTCGTATTTGGATCTTTGGGGAGAATCGTTTGGTGAAAAAAACAGAAGATGGGATTTAGAAGATGAATAAAATGACAAAACCAAATTGAATCCCTAATTGAATTTTTGTATGAACAACTATGAACACAATCGAGTTAACCAAAATCCTCGCCCTACTTCAAACTAAATGCAGTGGTAAAAACGGATTACACAACACTTTTTTAATCACAGACAGCAAGCATTTAGAAGTGAAAGTTTGGCGAGAATACAAAAACAAAACAACGACAGTCTTTGATAAGGCTGTGCTTTTAACAGACACTGAAAAACTAAAGAATTTGCTCTTGGATATAAACGGAGCATTAAATGAAATATGTTTTTGATTGATTTATTTTATTAACCGTTGGCGTGTGATGATGTCAACTATGAGAGCAAGGGAATCTGCCCTTGCTCTCTAAATCCCAAGACTATGAAGAAAATCTCAAAAGAAACAAAAGAAAAAATACTTGCTGCAGGAAAGCTTGAAGATTTTATGGAACTGAAAGGGCGAGGCAAGACAAAAAAATGCCCCTGTCCGAATTGTGAGGGAGAAATGTCGGTAACTCCGGCAAAACAAATCGCAAAATGTTTTCACTGCGATAAAAGTTACAATAATCCGGTAGGCTACTTAATGGATACGAAAAACTTGTCGTATCTGGAGGCGTTAGAGGCTGTTGCCAAGCATTATCTTATCGACTTAGAAACAGACGCAGAAAAACGAAAGCGTTTAAAAGCTGTCGAAAAAGCCAAACGCATAAAAAAAGACAATTTTTGCGACCAGCAATTAAAGGCATCGGGGCTTGACTATTCGGACATAGAAGTCGAGCTAATCGAAGAGGACGGCACAAAAAAAATTGTTCATCCATTCCGTTCCGGAACACGTAATCAGTACAATAACATAGTTGAGGGCAGAAATGAGGCAGATATGCTTGTTTATTACTACGACTTAGAAGGTCGTCCGGTAATGTACAAGCACCCCAAAAGGGATAAAATGTTGCCACTTGTTCGGGTGCGTTGGTCGGTGCCGGAGAACCATTTGGGCAGAGATAATAAGCCTATCAAATACCAATCGCCTGCCGGCAGTGGTTCACACATCTATATTCCACAGAAAATAAGAAATGCGTATAAAACACGCACAAAAATAAAACGCCTTTATATTCAAGAGGGCGAGAAAAAAGCCGAAAAAGCCTGTAAACATGGTATTATGTCTGTGGGAATTATGGGTATTCAAAATATTGGCGGAAAGGCTCAAGTTCTGCCGGCAGAAATTCAGATCATAGCACAAACTTGCGAAGTAGAAGAGGTCGTTTTTCTACTCGATTCCGACTGGAGTGATTTAGGCGGAAACTTGGCAAATGGAAAGCGTGTAGATATGCGTCCACTGCAGTTTTTCTATGCAGTTCGCAATTTTAAAGAGTATATGCGTAACCTTTCGAACGTGAATTGTCCTGTAGAAATTTACTTTGCTCACATTAATCCAAACAATAACAAAGAAAAGGGGATTGACGATTTGCTTACCGGTTCTTTAGCTGGTAAGGAAAAGGAACTCAGCGAGGAAATTGAGTGGGCTTTAAACGAAAAGAAAAAAGAGGGTGAGCATATTACCTTGTACAAAATAACAACGCTTACAGACAAACAAATTGCCGATTTTTGGTATCTAAACTCTAAAGATGATTTTTTCAAACGACACAAAGAGAAATTGCAGTCACTTAAAGAGTTTGTTTTTGGAAAAAGCCTGTATCGATTTAATGACAAAAACGAAGTTGAACTCGCTCAAGCGTTGCAAGACGATGAGAAATTTTGGAGTACACATACAAAGAATAATAGTGATATTGTAGAATATTCTTTCAAGTATGTACGAGCCTTGCGATTCTTAGCCAATAGAGGAATGGGGCGATTTAAAAGATTTAATGGAAGTTTTGAGCTTGTGCATGTTCAAAATCGAATTATCTGCAAAATAGATCATTTTTATATTAGAGATTTTGTGCGTGATTTTGTTCGAACAGAAATTAATAATGAGGAAATTGAAGAAATGTTACTGAAAGGAGGAGAACAATATTTAGGTCCAAATAAGATTTCAAACTTAGATTTTGTTATAACTAATTTCTCTCGCCCCAACCTTACTGCTCAAAACTTATATTTCAAAGACGAGGTTTGGGAAATATCTGCCGACGGCATTAAAAAGAATTCTTACGGACAAATTCCGTATAATTTATGGAAAGAACAAATCGTTGATTTCGAGGCAAAACACATTCCTAATATGGTGCAAGTTGAGCCTTTAGATGACGGTAATTTTGATATTATTCTTTCGGAAGAGGCACGAAGATGCCATTTTCTGAACTTTCTATTGAACGCGTCTAATATGACGTGGAAAAAGAAAAAAGAGGACATTACCAAGGAAGATATCCTTTTGCAAAATCGCCATTTCTTAAATAAGATGACTGCGATAGGTTATATGCTCCACGAATACCGGAACAAATCCGAAGAGGTTGCCGTGATCGCAATGGACGCCAAACTTTCAGAGGTTGGCGAGTCTAACGGACGAAGTGGAAAATCGCTCGTGGGCGTTGCCCTTGAGCAAGTAATTCCGCAAGCCTACATCAACGGAAAGGCTAAGGATATGACCAGTGACAAATGGCTCTTTGAAGATGTAAATGAGGCAACACGCAACATCTTTGTAGATGATGCACGGACAAATATCGATTTTGAATTTTGGTTTCCATTAATAACCGGAAAAATGAAAGCCAGTCGCCGTGGAGAGCACGGACAAACGCTCGTAAATCCGCCCAAGGTTTTTATGACTACCAATCATGCCATTAATGGTAGCGGAGCATCGTACAAAGACCGTCAAGCCTTTATGGCATTTTCGGACTATTATAATGATTTTCATAAGCCGATAGATGATTTTGGTATCAACTTCTTTAGCGAATGGGGCTTTGAGCAATGGAATTTGTTCTACAATTTTATGGCTACTTGTATGCAGCTTTATTTTGCGAGTATAGCGAATGGTTGGGCAGGTAGAAATAAAGGCATCGTTGCCCCACCAATGGCAAATTTGGAACGCAGACGCTTGCGTCAGCAAATTGGCGAGGAAACCTTGCAGTGGCTTGATGAGCATTTCGGTATTGATGAATTTACCAAGCCAGCTGACAGCTCTTCTACAAATCTAAATAAACGGATCGCTCGCAAGGAGCTTTGGGATGCTTACCAATCAAACTGCAAAACCGATTCGAAATATACAACCGCAAACGGTTTTAAGAATAAAGTGTTGGCTTATGCGAATTATCGTCATCTGAATTTTAATCCACAAAAGCGATCTGTTGAACACGACTTGGATTTCGTTGCATTCAAGAGCGATTTCCCCGACCGCTTGTTTTTTGGTCGCCCGGATAAGTCTGGAGGCGTAGAATACTTTACGCTTGCCAATGACAATTTCCAATTAACTCCGAAAACTAAAAGTCTACCTTACTAATGGACATAGTAAATCACATACAAAGATTGCAGGAAAAGACTGGAAACAGAGTGCCGAAAGTTGTGTTTTTCGGTCAGTTTGCCCACAATTTCCGTAGAATAAATGTACGAGCCTTGATAAACGAGGCAGTAATGCAAAACAAGTTGATGTGGGGCAAAACTCCACACACAGAATGGTATGCCACAGAACTCGGACAAGAAGATAGAAAGAGAATAGCCGAAATGCCCGGATGGAGCATTGAGGCAGAAATTGAATAACCCAATAAAATAAAAGAATTATGCACTACATGGAGGATGTTTATGAATTAACAATGGCAATGTTTGGTTTTGATCCGGACAATGACGAGGATTTTGAAACTGCTACAGACAAGCTGGAGGATCTGATTTATGAAAAGTATGAAATTGATGAAGAAAACTTTGCCAATATTATTAGAGACTTAGTCAAATTTACTCCTATTGTGGAAACAGCACTATTAAATAAAAAAGTTCAAGGTTTTGTTAATCACAAAAAAGGAGTATTTCTGTACAAAGAAGAAGTAAAACCCAATAAATAAAAAAAACTATGTATTACAAAATTACAAACAAAGAGTCAGAGAAGTACCAAAAACTGTACGCCCTACGCAAAGAAGAACTTGCAATAGAGGACAGAAACGAGGCAAAATTAAAAGAGCGTTTTCCCGACTGGAATGGAGAATATTTGGGGCGTTCAGGTCAACAAAACTTCAGCAGAGTTACAGTTTATACGGGGCTGGGTTTTGACGATAAAGAGAAAGTTAATCTCAAAGAGTGGAAAGAGCACAAGGAACACAAGGGATTCTACATTCCTTATTTACGAACAAAAGCGGGTAAGGAAATAGAAAAGTTTTTAAGAGAACTGGAGCAGAGTTGCTACTGGAAAGCCAAAGATATCATTGGCTACGAAACTTATCATCGTTCTGTATTTCCGTATATTGAAATTGGTGAAGATGATATTCTTTACGTTTACCTTGACGATAAAATAACCCCCTCAGAGGAGTTTGTCGAGATCACGAGAATAGAGTTTAGCACAGCATTAGGAATGGAAAGTTAAGACACTAAAGTTATGAAGAAAATTACCCCCCCCAAAAAAAAACCAAAAAAGACGCTACAATGCGACTTACAGATTACGAAAGAAAGGCTACCAAATAAGCCTAACAGCGAAAACAATATACTCCAAAGATTTTGATTCTCTACCAAGAGAAGCATTCTTGTTAAAAGAGGAATATGGTTATGAAATTCAAGGAATAATATTATAAACCAATCCCCACAGCCAAAAGACAGTAGCTCGTTCTTTTTCATCGCTACATATTTCGAAGCAGCAGTATATAGCATCATGACTGTGAGGTTGTGGGGATTTTAATAATAAAAAATGAAACATATCTATTTTATAGACCTATTTGCCGGAGCTGGCGGAACGAGCACCGGAGCTCATCTTGCCGGAGCGAATGTAATTGCCTGCGTCAATCACGATGCAAACGCAATTAAAAGCCACACTCTTAACCACCCGAACACAAAGCATTTTACGGAAGATATCAGAGATTTTGCCGTAGTGATTAAGCTGAAGGCAATGGTGGATAAAATCCGAAGAAAAGACAGTAAGGCTATTATTGTGCTGTGGGCATCGTTGGAATGCACCAATTTTTCCAACGCCAAAGGCGGTCTTCCGCGAGATGCTGACAGTAGAACGCTCGCAGAACACCTGTATATGTATATCGATGAGCTGAATCCTCAGTATCTAATGATTGAAAATGTAAGAGAGTTTATGGCGTGGGGAGATTTGGACGAAAACGGCAAGCCTCTAAGCAAAGACAAAGGTCGATTATACAACAAATGGGTAAGCAACATAATCAAGCGTGATTACAGCTACGAATACCGATTGCTCAACGCCGCCGATTTTGGGGCATATACCTCACGTACTCGCTATTTTGGCGTTTTCTCGCAAAAAGGGCATACATACACCTTTCCAAATCCAACCCACCACAAAGAGGGTAAAAACGGTTTACAAAAATGGAAAGCCGTAAAAGAGGTGTTGAACTTCGAAGATGAGGGGCAAAGTATTTTCAATAGAAAAAAGCCTTTGGTTGAAAATACTCTGAAACGCATTTACGCTGGACTTATCAAGTTTATTGCCGGAGGCGAGAAGAATTTTCTGATAAAATACAATTCAATGAATAGAAGTGGAAAGTACACGGCTCCGGGTATTGACAATCCGTGTCCGGTGGTAAGTACCCAAAATAGACTCGGACTTGTTACCGCCTCTTTTTTGATGAAAAACTATTCCGGGCATCCGGCAAGTAAGTGCAGTTCGGTCAGTTGCCCTGCCGGAACGATTACCACAATAGACCATCATTCACTTATTGCTGTAAAAAAGAGCCCCGTGGGTTTTATTAATATGTTATATGGTAATGGATTTACGACCTCTTCAAATGCTCCGGCAGCTACAGTAACCGGAAATCCCAAACACCAAGTTGTGTTGTGTAAGCGATACAACTTCCTCGTAAACCCACAATATAATAGCAAAGGAAGTTCGGTAGAAAAACCGTGCTTTACGCTAATTGCACGAATGGATAAACAGCCACCATATTTACTCACAGCGAATGTTGGTAACGCTGTAAGAGTCAAAACAACGGATAGTCCAATGACCGCAAAAATAAAACTGTTTATGCAGCTCTACGGAATTAGCGACATTAAAACACGAATGCTACGTGTACCGGAGCTACTGCAAATACAGGGCTTTCCGAAAAACTATTCGCTTGTAGGCACGCAAGCAGAGCAAAAGAAATATATAGGCAACGCCGTAGAGGTTAATTGTGCCAAAGCGTTGATACGGCAATTTGTATAGCACCAGTCTTTACCAAGAACACAAGCCCCGAAAGGGGCTTTTTAAATGCCATTCTGTGGCTCATTTAAGACCTTTGTTCAAGGCATTGAGTGTGCATATTCTTTTTATTAAAGTCTTGTTAAAATAGATGATAAAATCTTTGAATTAGAGAAGTGATTATGCATGTTTTAGGTATAAACTTTGATTTTGTGTAAAGCCACAGAATACCGCTTTTTACATTCCTCACTTCGAAACCTCGATTTTTCGCCCGCCCCCTCTATTGAAAAAATATGGAAAATTGTGCATCAGTACAAAAACCGATAGAAATGACGTGTAATGCTAATTATATATATCTTTTTATATTATTTTACTCTTTTTTTAAATAGACCTCTTAAAAAAAAGAAAAAAAACTGTGCAAAAGTACGCACTCTTTTTTTTGACCTCTTAACTTCGGTAACTGTCAGTAAGTTAAAGTACGCACCGTTTTTGCACACTTTCTGCACTGTACGCACTTTGTACCGTTTTTCATGAGTGCAAAAAACACTAATGCACTGATAATAAGGATACAAACAAAATTTTCGTACTCTTGCACCATTGCACTCTTTTATTTTGGGTTTTGTGCAGGTCTCTTTATTTTGTTTCTGAAGAAAGTTTGTAGAATATTAGTATCTTTGCCGTATCATCACACGCCATAAGAAACAGATGTACTTATGGCACAATTCGCAACTATACACTTAGAACTTGACGATTTTTTCGTTCAATTTTTAAAAGGTGCATTCCCTCAACCACGGAATATTCCTTTTTTTCAATTCCCAAAATCCCACGATTTGGAAACCGCCATTCAGATATTGGCAAAAGGGAGTGATGGTCCGGAATCCCATCTAACCGGACTTGAAATTCAATTTTCCGTACTGCCTTGGAAGTCGGGTTTTGAATACTTTACGCTTACAGATAAAAGTGTTCAGCTTTTGAAACGACGTATCAAAAATTATTATTCTCTCGTAGCTCACGATTTTTTGTCAAAAACCCGTAATGAGGGCTATGAGATTAAAGACTGCATTTATCTATTCTTTGCAAAATATGAGATAGAAGATACAGAAAAGAATTATGAGCGAGTAAAGAAAGATTTCGACCGCTGGCGAAATCGTCAGTCAGCAAAAAAATATAGAAAAAATTTACGAAAAAAAAATGCGGTTTGTCCTGTGTCTGCATAGCACAACATATTGCATCATAATACGTAATAATAAAACACTCTTGACCTTAAAAACAGTAAAAAATGATAATTTCCAATCAGATTAAAATATATCCAGTTCCACTCATTAATACTATTGATGAAGATGACAATGTTTTAACAAAAAACAATTTCAGTCCGATAATTCTCTATGCACTTAATGATTTAGACATAGAGGAGCGGCAACGCAGAAAGGGTGGCAGTAATTATTACATTCAAAAAATGAAGTTAAAGGTGCTGTCAAATAAAGAAACAGAAAGGCTTTCGAGTTGTTTTATGATGCCTTGCATTATAGAGGTTCAATTGTTAGATGGAATAAAAAAACAATGGGGCGATTTAAAATATCCCGTTCGTGCCGTTCGTAAAAGTCGAGGCAATGGTAATGAATATTTGCTGGAACGCACCTCTATTGCTCCATTTGTGGTGTAGTATAGTCCTTTGCCACAAATTTATAGGTAGGTAATATTGTATTGTTTTAATAAACAGTATAGTATGCCGGTACCAAGACAAGACATTTTTTCAATGTTAGAGCATCCTTTGATGATGCTCAAGTCCTCATTTCATACGATGATGTTGGAGCAAGTTGTGAATCCATCGTCATCGTTTCTTGAAATTCCTTCTTATGGAGAGGTGCAAGCAGATGTTGCAGCGAAACTAAAGAAGGAAACTGACGTGAATGTTGTCTATTGGTTACAAGAGAAAGATATTCCCGACAATAGTGTTGCCTATCATCCTATAATGGGGGTTGTGCGTTATAATTATTGTTGGTGGGGATTTAGCACTAAAGAATTTATGGAGCGTATGCAAATGGCAGAAGAAAATCCTGCTATCTGTGCTCATTTCTTACATGTGGATAGTCCGGGTGGTGTCTCCTATGGTCTTGATGTTGCCTCTGAAGTTGTCAAAAATGCAAATAAACCAGTGGTTGTTTTTGTTGAGGGGCTTGCTTGTTCTGCCGCTTATTTTCTTGCTTGTAAGGCAGATGCAATATACGCAGGAAGTAAGTTTGATACTATTGGAAGTATTGGCACGATGATTTCTTTGGTAGATATAGAGCCTTATTGGGAAAAACTGGGCATAAAGACTCATGATATCTATGCAGACCAATCCCCGCTGAAAAATGACACCGTAAACCAAGCTCTTGATGGGCAATATGATAAAATCAAGGAGCAGTGCTTGAATCCTTTAGCAGAGGATTTTATCAATACTGTAAAATCAGCACGTAAAAAAGCCACAGACGAGGATATTTACAAAGGGGAAACCTATTTCTCAACCTTGGCTGTCGATAATGGCTTAATAGATGGTATCAAGCCTATGGGCGAGGTATTGCAAGAGGCAATGAAAAACGGTAAAAAACAAAATCAGCGAAATAATATTCTAACAACTCTTTAATTTTTTAGTATATGAAATTCAAACAAATGTTTCAGGCTATTCTTGATAAGTTGGGCTTTGTCGATAAGGCAAAGAACAAACAACTTACAATAGAAGAATGGAAACAGATCGAAGATTCATTCAAAGAAACCCACGGGGTTGATTTGTTTGAGGCAATGAACAAAGAAAGTGAAAATGCACAAAAAGCAGCTCAGTATGATGCAGCTTTACAAGCACTTGGCACTGTGACTGAAAACAGCAACGAAAATGGTGCTGGAGGTAATGATACAGCAAAACCTGAAAATCTTGCTGGAGTAATTCAAGACTTCTCAATGAGAAATGAAACCTTAGCTGCTGAAAATGCACAATTGAAAGCAGAAAATGAAAAACTTGCAAATATGAAAGCAAATGACGGAGGAAAAGAAGTTCCTGTGAATCTAAATATTAGTGGCGGACAGCATACTGCAACGCATCTATTTGGCGTGGAGCATGAGACTCTTGCAATGACGCACCGTTGGAATCAGATTACTGCAGGACGTGCAGCTAATTTGGGAACGCCTTCAGCTGCTGAAACTCAGGCATTTTTTGCTGCTTTTACGGATTTTAAAGAAAGTTTTGCAAACAGAATTGACGAATTGCATAAAAACGGTCAGCTTTCTGCACAGGCATTGTCTCAGATTGACTATTCGCAATTAAAAGACGCTGGGTTAGGTGAGCAGTTTCTTGTTCGCAGAACCGATGCTTTGATTGCTCGTATTATCAATTTACCAAGTGTAGATGGTATTTTCCCAATGCGTTACGGCATTCAAGATGGTGAGTTAATGACAAATGCTTTCTTCGGGGAGTTTTCTCAAGCTTGGCAAGAAGGGGAAGTCTTCAAAGGTTCGTATGAGTTGCAACCGGAAAAGGCTCGCGTTGATGATGCAATGATTAAGGTTCGCTTTAAATCAATGAAGTGGATTGAACGTCAGTATATTGGATATTTAAACACTTCCGGATCTGATCCTATAAAATGGACAATGATTGAGTGGTTATTATTGAATATCGCAACGAAAGCAAATAGTGAGCGTAACAGTCGTCGTGTAATTGGTGATCGTGTAGAGCCAAAAGAGGGTGTAGCAGGACATTACTTGCATGCATCTGTGGGAGCTGTACCAAGAATTATCTCTTATGTTGATAAATTGAAGGTGTTGCCTTTTTCTTCTGATTTGTATCAAAATTACGATGAAACAACCATTTTGGAGGCTGTAGAGGCGTTTATAGATGAGGCACAAGAGTATTGTAGTTCCTTTGTAGGTAAGGCTTTGTATTTGAATATAAACTACCGTAAAGCCTATGCGACGGCATATCGCAAAAAATATGCAGTACAAATAGATTTTGCCTCGACGACCTCTAAGGTTCAAGATGTTGATGATTTGGAAATTATTTGGGTGCCAAATATGAACAAAATCAAGTTTATGTGGCTTACAGATAAGGGCAACGTACAAGGCTTAGGTTTATTGCCGGGTGAAATGCACAAAACAAGCATCGAAACTCGCTTGGAGAATGTTTTGGCATGGTCTGTATGGAAAGAAGGAACAGCTGCATCTTTTGCAGGGAAGAAATTCGAAACTTTGGCTGAATTAGAGGCAAATGATTTTGAAAATCAAGCGATTTTCTGTGCGAATCCTGTATTGCCAATTCCGGCAGATGCAACTGAGTTTGATGCAAGCTTCGGTTTAGTATTCAAAACAGGAGAAAATACGCAAGCGACTACGCTTGAGAATATTACGGTAAAACCGGGTATTGTTGTGAAAATTGTGTGTGGAAGCACCACAAATAAAACTAAGATTGCCAAATCTGGTAAGTTTAGCGATGTGACCGCTTGGAATCCTACTAAAGTAGGTGATTGGATAAAAGTGTACTACGATTCTAAAACAAAGAAATTTGTTGAAGTTGCTCGTGGGTAATTAGTTTTGGGTTTTTAATTTTTTCAGAGTGGGGGCTACCGAGGTAGTTCCTACTCAAAAAAACAAATAGAATGAAAAGAAAAACATTAGGGCAGATAGGAAATATTACTTCTGCCTATGATAGAGATACTGCAGGATCTCAAATAGGGATGCGAATTTGGCTCTATGATATTCAAGACGTGGATGTTGATAAGTTGATTTATAACGAAAATACCCGTGAGGTGGCAGATATTCCTATGAAACCAGGAAAATTCCCTGTCTATCACGAGTCGATCGCGGATTCGCAAGAAGATAAATCTACTGGCGAAGGAGGTGATCTTACGAGCGTTGTTACTAATACATTTACTTATGTTGTAGGAGGTAATCGTAAAGGGACACTTGATTTTAATGAAAATTATGTCGGGGGTCTTTTCTTAATCGTTTATCAAATATGTTCTACCGGCGAAAAATTAATGTTGGGAACACCTTGCAAGCCTATGCGTTTGAAAGGGTTTGAACGCGTAAATGGCAAAGAATCTCGCACTAACTCTTTTACTTTTGAAAATAAGAGTTTTATTCAGCCATACACCTTTACAGGTACGCCAACGCAGGAGCCTGCAGTTGTTATTGGTGCAACAGCTACGAAATTAAGTCTATCGACTAAAACGCAGTACGAAATTGCATCAGGAAGTGCCTCTACACAGATTACTGCTGTGGCAGGTGTTACAGATGCTATGTTGGGTAAGGTTATTACCGTTACTGGTAATGGTGGTGCCGGTCCTTCTGTATTGAAAAAGACTGCTGCCTTCATCCTTACCGATGACTGGGTGGCAAATGCCGGAGCAAAAATCTCATTGAAGATTTTTAACGCAACTACTTTGGTGGAGCAATCTCGCTCTGAGTAGGTTTATAAATTTTTTCATAATACGAAAATCCCTCGTTGCCGAAAATGCTTCGGGGGATTTTTTGAAAACAAACAAAAACGTAAAACAATGAACATTCACGATAAACATTCAGCTTATAGTAGGCTGAAAACAGCAGACGAGAGTAAAATAAGAGCAGATATCGCTCTTTTACAGCAAAAAAGCCCTAAAAACAAAGCCTTGGATTTTCCATCGTTAAATATGGAAAGAAAAGAGCAGGAGGTGCTTTGGGAATTATTGGATTTTGCTACAGTAGAGGAAATTGAGGCGGCACGAATGCCTAAAACTGCCGAGGAAATAAAGAGAGAGCAAGATTTAAAGTTTTTGAGTACTGAAAAAGCAGAAGTGATTGCTAAGGATATTGCTTTTTTGGCAGAAAAAGCTCCTGAATCAGAGGCTTTGCTGCTTAGTGATGAGGAATTGCAACTAAAAGGCAAAAAAGTGCTTGAGGCGTTGCTTGATGTTGTTACGGCAGATGAAATTGTGGTGGCAAGATTTAAAGTGGTTGAAAATCCGCCTATTGTAGGTACTGATGAAGGTGGAAATACGGAAAAAAATACCGAAACAAGCACAACAGAGCAGTCTTCCAATCCCGATGCCAAAAAAAAAGCAAACAAGACGAATACCCCAACATAAAATGGGAGCAAAACGAGCTGGAATCCGTTCAAAAGGCAATAATTCTCTACGACGATAGGATAAATACCTACCGTAAAATGCAAGAATTAGACAAAAAATTGGACGAAAATCCAACACCGCAGACTGTTGCGGATATGGCAGAAACCCGTATTCGCAATTTGCAGTGTTTTCGTGAACTCACGGCTCTTAACAATCACGGTAAATTCTTGGGAATACACCCATTGTTAATTGATTATTCAGAGCGAAAAAAATACGAAAGGCTGTATAAGGATTCCAAAGAGAAGTTTTTGAAAGAATTTGCAAAAATTGACGGCTATATAAAGCGTTACCATTCATATTTGAAAAATAAAAAAGCCGACAAAACTAAGCAAAGCCAGTGGAAACAGTTGTTGGATAAATACGAAAACCGAAAACAAATATTTGTTGAAATAATGGAGCAATGAAAACAATAGATGTATATAACCTCTCTAATTTGCCGGTTGCAGATTTTGAGGATTTTTTAGAGTTACAGGAGGATTTCAAAACTGATGATCCGGAAAAGAATATGAAGTTGCAAATGCTCATTATCACGCGAGGATTTAAGTATTCCTTTAAGGCGTGGAAAGATGAGGCAGGTAAACTTTGGATAATAGATGCTCATCAGCGAAAGAAAGCCTTGGCAAAACTTCGTAAGTCAGGATTTGAAATTCCACCTATTCCTTACGAATTGATTTATGCAAAAACAAAACAAGAGGCAGTAGAAGAGATTGCAGCTTACAATTCGAGTTTTGCAGAAAAGAATCCCGATACCATATTGTTTAATAAGTATAATATTGACGCTGATGTTTTGGGTAATTTTGAGTTGAAAATGGACAGTTTTTCTCTTGATGCAGATCTTACAGAATACGCTGCAGAATCTTTTGAAGAACAAAATGATAGCACAGCAGAGGGCAAAGATGAGGCTGTTGTAGTAAAAAAGAAATTGACGCAACACGGTGATTTATGGCTATTAGGCAATCATCGTCTATTGTGTGGGGATTCTACCAATAGAGAAATGGTTGATTTTCTTATGAATAAGAAAAAGGCTGATTTAATCGTAACAGATCCGCCGTACAATATTGCTTATGAAGGGAAAACTGACGAGGCTCTTACTATTGTGAACGATAGTATGAGTGCGGATGCTTTTGCTCAATTTTTGGCTGATGTGTATGCAAATATGTATTATGTTTTAAAAGCTGGAGCAGCTATTTACGTATTTCATTCAGATACAGAGGGACTTGTTTTTAGAGAGCAGTTCCAAAAGGCAGGGTTGAAACTTAGTCAGTGTTGTGTTTGGGTTAAAAATACGCGAGTAATGAGTCGTCAAGATTATCATTGGCAACACGAGCCTGTTTTGTATGGATGGAAGCCCGGCGATGGGCATAGTTGGTATGGTGACCGAAAACAGTCCACCGTTTGGTTTTTCGATAAGCCACAACGCAATGATATTCATCCAACAATGAAACCGGTTGAGCTTATAAAATATCCTATTTCTAACAGTAGTAGAGAGTATCAAATAGTGGTAGATTTCTTTGGTGGCTCCGGTTCTACGATGATAGCAAGCGAAGAGACAAACCGAATTGCCTATACGATGGAGTTAGATCCAAAGTATGTTGATGCTCAGATTTATAGGTACAGTGCGTTGTATTCAAATGAAGATATTTACAGAGTTAGAGATGGTAAAAAAGAATCATTAGTTGATTTATTAGATGATAACGAATCCGGAAATATTAGAAAAGGTTAGGACTTTTGGGGCGTTTCAATATGATGTATTCAAAATTATTATGTTGCTCAATATTTTGCCGGAACAACGCTCCGATTTTGTCGCAGAGTTTGAGAATAAAAATTCCACACTAAGGAGATATTATGAACGGGGTGTTGCTATGGGGGAACATAACATTTCTGTTGCTTTACGTAAGCGTGCGGAAGAGGGCGATGTGTTTGCCACGCAGCAGTTAGAGGATACAATGGAAAAGAAAAAAATCGAAAATCTTAGAAAAGAACTGTTTGGAATATGAGAGAGTCTTTCTTGGCACGATTAGAAAAATTAGATCCGGAGGTAATACAGAGTTTTCGCAAAACGCAAATATCTCTGGTTATCCCTGCTGATTTGCAAGAATATATTTTGCAAATATCGTCAGCATTTGAAATTGCCAAGCATGAAGGTTCTGTTACCAGAGCCGCTAAAAAACTCTGTGAACAATATCCGGCTTTAACCTTGCCTACAGCCAAGAAACGCTATTATGATGCAATTACTTATTTTCATGTAAATAATAATGTTTCCAATGAAGTTTGGGATCATTTCTATGCAGATAAGTTTGAGAATTTGGCAACAATGTGTTTAGCCAAAGGAAAGGAAGAGGCGGCAGGTCGTTTTATTGCAAAGGCTCACGAACTCAGAACCAAAGAGTCAGACTCAATTAATCCGGAAGATTTGAAAGCCCCTGTATTTATCATTACAGATAAACTTTCGCCGGAGGATTTGGGCTTTGAAAATAAGAATCTGCAAGAGATTGCGTCAAAGGCAACACAGGGCAAATATGCTGAAATTATCAACGCATTGCCTATTGACAAGAAGGAAAAAGATGCACTCTTTAGAGATGCAGGAATTGAAGATGTTGATTATGAAGATGTGAGCGATGAATGACGAATTTCTGAAAAAATCAAAAGAGCAAGAAAAGCTGGACAGTCTTTATCTGAATAGAATGCAGATATTGGCTAATCTTGTGGACAGTAATATGTTGTTTGCGGAGGTGGCTCGTGGCACAGGAAAAACCGACGGGATTACCGGTCCGCGAATTGTGCGTTGTGGATATGAATTGGCAGGGGAAATTATAGTGTTGGGGCATGCGACATATATGGCGTTGATGTCTAATATTGTGCCAAAATTGCTAACTTATTTCAGAACGCCACGCGGAAAGAACGGCAAACCAATGTTAAAAGAAGGGGTGCATTATGTTGTGGGAACGTCCAAAATTCCCAAGCACTTTTTACAACCTCGCCACCCTATTGTGAATCCGAAACACAGTATTATATTCTTTACCGGAGCTCAAATTCGCCTTATTTCTACCGACCAACCCGACAGTATTGCCGGTGCCGATATTGCACACGCAGTAATTGAGGAAATGAAACACAATAAGGGTGTAAAGTTGAAAACTCGTGTGTTTCCGGCGTTACGAGGTGGCTCAGCAAAAGCAAGACAGTCGCATTTGTACGGTGGCATTACAGGCGTTTCAGATACTGCCCGTGTTGATTTGGGCGAGGACGATTGGTTTTTTAAGTATGAAAAAGCTATGGATAAGGACTTAATATCTGAAATCCTAACCGTTGCAATGCACGTGGATAAAGCGTTGCTGAATATACAACTTGGCAAAGACGTTGCTAAAAATCAAAGACGAGTGGAGCGTTGGGGTAAAATTTTACGCCAGCAACGAAAAATAGCCACGTTTTACTTGCGTGCTTCTTCGTTTGCCAATAAAGACATTTTGGGACTTCGGTTTTTTCAAAATCAATTTAAAACCCTCACTACTGACGAGTTTTTGTCGTCTATTGCAAATATTCGAGTGTTGCGTGTTACGAATATGTTTTTCGGGTATTTCAATAAAAACAAACACACCTATTCTGATGGGTATAAATATGATACAATACACGAATTTTCATTGGCAAATACCTTTAAAATTACGTGTCATTATTTGAAACACCTTGCCCATTCTGACCGCTTGGTTTTGGGCTATGACCCCGGGCATTTTTCGAGTCTTGTAGTTGGCTCGTTGTCGGGTGCGAGAAAAGAGGTTTTGCGGATACATAAGGAGCATTATGTGTATCATCCAAAATCCCACGCAGACCTTGCCGCCGATTTTCATAGTTTTTGGAGCGACCACGGCAACCGAAATATCGACCTATACTATGACCGTGCAGGAAATCAGCGAAAGCAAAAATACGCCAATCTTACGGCAGAAACAGACGCCAAGCAACTCAAGGAAAAGCTGGAGGGTTTAGGTTGGCGTGTTACGCTGAAAAATAAAAAACAGCGAACAATATATCACTACGAGCATTTTTATCTGTTCAAGAATATTTGGGAAGGCGTACAAAATAGCCCCGAGGTGCTTATTGACGAAAATGGCTGTCCGAATCTTATTTCGTCAATATTTTTAAGCCCCTTAAAAAGGTCACACGGTATAATTGAGTTGGATAAAACGAGTGAAATAAAAGTGCCTTTACAACACCAAGCCGGACTAACAACACAAATCCCCTCTGCAATGATGTATTTGGTTTTCGGTCTTTTCGAGAGATACGCCAAGCAATCAACGCAAAATACTCCACCTTTGCCGGATACCAATTATTAGGATTTTTTTTCGTCAATTTAAAGTCTTGTTTACGCACAAACAAGACTTTTTTGTGTCTGTTTTATATCAAAAACGTACTATTTGATAAAGTAAAAATATATAAAAGTCTGAAAAACAGTCATTTATTTTTTAGAAATGCCCGAAAAATAGAAAATGTCAGAAATCTGACCCCGACACGCTAAGAGTAGAGATTGCCTTGCATTGCTTGAAAATGTCGGGAAATATGATTTTGCGTAGGTTTGGATAACATTTCGGTGCTTGTTGGGGTGTTGGTGGTTTTTATACATCTTTTCATCTTTTTGGTTCTCATTGAAGATTGCAATGCAATATGTCCTTTGCCCTTTTTTTAGGGTAAGGTAGTTTCGTTGTATGAATAACGAGACAAGTATAAATGGAATAGTTGCTCTTGAGAGAATGAAGGCTGAAACAATAGCAGGTCGGTCTTTCAAGCTGTCGGTCTTTAGCTACTCAAGGAGTAGGCAGCAGGCATCAAACAAGCTACGAACATTTGAAAATTGTAAAGTTCGCAAGCAACTCCCTACAGATAAGTGGAGTATTGATGCAGAGAACTTTTTCTTATTCGAATCAAACGGACAGCCAAAGACATGCTACAAGTATCTGATGCGTTATGTTGGATTTGCTCCGGACTATAAGTTGTTAAAAATAAAATTTCTATGATACAGCAAGTTGGAAATATAGGAGTATTTAGCTCCGGTGACCAAACATTTACTTTTCAAATGGGTGACTCTCTTGTTGGAGGAGGTACACTGGATATTGATAGAGTAAAGGTTTCCCAAAACTTAATACCGTTTTTGAGTATTGGGAAGTATAAGATATTGCCGTATGGCAGCACAAACTTAGAGCCTCAAGAAATCAAGGAAATGATTGGCAGTAACCGGCTCCTTCCGGAACTCATCGAAAAGCAAATAAAAATAATGGTGGGGAAAGGAGTGGTGTTATATAAGAAAGAAATTGTAGATGGTAAAACAAAGCGAATTCCTGTGGCTGATGAAACTGTGCAGAATTGGTTGGACTCTTGGCAAAGCAGAGGTTTAAAAGACGACTGCTTTACTTATTTGACCAAGGTTGTCCGCGATTACTATTATATGGAAAGCTACTTCTCTAAATGGGTTCCAACTCGCGGATACGGAATTGGTTATTCCGGTGTTTTGCCGGTGGCAGGGTTAGAACATATTAGTTCTACTAAGTGTCGTCTTGCTACTACTGAAGATGTAGATGTCTACAGTTCCTCTCAAGAAGATAGCGACTTTAATCATGTTGTGGTGGGGGATTGGCTCACAGTATTTAAACAGAAAATGAAAGTCTATAAGCGTTTCCGTTATCAAAAAGAGGCGTTGGCTACTACTGCAATAAGTTATGTTCGTAATAGTAGTTTTGGCGAGGAGGTTTACGGATATAACTCTTTTTATAGAGGTATAAAACAATGGATTATTGGTAGCAATCTTACTCCGAAATATATCAACTCTTTCTTGGAAAACAGTCTGTCCGCAAAGTTGCATGTCATTATTCCGGATAAGTGGCTGGCGTTAATGCGAGATGAAATTCAAGGTATGTGTGCGTCAAATGTTGAATTAAAGGAGCAAGGGAAAAAAATAGACAAATTCAGAGGAATAGATGTTGGCACACAATACCACGAGGGCTTACTTCAAAAATTGGTCTATTCGGAGTTGCGTAGATTAACAGCAACTTTATCAGGCAAAGGAGCAAATCAAGGAAAACTATTTGTTTCATACAGTTCTTTTGATGGAGACAAAGAGTGTAAATGGGAAATTACAGAAATTCCTTTAAAATACAAAGAATATATTCAGTCATTATCAGATTATGATAAACGAGCAGATGAGGTATTGTTGGCAGCAAAAGGCATCGATGCCTCTATTTCCAACATTTCAAAAGAGGGAGTGATAAGTAAATCAGGATCCGATGCTTATTATAATTATATGATCTATATTTCCACCCTTACAATGCCTGAATATTTTTGTCTGAAAGATATAAACGAGGCAATACGTATCAATTTTCCTAAGTCTTATGCAGAAGGGGTGCGTATTGGTTTCGAACATCACGTGCCTGAGAAACAAGAAGAAACGACGCCGTCACAACGTTTACAAAATAACCAACAATGATACCATTCTTTTTCAATACAGGGGAGCTGAAAAAATTTGTTCCGGGAATTGATTCCAAAGAGAGTATTGATGATTTTGCCCCCTATGCCATTACTGCAGAAAGTGAAATTGTGAAAATTATTGGAAAGCCTTTGTGGAAAAATTTTGAGGAAAAGTACAATAATGAAGAAAAGGTTCAGGGGTTACAAAATTTGCGTGGAGCAATGGCGTCCTTTATTGCAATCGAGCACGCTCTGTATGATACGATAAAACGAAATAATACAGAGCGAAAGGTATATAAGTATCAGTATAATGAGATTGTTGCTCAGTTGACTGAACGTGCTCACTTCTATATGAGCGAACTGCTCGAAGATATTAAAGACAATCCGTTATTTAGGGAAACGCCTACGGCTCAGGAGCAGGCAAAGTTGCTAATAAAAGACTACAAGCATTTTGGCAGATATTATAATATTGATGACTCTGCTTATTTTTTCCACATTTCTGTTTTTCTGCAAAAAGAGGTTATTCGTGATTATTTGAAAGGACGTAAGCGTGGGAATGTAAGCGATGAGGCGAAGGAATTAGCAGAAATGGCAGTTGTTTATCATACTGTTGCACTTGCTATACAGCGTTTAGACGCGATGGTGTTACCAAAGAGTGTTCGTAAAGATTTAGAAGTTAATTCTGAATTTATAAAACGCTCTGATGCGTCCGCTGAGTCAAAAAAACAATTAATTGACTCATTGAAACTTCAAGGGGATAAATACTTGCGTGATTTTGATAGTGAAGTGCAAAAATCAGAAATGAAAAAACATATAAACGAGGATTTGTCCAAGCCTTCAGATAAATTTTGTATGCCATGTTAGAATTCGAATTAAACGGGAGTGAATACAGCTGTCCTAATAAATGGGAGGAGCTAAACAGTGAACAATATTTATTTTTGGCAGATCTGCTTTTGAAGTATTCTTTAGGCGATATTTCTGTGACAGAAGTTCGTACTGAATTGTTTTTGCATTTAATGGGACTGAAATTAAAGAAATTGTCTAAAAGTGATTTGTTGTTTGAAAATATATTCATATTGTCTCGCCAGCTAACTTTTATGTTCAAAATTGTGTATGAGGATAGCGAGCAATTTTCATACTTTAATAAAGACACGCAGAAAATGCTGGAGCGTTATTTGCCGGAAGATCTGTATCCGTCGCCGGAAATTGAGTTGGCAGAGCAGATGCAGTGTCATTATGTTATTGACGCTGTTTTTTCTAATAATCTACTTTCGAAAGCTGGTGGTGTACAAGGCTATGAATTTGAGGTGGAGGGGGGCTTTGTTTCCTCTTCGCTGACTGCCGAGCAATATGTGCAAGCAGTTACTCTCTACGGGGCATATATTGAAAGTGGTAATAAAGAGCAATTAGTAATGTTGGCGGAAGTTCTGTATCCTAACGGAGATAATTTTACCGATGCTGAACTACACGGAATTTTCCTAAATTTTGGAGCAATCCAAACCTTCCTGTACAACACGAAGTATGGCATTCTGTGGCAACGAAAAAGCACAGGAAAGAAAAACAAACTTACAGTGGGGCTGATGGATAGCGTTTATACGCTCTCAACCGAAGGTTACGGAAATCTTGTAGAGGTTAAAAGTTATAATTTGATTACCTATTTAGATTTATTACTCAAGCAACTTATTGATAGTGTAAAAACACTTCAATCCTATGAGTTGCAATTGCCTGAAATTGCCGAGAAAACCGGCTTATCAGTCGAACAATTAAACACTATTATCTGATGAATTTATCTGACATTTATTGCTATTACGCCAAATTTACAAGCGACCGAATGCGGTTATTTAACAAGACAGCTGAAAATGCGGACTATCTTGCATTTAAAAAGCGTGTGGAAGATTTGCCGGAGCCTATTTTGGATCTAAAACATTATGTATTTGGTTTGAATGAGGGCAACGTGAAAAAACAGATTGATGATTTTGATGACTATTATCTTTTTGTGGATTACGGAGCGGTACGAATTGATAAATCTGAAAGCCAAGTTCATACGGATACGTTTTTGCTTGCTGTTACCGTGGCAAAGCCTTTTAATGAAGATAGCTCTGACTATGCAGATGAAATACTGATGGGGGATAAGGCTTTGGATTATTTACGCAAAATCCAAAAGCAGATGGAGCTGGATCAGCAATGTAGTCCATTCTTGCAACATATAGAATTCCCTGCAGAAGCAACGCCGTTTATTGCTAAAGACTTAGCCAATTCTATTGGGTGGACGCTGTCTTTTCAAACAAAGTTTATTCCGTAAAATCATATTTTTTTGAAAATAATTGCTTGAAAATTTGCATACTATGAAAAATCATAGTATATTTGTAGTGTAATAATAATAAGCAATATACATTATGAAATTAACAGATGAAGAAAGGGAACTAATCGAGGCAATTAGGAACTTTAAAAACTCAAAACACAATTACTCTTTTGAATTAGAGATGTGGATAAGAGAAAAATTTGAAAACTTATTGAATGACTAAACAAAAACTTTCCCCTCGAAAGAGGGGAGGTTTTTACTTAAAAAAAAAGAAATATGGAAGTAGTGGTACAGCAAAAAAAGCAAGATATAAAAGTTATAATGAGAGACATCATCTTAGATGTAACTTGGTCAAAAATAGCAATGCGTTATTTTGGTAAGTCTTCTTCGTGGATTTATAATAAAATAAATGGAGTAGATGGTAATGGCGGTAAAGGGGGATTTACGGAAGAGGAAAGAGAGCAACTGAAAGGAGCTTTGGTTGATTTCTCAGACCGTTTACGTACGGTTGCCGATAAAATATAGAAGTTCCTAAACAGTATTGTTTATATTATTACAACGAGCCTCTTGCATTGGAACTGTGCAAGAGGTTTTTTTTGTTATATTTGTCAGAACAAAACTTAATATATAAAATTATGAAACATTTTTTTACAATTATTGCAGTGTTGGTTGTGGGGATTGCTACTGCACAACCGCCGAAATTTCAAGAAGTAGTTCAGGTTCCGGGCGTGTCAGCGGATGCTCTTTATTCGCGAGCAAAAGAATGGTTCGCAGAAACTTTTGTGTCTGCACAGGATGTTGTTCAGCTTGATGATGTTGCAAATCATAAGCTTATAGGGAAGGGGATTACTGAAGAGTATTCCTCATATTTAGTTTTTGACGGTTCTGCTCATGCAAAATTTACAATAAAAATAGAATGCAAAAATGGGCGTTACCGATATAGTATTTATGGAATAGAAGAAAGTTTTAGGGTATCCTTAGACGATTCGGGCGAAAATACTTATCAAAGTTTTGAGAACATTTTTATAGCGTCGCACCCAAAGGCTATGGCTAAAGAACGAGAAAAAAAAGGAATGAGACCTTTGAAACTCAAAAAACTCGAAAAAAGATGCAGTATTCATATAAAAAGGTATGAGGCTTTAGTTAAGGCAATGAGAGGAGTTGGGGGGAGTTTGTATAATCATATGTCTAAAGTAACTTCTTCCGAAGATGATAATTGGTAGAATTTTTCTTCATTGATAAAAAATAAGCTCCACCTCTGAATGAAATGTGTGGAGCTTTTTCTTTTGTGAAATTTTGTAGTTATATAAAAGATGTGTATATTTGTAGTGTTCAACATTTAGCAAGAGGCGGATAAGTTCGCCCATTATTCGGGCTTTTTTTATGCTTGTAAAAATATACGGTTCTGACCCCCGTGTGGAGTAGTTAATGCCTCCACAGCCTCTTGTAGAGTGTTGAACAACGGGAAAGCGGAACCGTTTTGTGTTTTCCGCATATTTGTAACCCATTAATCGTTCAATAAAATGGAAAAAAAAGAACAAAAACAACTAAGCGAAGAGGCGACGACAGCCTTAGAAACATTTTGCAATAAATTTGCTCCGGCAAAAGACGAATTGGACGCAACGCATTTCTACACAACAGCCGAAATTGAGAAGGCGTTAGAATTGCTGACGCCCGATGCCATTGCAAGTCCGGCAGAGATTTACGCGTATTTATATCCGAGAATTTATCGCCCGACGATAGACACTTCACACGCTATGCTCGTGTATAAGTGGATGCTGAAAGTTGTCGTAGTTTCAGAAAAAATGCTTAATTTAGACGAAAAATAAGAGTTATGGTAATCAAGATGATATTTTTTATATTTTTAATGGCTTTAGTTATTATTGTTGCAGGTTACCTTGTTTTTCAAGCAGTTACTTGTTTTTTTACTCGCGACTTCTTTGGTACTAACAAGAATTATTACGACCACGATGATTTGTATTAGATAAAATGAGCCTACTTTTTTAAGTGGGCTTTTTTATTTCTTACACATAGCAATACTGTCCTTTCTTACAACAGTTAGCCTGTTTATCTTGCACATAAAAAAGTGCAGATGATTAGTCAAAAACATCAAAAGACTTTGCTCCACCGGAAGTTTACTGCTAATGTTTTGGCAGAAAGTGCAGAAAGTATTTTAAAGGAGCAAACGGCAACTGCCAAAACTTATATTCCTCGCCGTTCCGGCGATTTGCTCGTAAAGTTGCAATCACGTCCGTTTACCGTAGTGCCGTCCGGTAGTGGGGCTGTTCTTACTTTGGAATATTTGAAATACACACGTTTTTTAGATATGAAAAAAACACCTAAAGGCAGAAAGAAGAAAAACTATCACGCACTTTATAATAAAATATTTTATGGAACTATTTATGGCTATACCTACAACGCACTTCGCTATGGGCTTACCGGAGCGGTTCGAGAGGAAATCTTTAGCACATTAAGAAAATCGTACGAAAAAGGCTTGTAAAATGGGAAAACTTAAGACAGATATTATTAGCAGTGAGGTTCGTATCAATGCGAATGAGGCACAGAAGGAGTTAAATAAATTAGCTCAGAACACCTCTAAGTTGACAAATGAGAATGCTCGGTTACGACAAGAAAAAACTCGTTTGGAATTGGCGGAAAAGAAAGACACTAAAGCTATCAAAAAACTCAATGAAATGATAGCTAAGAATAATCTTATTATCAAGCGAAATAAATTTAGAATGGAGGAGTTGCATAAGGTTGTGGGGCTTGCTTCTTTGTCTAAAACTCAATTGACAAAAAAGTCGCGTAGTCTACAACGACAGTTGGATGCTACTTCAAAGTCAGCTAATCCAAAGGAATATAAACGTCTTTCTGCAGAGCTTAGTGCAGTAAATAGGCAGTTAAATAAAGTGCGTAGAGGAGCTTCAGCTACACAAAGAATTTGGAATACTGCCAAAGGATTTGGAGCAGGAATGTTAGGAGCTTTTTCTGTAACAAAAATAGTGTCTGGAATAGCTGATTTTACAAGGCAGATATTTGACCTGACTGTAAAAATGGAAGGTGATGCTCGCCGTGCCAGTATTGTGTTTGGGGATAGTTTGGGCTATGTAGAGCGACAGGCAGCAAAGCTTTCAAAAAAAATGGGAGTAACTACAAATGAATTTATTGCAGCAACTGCGGCAACAGCTGATTTGTTGATTCCTTTAGATTTTTCTCGCGAGCAGTCGGCAGAAATGGCTGTGCAATTACAGAGTTTGACAGGAGCTTTGGATGAATGGACAGCAGGTCAGATTGGTGCATCAGAAGTTTCAGCTATTCTTACCAAGGCAATGCTTGGCGAGAACGAACAGCTTAAACGACTTGGAATTGCCATTCGTAAAGATAGCGAAGAGTTTAGGAGTTTGGTAAAACAAAAGTTGGCAACGACTAATGCTACCAAGGCACAGGCAGAGGCTATGGCAACTTTAGAGTTAATTCAAAAGAAATCTGCAGACGCTCAACGTTCTTATATTGCAGAGGGTAACAAGTTGCAAAGAGCTTTAAAGGCGTTAAGGTTGTGGTATAAAAACCTAAAAGAGGGTGTTGCGGAATTCTTCCAAATAGATCAAGCCACAAAATTAAGGAATGAGCAGGCAGAAATAAATGGAGTGGCTCGTGCCTTAATGGCGTACAATGGAAATCAAGAAAAAAGAGTGAAGTACATTCAGCAAATGGAAGCCATATACCCGGAATTTTTCAGGGGATTAAATATAGAAAAAATCACAAATGAACAAATAGAGGAGCGACTAAAAGGTGTAAACACTCAATATCGAGAGCGTATTCGCTTGGCTAATATACAGAAACAGTTGGATGAAAAAGATGCTGAGATAATTGAGCTTGATAATGCTCAAATGAAATTAGAAAAAGGAATGTCTCAGCAAGATGTAAATTTAACTGCAGCTGCAGTTGCCGGAGAGGTTTCTTATGATGATCTGATTGCAAAGTCAGAGAAAAACTGGAAGAAAAAAACAGAAAATATCTCATTAATTGAAAAGGCTGCTGTTTCTGTGGTAGATATTTTTATTGATGCAAATAATGATAGTTTAAAGCGGTGGGTTGAAATTCAGAAAAAGAGAGAAAAGCTAAACAAAGAGCGTTCTGAGTTGATAGGTGCAAAACCTGCAGATATAGATAGTAATACCACTGCAGATCCAGTGTTTGAAAACATCAATAAAAAAATAATAAACACTCGCCAAAATATCAGACAATTAAAACAAGATTTGGCTGATTTACGTTCAGGCAAAAAACAATCTTCTGATTTAAAGGGTGATATTACTAAAAAAGAAACGGCTATTAAGGAGCAAGAGTCTTTGTTGGCAACCTATACCGGCAAAAATAACACGGTGACACCCAATGCAACCCAAACAGCCTCCGAAATAGAGCAATGGAAGGAAAAAGCCAAAGAGTTATTGGTGCAGGCACAACAAGAACTTGCCGTTGCCAAAATTGCCGCAATGAGCGAGGGCTACGAAAAGGAAAAAGCAAAGGAAGAGCAACGCTGGAAAGAAGAAAAGACTGCCTTAGAAGCTCAATTAATAGAAAAATCCGACAAACAAAAGGAATTACTTCCGGAGCAACTTGAGGCAAATGCTGTAATTCATAAGTTAATAGAGGCTCAAGAATCTGCTCATCTTCAAAAAATGAAGGACTTGAAAGCTGCTCACAAAGATGAGGAGCAGTTGAAAAAAACAGAAGATGATTTATTGCGACTTGAGGAGGATATGCTCAGGGCAGAGGAGGAAGAATCTGCTTTTGAGGATAAAATGTCCTTAATTCAACAGCGTTATGATATAGAATTTGCTGCCGCTGAAGGTAATCGAAAAAGAGAATTGGAGGCAAAGCGTAAGTTTAACGCTGCAGTAGATAAAATTCAAGAAGAGCAACATCGCAAAGAGGAGTTGCGGAAAAAAGCAACAGAAGGACTTGCTGAAGGCTTGTTTAGCAATATGAAGGCTATGGCTAAAAAGGGGGCAGCATTGTCCAAGGCTTTTTATCTTTTTGAGCAGGCAATGGCAATTCGTCAAGTAATTGTAAATACGCAGATTGCTAATTCTAAGGCTGTAGCATCATCGCCTTTAACAGCAGGAATGCCTTGGGTGGGTATTAATACAGCTCTTGGTGCTGCATCTGTTGGTTTTATTCTTGCTCAGACTGCTGCTGAGTTTAAGGGAAAGGAAGAAGGAGGTTATATCGATGTCCGCAGAGAGCAAGACGGCAAGCCTTTCAGAGCAAAATACAAGCCTAATCACAGAGGGTATACAGCCGGACCTACTGTTATTACTGGGGAAAATGGAATGGAGTTCGTTGCTAATGCTAAGGCAGCACAAAATCCGACTATTCGTCCATTTTTGGATGTTATTGATAAGGCACAGCGTCAAGGTACTATTGAGACTCTTGATCTTACTGCTATTCGTGCCGAAAAATATAGAGGGTTTGCCAGTGGCGGTTATCTTTCCTCGCCACCGGAGTCTGTATTTGATGATGATGTTCCTTCTGGAAACAAGGAGCAGGCTGACAAGTTTGAGCAAGTAATGGAGTTGGTACAGCAATTGGCTACCCGCCCGATAGAGTTTTCATTGGTGCGTTTTGACGAAACGAGACAACTTCAAGAAGAAATTGATAACGATGTAAACAGATAATTTATGCTTAAAATTATAGTACAAGGCGAGCCTTTAGATTTAAAGAGTGATATGATTTTCGAATATCGGATAAAAAATCCATTTTTCGAAGATGATGTGATTCCGGTACCGGCAACATATACTTTTTCTGTTCCGCTTACTTCTCGAAACAATAGATTATTAGGCTATCCACTTAGATTAAATCAGACTTCCAAGGTTGTAGAATTTGAAGCATCTATTGTTTTTGGGGCAATGGTAATTGCGGAGGGGCTTTTGGTAATAAAAACAGTAAGCGAAAAGGGGAGTGTAAACTTGTTCTTTAAAGCCCAGTCAGATGAGGGAGTATTGGATGAGCCGTTATGCGATTTGCATTTGAACGAATATGATTTGAGAGGAGGGGATTATTTGGAAAATTTACACGCTTTGTGTGAGCAGGCTTTTCGGAAAGAGGTGCCATTTGCTTTGCCAATGGTGCGGATAACAAATCCCTCTGACAAGGTGGCAATTTTTGGAATGGAGCGTTGTGATTACGCTCAAATAACAGCAATCCTTGGGTTTTTCGGCAAAAAAATTCATAAAGTAGCACTTCCGGATGATGTTTATGTGAATCCATATTCAGTTTTTTCACAAACTTTGTCTGAAAGGAATAAGTATTATACCATAAAGAAAGATGAGGAGTTTCTTGACAGGATAGCACCTTTCCCTTATTTGTGGCACATCATTGAGGTCGTTTTATCTTCTTTGAATATATACAAAAATCCTTTCAAGGATGGGGGTGTTTTAGAGAGTATTGTTGTGTCGGCAACTTACTGTCCGAAAGATAGACAAGTATATAGTGATAAGATTTTTAGAGTAAATAAATCGTTGCCTTCTTGTAATACTGGTGATTTTGTAAAAGAAGTGTTTAAGGGGTTTGGTTTTTCATTGAACCGGTTGAGGGGAAAAACGGATATTGTCTCTTATAAAGAGATGTTACAGCAAAAGCCTCTTTCTGATTGGTCTTCTCTTTTAGAAGATGGCTGGAGCGTAGAGGGGGTAAAGCCGGAGTTGTTGGTCGCAGGTGTTGCAGATAAGCCCAAGGAGTATTCTGTAGAAGAAGGGGAAAAGAGGCTGTTGAGAACGGTGCAGCGATCTTATAGAATAATGTATGAATTGTATTTGATGGCTCATGATTTAAGCGTTGATGGTATATCTTATGAGCGTAAGGATATTGAAATGAGTGCGTGGTATGTTGTTGAAACAGGCGAATATTATTATTCTTATTTTGATGAAAAGACGCAGGATTATTGGTTGGAGTACAAAGGGGTAAAACTTTCTGATGCCCCCCTCTTGTCAAGTTTAAAAAAGAAAAAACGACAAGCCAATTTAAAAGTACCTACTATGGTAGTTGATTTTGCAGGGGATTTATTTGAGGGGGATTGGTCAAAAATGCCTGTAAATGGACGTTATGAAGGGGAATTTTCCACTTATGTAGAACCTGATGGTTTTACACATCGATATACATATCTGCCATTTATTGAAGCAAAACGTAATGAACGAGATTTTACGCCTGCGTTATTGAGTTATGTCGGGCATGAGTCTTCCTATATTCCGTATCCTTTGAGTGAGAACAATGTTGCTCCCTCGCCGTCTTATCCGTTTGCAACGACAAATGGTCGTAGTGCGTTAGGTAAAGCTGGATTTGACTTTGCGGATATGAAGACCTTTTCTTTGGCAGCTAAGGAATTTTTTGAGAAAGAAAAAGCTGTTTTAAAGGGCAAAGTGTTGTTGTCAGAGCGTCAAATAAAAGAACTTTCGGGAATAGACGTAGTTATGTGTAAAGGGAAACGCTGGTTACTCAAGGAAATCAGCATTCCAATAAAACCCCACAGAATATATCCTGCAGTTGTTACCTTGGTGGAAATACCGGAGCTTGATAGTTTGTCCTTTCCGGATTACGACGTATGGTGTTAATTAGTTGTAAATTTTAAAAATATGGCAAGAATTATTAGTTTTCCTAAAGGGCTTTGTTTTTCTGAAAACCTTCCAAAATTTGTATTAGCGGATGTTTCGGAGCCTCAAATTGTTACGCTTAAAAAAGGCGACAAAATTATTCTCGAGGAAAATTATATCCCTTCCAATGGGAAAATAGAAGTCAATTTTTCCAATATAATCAGAGAGGAGTTAAGTCTGACAGTTCCGAATTTGAGTACTAAAAAAACGGCACAAAGCATGGGGGTTGCAGACTTTTCTATTGTGGCTGTAGGGGAAACTAAGACGTTTACTGTTCTGAAAGGGGGCGTACAGGATTTATCCGTAGAAGCGTCTGAGTATTGCCGTCAGAATTTTTTAACACATCAGCCACAATTAAAAGGGATTCGTCCTTACCAACCTGAATTTGTAACCTATTACGCAACGCAGTCTTGCAAGGTTGTTTTGCGAGGTTACTTTACAGATAAAGATCCTGAAACTCGTATTTATACACTTTTGATTGCAGGGAGTTTGACAACTCTAAATGTTTCTTATTCTCAAATAACTGAGGCTTTTTCAGAACCGCCCTCTGCAGTAGATGTTTTTGTCGCAGACAGTTCGGGTAACCGGATAAGTATTGTGCAGCGTTATGCTTTAGTGCGTGATTTTTATGATGTGTACAGTATTTATTTGTTCGAAAATACTGTTGGTGGTTTTGATACTTTAGTAGCAAAGGGTGAGCGAAAGCGTAAAAGTGTTTCAAAGTTTGAGCTGGCATCGCTTGATAATATGATGCATCAGTATGATATTGATGTCAAGTTTTTGATTGAACAAAACATTGGTGTTCAACATCGTTTGGAAAATGCTTTGTTTGATGACTTTACGATGAGTGCTAACAGATGGGAGTTTATAGACAATGCTCTTACTCCTATTTATCTGAAAAAAGTGGATGAAAATGATTCTTCAGAGGATGATCTATCTAATAGAAAGTTTTCTTACTTTTACTCCAAGCACAAGAATATACAGAAGTCGCAAAAGGTTCTGAATGATTTGCCACTTCCCAAAAATCTTATTCCGGCTGACGACCTTTTTTTTTTGATAAGTGAATCTGCTCAGCATGTTCATTACAATTTAGCACTTTTGGAGGCTCTTAGCTTTAACAATGGCTATTTGCTTGTGAATGGCGAAAAAATAAAGTCTTCGATTGCCGACGCAACACGAGATGCTTTGCTGTGGGCAGGTCATAGGTTTGATGATTTTATTGATCAGCCTGTAAGATCTTCTGATAAGGTGGTACATAAGGGCGTGTCTTCTGAAAGTTTTTTGCCCGGATTTTCAGGAGCAGGCTATGAAATTGACGAGAATGGCAATGCGACTTTTGAAAACCTTGTTGTTCGCAAACAAATGCAAATTTACGAGTTGCTTATGAATAAAATTAGAGCAACAAATGGAGCTATTTGGGTCAGCGATTCGATGAAGTATGAGAAAGATTACGGAACAAATGCAACTATGTTTCGTTTGGGAATTGATGCCAAAGACTCCAGTCGAGCAATTCCGTTTCGTAAAAATGATATAATTCTTTCTCAGCGGTGGACCGGCAAAGGTATTCGTCGCTCTGTTTTGACTGTAAGTAAGGTTGACAGTTCCGGTAAGTTTGTAGAATGCTTAAGATCTTCTCTAAGTGGAGCTGTGCCACAAATTGGTGATGAATTTGTGAGAATAGGAAACCTAACAAATCAAAACCGGCAAGGAGCTATTTACATAACCGCATCTGACAGCAATGCACCTTATTTGGACGTTTTGGATGGTGTAGATAGTGATGATTTTACAAATAAAATCAAGGCTCGCTTAGGAAAATTGTCCGGAATAGAGGACAGCGATCTTGGTAATTTGGAGGGGTACGGGCTTTATGCACAGAATGCGTTTTTAAAGGGTGTTTTTCACGTTACCGGAGGTAATGCCGAAACAAAAGAGGGAAGTGCAGCACTTGTTCAAGACTTGGTTAACTCTTTGGGTTCTGTTGCCTATGTTGATAAGGTAGAAAAAGCAATGCTGGGTGACACTTTGATTGTTGGCGGTTATTTGCGTAACGAGCTTATTGATGTCGTAAACAGAGAGAAAAATTTTGTGCTTTCTGATGTGATTTTTAGCATCAAAGATGAAGGGGCAACGTTATCTTACACCGAAGGTAGTATCATCCATAAGGGGTTAGGGACTTCGGATCTGTCATGGAATATTGATACTGGCAATATTCCGAATTTGGACACCGGTGTTTATAATTTGTATGTGAAAGCTCCTAAAAACTTAGGTGTTGCAAGAATTGTTGCAGCCAAAACTATTTTGGCATTAGATAGTGGTTCGCATTACTATATTCCTTTGGGTGAGCTTAGTTCTGTCAATAATGGAATCCGAAGCATAAATGTGTTAAGTGGCTACACAAGGATAGCTCCGGGAGAAATTACTACAGGACGGTGGAAGTCGCCAAATTCAGACGATTATATTGAATTTGGGGACGACGGTGTTGAGATTTTTGCTAAGGTAACATTTCGTTCGAATTCTCCAGCCCTCGACCAAGTAAAAAACATCTCAAACACAGATAAGCTACAGGCTTTAGTAGAGGCAAAAAAACAAATCAATCAAGCTAAAGCTGAGAGCCAGCAGGCGTGGGAGGCATACGCCCAAGCTAAAGCTAATGCTGCGAAAACAGAGGCTATTGCCAATGCCGACGGGAAAATTACGGCAGAGGAGCAAAAGCGGATAAATGCTGACAATGAAAAGTTAAGGTTAGCTAAGGAATACGCCGATGCCAAAGATGCGGAGCAACAAGAAATAGTAAAAGCTTACGCTGATGGTAAAGTAACAGCATCAGAGCAGGCAATGATTGCGGCAGCGTCAGCAAAGGCAGACCTCGCTGAATGGCGAGCAAGAGCCTACGCTGATGGTAAAGTGACTGAGGCTGAACAAAAAGCCATTGATGAGGCACAGCGGAAGTATGACGACGCTGTGGCTAAGGCTAAGGAAATGGACGATAGCTTGGAAATCGGCGGTCGAAATTTGCTCCCAAAATCAAAAATAGATTTCACATCAAAGTATAAGGGGTTTTCAACTCCTCATACCAATGGAAAACTACACGGGGCAATTTCTATGGGGGGGCTATTTTATTTTGATAATGACAAGTCAAATAATATGGTGCGATTTTCGTTATTTGCGACAACTGATGCGGACAATTATAATAATGGCGACAGGTCTGTTTATTTTATAAGTTATTTTTTTAGAAACTTGCAAGGTGGCAAGTGGCATCACTTGTTCAAGACGGCAAAATACAACTTAGCAGAAAACCACACGAGGTTTTCTGGGTGGTTTTGTGATGATGGGGTTAACGATTACCCCAGCGAAGTAAAGGACTTGTACATTAATTATGGTACTAAGGACTTAGGCTACACTCCCGCTCCCGAAGATGTGCAGGCGGAAATGACCAAACGTGTCAATCAAGCCAAAGTCGAAAGCCAACAAGCGTGGGAGGCATACGCTCAAGCTAAGGCTAATGCTGCGAAAACAGAGGCTATTGCGAATGCTGACGGGAAAATTACGGCAGAGGAGCAAAATCGGATAAATGCTGACAATGAAAAGTTAAGGTTGGCTAAGGAGTACGCCGATGCCAAAGATGCCGAGCAACAAGAAATAGTAAAAGCCTACGCCGACGGGAAGGTAACCGCATCAGAGCAGGTAATGATTGCAGCTGCAGAGGCAAAATCTAACTTAGCAGAACAACGAGCAAAAGCCTACGCTGATGGTAAAGTGACAGAGGCTGAGCAAAAAGCCATTGATGAGGCACAGCGGAAGTATGACGACGCTGTGGCTAAAGCAAAGGAAATGGACGACAGTTTGGAAATCGGCGGGCGGAATTACGTACTGAACTCTGATGTTCGCCACTCTATTACCCGATACGTTTTCTTTTCGTTCGAAAACGATTTGCAACAATTACGAGGGAAAGATATCGTTGTCTCCTTAGATGTGGACGTCGAAGGTGTGACAAGGGGGCGTATAGGCTTTGAATCTGCTGTTGAATTTTCAGATAGCACAAGTCAATACTTAGGCGTATGGGCGCATCCTCGTGGAGATGTCAAGGAACGCATATCGCGACACATAAAAATTTACGATAAACAAATATCTAAAATAATACAGCGAGGGGTATATGTTCAGTGCGATGGCATCAAGCACGAATGGGCTCGTCCAGCACTTCATTTCGGCACAAAAGCAACAGATTGGACACCTGCCCCTGAAGATGTTCAACAAGAAGTTGACGACAAAGTAAATAACATTGGAAAAATTGGCGAAAACTTGCTGAAAAATCCAAACTTTGAAACTTTAGATAATTGGCAATTTTCATCGTCAAAATCCAAACATAAAGATGATAATTATACAGGGGAGTTTGGTACAGCTATCAATATTTGGAGTAATTGTGAGATGAGCCAAGAGATGGCATTGAGTGCCGGCACTTATGAACTTAGTTGTAATGTGCGTTGCTATAATGCGAGCTCGACAGGGAAAGTGCGACTCAAAATTGGCGATAAAAGCAAGGAATTTAACGTAAACGGAACTTACGCGAAAGTCGCATTAAGAACCACACTAAAAGAAAATGCGAGCATCGTAAGTATTAGTGCCATAAATGGTAGCGATATTATGGTTGCCCAGTCTTATTTGGGACGGTACAATGCCATTGTTAGTGAAATTGATAAGCAGATAGAAGCGGCAAGAGAGGCAATAACTAACGATATTGACAAAATTGGTCGTAAAACAAAATTTCTTTCAGAAACATTTATCGATAACAAATGTGTTGCATCGGGAGCAATGCTGGTAGGAAATGAAGATGGTGCGAATGCCGGTATTACAGGTGTTGATACAGGCGATGATGCTATTCGTTTCTATGCTGGAAGTCCCTATGCAGGTAGAAATTCTGCCCCATTCAGAGTAAACCAACGTGGTGAAATGTGGGCAACTAATGCTGAAGTGGTTGGACGAGTAGGTGCAGATAAAGGATACTTAGGTGGTTTTTATTTTGGGCGAGGACGAATTGTGGCGGAAATCAACAGCGGTGATGATATGAGTTTGTCAGGTGATAATTATGGTGAGGTTGGTAATACAGTTCCTTTTCACAACTCAATGGAAATATCTAATACTGAAGGTAGGATTTTGATAAAGAAAGGTACTCCTTTAGATTTTACAACTACCACTGTATCAACAGATGTTGTCAGTTTGGAAAATGAAAAGGTTAATAGTGTTAAAAAGGCTGTTATGAAACCGGGGGAAATAGTTGTAATAGGACAACACTCTTTTTATGACACCTCTTATATAGGGAATTGGTATCCAAGTGTTATCGAGGATAAACTGCAATACACGCAACAATTCCTATTTACTCAAGGCTCTTCAACTATTGTGAGATTGCCCGGCAAATCAACAATAGATGCCTTAACAAATAATCAAGATGTCACTTTCTTACTTCATATTACAATGGGGATTGGTACAAAAGGCAGGGAAGTGCAACTGCAAGGTGTAACTGACGGAAAGCTGTTGAACAATGATGCAAATCCGTGGTATGGAGGTTATGGTTTGAAGAATTTGGAAGCAGGCGATATTTTAGTGTTGAGGTATCATAACGGGTATTATTATATTGTAAGTCATAGAGAATAAACATAATATTTAACAATTAAAAAACAGTAAAAAATGAAAAGAGAAAATGTAAAGAAAACTGTAAAGATTACAGAGCGAGGTGTAACAGAAAGCGGACAGGCAGTCGTATTTATTTACGAGAAGACCACAGGCGAAAAGGTGCAAGTTTGCCAATTTACTGCTTTTGAAGATGAGGAAAGTCAGAAGATTGTATTGTCAGGCGAGGTGCGTTTGGAACAAAAAAGTTTAAATGCATTTTTCAATGAAAAAGTACAGGCAGGAGGTCTTTCACTTGTTGCTGAAATTTTGCAAGAAGTAGAGGTTATTTGTGAGTTGGAAAAGGCTAAAAACAAGGAGGCATCTGATGAAGTTGAGAGTAAGTAAGTTTCTTTTGTTGTTGCTCACGGTTCTCATAATTGGGAGCTGTGAGCAATCGGTAAATATGCCTTGCCAAGCTATTGTCGCTAAACATAAAATACCGATAGGTTATCTTTATAAGGACGAGTTGGAAAGTAAATTTATAGTAGAAAAAGAGTTGCATTTCCTTATTCTTTCAAACAATGATACTGTAATGGTAAATCGTTACAAGTTTGAGGAAAAAGAAGTCGGCGACTGCTTTAGATAAGAGTTTATAATTTAAAAAATAAAATATGGAAAATAACATTAACATTTGGAGCTACATCTATGAATGGCTGACTGATGCCTATAACTTCACCGTAGGCTTGTTGATGTCTATTCTAGGCTATTTTTTACCCATAAAAGACATTATGCAATTTATGCTATTGCTTTTTCTTGCCGATGTAGTGTTTGGGTATTTGAGGGCTAGGAAGGTTGAAAAAGCAAAATTTCAGCCCAAAATAATTTGGAATAAGACTGTGCCGAGACTGCTGTTTACGGTTATCATTATAAGCCTTTTGTACAGGTGGGACAGTGTCTATGAGCAGGAATTTGTAAAAACGTATAGTATTGCCGGTTGGTTTGTGTCGGGGCTACTGATAGCGTCTATCGCTAAGAATATGTATGATATTACCAACTGGAACGCTTTTTCGTTTCTGAAAATATTTATAAGCTCAAAAATCGAAGAGAAAACAGGACAAAAAATCGAAGATGATGAATAGTAAATTATTAGAAATTGCTCTAAGCCAATATGGCATTAGAGAAATTGTCGGCAAACGTGACAACCCCGAAGTGTTGAAGTATTTTGATGTTCTTGGCTATGACGGTGCAAGGTTGAAAGATGAAACGGCGTGGTGTTCAGCATATATAAATTGGTGTGCAATTACGGCAGGATTGCCGTACAGCGGAAAGCTGACTGCACGCAGTTGGCTGAATGTAGGCACGAAAGTAACAGAGCCACAGCTGGGCGACCTCGTGATATTTTCACGTGGAAATCCCAAAGGGTGGAAAGGTCATGTGGGTATTTTCATTCGAAAGGAGAATGGAGCAATCTACACGCTTGGCGGAAATCAGGGCAACCAAGTAAATATCACTCCGTACACGGAAAACAGACTCTTAGGGTATAGAAGATTGTAAATAAAAAAAGCATAGGGAATTCGTGTACAGAATAGTGCAAAGAAAACCCTCACAACGGCGTTTTTTGAGAGGGTGGCTGAATAGAATCAATAACTTAAATTTTAAAGGATAATGGGAACAATATCATTAGTGAAAAAAGCGGTTTATGTAATTATTGCAGTAGTACTATTTGCCGCAGGTGGCGGAACAATGTATTATGTGAAATATCGTCCACTTCGTAAAGAATCGAACAAGCTGGAGGCGACAAATAAACTTCAGAAAAAACAACTTGCCGAAAAAGACACTATTATCAGTGTGGTTTGGCGTAATTATGTGGAATTGGCTAAAATGCCGAAGTATCAAATAGACCAGCACTTGGGCAAAGTTAAAATGAGGCATGGAAGTAGGTTCAATTTTGCCCCAAACGCTCTAATGAGCGTAGTAGATAGCGTTGCACCTCTGATGCAGGGCGATAGTATTACGCTTGAGCTTAAAGCCGAAAAGCCGAATTTTTGGCGTAGGTTGTTTGGTAAGAAGTGATGGTATATAGTTAAAATCTATATTTACACATTTTCTTATAGAAATAAAAATATATCTTTTTTTTATAAAATACTTGCACGTGTGCAAGTATTTTGTTTTCTTTGCACTGTGATAATTAATTAAAAGACCCGTGCAGGTCGGTAAACTCGGCGAAAATATTATGACAAATTTAGAAACATTACAAGATTTAGTTAAGCAGGAAAGATTTGATTTTATTAATGACTTTGAAGTTCATAAAGTGAACAATGATTCACGGTTCAAATTAGTTTCAGACAAATATTGGTTTAGTGTTGGAGGATATCACGCTTATGTTTACGAGTGTTTTTTTGAAGTTAAAGATGGCAAGGTTGGTTATACTACCTCTAAAAGAGAAAAACTCCAGGTAAAAACAGAGCATGGATATAAAATAGAATATGGGGAGCTGAAGAGTGAGTTTATTCCCCAATATAGCTCTATAAAAGAGGCGGTAGAAAGCTTTGCTCAAAACAGAGCAACTGATTATATCAGAATCAATGAATCTTTTTTTAGAGAAAAGAATAAGAATCTTTACTCGAAAGAAGTATTGGATAAAGCTAAAGCATTTTTAAGTGAAAAATAAATGTTACTCAGTACGGCTAAAGAGCCTTGTTCTGATTACGGACAAGGCTTATAAAGCCGAAGGGTTTGACGGTTCAGAGGCTATCCTTCCGATAAGCCAAGTTTTCGGCAGAGATTTAGAAGTAAAAAAAACAAAAGCCTATTGGATTTCTGCATGGATTTTAGAGAAAAAAAACTTGCAGTATTCAACCAAGAAAATTGGCTGGTTTGACAAAGCCAAGGGGATTATGAGAATATATAGGAATATTCCCCCAAAAAAACAACCTATTATGTCAACAATCAATAAAGATTTAGAGAGATGAAAATAAAAGGAAAAATTACAAGTAAAAGTCTAAAAGATGCAGATAGTTGTGAGGGTACGGATTTTACTGAGATATCAGATGCCGACACATATGTAGTAACAGAATCTGAACTTAATGAAATCAGTATAAAAACATTATTAAATTCGATGGATATTGAAATTCTGAGTTCTCATCTTGGAGTTGTAAGGTCAGACAAAAATAAGTTTTTGAATTTTCTGAGACATAGCAATTCAGAATTAATCTCTGCATTTGTTGGTTATCCGAAGGACGATTTTAGCAACAAAATATAATCGATTAGTAACAAGTAAAATGATTTTAGATTCAAAACAAAAGCAAGGCTTTGACAAGTTGTCGCAGCTAAAGGTGGGAGCGTTGTTTATGGACGCCAGGCACCGGAAAAACTTTTCCTGCATATAAATTGGTAGAGAGTTTACCCGATTGCGATTACTGTCTATACCTTGCTCCATATAGGACTATACACAACGATTTGACAGAAGATAATGTTGTGAAAGAAGTTCAAAAATATGGAGGTTTTTCAATGCCTCACGATTTTGTAGGTATTGAGAGTTTGAGCAATTCTGATAGAATTTATTTAGAGCTACTAAGGAAAATAACTGATGCTAAAAAGCCTTTTATAGTGTTAGATGAAAGTTTGAAAGTTAAAAATTCGCAAACAAAACGAACAAAAAGGATTTTGCATTTGGGACAAATTTGTGAGTACAAATTAATATTAAATGGAACACCTCTAAGCCGAAACTTGCTTGATTTATGGTCGCAGATGGAGTTTTTGTCGCCCAAAATTTTACAAATGACTGAAAATCAGTTTAAAAATACTTTCTGTGAATATACCACGGTTATAAAAAGAAGGGGTGGCAGAATTATGAAAGAGGAGTGGATAAACAAGTATCATAACATTGATTATCTGTATTCTTTAATTGAACCTTACATTTTTGAAAGCAAATTAACGATTTCAGTTGGCAGGGTTGATATCAAGGTTAATTATCAGTTGTCGAGTAGTGAGCGAAGTGCTTATAACGAAGTGAAAAATAAATTCCTAAATAACGAAGAAATGATGAAGTGGAATAATCAATTTTTTTTGGCTATGACTCAGAAGTTGCAACAGACTTATATGTTATCTGAAGAAAAGTTTTCTGCTCTTGAAAAAATTATAGAAGATAACAAAGGGGAAATGATCTTTGTTGCTTGCAAGTTTATTCCCTCGCAAAAAGCGGTTGCTGAAAGATTTGGCGACAAAGTCAAAGTGTTGAGTTATGGAAAGCACACCTTTGGGTTGAATTTGCAGGAATATTCTATTATGGTGCTTTGGGAAAAGCATTGGAATTTTTCTGATTTTGACCAAATAGTGAAACGTATTTTCAGACGTGGACAAAAAAAAGAGTGTCGATTTTTTGACCTTACAGCTAACACGGGGCTTGATGACATAATGTCTGAAAATGTGGCAAAAAAAGGTAGGATGTTAGACTATTTCAAAAATAAATCAGTGAAAGAATTGGAGGAAATGTTATGATAAATGTTTATGATGCTTCAAAGAGAAGAGTGCAGTATATATTTCAAGAATTTGACAATGTTTTAGTTGCGTTTTCCGGAGGAAAAGACAGTGGTATTTGCCTAAATTTTTTCTATGACTATGCTAAAGAAACCAGTCAGTTAGACAAATTAGCCGTATATCATCAAGACTATGAGGGGGGATATCCTCAAACCTACGAATATGTAGAAAGGGAGTTTGCCCGATTGGAAATTGAAAGGCACTGGCTCTGTTTGCCTATAAAAGCAGCTTGTTCTGCCTCAATGTTTCAGACAAGTTGGATTCCTTGGGATAAGGATAAAAAAGATTTGTGGATTAGGCAGATGCCTACAGAAGACTATGTTGTTAATGAAGATAATGTGTGGTTTCCTTTTAAAAAGGGAACGTCCGGATTTGATTTAAGAGTTGATTTTGCTAAAGAATATGCAAAAAAGAACGGAAAAACAGCCGTAATTATAGGATTGAGAATGCAAGAGAGTTTATCACGAAGAGCTGTCATTACTTCAAAACGGCGTACTTCTAACTACAAAGGAGTAAAATACTCCACAATAGTCAGCGAGGATGTTGTGAACTTTTACCCTATCTATGATTGGCTTTCTGACGATGTGTGGGTTGCAAATACAAAATTTGAATGGGATTATAATAGGCTGTATGATTTATATTATATGGCAGGGCTTAATTTTAGAGAAATGCGTACAGCAAGTCCTTTTCACTCATCCGGACAGACCAACTTGAAACTTTATAAGGTTATTTGTCCTAACACTTGGGCAAAGATGGTTGGGCGTGTAAACGGAGTAAATTTTACAGGAATTTATGGAGGAACTACCGCAATGGGGTGGCGTAGTATCAAAAAACCGGAGCATTTTACTTGGAAAGAGTATGCTCAGTTTTTAATTAAAACTCTTCCGGAAGACGTGAGAGATAAGCTCCTATACCATCTTGAAAGATTGAATCAATCGTGGGCAGAAGAGGGCTATGGTCGAAATCCTCAAGTAATTAAGATGATGGAAGATGAAGGTGTCGTTTTAGAAAGAACCGGCGTTGATGACAAACGTTGTGTGAAAGATGGTTTTTATGAAATAGTAAAAATAAAAAGTGGATTTCCGGATGAAACCAATGCAAAAGATTTTCGGCATGTTCCGAATTGGAAAGATGTGTGTATTGCAATAATGAAAAATGACTTTGTGTTTCAAACATTAGGGCGTTCTCGTACTAAGAGAGAAATTCAGAGACGTAAAGAAATAATGAAAAAATATAAAAATCTGTTATGAAAAAGCTAAATACTTTATTAGATGAGTTACTCAATGAAATTTTAAAGGCTGAAGATTTAGATAAGAAGATAGAGGTAATAAACTATGTGAGAAAAAAAATTCACGAAGTAAGTCCTTTTAAGCATCATCCTGTGGATTATGTTTTTTGGGAAAAATCTGATACTGTTGAAGGGAATGATTATAATCCTAACAGTGTTCCACCTCCTGAAATGAAACTATTGATAAGATCTATTATAGAGGATGGATTTACAATGCCAATTGTTTCTTTTCCCGAAGAAATTACAAGAATAGTTGATGGTTATCACAGGAGAAAATCAGAAAGAATTTCCAAAGAAATTAGTGAATCTACCTATGGTTATATTCCCTTGACGACCATAAGGAAGACTCAGGAAGGAATTGCAGACCGAATGGCTTCTACTATTAGGCATAACCGTGCAAGAGGGAATCATTCCATAGAATTAATGCAGAATATTGTTGCAGAACTTGTAGAGATAGGAATGTCTGATGCGTGGATTATGAAAAACATAGGTATGGATGCTGATGAGTTGTTGCGATTAAAGCAAGTGACGGGGATACAGGCATTGTTTGCCAATAAAGAGTTTTCCAAGACGTGGGAGGATGAAAACAGTTAGACTGTCAGAGTATATCCGTCAGTATATTGCCGGATGTAGAAAAAGCACAGGGTATAAGCGTGCGGGAAGAAATACGGCAAAACATATAGAAAACTTTGAGGCTTTCTTGGGAAAGTCATTAAACACAAATGATTTTAATGAAAGTATTATGGAGGAATTTGATTATTTCCTCCGTAATCATTCAAAGGGATATTTGAGGAGCTACATAAAAAGTCTTGGGGCAAAAACAATTGCTTTTTTGGGGAAGGTTCGGAAGGCTGGTTATGAAGTTGATTTGTCTGCATGGGAGTATCGTTTTCCGGAGGGGGAATATAATGCGGTGGCATTAACTGAAGAGGAGGTGGAGGCTATATTTTACCTGAAGAATCTATCGCCTGCTCAAGAAAATGTTCGTTTTTGGTTTGTGTTTAATTGCTGTACGGCTTTTAGATTTTCAGATTTAAAAAGAGTTGAATCTGTAAATTTTGTTCAAAATAGAATTTTGTTAAGAACAAAAAAAACAAATGAAAGTGTTGATATTCCTATCCATTGGATGATAAGGGAGTTGTTAGCTAAGACTAATGGTAAGCTACCTCCTTTAACTTCTCAGCAGAATTATGGGGAAATAGTTAAGAGGCTTTGTTTGCGGGCAAAGATTAAAGATGAAGTGCTTATCGAGCGACACGAGGGGACAAGATTTGTCCGCAAGTCTGTTCCAAAATGGCAACTGGTTTCAGCACATACTGCACGCAGAAGTTTTGCTACAAATGCTTACTTGGCAGGGATAAAAGTTGCAAGAATAATGCTTATGACCGGTCATAAGACACAAGCTGCATTCTTTAGGTATATCCGAATTCAAAAAAGTGAAAATGCTACATATTTGTCTACGCATGAGTTTTTTGCAGGATATGGTAAGATTGCTACCTTTGCAAAAAAAGAAGTAGTGAAGAGATCTGAGAAAAAAAGGATTAAGGTGGCAAGTATCTTGCAAACGGCAAGAATCCAGCAAGGGCTGTCTGTTCAAGATGTTGCAGATAGGGTAGGGTGTAAGCCCGCGACAGTGGAGCGTATTGAAAAAGGTTTATTTTCGCCATCATCTGAGGTGCTATTTGCATTTTGTGATGCATTGGATATATCCTTGGTAATAAATAACGAAACAGTATAATGGGGATAGTTAAAGACCTACAGGATAAATTAGCCTCTTTTTTAAAAGAGGAGGCGATGTCACGGTATGCTTTCTCTAAGCGTACAGGCATCGCTGAGTCAACAATTAAACGATTTTTAGAGGGCTCTTTAAAAAACCCGTCTTCCTTGCTTTTAGATAAGATAGCTAAAGGAATGGAGGGAAAAATTGTTTTCAAGAAAGAGGGCAAATAAAATTAGTGCACTCCCTCTGCACTCTTTTGAATTCATAAAAAGTGCGGTGTAACTCGCTAATAACCACAAAAATACAGTAACTGCACTAAAGCACGCTATACTTTTGTGATTATTGCTAGAGCATATCACTCATGTTGTCAATTTCTGTGTTCATTACAGAATCAACTATGTGGACATATACCATTGTTTCTTTTATTGCAGAGTGTCCAAGTAGTTTTTGTAAGTTTTCTACACGTCCGCCTTTTATGAGGTAATTAGTTGCAAAACTATGCCTTGCAACGTGAAAGGTGAGATGCTTTTTGAGCTTTACAGCCTTGGCAATAAACTTTAAGTGTTTATTTATGTATTGGTCAGTGTATTCGCCTTTGAAAACTTTTCCAGAATTTGGGTTGACAAATTTTTTCGCAGCATCATTTAGCTTTATTTTTTGGAATTTTCCTGTTTTTTTAGATTTAAAAACCAAGAAGTCTCCGATAAAGTTATCAGGAGTCAAGTTTTGTACATCTGAAATTCGCAACCCTGTAAAGCACGCAAACAAAAACCTATCTAGAATATTTTTGCTTGTATCCGAAGCAAATTCAGAATTGTAATATTTGTATAAAAGTTTGATTTCTGTTTCATCTAAGAAAGTGCGATCACCTTTAAAACTTTTCACAGAAATGTCGCTGTAATCAAGTTGTGTCCTAATACCTTTCTTGTTGGCAATGTGCAGAAATTTTTTTAAGTTTTTGACTGCAGTCTGAATAGTGGTATCTTTGTTTTTGAGCTCCTTTTTGCAGAACGCTTTAAATTCAGTGAGTAGATCCTCATTAATATCTTGGAATAGAATCTGAGGTTTGAATGTTTTGAGTTTTGAGAGGGTAGACCACTGTTGCTTATATGAGCCTTTTTTTAATATTCCCTCTTGTTTCTCGAGCTCTTCTTTCCAAAATACAAGAAAATCGACTTTTGCTGTTGGATTATTTAAATCTTCCAATAATTTTTCCAGTGTGAGAAAATTGCCGGACAAACGATAGGTTACAGCAATATTGTTTATGTCAGCGATTTTTTTGCCTATAATAAGGTTGTAATCCTTTGCTAATTGCGAAGATCCTTTTATCCTCTGTTTTATATCGTTGAACTCAGAGGGTTTTACGGCAATGTTTAATGGGATTTTCTTTTTTTCGCCATTAACGAACACCTGCAGATAAAGAGCTGCGGTTCCGTCAGCTCTCACATAATCCTTTTTTTGGACTACTTTATATGTTAACTTCCCACTCATATTCATTGGGAAGTTTGTTGGGAAGTATGGGGAGGGAATTGACTGCTGCATTTGCTTTTTGTTTTAGTTGATTTTTGGTGTAAAACATTAAAAGCGAATAGATTACATGTGAATGTAGTCTTTTCGCTTTTTCGAAGCAGCAGTATTGCTTGTGAACACGGAGGGATTCGAACCCCCAACCTCTTGGGCCGTAACCAAGTGCACTATCCAGTTATGCTACGCGTCCTTGTTTTTATTTCGGTTGCAAA
>PDWI01000992.1_pt1 | contig 45877 bp, 41 predicted proteins | sample 1430891 | NCBI WGS metagenome assembly PDWI01 (sample SAMN01162508, study PRJNA174530) | Oral metagenome, whole genome shotgun sequencing project. | biome: Marine environment; feature: Marine mammal; material: Swab sample of the gingival sulcus; isolation source: swab sample of gingival sulcus...
CGTTTTGGTTTGCTTTTGGTGGATTATGACATAGTGGGTTTATCATATAGCGACTAACCCCTAAATAAATGTGGCTGAATTTCAGTGGTAATCACATAATTATATGAAAAAGAAAAAAGAACCATCGGCGATCCAGGAAGATTATCTGGCGGCTATTTTTCGCATAGAACAAAGCCAGGGCATAATCAGAGCCAATATCATCGCCGAAGAGCTGGGAGTAACCCGTCCCACCGTCACGGCAGCGCTGAAACATCTCTCAGCCATGGAACTCATTGTCTACCAGCCCTATCAGCCAATACAACTGACTGAACAGGGAAGAAAGCGGGCAATGGCCATTGCCCATCGTAACATCATCCTGTTTCTCTTTTTTCGTGATACCCTGCAATACTCAGAAGAACGAGCAAGGGAGATCGCCTGTAAAATGGAGCACGCCATTGACGACGATGTCATTGTCCAGCTTGGTAAATTCGTGCTGTATCTTGAACAAAGTGGCTCCATCCCCGATAACTGGCAGGAGCTTTACATCCCCCACGGGAAAAAACAGTATGTTGACACCATGTTCCCAGATAAAGCACAACATTCCTCACATAAGAAAGCATCGAATCGGCACTGATACCGCCAGATCATCAGCCAGAGAAACGGAGACCACCGTTTTCTTTACAACCTTATGGGCTGCCTTCATGGCGGCCTTATCCATCTTTCGGGACTCGTTTTGAGCTTGTTTTGGGGGAGGCAGGCTTTCCTTTTGCTTAACCGGCTACCGCATTTTTTTTGTATGAACCGGTTCCACGATTTTTTTACTTTGGGTTGCTCAACCTTCTTAGGCGGTTGCCCAAAGGATGGTGGTTGTCAACGCCTCCAGATTCCTTTGGCAAAGAGCGTGGTGTCAACACCGGGAGAAGAGGCAGCGACACGAAAAACATCAATCATGCCCAGCATGGTCCCCATCAACCCCAGCAGCGGAGCGCTTACTGAGATACATTTAAGAGAGGAAAGCCTGGATATCCTGGGAGTGCTGGGCATGCACCATCACCACTTCGGCGATGATATTGATCAACGGGTTATCAGAATCATGGTAGAACTCTTTGAGTTGGTCACCATCACCACCTTGTATACTCTTCATTTTTTTATAAAATCCTATTCCACAAGATAGAGATAGATACCATTTCGTAAACGCAGATAGAGACCTGGGTAAGTACACAGAGCTATTGATAGAGTTCCGTGTCTCCCACACTACTGCTCCAGCTGCAAGAGTATATCACGAAAACACACCCGGGCTTTTGCAAAATCTTCTTCGTTGGGGTGTTTTTTCGCCTCTTCTATTCGGGCCTGCCGCTCCGGGGTCATGGGATGTGGATTGTTCGGCATATTCGCCATCATCTCCAGCAATTTGGGGTCTACTTTTCCCTGGCAGATAAAATGTCCGCAGACCTCATTTTCCAGGGCCAGATCTTCAGCCTTTTGCATGCTCTCTTTGGCGTGGTCTGAATCGGGGTAGGCCCCCAAGGTACCAAAAAAAGCTATTTTCTTGCCGGTAATACCTTTAAGATAGTCTCTGCATTTCTTATCCGGCATGCCTTTATCCACCCAGTAGCCAATAATCAGAAAATCGTAATCACCACCGCCCTCTGGTGCCTCTTCAATGGGACAGAGAGTGGCATCTGGTGGGCAGACCTCGCCAATGGCCTGACCTACCGCCCTGGTATTTCCCGTTTTTGATGACCATGTAACCAATACCTTCATTATATCCTCCAACAACAAGTGTACTCTTTATAAAAACCTTCTGTTAAGTGAGCAATCACTCTGCACAAAACCTGTCTTTCATTGCAATCCAGGCGGTTTTTACCGCTGGAATAATCTCTTTTTCCTCCCTTCCGGCATAGATGCCGAACATCTGAGCACCCTCAGCGTCGAAAAATTGTACAGAGAGGCTCTCTAACCCAAACAGCTGCTTTTGCAAAAAGCAAATAGAGGCCAGTCTGGAGATCATCAGATGGCCGCCCAGAGGATTGGCCTTGTCCATGAGGTTAAAATACCCACGGCCAAACGATCCCTCGGGAAGGGTCCCTTTATATTCGATAATAACACCAGGGGTGTGGACGAAAAAGGTTACCTTTTTCCACTTCTGTGCCTCTTTCCATATATCCTCAAACCGGTCAGCATCGGCAAAAGACCGCATTGCATCGGGCAGTGCGGCAACGACAACTCCCTCGGAGACGCCGAGCTTTTGCGCGAGAGCCGATGGCATAAAATTGGGTTCATTTTCAAGGGCCGCCTGAACATTGCTTCTTATCTCTTCTGTTACCTGTGATCTAAACATCTATGATTCCTTTTATTTATCGTGTATTTCTCTGCCAGAATTGCTCATCGGTAGATGCAGCGCACGTTCCGCCACCAATTCCAGCAGCTCAAGGTCATGGGTGATGAGCAGGATGATACATCCCTGTTCAGCAGCCCGTTCAATTATGGCGACAATCCGCTGCATATTGCCACCATCAAGACCGCTCGTTGGTTCATCGAGGATCAAAATTTTCGGTTTTTTAGCCAATCCACAGGCGATCACCAGCCGCTGCTTTTCACCGCCTGAAAGCGATTGAGGGTGACGGTCAGCAAGATGCTCCAGGTTAATTTCAGCGAGCAATTCTTTCAGCTCACCCTGGCTTTTGGTACCTGCTTTTCCTCCTCCTGCAGCCATCTCCAACTCTTTGGCCACAGTGCTCATATGGAGTTGGTGGTCGGTATTCTGCAAAACAATGGAGGACAATTTAAGGGTATCTTTTGCCTCCACCCGCTGGCCGAACAGCTCCATACGCCCGCTTTCCATCTTCAACAGACCGGTTAAAAGACGAGCCAAAGTGGTTTTACCCTGGCCGTTGTCGCCCACAATAGCGGTGATCCCAAACCCGAAAGAGCAGGATACACCGGAGAACACTTCCTTCTTGACCGAACTGCTCCGCCACATGCTTTTTTTATAGCTGAAGAAGAGATCCCTTACGACCAGCTCTCCATCTTCAGGAGGTGGGGCAAGCTGGGTTCTGCAATCCTCCACCTTGCTTTTCCGCAGGCCATACCGCCTGCAAAACTCACCATCCCGCAGTATGGAGAACTCTCCCTCTTTGACGATCTTCCCCGCCTCCATCACCACAACCTTTGTGGCAATGCCCTCCAGCCAGTACAGGCGATGGTCCACAACCAGGATTGCCATTCCCTGCCGCTGGAGCTCAGCAAGCTGCTGTGCCAACTCCAGGGTACTTTCCGGGTCAAGATTGGCAGTGGGTTCATCAAAAATCAGGACCCCCGGGTTCAGAGAAAGAGCCGAGGCAATGGCGAGCTTCTGCTTCTGTCCTTCAGAGAGATCATGAATCGAGGAATCAAGAAACTCGCTAATCCCCATGGCAGATGCGCTGCGCTTCACAATCTCGGCAATTTCTTCCCGCGATTCCCCCCGCCACTCGTGGGCAAAGGCCAGTTCATCATCCACCTGCAGGGCAAAAAACTGTAACTCCGGGTCCTGAAAAACAGTGCCGACATCCCGTGCAAGTTGCTGAATACTGCTTTCTGCAGTATTTTTCCCATTGACACGTACCTCTCCGGTCAGTGTGCCTTTAAAAAAATGCGGGCAAAGACCGTTAATCAAGCGGATCAGGGTAGATTTTCCACAACCGCTTGCACCGGTAACCAGAACAATTTCTTCGGGATCAACACTGAGCGAAAGATTATCAATAGCAAATGTTTCGTGGAAGGCGTAACGGTAACTTACCCCATCAAGACGTATCACATCATCCTCCCTTTCACCAGAGAATCAAAGGAGAGCTCCAGCACAACACCACAGACAATCGTGGCTACGGTGACAAACAGGACCAGCACATCGTTTTTCCCAAAGACTCCCGGCTTATACGGCGTCATCTTCACATCGTGCCTGATCCCTTTCATCTCTGCGGCAATGGCCAGCTCATCGGCGCTGCGCAGGGCACGAAAAAGTATGGGAGCTATCAGCAGGCGTACAGTGAGCAGGGGATGGCGGAGGAGAAAAAGTGGGTTAAGGCTGTATCCCCTTGTCCGCATCGTTTCATTTATCTGAGCTATATCGCGGATGAAATCCGGGATAAACCGGATAACGACGACCGCCGGAATATATAACCACCATGGCAGGTACAACCCCTTCAAGGCCGACAGCAGTGTCTGCACCCTTGAGGTCAGAGCGAGCACCAGGACCGTGTTGAGCATTACAAGGCTACGCAGAAAAGGAATGAGGATCCCCACCAGGCTCGAAACGGGAAAAGCGTCGGAAATGGCGTGCAGCAAGAGAACAAAACCTATGGCCATGAGCCACATCAGGCCCGCCGCCGCGTAACAGATTCCAAGAAGACGCCAGCGCCGGGTAGTGAGCGCATAACAACTGGTGATAAAGGTAAAAAACAGGAGAGGGATCTCCCCCTTGAAAAAGACCACTGCTGCTGACGCCACCAGACAGATAATCATCTTGCTCCGGACATCCAGAGACTGGGCTGTCAGCAAGTTGCGCTCTTGTTCAGTTACGGATAATGCAGGCATGACGAAGCTCTTTAACAAAAAGGATTCCGGTAAAAAGACCAATGAGAGAACCAATATAGCCGATTACCACGGCAACAGTCGCCATGACCATAAGCTCCTGTTGCTCCCGCATGTACAGCCAGGAGAGGCCCAGGGCGCTGCTTTTATAGAGCAGGTCATAAAGTCCGATCCCAAGTACCAGCAGCACACTTTTGGTGTAACCACCGAGCAAAACAATCACCCCCTCCGCCACGAGACCTGCAAGGAGCATGGAAGGAAGGAGATACGGGTTACCCCCCATCAACAACATCGAGATAATAGTATTGACAAGGACAAAAAGGATGAGTGTGCCGAACTTTCCCACCTTGTACAACAAGACGAGAACCAGCGTGGTAAAGATAAGGTTCTTCAGGATCATGGTAAGGGGGTTCATCCCGCCACCAACCAGAGCTACCAGGAGGCTTGAGACCTTGGTTACAGCAGCAAAAACACCAATAGTGACCAGATCCTGAAGCTGCCAGTAGGTTGTTTTCTCTTGGTTCATCATATTGTGCATCAAGCGGTACCGAAAGCGTCACCCAAGCATACAGGTAACGCTTTCGGCGGTTCAGAAAAGTAACAGCCTTTTCAGTGGCTAAAAAGAGGCAGAAAGCCTTGCAATAACGTGAAATCCCGGCTCTTCCAAGGCATTTTGAGCGGTGGAATAGCTTTCATTAAAGATATTGTTGAAGTTGAGCGACGCCTTCCACTCCTCGTTTTCCCCCCATCTTACCCCAAGGGCGAGGTTGGTGGTGATCCAGCCGCCGTTGGTGTTAACAACACCTGTATCTTCGTCATAATCTTTTGCCTTGCTGGCACCACGGAAGTAAAAATCCCCCCAGAATGTTGCAGGACTGGCAGACATCGATCTTTCAAACCTGAGCCCGACACGTCCGGAAAAAAGCGGGGTGTTGGTGTCCCAGGTGCTGTGTGTGCTGTCTACATACTCACGGCGCATAAGGGTCCCGTTCAGGTACGGCATAAGGTTATACGCATCGGAAAAACGATACCCAATCCACATCTCCATACCATAGGTCGTGGCTTCGTCAACGTTTTCATACCGGTAATAACCAGGGCTAAAGGGCCGATGGGTAATATAGTTTTCCGCCATATTGTAGAAAAGTGTCAAATCCGTCTTCAAATGGTTGTCATCATAACGGGCACCAATCTCAAAATTGTTGGAGGTCTCGGGATCAAGATCCGGATTTGGCAGGGTGGGGTATCTATCACCATGTAGAGTACCGATGAACAGCTTGGTAAGATCTGGAAAACGATACCCCTGGGAGAAAAGGGCCCGCAGGGTGAGATCTTCTGTGGAGTCCCAGGTAAGACCAACGCTAAAGGCAGAATGACTGTCAGAGACACTCCCCGTCGGGGTATTTGGGTCATTGGTTTGTTCCAGTTCTGACTTCACCCAGGTCTGCCGCACACCGGAAGTAAGCACGATATCGTCGGTAAGGCTCCATTCATCCTGCAGGTAGACGGCCCAGGTGGTAGCAGCGGCTTTGTGGACATAATTTCCCGATGGAGGAAATGGGGGAAATGGGAGAAATATCGGGGTAGTGATATTTGTCTCCGCATCCAAGGTGTCACTGTTGAATGCCATACCGCCAATCAGGTAATGAGAGCTCAACGGCAGTATATCTATCTGAGCATTGAGCGCGTAGGTGCTCTGGTCGTTGTCCGTATGCATTCGGGATCCAACCCCGGTGCTTCCAAAGAACTGACGTAAGTCCTTAAATGTTTTCTGATAATAACTGTCAACATGAACCTTGGTAATCAGCTCACTGATATCCATAAAATCAGCATACACGTTTGCCTTTTCCCGCGACCATTCCGGCAGATCCAGGTCAAAAATTCTACCTGGTCCCAATTCAGTAGGGGGCACATCAGCTTCAACCTCGTACTGTTCGAGGATCAGCCCGATATCAAGGCTTGTATTTTTATACCCCAGAACACCACTGACACTTTGCATCTTGGAATCAGACTCTTCAAGTGGCCCATCAGGAGTTTCGCGGTCATCCTGGTCTGAGAAACTGCCGGTGAGACGATAGTATATGCCCTCATTAGCACCATGGAGAGAGAAACTCTCCTCAAAGCCGTTTGTCCCGCTATTGTAGGTCGCAGCAACTGTGCCGCCCAGCAGTTTATCTCCTCCTTTTTTAGTAATAATGTTAACAACGCCGCCAATAGCTTCAGAACCATACAGGACGGAACCGGATCCCTTAACCACCTCGATACGTTCTACCGTTGCCGGGTCTATGAGCAGCGGGGCACCGTCCATTGTTTTCTGCTCGTTTATCTTCTGACCATCGATGAGGACGATGACCCTGCCACCGTTTTCCCCACGGATCATCAGACGTTTTGAACCGGCTACACTGTTATCAAAGACCTCAACACCGGGAACATCCTGAACCATGTCGGCAATGGTGGTATTACCGTACTGAGCTGCCTCCTCACCATCCACCAGGCTGACCGTTGAGGGAACTTCCTGGAGTTCTTTTGCGGTTTTTGTTGCAGTAACAACAAGCTCCGTAGTCTCTACCGCTGTACCAGCCAGTGCGCCCCCGGGAATCAAAGCCAAAGTCAAGGCCATGGCCGTAAACACACTTTTCTTACCTGCCATACTTTTCATTACTCTTTCTCCTTCAATAAAGTCTGTTGCAAATAATCCAGGGTCAGCTGCGATAGATTGACCTGCCAGAACTGTCCGGCCCGTGTCAGATGCAGCCAATCCCCATCCTTAGACAAGAGTCCCGCCTCTGTCCATTGATCGAACAGAGGCCGCAGACAGTGCCAAAGATCAAGGTCAAACCTATGCCCAAGCTCGACCGGGTTCAATCTGCAAAGTTCAAACTCCCCGGTTATCGTTTTTTCCAGCTGGCTGTGAGGACCTTGCTGGAACAGCATTTTCACCGGTTTTCTTCCCTCTGCTATCGCTGTTTTCCACCCCTCGTAATCACTATCGCTCATCATTGAACAACCACAGATGTTACCACCGGCACCAGGGCCAAAAGGCAGGCAGTTTGAGGGACTACGCATCAGATGGTTGTAAATATTACGTTCACGGGTAGTCCTTCCCCAGTGATTGACAGAAAGACGCCGATACTGGGCACCCTCCATCAGATTACAGCCAAAATCATAGAGCCTGGCACGCTGGGCAACGTCAAGGGCGGGTTCAATCTTTTTGTTTTCTATGGCTGTATGCAGAGGCGTCTTGGGAAAAACCTGTAACTGGTAGAGGTCAGCACCATCGAGATCAAGACTGAGGAAGGTTTCTATATCATGCTGCCACATCTTTTTTGTCTGACCGGGGAAGCCATAGATAAGGTCTATCACCACCACGGCCTGATCCAAATTGCGCATGTGCACCAGTTTGTCGATAACGGTCTTACGATCAGCCACCCGCCGCATGGACTGGCGCAATGCAGTATCAAAGGTCTGCACTCCAAAGGAAAACCTGTTCACACCATTTGCTATACAGGCATTGATTTTATCGTCACCAAAATTCTCGATACGCCCTTCCATGGTGATCTCGCAATCATTTGCAAGGGGAAGGTTTTCCCGTACCGCTTCAAGTATACGACCCATATCGTCGGCCTCAAGTGAGGTCGGCGTCCCCCCGCCTAGATAGACCGCATGGACAGGTGCGTTCTGCTGAACAGGGTCATCCTTCCACATCTGCAATTCTGCAATCAAGGCGTCGGCATATGCGCGGCTTTCTTCCACGTTGTATCTTTTTTTATAAAAGCCACAGTACAGACAATGGGTTTCACAAAAAGGGACATGGATATACGCTGCGCTTTTCCCCGTTCTTTTTCCCGAACGAATCTCCGCCAACTTCTCTTCTATCTTTGGCGGCGGCACCATGGTGGCACTTCCTCCGGGATGGGTCGTCACCTTTTTCTCAAACGCACTGGTAAGAGGATCGCCTGTTTTTGCAAAATATTGCTTCAAATCTTTATCTGTCATCACCATTTTCCCAATATATCAATCTGAAAGCTGTGCCGCCCAGCCAGTAATGCAACCGAAGCGTCTGCTTGTTTTGAGCTTTTCCCTGCTCCTTATGTTTAGCATCTGAAAAAAGCTGTTCTTGATCCGAAAACATTTGACAATCAATTTCCACCCAATAACAATGAACAATCAACAGGATCGAAGTGAAAACCAGATCCTGATTATCCGTCCCTCAGTCACTCATTTTACTCACATGGATAACGCTATTTTTAGTTACATTTCGATTTTTATGAACCTTCAAGCGTTGCATAGGTGACTCTTCAATGAACGAGTACTTGATCGAAGATTGTACACTGAGAATCAAAATTAGATCAATCAAACTTTAGCTTGATATAAAGCAATACATTTCGAGTGTCAATAAAAAAATACTTACCAGCAAAAATATTTACTCTGCTTGAAAATAATCAAAAAACAGGTGTTTTGCTAACGAAAAATTGACAACCTGCCCAACATTTCTTCTTGTGGTATGGTAAAAACACAACAAAAAGGAGGGACGTTACCCGTAATGGATCAATTTGCCTTTTCCACTACAGCTTTATTAACCTGAACTGGAACAAAGGGTGCAACTTGAGAGGGGGATGTCAGGGGAGAGGAAATCAGCTTTCAGGAAAAGGATAAAAAATCAGGAAAGCCCAATCTTTGGGGGACTAGAGAAAGGGTTAATTACAATAAAAAAGGAGTCGACAAAACGCCAACTCCTTGATTTTACGGTGGTGCCCGGAGCGAGAGTCGAACTCGCACACCCATACGGGCGAGGGATTTTAAGTCCCTTGCGTCTACCAGTTCCGCCATCCGGGCTTGGGTTCAGTTAATTACTGTAAATGGTGCTTCAAGTCAACAGGAAAGCTGTCTCAGCAATCAATTCATACTTCGCGTTTCCGGAGCGAGAGTCAAACTCGCATACCTGCTCATACAGGGGGCTTAAAAGCCCTTGCTTCTATCGATTTGACACTGGGCCTTGCTTAAAAACCTGCTTACTCTCACATTCCAATTAAGCAAAAACACAGCCTCTTTTCTTGACTAAACCACAGCCAAACATGTTATAGTGTGGAATGAGATCAAGCAGTTATACCTTTTCAACCCCAAGCGAAAAATGCGAAAACCCCTTATCATATCCGGCCTTTTTTTAGCGCTACTGGTTGCCGGGACCTTCGGCTATATGTGGTTTGAGAACACGACGTTCTGGGGCGGCCTTTATCTTACCATTATTACCGTGTTCACCGTAGGTTATGGGGACGTTGTTCCTATTCATCCTGCAGGTAAGGTCTTCACGGTTTTTCTGGTTATCACAAGCGTCAGCTTTGTCATGTACACCTTCAGTAAAATTACTGAAACCATGATAGAAGGAGAGTTGCGCGGGCTTTTCAGGAGAAGAAAAATGAAACAACAGGTTGCTCGTCTTAATGGTCATTATCTGGTGTGCGGGTTTGGGCGAATTGGCATGGAGATTTGCAAAATCTTAGCAGAACATGGCCGTCCCTTTGTGGTGATCGATAACGACCCTAATGCTATCCGTGAGATTGAAGAGCACTCGTATCTTGCTTACCTGGGTGAAGCCTCTGACGATGACGTGCTGCTTGATGCCGGGATACAAAAGGCCCACGGTTTGGTTTCGGTGGTCTCAACCGATGCCGACAATATGTATATAACCCTCACCGCCCGTGGATTGAACAAGGATTTATACATCCTTACCCGTTCAAGTGGGGCAGCCGGGGTACAGACCAAACTGATGCGGGCCGGGGCATCAAAGGTGATCTCCCCATACGCTTACGGGGCAAGACGGATGGCACATTTGATTGTGCGACCAACTGTAACCGATTTTATCGACCTTACCATGCGAACGGGCGAGTTGGATCTGCTGATGGAAGAACTCAGGGTGAGCACGAGCTCACCCCTGATTCATAAGACGCTTATAAAAGCTGAGATACGTAAAAAATACGATGTGATTGTGATTGCCATCAAAAGAGAAGATGGCACCATGTTGTTTAACCCCAAGCCAGATACCTTTATTGAAGCCGGTGATATCCTTATCGTGCTCGGCTCCTATGAACATATTACAGGCTTAAGTACGGAGCTTTAACAATAGCGCACATTTCCCGCACTGCCTGGTCAAGCCCCACCATCACTGCACGGCTGATAACCGCATGGCCAATGGACAGTTCATCAATGGTTGGAATGGCTGCAATGGCCGCTGTGGTGATGTAATCCAGGCCATGGCCGGCATTTACCCGCAGACCTGATTCAAAGGCCAGCTCTGCCGCCTGCTCAATCAGGCGAAATTCGCTTTCCTGCTCTTCTTCTGTCTGTGCATCGCAATACCTGCCGGTGTGCAGCTCAACAAACGTAGCTCCGGCTTCAACTGAGGCTTCTATCTGTTCAGCATCCGGATCAATAAACAGGGATACAGGGATGCCTGCTTTAAACATCTTGTTTACTGTTTTTTTGACCTTTTTAAAGTTACCGATCACATCAAGGCCGCCTTCGGTGGTCAGCTCTTTGCGTTTTTCCGGTACCAGCGTGATCATATCCGGTTTTATATCCAGGGCAATATCAATAATTTCACCAACAATGGCCATTTCCAGGTTCATTTTGGTTTTAATGGTTTCACGCAGGATGCGCACGTCACGGTCCTGAATGTGGCGTCGGTCTTCACGCAGATGAATGACGATTCCATCAGCTCCTGCCAGCTCACAGATTCCTGCAGCAATGACCGGGTCTGGTTCGTTTGTTCCACGTGCCTGGCGTACCGTTGCGACATGATCTACATTGATGGCAAGTTGTGGCATGGTTGTTCTCCTGAAAGATTGTATTTGATAAAACAGTTCTTTTTCTTTATCCCACATGGCTATCGCCTCTTGTTCAGAGCGCTCATGGTCCCAGCCCATGAGGTGGAGCAAGCCATGGATGATGAGTTCTGTCAGGCGATGATGGAGGGAGTGGTGCTGCTCCTGTGCTTCTTTTTGTGCGGTTTCCACAGAGATGAGGATATCACCCAGCTCATCAGGAGGTGCGGGAAAGGTGGACTCACCAGCAGCAGCACAAAAAGAAAGCACGTTGGTTGGCCCTTCCTTTCCACGGTACTGTTTGTTATATGCAGCCATTTCCTGGTCGCTTAACAATACAACACTGCATTGTACAGCATCCAGGCCAAGCAAAGTAACCAATTGGCTGGTACGATCTTTGAGCAGCGATTCACACAGGCCAAAGCGGGCAACCTGTGGAGAAAAGGAAAAGTGTATATTCGCCACGCTTTCCTGAGCCAGAAAAAGGCTGTTACTGCTTTGCATTGTTTTGCTGCTCATAGGCATGGATGATCTCCTGCACCAGGGGGTGGCGTACCACATCGGATTTAGTAAAATGGCTGAATCCAATCCCCTTGATGTCGCCCAAGATGCGTTTTGCCTCAACAAGCCCGGAGTGCTGGTTACCTGGCAGGTCGATCTGGGTGATATCACCGGTGATGACCGCCTGGCTATCAAATCCTATCCGGGTAAGAAACATTTTCATCTGTTCCCTGGTGGTGTTTTGGGCTTCATCCAGAATGATAAAGGCATTATTTAAGGTCCTGCCGCGCATAAAGGCAAGCGGAGCCACCTCAACAATACCGCGTTCCACCAACTCCTGAGCTTTATCCTGCCCCAGCATATCATTGATGGAGTCTGTTAATGGGCGCAGGTAGGGATCCACCTTTTGTGCCATATCACCAGGCAGAAATCCCAGCTTTTCACCAGCTTCAACAGCAGGGCGAGTGAGAATAATGGTGGTAACCTGTTCGTTGGCAAGCGCTGAAACCGCCATGGCAACCGCCAGGTAGGTTTTACCTGTCCCGGCAGGACCAATACCAAACACAATATCATTGTTGCGAATGCTTTCGATGTAGCGCTTCTGGTTAATGGATTTTGGCGAGATAACCCGGTTACGTGAGGTGATAAAGACCTTGTCTAAAAAAATTTCTTCAAGGGAAGTTTTAGGCGAAGACTCAAGAACCTTGACACCAAATGCAATGTCCTGGGTGAAAACCGGGTAGCCTCGCTCAATCAGTCTGTAGAGCTGTTTTAAGGTGGACTCTGCAATGCCAACGGCGTGACTGCGGCCTTCAATCTGCACCTGGCTGCCCCGCACATGGATAGAGGTCCCGGTAGATTGAGCTACAGTGTTGGTATTCTTGTTAAACTCGCCAAACAGAATTTGAGCTGTTGCATTATCACTAAACTCAATTTCCCTGGTGACGAGCGAGTTCATATCTGCGGCAGCGCTTTTCACCTTAGTTCTTCACCTTGGCCAGAGCCTTATCTATCATTTTTTGCATTGCTTCAGGCGAACGGTTCTTCACTCGCATACCATTGATGAACAGGGTTGGGGTACCAGTGACCTCTGCACGCTGGGCATCACGCATGTCTTCTGCCAGTTGTTGTTTGGTTACCGTGGTATTTTTATCCTGTTTAAATTGCTCCATATCCAGGCCAATAGTTTGCGCCATCTGATCAATGGTTGCAGCAGTCAGCTTATTGGCCTGGAACAGCGCATCATGCATTTCCCAGAACTTACCTTGCTTTTGCGCTGCAATGGCTGCTAACGCTGCAGATTCTGCCATGGGGTGCATCCGAAGGGGCATGTGTTTGAATACCACCTTGAGCGTATCTTTGTTGTGTTCAAGCAGTGTATCGATAACAGGCTTTACCTTGCTGCAGAACGGACATTCAAAATCAGAGAACTCAACCAGGGTAACAGGTGCTGCCGGGTTGCCGAGAACGGGGTTATTGGTGATATTGATGTGTTGGGTGAAGCTGATATCCAGTGCAGTAAAACTGTTTTCCTTGGCATTGAGCAGGTAGAGGGTTTCACCTCTGGGCGCAATATCTATAGCAATAACATCCGGTGATACTGGCATAGCGCCCAATTCTTTCCCGTTGATACTGTAAATGTGCACTTTGGAATCAGCACCCAGAACAAAGGTTTTTTTATTATCAAGCGATTGTACAAAAGCCCTTGGTTGCGCATCCATTTTCCAGAACTGCTGGGTGGACCAGTTCAGGTCACCAGAGCTGTTGAGGTCATCGCTTGCAGCTGCCAAGGTAAGACCAGGAGTGAGTAAAAGAGCACACAGAGTTAATGATTTCAGCATGGGATATCCTTGTTAGTATTTGTAAAAAAAGATCTTTTCTGAGCCTGTAAGCTATTATCCATGAATACCCCAAGTATAATGAAGGTTACCTCAATTGGCAAGCGTGCCAGTCGGGATTCCCTGGCGTGGTGGTTGTTGTGGTCTTTTTGGCGGCTCAAAACAGCTCCTGTTCCGTTGTTTTTCACAGAACCCTTTGAAAAAACGTTCTTTTTTCGAAACTCCTAAAAACACAACATATAGCGCGTTTTATTCTTGAAGAATGCTATATGTTGTGATAGCCTTAATATAAATACATACAGGAAGCGTATTTTTTCCTTGCTGTTTGTCCATTATTTTCTCTGATGCAGCTACAACGTGGCAAAGGTGTCAAAACAGCACATAATCAGCCTTGTTACCGCATCAAATTTTCACTAACTGAACTGTTGGAACATGCTTTTCGACAAATGGTGTTGGAGGTAAGCATTTCTGCTTATCGGCCACAATAATTTGCCAAATATTACGCCGTATTCTGGCAATTGGGTTTTCATTTTTGAGCAATTTTTACTTTTTCAAGAGAAGGGAGCTATGACTAAGGATATACCAAAACTTCAACTCACCGATACCGCTGAAACCGTTTTGAATCGCCGCTATTACCTAAAGGATGAAAAAGGCAACCCCATTGAAAACTGGGAGAGTTTATGTCGGCGGGTAGCCAATGCGGTTGCTCTGGTGGATCAGGATATGGAGGACTACGAGCAAATTAAAGATGAGTTTTTCAATATGATCTATCATCTTGACTTTCTACCCAACTCTCCCTGTCTAATGAATGCAGGGACTGATCTTGGCCAACTTTCCGCTTGCTTTGTCCTGCCGGTAGAGGACTCCATGGATGGCATCTTTACTTCCATTCGTAACGGTGCCCTGGTTCATAAAACCGGTGGAGGGACCGGCTATTCCTTCTCCAGGCTGCGTCCCAAAAACTCTGCTGTTCGCTCTACTCAGGGCGTTGCTTCCGGTCCTTTAAGTTTTGCAGCTGTGTTTGATGCGGCAACCGAAACCATCAAACAGGGGGGGAAACGCCGTGGTGCCAATATGGGAGTTCTTCGTGTAGATCATCCTGATATTATGGATTTTATTTCAGCAAAAGAAGACCAGACCAAATATACTAACTTCAACTTCAGTGTGGCTATTACCGATGCGTTTATGCAGGCGGTAAAGGAAGAGAACGATTTTGATCTGATAGACCCTTCCAATGGTAAAGTGGTCAACTCCTTGTATGCTCCAGATGTATTCAACAAGATCATTAGTCTTTCCTGGCATAACGGTGAGCCAGGCGTATTATTTATTGACGCTGCTAACCGGGGGAATACGACCCCCCAGCTTGGTGATTTTGAAGCCACCAACCCTTGTGGTGAGCAGTGGTTACTGCCCTATGAATCCTGTAACCTTGGCTCCATCAACCTTGGTCAGTATGTTATTGATGGTGAGATACAATACGAACGACTTGCCAAGACGGTACACCTGGCAACCCGGTTTTTAGACAATGTCATTGATTGTAACCGATTCCCCATCCCCGAGATTGCTGAAATGACCCAGAAAACCCGTAAGATTGGGCTTGGCATTATGGGACTGCACGATATGCTGATCCAGCTTGCCATCCCATATGGAAGCGACAACGGCAGGGAAGTATCTGCCAAAGTTATGGGTTTTATCCGTGAAGAGGCTGAAAAAGCATCCATTGAGCTAGCTCAGGTAAAAGGCCCATTTCCAGCATACGATCCGAAAATTAACAAATACCCTGTCAGAAGAAATGCTGCGCTGACCTCCATCCAGCCCACCGGAACGGTCTCCATGATTGCAGACTGTGGCTCTGGTTGTGAGCCCTACTTCTCTGTAGTTATGGAGAAAAACGTAATGGATGGTGACCGGTTGCTGATGGTCAACAAACATTTTGAAACCATTGCCAAGCGGGAAGGATTCTATTCTGATGCATTAATGCAAGCCGTAGCAAAGGATGGCACGGTTATTGGTCAAAAAGAAATTCCGCAGGAGTGGCAGGAAATATTCCGTACTGCCCAGGATATCAGCCCTGAAAATCACATTCGCATGCAAGGGATTTTACAGCAAAACGGGGTGGATTCCTCCATCAGCAAAACCATCAACCTGCCGTCTTCAGCCACCCAGGACGATGTGCGGACCTCCTATCTGCTGGGCTATGAACTCCAGTGTAAAGGACTCACTGTATATCGCGATGGCTCAAGGGACAACCAGGTACTGAACACCACAGTTACCAGCACCGACAACACCGCAACAGTATCCACCGCTGGACTGGTGAAAAATTCACTGCCAGATGTGTTAAGTGCCAAGCGGTACCGTCTCAAAGATGCCAATGAGAACACCATGTACATCATTGTCTGTTTTGATGAGAGTGAAAACCCCATGGAAGTGTTTGCCAAGTTCCCCTTTGATAACCGGGTGGACTTAAAAGACAAATCAACCATGTGGACCACCACTTGTCGTCTGGTGTCCCTGGCACTCCGCTACCAGATACCCATGGGCGAGATCATTAAACAGCTTGATCGCTCCAGTGGACATATGCTTGATCTGCCAGCCCAGCTTGGTAAACTGCTCAAATCTTTCATGGCGGCCACCCATCATGGGTTTGCTTCTGTTTGTCCGGAATGCAGCGGCAAGGTGGTATATGAGGAAGGGTGTGAAGTGTGCCACGATTGTGGTTACTCAAAATGCTCGTAAAAGACTCTTTATAGCAGTAGAGTAGTTCTCTTTATTCCACTGTGTGCAACCTGTCTGTTGTGCGCAGTGGTTTCTTTATTTATACCAAGCCAATAACAGGAAGCAAGATAATGGGAAAAATAGGACGTAATCAACCCTGTCCATGTGGGTCAGGTGAGAAATACAAGCGTTGTTGCCTGACCGCTCAACAGATGCAGCGGCTGGAGCAACAAGAGGCGGCTCAGCAAGAGCAGGTTGGTGCTACGCTGATGCATGCCATTGGAAAAATTCAGGCCGTTGCTGCAGAGAAAAAGGAGCAGTTCTTTGAACTTGGGGTGTTTGTTTTTTTCAGCTCTGCAGATGGCGACGCCTGGTTACTTGAAATGACCGATACCGATGCTGTGCAGGTAGCCCGAGGTGGTGAAGCCCTGGAACCTCCTGTGGAAGAAAACAGTGAAACCATTGAGGTGAACTGGAGCCATACCTTCGCCATTCGCGACAAACAGTTATATCTCACCGCCTATGAAGACCAGCAGGAAATGCATCTCGCTGGCGCCCCTACCCAGCAGATCAATGCTGCCGTGAGGCGGGTACACAAACGGTATTCACAGGAGATGCTGGATCAGGTGCACGTAACTGAATAGGCACACCAATCAACAATTATCTGATGTTCTTCACCAATGGTTTTCCTGCTGCAATTATGGGATTGCCCTGTCGGCTAAGAATACTCCCCATGATGCTTGTCATGGGGGGTATTTTTTATCTTTCCCACCAGTCAGGCGATACCCTTAACCTGCCTGACATTGCGTTGCTCGATAAAGTGCTCCACTTCATCGCTTACGCAGTGTTGGGTCTTACCGTCTGCCTGGCCCTGCCCCAACACCTCTGGGCCAGATACAAATGGCTGCCAATACTTGGTGCTGTGCTTATCACCACTGGATATGGATTCACCGATGAATTGCATCAGTTATTTATTGCTGGACGCTCCTCTTCAGGTGCTGATCTCCTGACAGACGGGATAGGAGGCATCGTGTCCGCAATCAGCTATAAGAAATTATTTTACCCACTTTAGCTTCATCAACGCTGCGACAAACTCGTAATGCAGGGCCAGCAGGTAGTGCTCCCCTTCAGCTTTATACGGGTTGCCGCCACCAAGCGCACTGGCATAAAATGGCTCTCCAGGACGTGCAACACTCTCCATAAACCCCATGTTCATCTTTTCCCCCAACAGTTTACCGAGTTGCTCATACTCAGCAATAGCCTCCTCAAAACCGGTCAGGCCTGCGGCATCGGCAAGTTCTCCGTAGGATGCTACTCGATTGAGTTTATGTACGTGGTAATCAAGCATTTTTTTGTGGGTGTCGGAAACACTCTTTTTTAACGTTTTCAACGCTTTTACATATACTTTTTCTGCTGGGACAGTGAAGTCGTAACTAATGTCACTCATATTTATACCTGCTTGAAAGAAGAGAAATGAAACGGTATAGCCATCTCACCATAAGAACTTGATACCTGAATCCGTGACGGGTTAGAGCCAAGCTGCTTGCAACACACTGTATTTACAGAGGAAAAAGAAAAATGTCAAGATATCAGGCTCACTCAACCGCCCTGCAGGGCGTCCAAAAACAGCTCAATACATCAATCACTTTTTTCACACCAGCCTGAGAATAAACAGATTTATACACCCTATCAAAAAGCCGAGTAGAGCGCCGAACAGATTTATATACTTGAACTGTTCTTCCATGATAGAGAGCAGCAAGCGTTCCAGTTTCAGTAAATCAAGGGAATTAACCTTTTCGGTTACCAGCTCACTAATCCGCAGGGAACTGACCAATCCGGGAACCTCTTTAAGCAGCATACCGTTGGTGGTGTGCACGGCATACTCTATTATTCCTTTCTGCACCCCGCTTGGAATAACATTGTGCAGATTGCCCACTGGTTTTTCCAAAAGCACATCAATGGCGGTATCGGTCAGGATATGGATAAGTCGTTCGAGCTTAGCTTCCTCTATTATCTGAACAATTTCCTCAGCAATACGCTCACGAATATTGCCGCCATGTTCGTTTGAGGAAAGGGACACTGTAATGCTGTCCCAGGTCGCTTCTCCCTGCTCCAGCCAGGACTCAATGCTGGAGGCTACAATACTGGGCTGCTGACCATCACTGGCCAAAAGGTACACGAGTTGTTCAGCAAGCGTTTCACAAAAGGCTTGTAGCTGTTCATCCCCTGCTTCCCTGAGCAACTCAGCAAGGGGACGATGTAAAAAGAGGTCCACCTGATTGCACAGCACTCCTGCAAGGTGGGCGTGGATATCCTTTTCCTGAAGCCATCCAACGATATCCTCTTCCTTATCCAACAGGTACTGATCAATGGTTTTCTCCAGGGTTTCCAGATCAATAAAACCGCGCGCCATGGCACCCATTGGCCCCATGGACTCGATAAAATGATCAATACCGCCAAGCATACCTTGTACAATTTTCTCCCGGATAAAGGGCTCGGCCAGCTGGTGCCCCAGTTGCGCAAGCAGGTTTGGGGTCTGCTTTTCAATGGCTGAATGCAAAAGGGTTGTGACCTGCTCAGGCAAAAGTGCTTGTAAGGATTTCCCTTTTGCAGCTTCTGTTTGAATCCATGCGCGCACAAAGCCTGCGACCTGTTGCCTGGTATCAGGGCAGGAGAGGATGGAGTGGATCAGGGTATCAAGCACCTGATACAGCTTCGTTCTGGAGTCCGGACGAATAAGCTCATTCATTTTTTTCTCGCCCAGCTCGTCCAAACGACCAAGGATGAACGTATAAACAGCCTCCTGCCAGGCAGCACTTGCTAAAAAGCCTCCAAGCCCTGAACCGATTCTATATTTCAGGGTTTGCACGGCAACCTTGAAATAGACTTGAAAACGCTGAGGAATAAAAGAGGACACTGGCCCCAGTTCCTTTTTCAACACACCCTGGACCCGGTCATTGATAAGGGTATGGAGATGAACCTGAAAAGGTTCGTTGGACAGGGCAGCGCCGATTTCTTTACTGGTAAGCAGGTGTTCTCCCACCATTTCACCGATATTTTCAGCAAGAGCATGCCGTTTTGACGGGATAACCCCAGGAGTCATAGGGACCCGGATCCCAAAAATATACCAGGGATGAAGGGGACGAAACAGCATCCGGATGGCAATTCGGTTGGTGAGATAGCCGATAAATGCACCGATAACCGGTGGTCCAGCATAGGTGGTTAAAAAGATGAGATCAGTTATTTGCATGGATGTCTGTCAGGTTAAAAGGATTTTTTGGTGCTACCTTGACTCAATAATATCAATCAATTGACCGGGGTGATCAATTATATAATCAGCACCACTGTCTTGTAACTCCTTGACATCACGAAAACCCCACGCAACTCCAACCTTATCAAGTTGGGCTGCAGCAGCTGTTTTCATATCAGTTGCAGTGTCGCCAACGTACAAGACCTCTTCATTTTTCAGACCAAGCTCCTGGAGTAGAGCAAAAGCTCCAGCAGGGTCCGGCTTCCTGGGCACCCCATCACGCTGACCATAAATCAGCTCAAAGGTCCACTGTCCCAGCAGTTTACTCACACATAACTGGGTAAACCCATCTGGTTTATTGGATAAAATACAAATTCTTACGCCAAGTGCTTTCAATCTATCCAGCATGGAACCAACACCTTCGTACAGCGTGGTATCCACAGCCCAATTCTCGGCATAATCCTGCCGGAACAGTTCAACAGCGTGGTTGATCACGTTGCTGGTTTGTTTATCTTCTGGTAATATACGTTGCACCAGGGTTGTCATACCATCGCCAACAAAATACCTATACGCCTCATTGGGGTGAACAGGATATCCCAGCTGCACAAGAACCCGGTTACAGGAAGATGCAAGGTCAGCAAGGGTGTCAAGCAAGGTACCATCAAGGTCAAAAATAACTGCTTTATAACGCATACGTGTTCCTTTTCAATAGGTCGGTAATAACGATTTACTTCTTCTAGAGCATTTACATCTGCAACATATTATTTTTAGTGGGAATAACAAGGCAATTACGCTATATAATCGTAACAAGTGTACGTCCTCTTCCTTTACTACAAGATTCACCCCAAAAGGTTCCAATCCTATGGAGCATGAAATTAGGTCCCAGGACATTATCATTGACCTGATTAAAGTCAGCAAAACCTATCCGCCCGATGTTCAGGCGCTAACCGACATCACCTTTGCTGTCCAAAAAGGAGAGATGGTCTTTTTAACCGGTCCCAGTGGCGCAGGCAAGACAACTCTGCTCAAATTGATCAGTAAGGTGGACACTCCCACCAAAGGCATGGTGGAAGTTGATGGGGTTGATATTGCAAAAATCCCTAAACGCAAGCTCTATACCCTGCGCAGAAAAATTGGCATGGCCTACCAGGATTTTAAGCTGCTTCCAGAAAGAAGCGTTGCCGCCAACATTGCCGTCTCCATGGAGGTGGTGTATCGCAAAAACTCGTTTATTGTCAAGCGTACCCGTGAACTGCTGGAGCAACTGGGACTGCAATCCAAGCTCAACACCCCTGCTGCAGAGCTCTCCCGTGGTGAGCAGCAACGGGTGGCCATTGCCAGGGCTGTGGCTAATTTTCCACGTATTATCCTGGCAGACGAACCAACCGGAAACCTGGACGGTGAAACCACCAGGCGGGTTATGGATCTGTTTCATGAGTTGAATCAACAGGGAACCACGTTGCTCATTGCCACTCACGACACCTCCATTTACCAAGAGGAAAAAGATCGGATTATCCAGCTCCAATTTGGTCAACAGTATGCACAACAGAAAACCGGTTCTGGCTTCACAGAAACCGCTACGCAATAACATATTATGAGTTTATACTCTTCAGCCCTTAAACACACCGGCAGAAATTTGCTCCACACCTGGAAATCCCAGGTGCTGACCCTGTTTACCGTGTCGCTTTCTATTCTGATCTTTTCTTTCTTCTACCTCTCCTATTATAATGCCATGCATCTTGGCAAGGAGTTGGGTGATGATTTGCGGTTGATTGTGTATCTTGATGAGGATCCGGCCCCGCCGCTGCAAGAAGAATATGAGCGAAAAATTCGAAAATTTGATGATGTGGATCGGATTATCTTTGTCAGCAGTACAGAAGCCTACACTCGTTTTGAACAACAGCTTGACAGTGACAAGGATCTCCTCTTTGATATTCCTCAGGATTTCCTTCCCCCTTCCATTGAGGTCTATCCTGTAAAAACGCTGGACACCCTTGCCCGCATTAAACGTTTTTCCGACTACCTCAACACGCTCCCCGGGGTGTTAAAGGTGCAGTACGGTAAGGAGTGGATCGAGCGTTTTTACTCTTTTGTCAAGCTGATGCGCATCATCGTCATCCTCTCCGGTGTCCTGCTGATCATGACCACCACCTTTATGGTGGCGCACACCATTCGTCTCACTCTGCTCGCCCGTCAGAAGGAGCTTGAATTGCTCCGGCTTGTGGGCGCAACCAACAACTACATCCGCATGCCCTTCATGATTGAAGGCATGCTCCAGGGCTGCCTTGGTGCTTCCTGCGGGCTTGGTGCATTGTACTTACTCTATCACTGGATATTGCTGCAATTCTCAGGTTCCACCCTGTTTGCATTCTTCCCCTTTTCTTTTCTTCCCTGGTCCATTGTTGCCATCTTTATCGCGGCCTCCACACTATTGTGCGCCTTTGGCAGCTTTTCTTCTGCTCGAAAAACCCTGCAACTGTAGCTGGCTCATATGTTCAGGTATTGCCTTTTCTTCACTTTCCTTTTTCTGCTACTGGTTCAGCCTGTTTCTGGACAGGAGAACGGGAAAAAACCTCTCCAGCGCTACAAGCTCAGCATTGGTAAACTGCGCAAAGAAATGGATCGGCATGCAGGGAAAATCCATGAAACCCAGAAAAAAGAAAAAACCATTTTAGAGGAACTGGAAGGCATTGATCTGAAGCTGGAAAGTCAGCAACTCAAGATCGCTGAACTACAAGAGCAAATCGATCAGCAGGATCTGTTGATTCAGACCAAACAAGCAGAAATCAATGCCATTGACAGGGAAAAAGCTGACCTGCAGGAGCACTTGATTAACCGTTTAAAAGCGTATTACTTTATGGGGAAAACCAATCTGCTGGATGTCACCTTTTCCCGCAAAAATCTCCCAGATCTCCTCCTTTTTGATGATGCCTTTCACCGACTGATTACCTATGACCGTGAAGTGTTTGATGCTTACCGGGAAAAGAAAACCCAGCTCATAAACGCCAAACAGGCCTATGAACTGGAAAAGGAAGTACAGGTCGACTTTTTACATCAAGCAGAAGAAGAAAAAAAGATCCTCGATTATATTGCTGAAGAGAAAAACGCTCTGCTGAAGAAAACCAAGAATCAGAAAAACCTCTATGCCCAAGCCCTTAAGGAGATGCAAAAAGCAGAAGGTCAACTCACCGGCACCATTATACAACTGAAAGAAAAACAGGAAAAACGGAGCAAAGGGTTTTTACGCAGTAAGGGGAAGTTGCCGCCACCGGTTTCCGGCAAGCTGCTCTCTGGTTTTCAGGCAAGAAAGGATGAGGACACCCCGCTCAACAATGGCATCACCATAAAAACCAGAGACGGAGCCAAGGTGCATGCTGTGTATGGTGGCAGTATTGTATACTCAGGTTACATGAAAGGATTTGGCAAGACCGTAATAATCGACCATGGACGTCAATATTATACGGTAACCTCAAGGCTTGATAACCTGATTGTAAAAAAAGACGACAAGGTAAAAAGTGGCCAAATGATCGGTACCACTGGCGATATAGCAACTCTTTTTGGGCGCGGACTGTATTTTGAGATTCGCCATGGTGCAACTTCTGAGAATCCGCTCCAGTGGCTTAAAAAAGGGAGCTACTAATGCAGCTCCTTCTTGTAACCAAACACCTGTATACCTTTTTTGATATGGACACGACACACTCACCTTTCCACCTGCTCTTTCGCACCTCCTGCTTCACCCTTGTTTCCCTGTTTTTTACTGTAATACTCCTGCTGCTCCCTGTGCAGGGGAGCTGCGATGACTCCAGGGTTAATCGCGAGACCTACCAGAACCTGGAACTCTTTTCCAATGTGCTGGTGCTGCTCCAGCAACACTATGTGGACGAGGTGGATACCAAACACATCATCGAAGGTGCCATCAATGGGATGCTCAACTCTCTTGATCCCCATTCTTCGTATATGTCAGCAGAAGATTTCAAGGAATTGCAGGAAGAGACCCAGGGCAGTTTTAACGGTATAGGGATCGAAATCACGGTCAAGGATAATGTACTCACAGTGGTTGCTCCCATTGAAGGCACCCCAGCGGCCCAAGAGGGTATTATAGCTGGGGATATGATCATTCGTATCAATGGTGAAGTGACCAAAAATATGACCCTGCTACATGCCGTAAAATTGCTCCGGGGTGAGGTGGACACCCAGGTCACTCTGACCATCTACCGTGAAAGCGACAAGCAAATACGAGAGGTAACGCTTAAAAGAACGGTCATTCCACTCCACTCGGTACGTTCACTTGAACTGGAACCTGGTATCCTCTATACACGGATCACTAATTTTCAGACCACCACCACCAGAGATTTCCGCAAGGAATTACGGGAAGCAGGGAAAAGGCAGCCCATTAGAGGACTTGTGCTGGATTTACGGGATAACCCTGGGGGGCTCCTTGACCAGGCAATAAAAATTGCTGATGTTTTCCTGGATAAGGGGGTAATTGTATCCACCAAGGGACGCGATGACAAAAAACAGATGCTTTTTGAAGCGCATAATGATGGTCCCCGCAATGATTATCCCATGGTGGTTCTGGTCAATGGCGGATCTGCCAGTGGTTCAGAAATTGTGGCAGGAGCACTGCAGGACCATAAACGAGCCATCATTTTAGGGACCTCGACCTTTGGCAAAGGTTCGGTGCAGACCATCCTGCCTATGCCAGGCGGAGCTGGCATCCGGCTGACCACCGCCAGGTATTATACTCCCAATGGCACCTCAATCCAGGCGACCGGAATTACACCAGATATTGTTGCTCCCCTTGAAGCAGCGGAAACGGAATCGAAAAAGAAAGGAGCAAAAAAGACCTTTCAGGTAAAGGAAAAGAACCTGCCCAACCATTTTAGCAAAAGTGGCAGTAACACCAAAGCTGACCAGCAAAACGCTGATTTCAGGCCCAGTAAGCTGGATGCAAAAGTACAACAAAAACTGAGCCGCGACAGCCAGCTCCGTACTGCCCTGATTATCCTGAAAAGCCTGGAGATTGCCGGTAATACTGGTGAGGTTATAGATACGACCAATTAACTCAAACCTGAATCCGTGAGCGTTCAAAAAACGGTGCAGAGACAAGGCGGTGACGTAATTGCTTATACAGCCCGCCTATCAATACGTTATGAATAATCAGGCTCTAAACCGTCACGGATTCAGGTCAAACCAAACTCTCGTAAGAGATGCTCATTACCCGTCCAATTCTTTCGCACTTTAACCCATAGCTTTAATCGCACCTTGCACCCCAACAGGTGCTCTACATCCCTGGTGGCCTGAGTACGAATCTTCCCCAGCATTGCCCCCCTGTGACCGATGATAATACCCTTTTGCGAGCCACGCTCCACCACAATGGTGGCGTGAATAATGATCGGCCCCCTCCCATTACCTTCAGCAAACTGATCAATTACCACCGCAGTTGAATACGGCACTTCATCGCGGGTCAGGATAAACACCTTCTCTCTAATAATTTCAGAGACGATAAATCGCTCAGAAGCATCGGTGGGAATATCATCAGGATAATACTGAGGTCCTTCAGGCAAGAGCGCAATCACTTCCCTGACAAGCCCATCCACACCATCTCCCTGGAGCGCCGAGATAGGAAGAGCTGCTGCAAAAGTGTGCAACTCCATATATTTTTCAGTCAGCGGTAACAATTTTTGCGGCTCAATCAGATCAACTTTATTCAATACTAAAAGCGTCGGCACCCTGATCAGGGAGAAATACTCCTGGTATTCTGCTTTGCGTTTTTCAAGTAAACTCGGGGTAGTAACTGAACTGTCATCAATGACCAAGACCACATCTGCTTCGCTCAGGCTATCCAGCGCCACGCGCATCATTTCCTTGTTCAGCATATCCCTGGCATTGTGGAGCCCTGGCGTGTCAAGCATAATCATCTGGTATCCCTCGCCGCTCACAATCCCCAGTATCCGGTTACGGGTTGTCTGGGGTTTGCTGGAGACGATGGTGATTTTCTGCCCGAGCAGGTAATTTAACAAGGTTGATTTTCCAGCATTAGGCGGGCCAATGATCGCTACGACACCTGAACGATATTCTTGATTACTCATTGCTCACTCACACTGTTTCACCAATAATCCAAAGAAAATAATGACAAAGCACGTCATACCTGCTATCCACTACAAGCTTACCATGACTTTTGACCCTTGTATATACGTTAGATGATGATCACTCTAGGCAATATTGTTGATTATATTGATGGCGGCAAGTTTATCTGCGGCCTCATTACCAGACTCTCTGATAAGCGTGTCCACCTTATCAATCAAAATGGACGCGAGATCAGCCTGCCCCAATCGCGGATTGTCAGCCTCTCCAAACAGCATTATAGGATTGATACGTCACGGGAAGAGCAGCTTGATCTGCTGCGCACCGCTGCGGAAAAGCGTGCTGCCTTTGCAGACGAAGTTGTGCTTGAAGAGTTGTGGGAGGTCATCGGGGAAGAGGAGCAACGGAGTTTTTCTGCTCCCTTTTTAGCTGAACTTGCCTTTGGTGAGGAATGTGATGATGATCGCGCTGCAGGGTTTGTACGGGCCGTGTTTGGTGACAGGTTGTATTTCAAGTATAAAAATGAAAAAATCACGGCTCATACCGGGGAACAAGTTGAACATCTGAAGGAAGAGTTCCAGAAGCAGCAGGAAAAAGAGCAGCTATTGGAAGAAGGTTCAACCTATCTAAAGCGCATTATGGAAGGCGGCACTGTAACGCTTCAGCAGTGGCCGGACAGGAACAAATGTCTGTATTGGCTCTCCCAGTACGTTCTCCACGGAAACGATGGTGAAGAGAGCGCATTAATCCGTAACCTGCTCAAACGTGCTGAGCTGACCGCACCCCATTCCGGTTATCATATCCTGGTGAAAGCTGGCTATTGGGATCGGGATGAAAATGTACCGCTGCTCAAATCTGAGTATCCCGTTGATTTTTCAGAAGCCTGTCTTGCCAATGCAGAACAGATACAAGAAGCCTCCCTTGAAGAGCTGCTGGAAGATCCAAAACGAAAGGATTTTCGCCACCTCCCCATCCTCACCATTGATGGCGCGTATACCAAAGATTTTGATGACGCGCTCCATTTTGAAAAACTGGACAATGGTGTGCTCGTCGGCATCCATATCACTGATGTCAGCTATTACATTTCACCCCGTGCACCTCTTTTTGCCGGGGCTCAGGAACGGGCGACCTCCCTCTATTTTCCAGAAGGGCACATCCCCATGCTGCCAAAATCCTTATCCCTGGATGTATGCAGTCTGATTAAGGGCAAAATCCGCCCAGCGGTCAGTTTTCTGGTTACTCTGGATAATGACTGTAACATCACGCACACCTCAATCGTGCCTTCCATTATTGAGGTTAAGCGACAGCTGAGCTACCGCGAAGCAGACACCCTGTTACAAAAGGATCATGACCTTGCCGGGCTGAACGGGATATGGAAAAAACTCCGCCAGAACCGGGTGGAGAAAGGAGCACTCTTACTCCCCTTCCCTGATGCCAATATCGATATTCGCGACCGCAATAATATTCAAATATATTTATCGCCTGTTGATACGCCTTCCCGAAGCCTGGTCTCGGAGTTAATGATTCTGGCAAATGGAGTTGCTGCTGATTATCTTGCCGGACGAGGTGCTCCAGGTCTGTTCCGCTCCCAGGCTCCACCCAAGAAACGGCTTATCTCCGGGACCAGTAACAGCCTGACTGATATTGCGCTGCAACGTCGCTTTTTATCCAGAGGCGAGCTGACGGCCCATCCCAAACCCCATAGCGGTTTGGGCCTCAACAGCTATACCACCATCACCTCGCCCATCCGCCGCTTCCTTGATCTGGCCATGCAGCACCAGCTGAGCAACATGATTCATGGCAAGGGCATTCTTTTCTCTGCTGAAGAGTGTAAAACCTTTGCTGGCACCATTCAGCAAAAACTGAGCCGCGCCAACGGAGTGCGCCAGCAGCGTCACCGCTACTGGATGCTGCGCTATCTGGAACCCAGGCAGGGGCAGAGGCTTAACGCCCTGGTGGTCGGTCAAGGCCCCAAGCGGGTAAACCTGATCCTCACCGATTGCCTGTTTGATGTTGACTTGCCGGTAAACACCTACTTCCCGGTTGAAGTGGGCGACAATGTCCGTATTCGGTTAGCCAAGGTGAACCCACTGGATAATGTCCTTAAGGTGGAGTGGTAAAAAAACCACCCTACTCATATACGTCTGCATCTTTAAAGCGAACACCGGCCTTATCCTTTTCTGAAAGCAGCGGTTCACCATCAAGCGGCCACTTTATACCTAAATCCGGATCATTCCAGATAATCTCCCGCTCATGCTCAGGCGCATAATGAGCGGTGGTCAGGTAGAGAAACTCTGCACAATCAGAAAGCACCATAAAACCATGGGCAAAGCCTTCTGGAACCCAGAACTGTTTTTTGTTTTCAGCACTGAGGGTGATCCCTGCCCACTTGCCAAAGGTGGGAGAGCTTTTGCGCAGATCAACGGCCACATCAAACACCTCACCGGCGATTGCGCGTACAAGCTTCCCCTGGGGCTGCTGGATTTGATAATGCAAGCCACGCAGCACCCCTTTACTGGAGCGGGAGTGGTTCTCCTGCACAAAGGGTTTTGTCAGCCCTGTTTGTGCTTCCCAGCGTTGCTGGTTGAAACTTTCAAAAAAGAACCCGCGCTCATCGCCAAACACCTGGGGCTCGATGATCAATACATCCGGGATATGGGTAGCAATTACCTTCATACCTAACCTCTGTCTCTATACATTTTGTCGTAATACAAGCCATAGGAGCCATCAATAATGGTATCTATCCACTGCTGATGAGCCAGATACCAAGCTACAGTCATCTTAATGCCTCACTTTCAGCCCACTTTTCCTATGGATGACAAAACCCTGCTAATGCAGTATGGTTAGCAGTTAACATCACTCATAAATACCATTTTTGATGCGCTAAAAAATGTAATGAACCGCATTTGTACACAGCTTATTTTTCTCTTCTTCCTTCTTGTTCTCCCGGCAGGAATACTTATTGCTGAGGATACCTCCTCTCTTGAGCCAGAGCTGAAAGATATCATTGTAACCACTTCAAGCACGGATCTGATCCTCTTTGCCGCAGTGAAGAACTCCTTTACCGAGCAAATGATTAACGGGGTTCAAAATGGTATTCCCATCACCTTCACCTTTTATCTGAAGCTGGAAAAACTCCGCTCTTACTGGTTCGACGAAACATTGGTGGATACCAGTATAACCCACACCATGACCTATGACAGCTTAAAAGAAGAGTACACAATTGCACGTTCTAACAATAATGGGAAAGTAAAAACTACTCGCTCATTGGACGAAGCACAGCAACTTATGACGGAGCTGAACAGCGTACACGTCGTAAAGCTCAGTGAACTGGAACCTGATGCCCCCTATAGCTTACAGCTCAAAGCAGTCCTTGAAAAAAACACCCTGCCCCTTGGGATCCACCATGTACTGCCGCTCACATCCTTATGGGATTTTGAAACAGACTGGCGCGCCATTGAATTTCGCTATTGAGCTCTTTGCTTAACGGTTACCCATGCTCACACCTGAACAAAAACAGAAAAAGCAAAAACTGATCCGTTATGTGATCATTGCCTGTTTCCTGCTCATCCCTTTTCTGGGTTACCTGCAAAAAGGGCTGCTTGCCGGTGAGTTCAACCTTCCGCTTTCCAGCACAGTCCTCATCTTTGCCTTAATTAATATCAACGGGTTGCTGCTGCTGTTAATGGTCTACCTCGTACTGCGCAACCTGATAGAGTTGGTGTTTGATCGCAACCAGAAACTTTTGGGTTCACAGCTTCGGACCAAACTGGTCATTTCTTTTGTCGGCCTCTCCCTGTTCCCCACCATCCTGCTCTTTGTTGTTTCGTTACGCTTTGTGTCCACCTCCATGGACTACTGGTTCAACTCTAATATCGAAGATTCGCTGGATTCTTCCCTTAAGCTGGCTCAATCCATATTTCGTGATACGGAAAACCGAGTGAACAACCTTGGATCGCAGCTGGCAGAGCTTCTGGAAAACAACACCATTGACATAAAAAATATCACTGCTCTTGAAGCACTTTTTCAGCGCACCCTGGCCATCGCACCTCCTGGTGCTCCAGACAGTATCGCCTTTATTGATGGCAATGGTAACCTACTGCTGGCCAGGCGTGGCCCACGACTCCAGCCCATAGTCCTCCCTCAGGTACCCACAGAGGCCATGCGTCAGGCAGCGCTTAAGGATACACCTGAAATCATTTCCCTGAAAACCACCTTGGGTGAGCTTATCCTGGCTATCGTTCCGGTGGATTTGCCCCAATACTACCGGCAGCCCGCCTTTCTGGTGACTTCCCTGCTCATCCCCACCACCAAACTGGAACACATGCAGGCTGTGTCAGATGGCATCACCGGATATCGTCAGCTGGTTATTTTAAAAGCCCCAATCAAGCTCAGCCTGATCATCATGATGCTCATCATCACCCTGTTGATCCTCTTTGGTGCGATCTGGTTTGGTTTTTATATTGCCCGGAGCCTGACCGTGCCAATTAACAAGCTTGCCACAGCAACCCGGAAAATAGCTGATGGTGATCTTGATTTTGTGATTGAAAAGGAATCCGATGATGAAATGGGGCTTTTGGTTGATTCATTTAACTCCATGACCGCAGACATCCGAGCTTCTAACCAGAAGCTCAATGTCGCTCACCTCGCGCTCCAGGAAAGCAACCTGGTTTCAGAACAGCAGCGACGCTATCTGGAAACTATCCTGGAAAACGTGGCAGCAGGAGTGATCGCTCTAGATGAGAGCAATAAAATCACTACCATAAACAGGTTTGCAGAAGAACTGCTCCATATTAAATCCAAGCGGTTAGTAGGCAAAGATTTCCACGACTTCCTCCCAAAAACCCATGTGCTTATTGTGGAAAGCTTTATTAACGAGCTTCTGGCAACTGATAAGCAATCCATTGAGCGCCATTTACGGGTTACTGTACGCCAGGGCGAGACCCTTTCCCTCCAGGTGAATATTACCCGCATGGTTGACCGGGAGCAGCAGCATATCGGCTTTGTTATCGTGTTTGACAACCTGACCAAGCTTGAAAAAGCCCAGCGGCTGGCTGCCTGGCAGGAGGTTGCGCGGCGCATTGCCCATGAGATCAAAAACCCGCTTACCCCTATTCAACTCTCTGCCCAGAGACTGCGTAAACGTTATCTGGAGCGGATTGGAAACGATAAGGATATCTTTGATCAATGCACCACCACCATTGTTAATCAGGTGGAAGAAATCAAACGGCTGGTCAGTGAATTTTCAGACTTTGCCCGCATGCCAAAGGTAAACAAGCAAAAAGGTGACATTGCAGCCATTGTTCAGGAGATGTATATCCTCTATCAAGAGGCCCATAAACATATCCACTTCACCTTTCATGTGGATGGTACTCTCCCTCTTTTTTCTTTTGACCCGGTCCAGATTAAGCGGGTAGTGATCAACCTGCTGGATAATGGGGTCAATGTGTTGGAAAATGGCGGCTCAATTGCTATACAGCTGAAAAGACGAAGTCATAAAAAGGGTATCCAACTCACTGTGGCTGATGATGGGCCAGGCATCAGTGAAGAGGTAAAGCTGCGACTCTTTGAGCCCTATTTTTCCACCCGTAAATCCGGGACCGGCTTGGGGCTTGCCATTGCGCATACCATCATTACAGAACATAATGGTACCATTCTGGTAAGGGATAACACGCCCAAGGGGACGGTGTTTACAGTTGAATTACCCCTTGAAGAGTGATACCTGTCTTGCCACGTTGTTATAACTTCACCACCTACTGCGTATGTCAACACCCATTCTCATAATAGACGACGAGCAACCCATCAGGGAATCCCTTTCCGGCATTTTAATGGATGAGGGCTTTACGCCCTTGACTGCCGGCACTGCTGAGGAAGGCTTACAGGTATTAGCTGATGAAGAAGTACACCTGGTGTTGCTGGATATCTGGATGCCAGGCATGGATGGACTGGAAGCGCTCAAGCTGATGAAGAAGCAGTATGATATCCCGGTTATCATGATCTCCGGCCATGGAACCATTGATACCGCTGTCCAGGCCACCCGCATTGGCGCCTTTGATTTTATCGAGAAGCCGCTCTCCTACGATAAGATTATCCACGCGATCAACAAAGGGCTCCATGTGGCCAGCCTTGAGCGGGAAAACCGCTTACTGCGTGAAAGCGGGCCCCCAAAACCCAATATAACGGGGAAAACAGCCGTTATAGCATCATTGCGTGAGCAGATTGAGCGAGTGGCCCCAACCGATGCCTGGGTGCTGATCCGGGGTGGTCATGGGACAGGGAAAGAGCTGGTGGCGCAGACCATCCATCGCAAATCTCACCGCTCTCATCGCCCTATGATTGAAGTGAACTGTGCTGCCATCCCGGAAGAGCTTATAGAATCAGAACTCTTTGGTCACGTCAAAGGTGCCTTTACCGGTGCAACAGAACCCAAAAAGGGAAAATTTGACCAGGCCAATGGTTCTACTCTGTTTCTTGATGAGATCGGCGACATGAGCCTTAAAAGCCAGGCCAAGGTGCTCAGGATTCTTCAGGAGCAGAAGTTTGAGCGGGTTGGTGGAGCCAAGACCATCAATGTGGATGTGCGTGTATTGGCGGCAACCAACAAAAATCTTGAAGAGGAAATAGAAAACGGGAATTTTCGTGAGGATCTCTTTTACCGTCTCAATGTTGTTCCCATTACGGTTCCAGATTTAAAGGAGAGGAAAGAAGATATCCCCTTGCTGATTGAAGACTTTGTTAAGGCGTATAAGCAAAAGGGATTTGGTGAAAAACACTTTTCAACTGGAGCGCTCACCATGCTCATGCAACATCATTGGCCAGGGAATGTGCGGGAGCTGAGGAATATGGTGGAACGGCTGGTCATAATGAGCCCTGATGACATGATAACCGAAAAAGATGCAGCCCTCTTTCTCGGGGTAAAAACAGAGACAGCGTCGCCTGATCAATCATCCTTTGCCCAATTGCAACACCTTCCGTATAAGGAGGCACGCAAGGAGTTTGAGGTTGCCTATCTGAAAGCCAAGTTGGTTGAGCAGGAAGGGAATATCTCCAAAACCGCTGAAAAGGTTGGAATGGAGCGAAGTCATTTATATAAGAAGCTGAAAACGTTAGGCATTGATGCTGCAACAATTATCGATCAATAACAACAAAGGAATAAAAAATGATTTTTCCGGAATATCGACCAAGAAGAATGCGTAAGAATGCAACCCTGCGGGCAATGATCCGTGAAACCCGCTTAAGCCCCGAACAGTTGGTGTTGCCACTGTTTGTTATGCCAGGCAAAGGAGTGCGGGAGGAGGTCAGTTCCATGCCCGGGGTATTCAGGGTGTCGGTTGATCAGTTGCAAAAAGAGGCTCAAGATTGCAGAGATTTAGGCGTTAATTCCGTTATTTTGTTCGGGCTGCCGGAGAAGAAAGACGGCTTAGGCTCTGGTGCTTACGCAAAAAATGGCATTATTCAAACAGCGATAAAAGAGCTGAAAAATAAAACTCCAGAAATGAATGTTATCACTGATGTCTGTTTATGCGAGTATACTGACCATGGTCATTGCGGGTGTCTGCACGGACATGAAGTGGATAATGATGCCACCCTGGAATTACTCGCCAAAACAGCCCTTTCCCATGCTGAAGCGGGTGCGGATATGGTGGCTCCATCAGATATGATGGATGGTAGAATCAGTGAAATACGCTCGGTTCTAGATGAAAACTCCTATCACATGACCCCGATCATGTCCTATGCAGTAAAGTATGCCTCCGCCTTTTACGGTCCCTTCCGTGATGCAGCAGAGTGTGCTCCACAATTTGGTGATCGTGAAAGCTACCAGATGGACCCGGCTAACAGCAGAGAGGCACTCAGGGAAGCAACCCTTGATGTGGAGGAAGGGGCAGATATCCTGATGGTAAAGCCTGCAGTGGCGTATCTGGATATCATCAGGCAGTTAAAAGATGAATTTGATTTGCCAGTTGCTGCCTATCACGTAAGCGGTGAATACGCGATGATTAAGGCTGCTGCTGAAAAGGGATGGATTGATGAAAAGCGGGTAATGGCTGAGACCTTACTGAGCATTCATCGTGCTGGTGCTGACATTATCCTTACTTACTTTGCTAAGGATATGGCCAGGTTGCTTGGCTAAGTGTTCTTCACACTTTTTTGCGGAAAATCCCTTTTTCTATGTGTACAAACAAAAAAACGTACCCCATCACAGGGTCACGTTGAAGTGGCCAGCCTGATCCGGAGCCAGGATCCTGTAGAACCAGGTCGTATATGCCAGGGTTGTCATCAAGTATATCACTGATCGTTTTCCAATCATTCGCCTTGGGGTGATCAGGGGCAGCCTCTGCCAGAAGAAGCTGCTGATTGTGAGCTTTTCGCATCTTTTTTGATCTCTGAAATAATGAGTTAAGTAATTTTAGCTGGTTACGGAACTCCCCTTACCGGAAATCGAGGAAGAAGCACCCAGCCAAGGCAATTAATTTTCTCACGAAAAATAAAAAATTACCTTCTTGCGGACAGACACCAGCCAGCAGCCCGTACCGAGTATTGCGCAATGCGCTCAACCACCTCTTGGGCACCCTTCACTTCCAGCTCAGCATTACAGGATCCCATGTTTAACTCACAGCGTTCTTTAAGCTGGTGAAAAAGAGGCGTTACTTACTTGCGCAAGCAATTATATCGCTGGGCAAATAGTTTATTTATTGTTATTATCCATAGTAAGGTATGGTGAAATGTCGTTTCACTCTTTCCGGTATCGAAAAAACAATGCGCACTCGCCTCAACCGCTGAGTTATTTAATCATCATGGTAGAATTCCGATCGCTTTAGTGTAGCGGGGAATACAACAGGTGCAATTTTGTGCCATAGACTCATTTATTTGTAAAAGGAGAATTATTATGAAAAGGAAATCGTTACTGATAGGGCTCACCCTGGCCTTATCTATGGTTTTTCTAGGTTCTGCTCTGGTCACAGATACCATGGCCGGCAAAAAGAAGCATAAGTTGAAAATCGCCCAGACCCTCTATCCAAGGCCAAGTGCCCATATGGATTCGATTCAGCGCGTTGCCGATGAAGTAAAGAAGCAGACCAACGGGAGAATTACGTTTAAGGTCTACGGACCTGAACTTGGTGACTGGAACGAACTCAATGAAATGGTGAATCGTGGCGACATTGACATAATGGTGAGCCCGATGTCCGCCACCTATGATCCCCGCTGGAATGTTACCTTTGCCCCTTATATTGTCACCAGTTATGATGAGGCAAAAGAGGTATTCGGCCCGAAGGGTTTCATGGACGAAATGTTTCGTTCCTGGGCAAAAGACATCAATATGTATTGGCTTGGCACCTGGATTCAGGGCTTTTCCGGGATCAGTCTCAGTGGCAACCCAGCCACCACGCCGGCAGAAGCTAAAGGGATCAAGATCCGCACCCCGCCGATTGCAGCATTTGAATGTTATTTGAAAAAACTGGGCTTCACTCCCAGCCTGATTCCTTACAGCGAAGTCCCCACCGCAATCAGTACGGGTGTAGTTGATGGGCAAGCTGGAGGCGGTCCTTTCCAGACCTATAGCTGCTGCAGAGACCTGAACACATATTTTGTCTACTATCGCGACTATCTTGAAGTATGGGGCTATACAATGAACCTGGATCGCTGGAATGAGCTTGAACCCGATGATCAGGCACTAATCCAGAAGATCGTCAGCGAAGAGGTTGCCAAAAGAATGGTTGGTGCTGAGAAAGAAGATCAGGAATATCTTAAAAAACTCACTGACCACGGCCTGACCGTTGTTGATCTTGCCGATACTCCGGAAAAACTGAAAACCGCCCGCGATGCCTGCCGGGAATGCTGGACTGAACTGGACAAGCTGGTTGGTAAAAAATGGATGGATAAAATCCGTAAGGAAGTCGGTGTCAAGGTAGAGTAATACGCTGGAGCGTCACAGGATGCAGCAGATGTCTGAAAGCAGGCATCTGCTGCAACGACAACGGCAAAGGGAAACGAATTTGCAGAGAAACTCAGCACCTGAGGCATCCATTTCGTAAGAACAAAAAGGGGTAAATGCATGGCAGCAATTACACAAATCATTCAACAAAGCAATACCATGTTACGACGGGCGATGTCCATCATCATTGTTCTGGTTACGGTGATGGCATCCTTTAGCATGCTGATGCAGGTCATCGCACGCTATGTCTTTGAGATAGCCATTTCAGGATTGGATGAACTGACAGGGCATATAGCGGTCTGGATGTACATGATGGGGGCAGCCTACGGCAGCCTTAACAAAACTCAAATCAAGGCAGAGATGGTTCACCTGTTCATCAAGAACAGAACCGCTCTGTGTTGCATCCGTGCGGTGACAACAACTATTGGCGCCATTATCGCCGGCTATATGGTTCACTGGAGTTATGGTTACGTCAAATGGAGTTTTATGAAACATGAAGTCACTCCTACCCTTCAGCTGCCAACGGTCATCTTTCAATTTCCCATTCTGTTAGGGGCAATACTCATGGTCATCTACTTTCTACGGGAAGCCTTTGATCACATGTGGGAAGCCTTTCATCCACCCTCTGCAATGAAATAAGGAGTTTACCATGATTACCCTTGCAATTGGCCTTAGCATCCTCATCGTATTCATGATTTTGGGTGTCCCCGTTGCCATGGCCTTTGGTGCGATGGCTATTTACCTGTCCACCAGCTTTGACATCAGTTCACGCCTACTCATTCCAACAGCTTTTTACCAGATCAAATCAGTGGTCTTGCTGACTATTCCCTTTTTTATCCTAGTCGGCACCTTAATGAGCACCGGCGGCCTTGCCGAGCGGCTGATTGATTTTGTTAATTCATTCGCAGGTCGAGTCCGCGGTGGCCTGGGTGCCGTTACCGTCGTTGCATGCGCCATGTTCGGTTCAATTGGTGGTTCCTGCTCATCGGCCGTTGCAGCCATCGGCACGATCATGATCCCGCGTATGGAGGAAAACGGCTATTCCCGCGGTTACTGCACTGCCCTTGTAGCCTGCTCATCCATCCTGGGGCAGTTGATCCCCCCCAGCGTTCCCATGATTTTATTCGCCCTGGTCACCTATCAGTCAATCCCTGGCTGTTGGCTGGCTACCATCGGCCCCGGCATACTGGTCATTTGTATCTTTTGCATCTTCAATTATTTTATGGTGCGCAAGATGCCCATTAAAACCATGCCTAAGCTGGATCTTAAAGACCAGTTAATTGAAATTCGTAAAGCCACTGGCCGGGCAAGTCTGGCACTGCTGCTGCCGATTCTCATCCTGGGTGGAATATATGGGGGGATAGCGACCCCGACCGAGATGGCATGTATTTCGGTATTCTATGTTATTCCAGTGAGTATGTTTGTCTACAAAAGCCTGACTCTTAAACAGTTAGGCCAATCGATTATTTCTGGAGCAACCACCACTGGCGTACTTATTCTGATGTTTTTCTTTGTCATGATTAACACCCGGATCATGACCATGGAACAGTTACCTCAAGAAATGGCCACCTGGATCATGACTGTTTCGCCGAATAAATATGTGCTTCTGCTCATGGTCAATCTTTTTTTGCTGGGCATCGGCATGGTTATGGACGATATCAGTGGGACAGTAATCGCTGCAGCACTTCTGTTTCCGGTCATGGAAAAACTTGGCATTCATCCGCTGCATTTTGCCGCAATCCTTGGCGTTAACCTCGGTCTGGGCAATGTAACGCCACCGACGGCACCTATCCTCTACCTTGCCGGCAGGATAGGTCGTTGCCAAATTGAACATTATCTGAGGCCCGCACTGATTCTGATGTATCTGGGTATGCTGCCTGTAGTATTGTTGGTTACATACTGGCCAGGACTCTCTCTATTTCTGCCAACCCTGTTTGGTTATGTTAAGTGATCTTGGTCCCCTGCATTGTTAAAAATAAACAGTCCATCAGGATGAAGCATACTGCTGACATCAATGCTAGGCTTTTCGAGATTCTACAGAAAATACATTCTGTGAATTGCCTCAATTGTTACAATTGACAACGGTGCTTCTTGCATATCTTTCCCTTCCCTTTTTCAAAATCAAAAGGAGGGGAGGGAAAGATAAAAAACTTGTGTAGCTGACCACAGGCACTTCATCTTTGCACGATCACTCCTTCCCGCATACCTCTTATACACGGAGTCTCACTTTGTTCGCTTACCTGCTCAAAAGAGTGGTTGCACAATTCTGTTGCACCTGTGACCAGTTACACGTCAGAAGCAGAGAATAATGAAAAAGTACCAACCCCGTGATTGGTTACAAAAATTTGAAACAATAACACTTCTTCTGCAAGAGCCCTACTCCCCAATCCATCACAGGGTGGAGCCATACAAAAGCATCACTACACGTATTGCGACCTTCCTTATCTCGTACTTTCCCGTATGGAGGTGGCTATACGTGTAACTCTAAGAGCTATGCTCACGACGTCACAGGAATAATTACCACCTCTACCCGCCTGTTCATGGCGTCACTGGAAGAGATAGGCCGACTTTCACCATACCCAATTGCTCTTATCCTGTCAGGAGCTACTCCCTGCTGAATCAAAGCATTTTCAACAGTGCGAGCCCTTCGCAGGGAAAGCTGTTGATTATATTGTTCAGACCCTTTTGTATCGGTATGGCCACCAACCTCTAACAGCGTTTGTGGATACTTGTTGAGCACTGATGCCATCCTTGCTATCTCGCCATAGGCCCCAGGAAGTAAGTCACTGGAATCGTATGCAAAAAAAGCTTCCCCTTTAAACGTTGCAACAAGAACATCCTGACTGCGTCGTATACTTGCAGCTTCTGAGCTTGCCATTGCGTTGCGCAGGTCTCGTTCCTGATTGTCCATATACAATCCAATCTGGTTACCTGCTATTCCTCCAAGTGCAGCTCCAATCCCGGCACCGATAAGGGTCGCTTCAGTATCACCACCTATGGCCTGTCCCAGTAGTGCTCCTGCACCGGCACCAACGCCTGCGCCAATGGCTGAACCTTGTTTCTGGTTGGTATCAAGGCTGGCGCATGAGGTTAACAGTATTGCAACAACACTTACAATAACACACCTGAATGATTTCATTTTTTCCTCTTTTTTCTCATGTAAAATTTGGTTGATAAACAATACACATGCTGGATACTATAATAAAAAAGATATGAGATGTTACTCCTCTCTTCAATGGTACAAAAAAGCCGCTCCCAAAAAGTGAGAACGGCTCATATAAAAAAACTCTGGAATGGCTATAAATCGCCCCTGTCAAACAGGTCTCTACGATCTTCAACAAACCAGTTGATAAACCGCTCTAGGCCATTTTGCATAAACCTATCAAAATCCCACGGGTCAGTGGAGAGGTGTTCAAGATACTCATCTTTAAACGCATACGTCCAAGCCTCAGTGGTGGTACCATCGATAAAAGACACCGAGACCTTTATCCGATCGTACTTATCGCCTTCAAAAGCATCCAGCTTCTCCATATCCTCTTCATCTATACCCCAGTAGACCTTACCGCATACTGAACAGTCATCTTCCAGTTTAATACCAGGATACTCCGTACTTTGTACCCGATATCTTGCCCAGTTATTAAGGGTTGCTTCCTGCCCTTCATAGGCTTTACCAGTTACCGCTTTCATAACCAGAGGTGACTGCAGTGTGCCGTAACAAAAGAGTGATATATTTCCCATTTCGGTCCTTATCAGTTGTACAGTTCAAGTGACTTTACTTACTCATCTATGGAGCAAACAACTTTCAAGTAAAAAAACCACAGAGATTTACTGCCGGGATAGGTATTGATACCCCTAAAGCAATACATTCAGAATGGTAAGCATAACGCAACTCTTTCATTTTTCCAAGCTTGTAAGATAAAAAAGGGTGTTGTGAAACCGGCTTTAGCTAATCTGAGGCTTGCAGGGATCAGATGGGCAGTGGTTTTTACCCACATTTCTTCATGAGGCGGCTTGTATTGTCAGTCACTTTATTTTACAAAATACCGGTACTATTGGGTCTGATTATACCATTGGTGAAAAGTGGAGACCTCAGAACAAAGAGAAATTTACGTCAAAAGTAAGAAAATCATGAGAAATGCGGGTTAGCTTTCTTCCCGTAACAGCAGAATGAAGCCAAAGATACCCATAAACAGGTGGATGGAAAGAGCAGCTATCACCGGTGGAAGGTAGCCTGATTTGGCAAGTGATTGCATTATCCCCCAAATCCCCCAGCAAGCAAAAGCCATACCGCAGCTTACAGGTACAGCCAGCGAAAGATCTCTCCCCCATTTTCTATACACAATGAGCAGCAGGGGCAGCCCAAGAATCAGGAGCGGCAGGCCGAGGAGAATATACGAAATTCGGCCATAAAAGTTGGCCCAGGCCAGGTTCGTTTCGTCCTCAGACTTTTGGTGTTTGGTAGCACGAAACAGATCAAGCAGGGAGAGTTCCAGGGTTTGGTATTCAGGAATAAAAAAATCATCTGGTTTTTCCTTGAAGTTAAAAACCTGGGAGGTAAAAAGCTTGGTTTCAAAACCATCTTGGTCGCCTGCAAACCGGTACTGGCCATCCTTCAAGGTCCATATCCCATTAGCCCAGTGAGCCTCTTTTGCAGTTATGTGGGTGGTGAGTTCATAGTCCTTGTTCCATACGACGTAGGAAAAAAAGCGGAAATCATGACTTTTTGCAGAGTCTTTGGCAAAGGAATAAAAACCGTCGCTGCCGCGATAGTAATATCTCCCGTTACGATAGATGCCCAGGGGAATGCGCCCTTTAACCTCCTTGTGCCAGATACGGTTGGTTTCAGCCACTGTTTTGGGAAGTACAAACTGGGACATACCGAGAAACAGAAGAGTAAAAAGCACTCCGGCAGCCAGAAGAGGAGCGGTAATTTTTCTCAGTGGTACTCCACAGGCTTTCACAGCGATGAGCTCGTTGGAATGATTAAGGATTCCTAACGTGACAACACCAGCGAGCAGAATGCATACCGGCCCCATTTGATCAATAATAAAGGGGATGTTGAGCAGGAAAAATTGAACGACCAGGGCCATGGATTTGCCCTTTTCCAGGAAGTTATCAATTTTTTCAAAAAAATCAATAAGCAGATAAATGGCAATGAAGCTTGCCATCAACATCATGATATTGCGTAAAAATTGAGAAAAAACGTAGCGATAAAGAAGTATCACAGCAGGTAAATGTAGAAAAACTGAAGTTGATGATAAGCAGCCATAAACGTTGGCGGAACCGTTGGTGTTGCTCCATAACACGAGATCCTGAATCCGTGACGGTTTAGAGCCTGATTATTCATAACGTATTGTTCTGGCCAAGTAAAAAGGAAAAACCACGATATCAGGCTCACTCAACCGCCTTGTATCTGCACTGTTTTTGAACGCTCACAGATTCAGGACGAGATACTATACACACTGGAATATGGAAAAAATTATTACCACGTCTGGGCCAAAAGCTAAAGGTGATTGTTTTATGGATGAAGCTTGAATAGAGGTCCAGTCGCCTCCAGTTCGGCACATTATTTTTTCTCAAGGCAAGAAAGAATGAAATAATATTATGTAATTTTGAGCAGTTAGATTGAGTTTTGTTGATGTGCACAAAGCTTGCTATTTTTTTCACCTCTGTGGTATAGTTGTGCTCCCTTGATGACCAGAGTTATTCTGATTGGAAAGGATGTTTTTTATGGATCAGCCAAAGTATACATATGCCCCTTTGGGCTTCCTGCAAGTAAACACGCAGAAGATACATTTTTATAATATTGTTATTTTGGCTGGCTGCTGATGCCACTGCACCTCCGGACTTTCTTGGACTGTAGTGGCTTTTTTTATGACAAGTAGCATATGACGAAACGATTAGAAAAAATTGCGGACAGCGTTACCCAGAGCGCAAGTAAAAACTCTGCTGCAGCACGTCTGCAAGGGCTTCAGGATATCTTTGAAAGGGAAGATGAGGTTCTTATTCTCATCAATGCCGACCCCGATGCAATCGCCTCTGCCATGGCAGTAAAAAGGCTGCTCAGCTACCGGGTACAAAATGTCACCATCGGCTATCCAAATGAGATTAGGCGACTGAATAACATCACCATGGTGGAGCGGCTTAAAATCCCACTGGAACGGATGCATACCCTCCCGATCAAGGATTACTCCAAGTATGTTTTGGTGGACTCCCAGCCCACCCATCTTACCTGTTTTGAGAAAATAGAGTTTGACGCAGTTATTGATCATCATCCGGTTACCAAGGGATGGGATGCTGATTTCATCGATATTCGTCCGGAGTACGGAGCTGTTGCCTCCATGATGGTGGAATATCTGCGTTCAGCCAACATAAAGCCCTCTGTGGCTTTGGCAACTGCGCTTTTCTATGGAATTAAGGTTGATACCCAAAATTTCCAGAAAAAGAACATGCAGGTTGGGGATGGGATATCCTTCCGCTACCTGTTCAACATTGCCAATTTGAATCTGGTCCGTAAATTCGAGCTTACGGAACTAAGGCGCTCGGAGTTGAAATACTTCCGTATCGCTTTAAATGAGGTGAAAACCAAAAAGGGGCGAGCCTATGTTCATCTGGGCAAAGTGGGCACCCCTGATATTCTGGTTATCATTGCTGATTTTTTTAATCGCGTGGATAAGTTTGACTGGGTTCTTGTTTCTGGTGTTTATGGGGAAAAGTTGGTGGTTATTTTTCGCTGTGACGGGTATCGAAAAAATGCTGGCAAACTCGCACAGAAAACCTTTGGAGAGTACGGTCCTGCCGGTGGTCACAAGGAAGCGGCCAGGGCTGAGGCCCCGATAAAAAATCTCCCCTTACGTGAAAATCAGGAGTTTACCACCAATACCCTGATTCGCATCGTTACCCGCCACGTAAAATAAGCTTACATCACACGCTTTTTTCAGGTGTCATTCTCACGTTCTTCTCTGCATCCGGGTTGTGGGTATTATTGCTTGCGTGAGCAGGCCATTATGCAATAGTATGCGCTGAGTATAGTGTTTTTTCTCTTTACTGTTGGGGTGATAGTGAAAAGAAAAAGCCCTTAAAAATAGAGGTACAGATATGATTAAACCAACTATCCTGGCCATGATTCTGGCCGGGAGCCGAGTGGGAGAGCTGGGTGTCTTAACCCATTATCGGCCGAAATCTGCAGTACCCTTTGGTGGGTTTGCCCGGGTTATTGATTTTCCCTTGTCCAACTTGCTCCATTCGGGCATTGAGCGAGTTGCCATTTTAAGTCAGTATCGCTCGTATTCCCTGATTAATCATATCGGGACAGGCGCTGCCTGGGACATGGTAGGCCGCAATCGCGGCATTTCAATCCTGCCACCCTTTAAGGATTATGAAAGCCCGGACTGGTACCGAGGCTCAGCGGATGCAGTGTATCAAAATTTTGATTTCATTAGATATCATAATCCCGCCAATTTACTGATTTTGTCTGGGGATCATGTGTATAACATGGATTATCAGGAGATGATTCAATACCACAATGATACCAACGCAGACCTTACGGCAGCCTTTATCAAGATAGATAAACAGGCAGCGTCCCGGTTTGGAATTGCTGAAATAGCCGATGACAGCGTTAAAGGCGGTAAAATGCTCTCTTATGAGGAAAAGCCTCTAAATCCGAAAGGAGATTGGGCTTCATTGACGGTGTTCTGCTTTAAACCTGAGGTGCTGTATAAAGTGCTGCGTGAAAATCAGCAGAACGACTCCTATGAGTTTGGCCGTGATATCATCCCCCTTATGATGGAGCAGAATTATACTGTTCACGGCTATAAATTTGCTGGGTATTGGGGCTACACAAAGACCATTGACGAGTACTGGCAAACCTCCATGGATCTGCTTGGCAGTGAGCCCAAAATAGATATGGAACGCTGGGGAATACGTACCAACCTTACCCACCGAAATATTTCAGGATGCCAGCCACTTAAGGTTGGTTATTCTGGCAGTTTTGAGAACTCCATGGCCTACAATGGCTGCATTGTTGAAGGGACGGTTCGTAACTCTATTTTGTTTCCTGGTGTTCGGGTGGAAAAAGGTGCTGAAATAGTTGATTCGGTGCTTTTTTTTAATAATCATGTCCAAGAAGGGGCAAAGCTGTGTAGAGTGGTCAGCGATGTGAATACTACCTTTGGCCAGAATACGCAAATTGGGGTGCCGGGTAAGGAAGGCCCGGGTAATGTCAGTGTTGTTGGCTGGAACAACAAGGTACCTGGCGGCACAACCATTGGCAGTGGATGTACTGTGGCCCCGTGCATTGATGAGTTCAGATGGCCGGAAAGAGCTATTAAAGACGGGGAGGAACTGCAATGAATCCAACCAATGACGCCTTGGTACTCTTGTTAGCTGGTGGTATCGGCAGTCGACTGAATTTACTTGTAGGGCACCGGGCCAAACCAGCGGTTCCCTTTGGCGGAGTGTACCGCATTATTGATTTCAGCCTGTCTAATGTGATGAATTCCGGTATGAAAAAGGTCGGGGTTTTAACCCAGTACAAGCCTCTCTCGCTCATGGCCCATGTGGGTACAGGTGAAGCATGGGATTTTACCGGGCGCACCCGTGGGGTTAAAATTTTACCCCCCAGAACCGGAGAAAGCGATTCCGACTGGTATAAGGGAACCGCTGATGCTATCCGACAGAATATTGATTTCATAAAAAATAATCCTTCAGAGCAGATCATTATTCTTTCCGGTGACCATATTTATCGCATGGATTTTGACGCCATGCTCTCGTACCATCAGCATAAGCAGGCGGATGTAACCATCGGCATGATGGTGGTGCCAAAAAGTGAGATTCATCAGTTTGGTGCAGGGATCGTTGATAATCAAAATCGCATTATAGATTGGGAGGAAAAACCCCAGGAACCACGTACTAATCTCGCTTCCATGGGGATTTATATCTTCGATACCGAGTATTTGCTGAAAACGCTGGCTCGAGATAAGAAAGAGATTGATTTTGGGATGCATATTATCCCCCATGCCATTAAGCATGACACGGTTTTTGCTTATCCGTTTTATGGGTACTGGCGGGATGTTGGTACGATTCAGTCTTACTGGCAGGCGAATATGGATCTCATCCGTGAGAAGGCTGAAATATCACCTGAAGAGTGGGGCATCCAACCAAACCCTGCCTACGGTGACAGACCGATGGACAGGGCTCCAGCCCGGTTTATGAGTGGGAGCAGTGTCTCTTCTTCTTGGATTTCAGCAGGATGTATTATTGAAGGAACGGTTGAAAACAGTGTCCTTTCCCCTGGTGTCAGGGTTAAAAAAGGGGCAGTCGTGAGTAACTCGATTATTTTTGATGATGGCGTTGTTGGCGAGGGAGCACAGGTGGATTTAACCATTTGCGATAAAAGAGTACAGATCGGTGAGAATGTTGTTATCGGTAATAGCGACAACATGACCATGAGCAACAAAAAATACCCCAAGCATCTGTACACAGGTATTTCTTTAGTTGGAAAAGAAGCAAAAATCCCAGCAGGAGCCCAGATAGGAAGAAACTGTATTGTACAATTTGGTTTTGCAGAGCAGGATTTTAATGGTTCCCTGGAACTTGCTGACGGCGAAAGCATCTAGCTTGAAAACAAGAGCGTTTGCCTGCCATCTGTTACTTGACATTGGACATCCCAGACGATATAAAGTGCATCCATCCACAATATGAATCAACTGCTCCCGTAGCTCAGTAGGATAGAGCACAGGATTCCTAATCCTGGTGCCGCAGGTTCGAATCCTGCCGGGAGCACCATCATATACATCCAGGCTAGCAAGTGATTTCAGCTTGTTAGCCTTTTTTTGTTTTTCGGGGATTACGAAATCGTATTTATGTTAACTTGTTGTGTATGATTTCAGACTCGTATGTCTCTAATAAAGAGCTGATTTATTTTTCCGTCCGTTGATTATCTTCTATCAATTTTGAACAGGATTGTTGCCTCAATGTGCATATTCCAGTGATTCCGGCCACTCATTCCAGAGGAATCCGGCCAGGCCGTCGAAGCATAGCGATAGCGGCCATCATTTCCTTCTTGCTCTGAGGGTGGTTTTTCCGCCTCTTCAGACAAATCTGTGGGTGAACTCAGGAACAGGTAAGTCTCCAAGCGTATGATATAACGCGATTTCCCTCAGTTTATCGCTACGAAATCCAT
>PDWI01000993.1_pt1 | contig 45873 bp, 62 predicted proteins | sample 1430891 | NCBI WGS metagenome assembly PDWI01 (sample SAMN01162508, study PRJNA174530) | Oral metagenome, whole genome shotgun sequencing project. | biome: Marine environment; feature: Marine mammal; material: Swab sample of the gingival sulcus; isolation source: swab sample of gingival sulcus...
ACAGACGCGCCGTCTACTTTCTCAGCTTCATACACCTCGCATCAGCAATGCTTTGGATGCGATGAATGTCGATTCAGCCTAGGGCAGAAATCGCTAAATTTCAATCAAAATTCGCCGCCTCCGGGTCTGCATCCTGCTGATTTCGAACGTGAATATTGATGTTCGTTAACGCAGACTAAGTTGATTTCGCTCTATGGAAAACGGATACCAGCTTCACCGCATTCATCTCGTTGGCAGCGCAGTATTGTCTTTCAAGCGAACGTCAACAGACCGTGGTTGATTGATCCATCGGTGAGGGGTCGCTGGTGCGTGGGAGGGGCGCGCTGGGGCGAGCGTCTGTTTGCTTGTTTGCGGCGGGTGGTTGCGGAATCTGTGTTGTGACAGCGCAATGTGAGTTTGGTTGCGGAGCGTGTATTGTGATGGCGCAGTGACTAGTGAACGCTGTTGGAGAGCGTTCTGACGGGGTTTCTGCCGAGGTTGTGGTAAATGCGCGTTTACGACATGCCGCGGTTATGCCATGCGCCGCAGGGCTACCGGCGGTAACGTTCGACGAAATTGCGCAGGATGCGGGCCGGGTGGGTGACCCGAGCGGCGTGGATGGTCTCGATCAGGGTGTCGGCCTCTTCGGCGGCGAAATAGCCGTGGTGTTTGTAGATGTTGATCCGGGTTTCGAACTCCGCGCCATCGGCTTCCGGGTGGAATTGCGTGGCATAGACGTTTTGGCCGTAACGCACCATCTGGTAGGGGCAGGGGGCGGAGGTGACGAGATGGGTCACACCGTCCGGCAGGCGCTGCATGGCTTCCTTGTGGCCAACGAGGGCATCGAACGCGTCGGGCAGGCCGGCGAGGATAGGGTCTTGTTTGCCCGCATCGGTCAGGCGGCAGGGCGAGGCGGACACCTCTTCGCTGTAATTCTCTTTGGAAATCGCGCCGGGGGAGAGGTGGTGGCCCAAGATGCCGATGCCATAGCAGCAGCCCATGAAGGGGAAATCACGGGCGGTAATATGCGGGATCAGGCTCAGCACCTCCTCTTCGATCTTTGCTTCCAGCGGGGCTTTTTTCTCCGGTGCATCGGATACACAGCCCGGCCCGCCGCCGACGATCACCCCGGAATAATCGTCGAGGCTCAGCCCCTCCGGCAACGCGGATTGGTCGAGGCGAATACGATGCGTTTCTTCCGGTTTCAGGCCGGTTTTGCTCAGAAACGCGGCATATTCGCTGTCGGAAGCGTCGTCTTCGGGGCGCAGTTGCAGGATCAGAAACGGTTTCATGCCGCGGAGCTACCTTACGATGGCATTGCGGTCAATGGGCCTGCAGATGTTTGCCATATGTATCGCCTGCCTTGACGCTATTCTCCCGCTCGCGTGGTGCGACGAATTATGTGCCTGGCTGAGCCTCATTGTCGTGCGGGAACCTTTCAGCTTCCGGTTGGACCGGCTTTGGCGTGAAAAACAACTTGAAAACATACCGGCAAGCACGGCGTTTCCCATTACGGTATCTTCTTGTTTGATTGATGAAGGATTGTTTCAGGACCGGACCGGCGTTTCGGTGTTGCGGCGGATATGGCGTCAGGGGGGTGTTTGCGGATGTGCGTTGACGTCTGAAATGTCTTGCCGGATCAACAGGGGGATAGCCCGTTCGGGAGCGTAGGGGGTTGAGCCTCATGCGCAAAAAAAGCGCCCCGCTTGGGGGCGCTTTCGAGTTCTGGGAGCGATGATCAGCAGCTGTAATAGAGCTGATATTCGATCGGGTGCGGGGTGTGTTCGTAGGCGTAAACTTCATCCCATTTCAGCGCGATATAGCCCTCGATCTGGTCTTTGGTGAACACGTCGCCCGCCAAGAGGAAGTCGTGATCCTCGGCCAGCGCGTCCAGCGCTTCGCGCAGGCTGGCGCAGACGGTCGGGATGTCGTGCAGTTCTTCCGGCGGCAGGTCGTAGAGGTTCTTGTCCTGCGCGGGGCCGGGGTCGATCTTGTTCTTGATGCCGTCGAGACCGGCCATCAGGAGGGCCGCAAAGCACAGATACGGGTTGGCGGACGGGTCCGGGAAGCGGGCTTCGACGCGCTTGGCCTTCGGGCTTTCGGTCCACGGGATGCGCACGCAGCCAGAGCGGTTGCGGGCGGAATAGGCGCGCAGAACCGGGGCCTCAAAGCCGGGGATCAGGCGCTTGTAGGAGTTGGTGGACGGGTTGGTAAAGGCGTTCAGGGTCTTGGCGTGCTTCAGGATGCCACCGATGAACCACAGCGCTTCCTGCGACAGATCGGCGTATTTGTCGCCCGCAAACAGCGGCTTGCCGTCTTTCCAGATCGACATGTTGACGTGCATCCCCGTGCCGTTATCGCCAGCAATCGGTTTGGGCATGAAGGTCGCGGATTTGCCGTAGGACTGGGCCACGTTGTGGATGATATACTTATACTTCTGCAATTCGTCGGCCTGTTTGGTCAGGCTGTCGAAAATCAGGCCCAGCTCGTGCTGACAGGAAGCGACCTCGTGGTGATGCTTGTCCGTCTTCATGCCGATGTTCTTCATCGTGGTCAGCATTTCGCCGCGAATGTCCTGCGCGTCGTCGATCGGGTTGACCGGGAAATAGCCGCCCTTGACGCCCGGACGGTGGCCGGTATTGCCCATCTCGTATTCGGTGTCGCTGTTCCAGGCGGCGTCCTGCGCGTCCACCTCGAACGACACCTTGTTCATCGTGTTGGAGAAGCGCACGTCGTCAAACAGGAAAAACTCCGCTTCCGGCCCCATATAGGCCACGTCGCCGATGCCGGAAGCCTTGAGATAGGCTTCGGCCTTTTCCGCCGTGCCGCGCGGGTCGCGGCCGTATTTCTCGCCCGTATCCGGCTCGACGATGGAGCAATGCACGCAGAGGGTCTTTTCGGCGTAGAACGGGTCGATATAGGCAGAATGGGTGTCCGGCATCAGCTTCATGTCGGAATTCTCGATGGATTTCCAACCGGCGATGGAGGAGCCGTCAAACATGAAGCCCTCTTCGAGGAAGTCCTCGTCGACCAGGTCCACATCGACCGTGACGTGTTGCAGTTTGCCGCGCACGTCGGTGAAGCGGATGTCGACATAGGCAATGTCTTCGTCCTTGATCCGTTTGAGAAGATCGATAGCGCTCATGAGTGTTTCCTCGCTGATTTGATCGCAAAATTTGGGTTAAACGGCGTCCAGCCCGGTCTCGCCGGTGCGGATGCGGATGGCTTGTTCGACGGGGGTGACAAAGATCTTGCCGTCGCCGATTTTCTCGGTGCGCGCCGCGTCGATGATGGCTTCGATGGCGGCATCCACCTGATCGGAGGGCAGCACCACTTCGATTTTCACTTTGGGCAGGAAATCGACCACATATTCTGCGCCGCGGTAAAGCTCCGTGTGGCCCTTCTGGCGGCCAAAGCCCTTGACGTCGATTACCGAGAGGCCGGACACGCCCACGTCCTGCAGCGCCTCTTTCACCTCGTCGAGCTTGAACGGCTTGATGATTGCTTCGATTTTTTTCATGCCAGCCCCCATTGAAAAACTGTCTGGCTTTAGAGATCATTTTCGGGAGCGCCGGGCAATTATTCGCTGCGCTGCGGCGGGGGGATGGGCCGGAAAGTCCGGGCATTTGCACAAAATTTGTGCAGACTGCCTGAAAAACGGGCGGATGACGAAAGGAACACGCGATGGAATTGCTGACAGCCGACGAAATGCGCCGCATCGAGGGGGCGGCAATCGAATCCGGGGTGGTGTCCGGCTGGCAGTTGATGCGGGCTGCGGGCGAGGGGGCGGTGGCGGCGGTGTTTGCCCGTTTCCCGGAGCTTGCCGCCTCGTCTTACCGTGCCGTGGTGCTGTGTGGGCCCGGCAACAATGGCGGCGACGGTTTTGTCATGGCGCGGGTGTTGCGCGGCTGGGGCTGGGAGGTTGCGGTTTATCTTCTGGGCGATGCGGAGCGCCTGCCGCCGGATGCACGCCGGGCTTTTGAGGCGTGGGAGGGTCCGGTTGCGCCGCTGGATCAGGCGCAGGTGCGCGGGGCGCAACTGGTGGTGGATGCGGTGTTCGGCACCGGCCTGACGCGCGGCTTGCCTGAGGGTCTGACCCGCCCGCTGGCTGAGGCCCGCGCGGCGGGGGCTTATATCGTCGCGGTGGACGTGCCTTCCGGGCTGGATCCGACCACCGGCGCGGCGGACCCGGCCACCGTCCCCGCCGATCTGACCGCCTCGTTTCACCGCGAAAAGCTGGGCCATGTCATCGGCGCGGGGCCGGAACTGTCCGGCGATGTGGTGGTGATCGACATCGGTCTGGGCGATGATCTCTGCGGCACCCGTCCGGCCCAAAGCGCCGCCCCCGATGCGGATCGTCTTCTCAAACGCGGCGGGCATAAATATGACCACGGCCACGCGCTGATCGTCGCGGGCGGTGGTGGCAAGGGGGGCGCGGCGCGACTGGCGGCGCGGGCGGCGTTGCGGGTCGGCGCCGGTCTGGTGACGCTGGCGCCCACGCCGGGCGCGATGCAGGAAAACGCCGCCCGGCTTGATGCGGTGATGCTGACGCCGGTATCGGATGCGGTGTCGCTGGAGATGGTTTTGGCGGATAAGCGGTTGAATTCATTGGCTTTGGGGCCGGGAATGGGCCGGGAACGGGCGCGCGAACTGGTGCCGGTCGCGGCAAAGGCGGGCCGGGCGCTGGTGCTGGACGCCGACGCTTTGACCGCCTTCGAGGACGCCCCGGAAACCCTGTTCGCCACCCTGCCGGAACGCTGCGTCCTGACCCCGCATGGCGGCGAATTTGCCCGCCTGTTCCCCGATCTGGCGCGCGACTGGCGGGAAGGCCGCCTGAGCAAACCGGAAGCGACACGCGAAGCGGCCACCCGCGCGGGCGCGGTGGTGTTGCTGAAAGGCGAAGTGACGGTGGTCGCGGCGCCGGACGGGGCGCTGCGGGTGCATTCGGCGACCGGCGCACGGGCGGTGCCGTGGCTGGCGACAGCGGGGGCGGGCGACGTGTTGACGGGGCTGATCTGCGGCCTGATGGCGCGGGGATTCGGGGCGCTGGAGGCGGCGGAAAACGCGGTCTGGTTGCACGCAAAAGCGGCGCAAACCTTCGGTCCGGGACTGATTTCAGAAGATTTGCCGGAAAAAATACCGCAGGTTTTCAAAGAGTTAGGGGCGCAGGGCTAAAAAATCTGCGCCCCTAAAGGATTTATTAAGAACCGTCTTTTATTTTGCAGGTGTTGATGCCGATCAGCGAGTAGAGCGGGCAGGAGCCGATCGCGCCGGTCAGCAGCGGCACAATGCCGATCCAAGCCCAGACCGGGCCGCCGAAAAACAGGGTCCAGGCGATGAGCGCTGCGCCAATAACGACGCGCAACACGCGGTCGACGGTGCCTTCGTTGGTTTTGAACATGGGATTTCCTTTCCTGTGGCGCCGGGCTGTTGTGGCGTGGCGCGGTGTTATGAGGAGGATTTTAACGCCCCGCGTGGCGACTGTCATGTCTTTCAGACGCCGCCGCGTCATAATGCCTCAAGTATTGGGGCGGGTAGGTTTGGGCCAAGCTCCCGAGGGAGAGTAAGGAGGAAATATGTAAGGAAACAGAAAATCAGGCTGATTGATCGCAAGGGACGGCGGCGTCTTCTGCGCTTCGCGGGGTCCGAAGGCCCAGCCCGCATGGGGCTGGAGGTTTGCGCGGGGCTGAATGATCGCATGGCGCTGGATGATTGCATGATGCTAAACGACAGAGCGCCCGACCTTAACCGTGAGGCACGAATGCCCTGTCTTGCCTGCGGCAGTTTTGGGCCATTTATGGCGTTTGATGTTTCACGATCAAGGTCGGACCCGTCTGGTGCCCGGTGCGGCGGTCAGAACATCTCGCCATGCGCGCTGAAGCCGTGTTTTTCGATGTCGTGCAGGGCTTTGTAGCGTTTCACCATGACCGCGTGGTCTGATAACAGGTTGGCGATGCGAACGTAGAACTCCCGGTGTTCGTCTTCGCATTGTTCGAGCCACGCCTCCATGTCCACGTCGCCATACATCCACGGACCGGCGACCAGAAGCCCCATGGCGCCCTGATGCTGGCTGCATACTTTGACCGCAAGCCGGTCGGCGGAATATTCCTGCGCACGGGTGGTCGAGGTGCCCAGCGGTTTGAGAATGCCGGGAATGACACCGATGATCAGGCGCCAGAGGGAGACATGGCCCAATTTGTGATGCGCCATCTCATGCGCCAGCACAAAGCGCAGGAGTTCCGGCGATTTATCAAAGGTCATGGCAATTTCGGAGTGCAGCACGATGTATTTGCGCCGGGTGTTGCAGGAAAGCGCATAGGCATTCACTACGCCGTTGCCGTTGGTCACATAGAGGTTCGGCAGGGGATTGAGGCCGATTTCGGCGTTCAGTTCCTGATACATCTGCCAGATTTCAGGCATCTGCCTGGGCCCGACGCGCACGGCATTGGCCTTGGCTTTGGCGGCCATGTAGAAGCGGATTATGAAGAACATGAGGGCCATGCCGGGCAGTAGCGCGGCGTAGCTCGCATAGCTGGCAATCTCCGCAGAGGCATCTCCGAACAGGGCCGTGGCGGTTTCTTCGTCCAACAGCATGACCCAGCCGCCAAGCACAATGGCCACAGCGGTTATCAGGGTTGAGACCCAGATCAGCGGCATTTCCCAGCGATGCCGGATATGTTTGAAATCACTTGGGGAGGAATGGGTGGCGCACATGGGGTTTCCTGTTCTGGCGGCGAGGCGTCTTTAGAGATGTGTTACTATATGAGAAACACCTCCAGCTATCTTGCAGGAAGTGTTTTATCGCGGAATATATCACGGATTACATCCCGGATATATATCGCGGTCATATATATTGTCCAGACAAATACAACCTGTTCAGGGTGTCAGGCCGCTGCATATCCAGCAGGTGCGGAATGCCGGGGGCCGGCATTCCTGCGGGTGTGCAGGGGGGCGCCTCGGTTGCTCCGAGGCGCGCGGGTCAGCCGCGGCCGCGTTTTTCGAAGCGCGGCAGCATGGCGGAGAAGTCCATGCCCTTGCCGTTTTCGGTGTCGACGAAGGTGCTGTAGAGCGTTTCGGCGAGTTGGCCCATCGGGGTGTCCGCGTCGGCGCTGGCGGCGGCCTGTTGCGACAGGCGCAGGTCTTTCAGCATCAGTTCGGCGGCAAAGCCCGGCTGATAATCGTTATCGGCGGGCGATTGCGGGCCGACGCCGGGGGCCGGGCAATAGGCGTTCATGCTCCAGCTATAGCCGGAGGAGGTCGAGACCACGTCGAACATTTTCTGCCGGTCGAGGCCCAGCTTGTCGGCCAGTGCGAAGGCTTCGCAGGTGGCGATCATGGTCACGCCGAGGATCATGTTGTTACAGATTTTCGCCGCTTGCCCCGCGCCGGATGCGCCGCAATGCACGGCCTTTTGCCCCATCACGTCGAGCAGGGGGCTGACCTTGGCGAAGGCCGCATCCGAACCGCCCGCCATGAAGGTCAGGGTGCCGCCCGCCGCGCCGCCGACCCCGCCGGAAACCGGCGCGTCGATGGCCAGAAGCCCGGCTTCTTCGGCCTGTTTGGCCACCGCGCGGGCGCTGTCCACATCGACGGTCGAGCAATCCGCATGCACCGCCCCGGCGCTCATCACCGGCAGGATTTCGTCCGCCACGGCGCGCAGGATCTGGCCGTTGGGCAGCATGGTGATTACCACGTCGGCGCCGGTCGCCGCCGCCGCGGCGGTGTCGGCCTTGCTCACACCCTCGGGCATGGGGGCGGCGAGGTCAAAGCCCGTGACTTCGTGGCCCGCCTTGGCGAGGTTGGCGGCCATCGGCCCGCCCATATTGCCCAATCCGATAAATCCGACTTTCATGACTTTCTCCTCCTAAGTCTTTGTTTCAGAACGCCAATTCAACCCCGTCCAGCGGGGCGGTCATTTGCGTTACGTCCGCTTTGGTGACATCCGACAGGCGCGCGTGCCGCCATTTCGGGTTGCGGTCCTTGTCGATGATCTGGGCGCGGATGCCCTCGATGAAGTCACCAAACTCCGCTGAACGGTAGGTGAAACGGTATTCAAGGTCCAGAGCGGCGCGAATATTTCCGGCGGCGCGGGCGTCGCGGATGATTTGCAGCGCGGCGGCTACCGAGATCGGTGAATTGCGCTCCAGCGCCTTCAGGGATTTGGCGGCAAATTCGCTCTCTGACGCGGCGAGGGCGGCGGTGATTTCCGCCGGGCTGCCCGCGAAACAGGCGTCGATTTCGGCGGCCAGCGCGGGCAGGGCGCCTTCGGGCGGGGTTTCCGCCATCTTGTCGATCATCGACAGGTCGCCGGTATCCTCAAGATGGGTGATCAGGTCGATCCAGAATTCGCGCGGGATGTAAGTATCTGCAAAACCAGCATAAATCGCGTCGCCCGCATTCATCCGCGCCGCCGTGGCGCCAAGGTATTCGCCCGCGCGTCCCGGTGCGCCTGCCAGCAACAGCGAGCCGCCCACATCCGGGATCAGGCCGATGCCGACTTCCGGCATGGCGATTTGCGTGCTTTCGCAGACCACGCGGTGCGAGCCGTGGCAGGAAATGCCGACCCCGCCGCCCATGACAAAGCCCTGCATCAGCGCGACATAGGGTTTCCTGTATTCGGCGATCTTGGCGTTGAGGCGGTATTCGTCGGCCCAGAAGCGGCGCCCGAAGTCGAAATTGCCCGCCTTGGCGGTGTCGTAAAGCTCCTGAATGTCGCCACCGGCGCAGAAGGCTTTGTCCCCCTCGGCGTCGATCACCACGAGCTTGACCTCCGGGTCATCGGCCCAGGCGTCCAGCGCGCGTTCCAGTTCGAGGGCCATCTTGTAAGACAGCGCGTTCAGCGCCTTGGTGCGGGTCAGGGTCACACGGCCAGCATGGCCGATTTTGCGGATGTGAAGGTCGCTCATGGGAGTTCCGGGGCTATGTGGCGGGAAAGGGGCCGGAGGCAGCAGCGGGGCCGCCTCCGGGGGTCGTGTCAGGGCCGTGTTCAGTCGCGATCGGCCAGCATCTGCCGGGCCACGATCAGGCGCATGATCTCGTTGGTGCCTTCGAGGATCTGATGCACCCGCAGGTCGCGCACGATTTTCTCGATGCCGTAATCGGCGAGGTAGCCGTAACCGCCATGCAGTTGCAGACAGCCATTGGCCACCTCAAAGGACACGTCCGTCACCATCAGCTTGGCCATGGCGCAGAATTTCGACGCATCATGCGCGCCGTTGTCGAGTTTCCATGCCGCCTGCCGCAGGAAGGTGCGGGCTGCTTGCAGCTTGGTCTCATATTCCGCGAGGCGGAATTGCAGCGCCTGGAACTGGTCGATGGTGCGGCCAAAGGCCTTGCGCTCGCCCATATAGGTCAGGGTCAGGTCGAGCGCCTTTTGCGCCCCGCCCAGTGCCCCGGCGGAGATGTTGAGGCGACCGCCGTCGAGACCGGCCATGGCGTAGCTGAAGCCCTTGCCCTCAACGCCGACGAGGTTTTCCAGCGGCACTTTGCAATCGTCGAACTGCACCTGCGAGGTCGGCTGCGCCTTCCAACCCATCTTGCGCTCGGGGGCGCCAAAGCTCAGACCCGGCGTGCCTTCCTCGACGATGACGGTGGAAATGCCTTTCGGCCCGTCCTCGCCGGTGCGCACCATGGTGACGTAAACGTCGGAATAATCACCGCCGGAGATGAAGGCCTTGTTGCCGTTCAGCACATAGCCGTCCGCCTGTTTCTCGGCGCGGGTTTTCAGGGCGGCGGCGTCGGAGCCGGAACCGGGTTCGGTCAGGCAGTAGGAAAAGACTTTCTCCATCGAACAGAGGTCGGGCAGCCACCTCTGCTTGACCTCTTCCGAGCCGAATTTGTCGATCATGCCGCCGCACATATTGTGGATCGACAGGAAGCTGCCCACCGCCGGATCGGCCATGGCCAGCGCTTCAAAGACCAGCGTCGCGTCGAGGCGCGACAGGCCGGAGCCGCCATATTCTTCCGAGACATAAATCCCGCCCAGCCCCAACTCGGCCAGATCGCGCCAAAGCTGTTTCGGAATGGTGCCCTCGGCTTCCCATGTCTCCGAATGCGGTGCGATGTTTTCCTCGCCAAAGCCCTTGGCCATGTCGAAAATCAGGGTCTGTTCTTCAGACAGAGCAAAATCCATGCGGTCCTCCCGTTACCGTTTTCTCCTGTCTAAGTGGCAAATATTTCGAGAGTGTTGCAAGGGCTATTGCGGTTTGGGCGCGGGGGGACGTGACGTAACGGCAGGGCTGGGCGCGACCGAGGGGGCGGGGCGGCCGGGCTTGCAACCGGGCGCCGGCCGTTTCAGACTGTATTCAGGCCTGTCAGGGGGGCGTGAGCGGGATGTCCATTATCTGTATGTTGCTTGGGTTTTTGGCGCAGAACCTGTTCGAATGGCGCGGTGGCGGGCCGCTTCCGCCGCCGGCTCTGGTGGCGAAGGGGGTGTTTCCGGAACCGACGCAGCGGGTGCGGGCCTGGGCGCTGGGGATCGTGTCGGTTCTTGTTTGCCTGCTGGTTTCGGCCGGCGTTTGGGGGCAGGCGCAATGGGTGATCCTTGCCGTGGCATCGGCGCTGTGCCTGAATGCGGTGATGCAGGCGGTGGCTTCGCTGGTCCTGCGTCGGTGGGTTCCCGGCACGCTTTCCGGCCTGTTGCTGATGCTGCCGGGGGCGCTGTGGGTGTTGGGCGCGGCGCCTCTGGAGGCGCTGGCGGTGCCTGCCGCGCTGGGGATCGGGTTGAGCGGCCCGGTATTGCTGGCTGTCTGGTGGCTGGCGGCAGAAGCGTCGCGATAACCGGACAAGAGCGAAATCGCTTTCATCTGCACCATCGTGCATCAAAATTCGCGTTCGAAATCAGCAGAATACTGATGGAGAGGCAGGGAATTTTGATTCAGATTTAGCGATTTCTGCTTTATTCCAGCCCCTCGGCAAATTCCGCCCGCAGCAGGTCTACTACGGCGCGCAGGGCTTCGGCGCGGTCCGCACCGCCGTCGAGCGCGGCTTGATAGGCGCGGCGTTGGCGGGTGGCGGCGTTGCCCTCGGTGCAGATATGGCGGCAGTGCTGCAATTCTGCCTCGCAGCCCAGCGCCTGTGCGTCCTCGGCCACCAGCTCGAAAATCTCCTCCACCAGATCGCATAGCGGCACCAGTTCATGGCGCCCGAAGTCGATCAACGCGCCGGAAGCGCCATAGCGCTGCGCCCGCCAGCGGTTTTCCTGCACCAGAAAATTGTCATAGGTGCGCCAGCGCTGGTTCTTCGATTTCAGCCGCCAGAAGAACCGGGCGAGGCACTGGATCACCGCCGCCAGCGCCAGCGTGTCTTCCAGCCGCGGTTGCACGTCGCAAATCCGGGTTTCGACCGTGGGGTAGCGGGCGGAAGGGCGCAGATCCCACCAGATTTTCGAACTGTCCTCGATCAGGCCCAGCCCGGTCAGTAGCTCGACGGAACGCTCATATTCCGACCAGGAGCCCAGTTGCGGCGGCAGTCCGGTGCGCGGCAGGTTGTCGAACACGGTGAGCCGGTAGCTGTCGAGCTTGGTATCCTCGCCGGACCAGAAGGGGGAGGAGCCGGAAAGGGCGAGCAGGTGCGGCAGGAAGTAGGTCAACTGGTTCACCACGTCGATCCGGGTATCCGGGTCTTCGATGCCGACATGTACATGCATGCCACAAATCAGCATCCGGCGCACCACCCCGCCGAGGTCGCGGTGCAACTCATTGTAGCGCGCCTTGTCGGTGTGGTGCTGGTCCTTCCAACTGGCGGAGGGGTGACAGGAAGCGGCGATGACGCCAAGGCCGAACTTCGCCGCTTCACGCGCCACGCCCCGGCGCAGATGGATCAACTCGGCGCGCGCCTCGGCGACGGTGGCGCAGGGGCGGGTGCCGATCTCGATCTGGCATTGCAGAAATTCCGGGCTGACCTGTTCCGGCAGCGCCGCTTCACAGGCCTCCATCAACCCGTCCGGCGCCACGGCCAGCGCGCCGGTCTCCATATCGACCAGCAGATATTCCTCTTCGATGCCGATGCTGAATGCGGGTGTCTGTGTCATGTCGCTCCCCCCTGCGAACCCCGTGTCTCCTTTGCAGCCTGCGCGAAGTGGGCGGGGTCTGGCAAGGGGGCAGACCGCGCCACAGGCAAAAAAACGCCCCGGCAATTTCTCACCGGGGCGCTTTATCGTTTCAGGTCAGGAGGTTAGTCCATCGCCTTGAAGTGGAACTCGCCGCCTTCCTTGAGGCCTGACGGCCAGCGGGAGGTGACGGTTTTGGTGCGGGTGTAGAAGCGGAAGGCGTCCGGGCCGTGCTGGTTCAGGTCGCCGAAGCCGGACTTCTTCCAGCCGCCGAAGGTGTGATAGGCCAGCGGCACCGGGATCGGCACGTTGATGCCCACCATGCCCACATTGATGCGGGAGGCGAAATCGCGGGCGGTGTCGCCGTCGCGGGTGAAGATCGCCGTGCCGTTGCCATATTCGTGATCCATGGCGAGGCCGATGGCTTCGTCATAGGTCTTGGCGCGCACCATGGAGAGAACCGGGCCGAAGATCTCGGTCTTGTAGATGTCCATCTCCGGGGTGACGTGATCGAAGAAATGCGGGCCGACGAAATAGCCGTTCTCGTAGCCTTGCAGTTTGAAGTCGCGGTTGTCGACCACCAGATCGGCGCCCTGCTCAACCCCGGTTTCGATCAGGCGCAGGATGTTTTCCTTCGCCGCCGCGGTCACAACCGGGCCGAAATCCACGTCGTCGCCATCGGTATAAGGCGCAACCCGCAGCTTCTCGATGCGCGGCACCAGCTTTTCACGCAGCTTGTCCGCCGTGCCTTCGCCCACCGGAACCGCCACGGAAATCGCCATGCAGCGTTCGCCCGCCGCGCCGAAACCGGCCCCGACCAGCGCATCCGCCGCCTGATCCATATCCGCGTCGGGCATGATGATCATGTGGTTCTTGGCGCCGCCGAAGCACTGGGCGCGTTTGCCGTTTTCGGCCGCGCGGTGGTAGATGTAATGCGCGATCGGGGTCGAGCCAACGAAGCCCACCGCCTGAATGGTCTCGTTGTCGAGGATCGCGTCAACGCTTTCCTTGTCGCCGTTGATGACCTGGAACACCCCGTCCGGCAGGCCCGCTTCTTTCAGCAGAGCGGCCAGCATCATCGGCACGGAGGGGTCGCGCTCGGACGGCTTCATGATCATGGCGTTGCCCGCGGCCAGCGCCGGACCCATTTTCCACAGCGGGATCATGGCCGGGAAGTTGAACGGGGTGATGCCCGCCACAACGCCGAGCGGCTGGCGCATGGAATACATATCAATGCCCGGACCGGCGCTGTCGGTATATTCGCCCTTCAGCATCTGCGCTGCACCGATGCAATACTCGATCACCTCAAGGCCGCGCTGCACGTCGCCCTTGGCGTCCGGGAAAGTCTTGCCATGTTCGCGCGACAGGGTTTCGGCCAGCTTGTCCATGTCGCGGTTCAGCAGCGACACGAAAGCCATCATCACGCGGCCGCGCTTCTGCGGGTTGGTGGCGCCCCAGGCGACCTGCGCCTCGGCAGCCGCCGCCACGGCCGCATCCAGCTCCGCTTTCGACGCCAGCGCAACCTTGCCTTGCACTTCGCCCGTTGCCGGGTTGAAGATGTCCGCGGTGCGCCCGGAGGTGCCCTTGACCTCTTTGCCGTTGATCCAATGGTTTACTTCATACATCTGTGTCTCTCCTCCGTTTACCCGCGCGAGGCGGTTGCGCGCAGAGTAATCTTGCAGAAATGCGCAGGCAAGGGGTATGTTGCCGGTATGGCTTTGCGAAAATGCAAAGCGCAATGCAAAGTGTGACGGCGGTTTTGCGACGTCTGCCCTAACCATAGGAGAAGCCTGCATGAATCTGGCCAGCACGAATTTGGATTGGGACGATCTGAAGGTGTTCCTCGCCGTGGCCCGCACCGAAAGCCTGTCCGGGGCCGGGCGGGCGCTGGGGCGCGATCCGGCGACAATCGGACGTCGGGTAGCGCGGCTGGAAGACGTGCTGGGCGCGGCGCTGTTCTTGCGCTCGCAACAGGGCTACGGGCTGACGGAGGCGGGCGCGGCGCTGCTGGACCATGCGGAGGCGGCGGAAGAAGCGGTGGCGCGGGGCTCGGAGGCGTTGGCGGGGCGGGCCGGGCGGCTGGCCGGGCAGGTGCGCATCGGGGCGCCGGATGGCTGCGCCAATTTCCTCCTGCCGCAGGTGCTGGCCCGGATCAGCGCCGCCCATCCGGGGCTGGAATTACAGGTCGTCGCCCTGCCGCGCGTGGTCAACCTGTCGAAACGCGAAGCGGATCTCGCCATCGCGGTCAGCCCGCCGGAAGGGGGGCGGGTCACGGCGACCAAGATCACCGATTACCGGCTGCACCTCGCCGCCGCCCACGTCTATCTTGCCCGCGCCAAGCCCCTGAAAACGCTGGAAGATTTGGCAGATCACCCGCTCATCGGCTACGTCCCGGACATGATCTTCGACAAGGAACTGGACTACCTGTCCGACCTCGGCGTCGACCGGGTGGCGCTGGCCTCGAACTCGGTTTCGGTGCAGCTGGGCTTTCTGCGTCAGGGGGCGGGCATCGGCGTGACCCACGATTTCGCGCTGCCCTTCGCGCCGGAACTGTTGCCGGTGCTGACCGATGCGGTGTCGCTGACCCGCAGCTTCTACCTCGTGCGCCACGCCTCCGACGCCACCAGCCTGCGCCTGTCGCGCGTCGCCGACCTGCTGATCTCCGGCATGCGCGCGGAAGTGGCGCGGCTGGAAGGCGCCGCGACCATTTGAACCGTTGCCAGGGCGCTTTGGCGGGCGGTAACGTAGAGGCAGCCACGCAGATACGAAGCCAGTTTTTCGCCCGTATATACAGGAGAGACACCATGAAACTGGCTAAATCCATTGCCGCCGCCGCGATCACCGCCGCTGTGGCCCTTCCGGCCTTCGCCGATCCCGCCAGCCCCACCGCCACGTTCAATCTGACCGGCATGCCCGGCAAATTCGTCTGGGGCGGGGAGGCGGCGACCGTGACGCCGCTGCAAATGACCGACGGCAAGCCGACGACCGTGCTGGTGCAGGTCAAGCCCAACTCCCCCGCCGTGAAGGGGCACAAAACCGGCGACGGGCTGGTCCGCCTTGCCTTTGTGGTCTCCGGCACGCTCTATTACGGTGATGGGGAAGTCGTTGATACATCTAAGGAAAAAGCTTACCGCCCCGGCGACGTGCTGGTGATCTATCCCGAAACCCACCACTGGGTTGCAACCCGTGAAGACGGGCTGGAACTGGTGCTGGTTGCGGGTAAGGAAGCGGCGCTGTCGCCCTTCGTGACCAAAGCCATCGCGCAGTAATGCCCGCAAGGCAGGGCGGGGCGCCTTAACGCCCCGTCCGTTCCTTCGGTTGCATTTTGCCCTTGCCAAGCGCCGCGCAATGTTGCTTTCGTCTGGGCAGTCGCGACGAAGGAGCAAACCATATGCGCACAGGGCTTTATCCGGGCACATTCGACCCGATCACGCTGGGACATCTCGACATTATCGAGCGCGGCTGCGCGCTGGTCGACAAGCTGGTCATCGGCGTGGCGATCAACCGCGACAAGGGGCCGCTGTTCAGCTTAGAGGAGCGGGTGGAGATGGTCGAAGCGCAATGCGCTCCCATCGCCAGGCGCACCGGCACCGAGATCATCACCCACCCGTTTGAAAACCTGCTGGTCGACTGCGCCCGCGATGTCGGCGCCGGGATCATCCTGCGCGGCCTGCGGGCGGTGGCGGATTTTGAGTATGAATATCAAATGGTTGGCATGAACCGGGCGATGGATGCCAGCATCGAAACCGTGTTCCTGACCTCCGATGGCCGCTACCAGCACATCGCCTCCAGACTGGTTAAGGAAGTCGCCCGCCTCGGCGGTGATGTATCAAGCTTTGTCCCCGAACACGTCCGCACCCGCCTGCTGGAACGAGTGGGGAAATAGGGGACGGGGCTTGGAAGACGCATGCAACTGAACCAACATGCCCGCCTTTCTGTCGCCCCTATGATGGATTGGACCGCGCTATAAAATATTTATATAAAACTCAGTGAGTTGCCGTGTTGTCGGAATTCATGTTGTTCTAAATGTTGTCCCGATTGGCCTAAATCAGCGTTCTTTCACGCTCAAAATTCATCCAAATCACTTCTGTTCTAGCCAGTGCCTTGTCCGCGCGCACTTGCTTTTCTATCCTTGTCCAGCCCTGCAGTGCGTTGTCGTATAGGTCGCAGGCGTATCCTGACAAGATGACTTTTCCCCGCAATTCCATCAGCGCGTTCAGAAGGTCGACGTGATCTTGATCACCCAATTCGTGAGTGTAGTCCGTGCCAGTGCCTCTTGTTTCCATCGGGTATGGCGGGTCGACATAGTGAACTGTCTCTGATCCATCGTTTGCCTGCATCACATCAATCGCCGGCCGATTTTCTATCACCACGCCTTTGAAGCGTTCTGCGGTTGCTTGGATGACAAATGGCATGTCTGCCCAGTTATGAACTGGCAGGGTTCCAGCGCGTAGGCCAGCGGCGCGAAAGCCGGTGCTTTTGTGGATGCCGTTTGAGCCATGGCCCATGTGGGAGCGGATAAGGGTTCGCCGCGCGCGCTCAAGGGGATCTTCGCATGCCTCATAAGCAGTTTGGAATTCAACGCGGGCAAAAGGTGTCAAAGCTATCGCTTCGGCAAGTTCTGTCGGGCGCGTTCTGAGAACGGAAAACAGGTTGGTAAGTTCGCTGTCGATGTCATTGTAGACTTCAAGTTGACTGCGTCCCTTGCGAAGCAAAACGGATGCCCCGCCGCCGAACGGTTCTACATAGGCGCTGTGCGCTGGCATCAAGTCGATTATCCAAGGTGCCATCAGCCATTTCCCGCCATGGTATCGCAGGATTGGGCGTTTCATGCTCACCCATACATCTGCTGGAATTCGCGCTGTGCTTCGCTGCGGCGCGCGTCGAGGTATTCGGCCAAGTCTTGCAGGTGAACACCCTTGGCGCTCTTCTGGCTGGCTTCGATGCGCACCAGTGGCAGCGGGATCTGGCCGTCGCTGATCTTGCGCAGGAACTTCACCAGCGTTAGGTGTGGAAAGAAGTCATCGCATACCTGTTGCGCCGGAATGATTGGTGTGCCGTTGTATTTAGCCATCAGAAGGAATGCGGTGTTCATTCTAGTTTTCCCCCCTTGTCCACGAGGTCAGCAGACCATTGGAATGCTTTGGCGCGCAGATCATCTAACGACACGGCGTTTAGGATGGTTTCTGTTTCCCAATCCCCGGCATAGATGAAAGCTTCGCTGCTGCCATCTGCTTCGAAATGAAAAAGCAATAGCAGTCCGTCCACACGCCATAGCTCTTCAGGGCAATCGCATTCGTCGCTAGGAATGCGCGCCAGAAGTTCTACCGGGGCTTTGCCGCCTGTGGGTTGAAGATTACCATAAACGCGGAGGTTATTCATTTCTGCCGCGCCTTCAATGCTGACATAAGGCTTTCCCACGAAGGCGTTCATCAGGCTGTTCCTTGCGGTGCGGATGACAGGAAATCGCCCCGTTCCAACAGGCGGACCATGGCCTTGCGGCGACGGTCGATTAGGGCTGGTGGTTTCGCCTTGGCCTTGGTTATCTTCGATGTGGCGTCCAGGAGTGAGGCCGTGGCGGGTCGGTCGACGTGTGCCAGCGCGCCGTGGCTGATGTCGAAGACCATCAGCATCAATGACCAATAGTTAATGCCTGTGGCCGCAGAATAGGCCAGCAGGAACTGGCCCATGTTGTATTCCAGTTGGTTGATCATCTGATTATCTTCGGGGCCGATTTCGACTGTCTTGACCATTGGGCTTACCGCTTGTCTTTAAGCAGCTTGATGACTTCATTGGGCGAAATGCAGATGTCCGTGGCCATCAGAGCCATCAGTTCGGGTTCTTCCCCGTCTTGGGTCAGCATGATGCAACGCTTTCCCCGACCGCAGAACCATCCGGCTTCAAGGTGCGCAGAGCGCCCGCATGGCAGCAGCAGGACGCAGGTGTCGGCCCATTCCATGCCGCGCAGATCGTTCACATATCCACGCGCTGCAACCGGATGGGTTGTTAGATTCCGCCGGTATTCTTCCGCAGTCCAATTCTGCCAGTTTGGATCGAGTTCAGACCACGCAAAGCCAGTGACGCCACTGGGCGGGTTTCTGAAGTCATAGACTTCATGGCCGTTCATGCGCAGCAGGTCGACCATTGTTGGTTGGAATTCGTTTCGCCAAGATGATGCAAGGTAAATCCGTGCCATGGGTTCAATCCTTTCTGGTTTCCGTCGCTGGCCCCCGCTGCCGGGGACCAGAAAGAGAAATCAGCTTTCAGGGGTGCCCATGAATGTGGGTAGATCGGTTTCGGTGGTTGCCGTTTCGACCGCTTCCTTGAAGGCGGCTTCGAACGCTTTTTCAGGATTGTAGATCGACAGGATGAACCGCACTTCGCCGCCCAGCTTGCGATAGCGGAAGCGCACGGGCATCCGGTAAGGCGCGCCGCCCATGAAGACGGGAATGGCGATGATGATCAGGTTCGGGATCTGAAGCGGCTTGCCGTCCGGGGCTTTGTGTTCATTGACAAACTGGATTTCCTGTTCGCCGCTGTCCCGGTTGGTCTTCACGGTCAGGTTGCTGGTTTCATGCACCTGAAACTGCTTGGACATCGCCAGCAGCTGGGTCAGTTGGCCATAGCGCCCTTCGATCTTCTGGGCGGTTTCGATCAGGCGGTTTTCCCATGGCTGGTTCTTGTCGCTGACATCGCCCGTCAGGGTGGCGGGCGACGGGTCCATGATGTCCTTGGCCTGCGCTTCGATGAATTCGCCCAGAGTGTCTTTCTTGAGCAGTTCGCCGGACACGCCCATCCATGCCTTCCATTCTTCCGACAGGGGGAAGTCATAGATGGCCCGGTGGTGGCAATGGCGCGCGCTGGCATCACCTGTGGCCGTGGTCACGTCGACTGCGCCAGCGGCGTGATAGTCCGCAATGCAGGTCAGCGTCGGGGCTTCCATGTCGGGGTTGGCAAACAGGGCCGATGTGTCGCCTTTGAAGCGGTTGGCCCATGCGATGATGCTTTGCAGATCGGCAAAGCGGGCGGTGCCTTTGCGCCGGGCGGGCTTGAAGTATTCAGCCGCATCGCGGTGCTTGCTGGTGACATCTTCGATCCGCCGCTTTTCCGGCACGCTGACCAGATGGGGAGAATTGAATGGGGTTCCACCTTCTTGATCGGCCGGATCAGCAATGCACTCGGCGCTGCCCAAGGTGGCCATCACATCGCGCATGGTTTCTGCCGGGTTTGCGTGGCGCAGGGCGGTGGGGTTGTCTGTCTTGTCTGACATGGTCAATTCCTTTTTCGTTGGGGTTGGTTCTTGGAGTTAAGCGTCGCGCACTTCGCCCGTTTCCGGGTCGTGCGGGGTGACGTCGCGCACACCGCTGTGCATGCGCCTCATCATCGGGCTGTAGAGGGTCATTTGCCCCTGGCCGTCGACATAGGCGGCGGCTTGGCTGGCGGGTTTCTTCGGTCCTTTGAAATCGGCCTTCGCCCGCATGCCCAGATCACCTGCGCCGCCCAGTTCATAGGACACATTCAGGGTGAAAGAGCCTTTCGCGCCCTTGTGCCCATACTCTTCATTGTGGTCCTGCATCTGCTGCAGAAGATCGCGGTGGTCCGCGATGAACTGGGTGAGGAAATCGCCGCCATCAAAGAGGGTCAGCAGCTGTTCGATGCCGCGAATTGCGAACGGATCGTGTTCTTCGATCTGGGTGTCTTCTGCGGGGGGGCTTTCTTGGCCATCACTGGGCTGGTCCTTTCTATCGTGGGGTTGCGATTTTGCCGGTCCATACGTCGGATTCGGTGCGCAGGAATTGGAATTTCTGTTGGGCTGCTTTGCTGGTGGTCAGTTGCTTGCGGCTGTCGATTTGGCAGCAGTCGCGCAGGTATTGCGCAGCCGCGCTGGTGCAGAACTGTCGATCGGGCATTCCGCAACGGCTGGCGGCAAATTTTTGAAAGCGCGGGTCATTGCACAGGATGCCTGCCTGTTGTGCGGGTGGCAGATCGTCAAAGCGTTGGCGAACAGGTGCGTTCATTCCACACCCACCCGCGCTTTCAGGCCGGGGCATTCCGGGCGCATTGTGCCGTCAGGGCATCCACATCGTGGCCATTCGGGGTAGTGGAATGTGGGAATTTTGTTAGCTGCGCTGCGGCGCTTGCGGAATCGGCGGGAAAAAGAGCCGGGAACGGCGAGCAGTCCGCCCCCGGCCAGTTTACCGGCAAACAGGCGGTTGCCGGTTGTGGTGGTGTTGTGGCGCGCGGTCATCCATGTGCCCCTTGGCCCGCTGCCGCGCGGGCCGCTTTCTTCCAATTTCGGATGGCTTCATCCTCGGATGACCCATAGGCCACCACGCCATGCAGCGAGATTTCAAACAGATGGCTGGCCCAATCATCGCCAGCAGGCGGCACATAGCTGCCGCCGTTTTCCATGACCTCATTCATGAATGCATCTTTCTGGCCTTCCGGCCCGAGACATTCTAGGTTCAGCAGAAAGGCATGGATGCGTTCAAATTGGGCGTAAAGGCTCATAGTAGCGACTCCTGCATCGCGTCTTCGAAGGATGAATAGCGGGCGCGTGGTTCAGTTTTGGATTGCGGGCCGGTCGGTTTGCGGCACACCATCCAAAAACGGGCAAAGTGGGGCAGGTCGGTCATGTCAGTTCGCTTCGACAGGCACTGCCGCTGCGATTTCGCGGGCTTCATCGTTTGTGAAGGTCACGCGGATGCTTTTGCCGTCCGGTGCCTCCAAGATTATGCAGACACCGTTTCGATTGCCCTGAATGGATGCCCATTTGGGTTCAGGTTCTGACAAGGTTCCTGTATGAACTTTGCCACCCCGCCCGGTTTCCGTGTTCCAAATATTTACCCGCATCACGCCACCTGCCGATCTGAGCGGGTGGGCTTGGCCTGAAGGCGCCGCTGGCAGACGGTTTGGCCGCGTTCGGTCTTCAGTGCGGCCCATGCCAGTAGGCGTAGGCTGGCTGTATGTTCGGGTTGTGGATCGGTGATGATCGACCGTGCGTCGGCTTGTCGCCGCGTTGTGTTGGGGATGTGTGGCATGTCAGTCTCCGTTTTGCTTGGTGTGGCCGATCACTCGCCCACATCTTTTGCTCTGACCTCTGGTCAGCCGTAGCCGTCGCCGTAGCCGTAGCCGTCGCCGTAGCCGTAGCCGTAGCCGTAGCCGTTGCCGTAGCCGTCGCCGTTGCCGTAACTCTCCGAGGTCGCGCCTGTCAGGCGGATGACTTCGGGATCAAGGCTCATAGACGGGCCACTCCTCGATGCTGGTCTGGGCTTCTGCGGTGGTGGCGATGATCTCGCAGGCGTCGGTGATCACCAGATCATCAACGGCGGCGGGAATCTTCGTCCAGCCCTCCTTGAGGCCATACATGGCAACGCCGGAAAGCGTGTGGCCCTTTTTGGCAGTCCACCGCCACAGGCGGCGGGAATTGGTCAGGCGCACCGTCTGGGCGCCGTCATGGGCGGCAAGAGTGCCAGCGTGAACGCCCGCCCCTGTGGCGCGAATGATGACGTATTGGCCGATCAGGTGATCGGCAATTCCGCCGGGTTTGATATTTGTTTGAGTATCGAGCATGTGGCCTCCTTCGGTGTTAGGGAGGCGTTAGAATTGCCTCCTTCAAGTTGCCGCGATCTGCTGCCCTGTTGGCTCGTTGTCCGGGTTGGGCGGGGCTTCTTCGGCGGCTTTTGCAACACAATATATGTTGCGTAGCTTTTGGTCAACATAATTTGTGTTGCTTGTATCTGCCAAACACGAATCATGGTGAGCAATAGGCAAAGAAAAGCCCCGCCGAAGCGGGGCTATGATTGATTGTAGGTAGGGGGGATTATTCTTTGGGGGCCTTTGAAACAAGTTCGCTTAATGTGCTTATTAGCTTTGAGAATCCTAAGCTTCCGCCTTGAGTGATTGCATAAACCGCACCCAGCGCAAGAATGCTCCCAAAACTGCCTGTTTTTATTGCTACTGAATAAATTGTGTATAAGAGCATCATGGCGGCTATTACGGCCACGCCCAAGCTTACGTATGCTTGGGTGCGGGAGAAGTTAAATCTCGCAATGGAATCCCGTTCGGCTCTGATGCGCGCATCATCGTTCATCCGGGCAGTAAATCCCGGATCATGCTTTTCAACCTCGGCTAAAAAAAGGTCAGGCCTTTCAGTGTAATTGCTGATTAGTGCCAGCCAGTTTGTATTGCCATCTTGCGGCTGAGATGGTTGCTCTTCAGAAGATAAGATTTCGCCATCTACGGGCGGTTCTTCAGGTGTATCGGTCACTTCAGTTCTTTAATTCTTAAAGTGGTCAACGCGGCAAGCAGGCTTTTATGCATGAGGATCGGCAATTCATGAAACTCAATTGCACGTGTGTTGAGTGATAGGTTCGCCCACGCTTCGCCAACCAAGCGCGGCGAAATTGTCATCTGTCGATTGAAGTCAACCTCATGACGATCAATCGGAATACGCGCATGGATGCTCTTTCCCGTATCGGGTTTGTTGTGAGTGCAGGTAGCCAAATCAGTCATATTGTGTTCTCTCATTCAAAAGCAAACCAACACATTTAAAGGCGGAAGGCAATACGATCAGAGCCTTTCTTCCTCAGTTTGAAGCCTAGTTTCGGTAAAAAGTGTTGATAAATCATTAAGATGGGGTTCTTGTTGGCGAAAAAAGCGCCTTTTTTACTCGGCTTTTATTTGCTGATTTCGGCACGCTTAGAATCAATTATCCTCGCTTTACCCAAATGATTTCTGCGACCCATTCAATTTGCACATTACGGATGGGCGGGGCGTTCCAGCTATCCAAATCATAGGTTGCGTCTGTATTTTTGCGGACATTTTTCACATACCTCCGTCCGTCAGTTAGGGCGACAATGCATTCTTTCCCGTCTGCTTTTTCCAGCGGAATGTGGGCGTCATAGATGATGACATCGCCGTCGGAGTATCTCGGAAACATGCTATCGCCGCGCACCAACACCGCCACCGCATCGGGGCCGATGCCTGGGGGTGGGTCAATATCGTCAAGTTTTCCGCCGCCATCGTCTACGCAAAACACTTCTGCGCCTGCGCCAACGTGACCAACAAGCGGAACGCTCTTTTTTTCAGGTCCGCCCGTTCCAAATAACAGCCATTCTGGCGATACGCGGAAAGCGCGGGCATAAATTTTGGCATGTTTGTCGCGAATGCTATTTTGGGCGTTTTCGTGCGCCCTATATGTGCTTTCCCGCCATCCGAAGCGCTTAGCTGCATCTGATGCGGTTTCAAATCCGGCGCCATACCTTGCGGCGCGAAGTCTTTCATGTGGTGTAGTCATCGTCTGCTTATCTCAGGCGCATCGACACAAATCATGTTGACATTTACAACGCTGCAACACATTGTATGTTGCATGACAAAAGGTGATTTTATTTCCATATGGGGCAGCATGGCTGCATTTGCTCGCGCGATTGATGAGGGTGAGACCACTGTTCGCAACTGGTTTCTTCGCGGGTCTATTCCCGCGTGGCATGACGCAAAGATTATCGAGGCAGCGCGAGAAGCGGGCCGCGCGTTAAGCCATGAAGATATGTTCGCGCTTCGCATTTCTTTGTCCGAGAAGGAGGAGAACGCCGCATGAAAGACTTTGAGGCCAAAACAACGCTGACAGATGGGCAATACAACGCAATGCTTATGGTTGTTGCGGCAAAGGGCATGTCGCAAGCGGGGTATATTCGGCATCTGATCCTCCAAGATATTGCAAACTCGCAGGACTATGTTGCGCTAATCAACGAGATCACGAATAGGGCCGAAACCACCCGGTTATCGCCAGAAAACAGGGTGGTTCCGGTGCAGAGGGTGGCTCGGTGATGTTAGTCCCCTTTAAGTCGAAAGGTTTCCCGCTTGTTTTTTGGCGGTCCGACGATAGCAAGCGAAAAGAAATACTTCTTTTGCGCGTTTCGTGTCGCGTTGCAATGGATGCCTGCGCGCTTCAAGCGTGCTCCTATTGGCATTGTGGGATCATATGTATCGCGGATGATCTGGGTGGCTTCCGATGGGACGTAGCCAACGAAAAGCCCCTTGCAATCTGGTGTCGCATGCAGGCTGACCCGCAGTGCCGGAGGGGCTTGCTCATCCCATTCAATGCTTGCGGTTGCGGTTCTGTTCGATGCGGTATTGAAGAATTCTTGGCATTCTTCTTGATGGTAGCTTGTTCCGGCAACATTAAGTTCCGCGAGTTCTGGAATTGCGGTCCATTTGGGGCTTTTCTTGTTCGGATCAGGCTCAAATTTGAACGTGCGCCATTCTCGTGTGTGTATTTCTCCATCGCTCCCGGTCCATCTGCTGTCTTCTTCGTGCAATTTACGGCTGATTCTTCTAGCATTTCGGAATATATTGCGGGGCGCGTGTTTTTCCCTTGTAGCAGTTTTGTTTGTCGTTCCGGGCAAAATTCTTGCGATCAGAAGGCATCCGGTGCCAACTGCGATTGTGTAGCTAATCGTTTCGGCGCCTTCGATCTGGGCGACAAACAAAGACACTACGCAAACCAAAATTCCAAAAAACCAGAAAACTATATTGGCTGCCTTCAGAGCAAGCTTCTTCATCTAAGACCCTCTTCTGTCGTTCGGACTGCGGCTGATACGATACGCGGCGGGCTGGCATTGTCCAGTGGGGTGGTGACATGAGCCTTGATGACCGCAATGCCAATCAGATCATGGAGCATGATATTTGCCCGCGCGCCTGCCGGGCGCTTTGGTGTGCGGTGATCGAAGAACAACTGCGGTTGGCCGTGTCGCCGCGCATGGCGGATCAGCCCCATGAAATCTCTAGCGCGCGGCGCTGGTTTGGATCGCGTGATTTCTTCATGGTCTGTGCTTTGGCCGGGTTGGATGGTGCTTGGGTTCTGTGGGGCGTTCGCCGCCAGTTCCAGATTGCGGGGTTGGTGTGATGGGCATTCAACGCGACATCACCATCGGCAATTGCCGTCTAATCCTGGGTGATATGCGCGATGTCTTACCTGCGTTGGAGTTGCGCGCCAAGCTATGCCTGTCTGACCCGCCCTATCGCATCACGTCTGGCGGCAATAGCACGGGCGAAATGGGCGGCTGTTTCGCCAAGGATGCCTATGACAATTCGGGCGAGTTGTTCGACATGGTCGAATGGGTCGACATGGCCCCGCTGATCTATGGTGCGTTGGCCGATGATGCAGACGCCATCATCATGGCGTCTGATCGGGAAGAGGGCGCCGCCCGTGCCGCGTTCGATGCGGCAGGCTTTGGCTTTCATCGACTGCTGGTCTGGGACAAAATCACGGCCACGCCAAACCGCTGGTATATGCCGAACTGTGAATTCGGGCTGTATCTGTATAAGAGCCGCGCCCGACGCATCACCGACTGTTCTTCGAAGGCATTGATCCGCTGCCCGCAGCAGGATGTGTCGCACTTGTATCTGGGCACAGATGTGCCGCCAGATCAGCGCCGCCCACATGCAACGGAAAAGCCTGTCGCTCTGATGGCGCATTGGATGGGCAATTCGACCGATCCGGGTGATCTGGTCATCGACCCTTTCATGGGGTCTGGGTCCACCATCGTGGCCGCAGCCCGCACGGGTCGCGCCGCTATCGGGATCGAGAAAGACCCAAAGTGGTTTGATGTGGCCTGCGCTCGTGTCGCGGAAGCAGCAGAACGCAACCAGATGGAAATGCCCGTCATCGCGCCTGTGAGCGCCCAGCAGGAGGCATTGGCGCTATGACCCTTTTGCTGACCACAACTGGAAATGCCGTGCCACGGCATAGTGAGCCGGAAGACTTCCGGTCTTTCGCGCATCGGGAGTTGGCAGCGTCCGGCCCGTGGCAGGATGGGATATGCTTTAACCCATCCTGCGGGGCCGCGTTTCAGCTGCGCCGCAGTTGGCAGATTTACTGCTGCACCGCTTGTGAGCGCGTAGGCACGGCAGAGTTGCGCAAGTGGGGCCACCGCATGGCCCTGTCGGCGCTGATCTGGCGCATGGGTAAATATGAACAACATGACGCGAGTATCCGCGATCTGACCCGCGCTGCGCGGCGGCATGTGATGCATGTGCAATCCGCATGGTTGGCAGATCGGCAAGCCCGTGCAGCAGAAAGGGGGCAGTAATGGTGGACACCACCGAAGAACTGCGGCGGCGGGCCGTCGCGGCGGGTGCGGTCGAGGTTAAGTGCCGTGATCTGGGCATGTTGATGCGAAAACGCAATGGCAAGTCTTTCGATCCTGAGTGCGTAACTTGTGCGAAAGGCGGTGCTTCATGACCGCCCTACGTGCCATTGGCCTTGTCGATCTTGACCAGTTGCCTGAATATCCTATCGAACCGGATGCGCGGCTTGATAGCCATGAATTCCTTCGGTGGGAGTTTGGGCGCTGGCTGGCGTCTGACATGCGTTGGAATGGAACACATGAATGCAAGTCCATGTGGTTCGAGCTTGTCAATCTGTCCTACCGGGAAACGCCCGTTGGCACTTTGCCCAAAGACCAGAAGCGTTTGTCTAGAATGATTCAGCCTGTGGTCGACCGGGATCACTTTGACGCTTTGTGCGGCTTGGAATATGGGCCGTTGCATGGCTGGGTTCCGTGTCGCTGCGGTGATGACATCCGGCTGATGCATCCTGTGGTGACACGCATTGTGCTGCTGGCCTTTGCCAGCCGCGCCAATCACACGGCGCGTGTCGAGGCGGCTTCGCAGGCGCGCAGGCTGAAACGTCTGACAGATGATGTGATGCAGCTTGCGCCCAATGTCGCGGAAGACGCCCGCAAGATTCGGTTCATCGACATCACAATTCAGGAACGGATCGAGGCGCGTGGTGGTGAGCGGCGCACAGCAGAAGACCTGCACTTCGCCATACAGGCATGTGTGAGCAAAGCGCGTGAAGGTGGTTTCCCGGAAAAGCGGTAATCAGTGTCTTTCAACGTCTGACAGACACTAACGGACAGTCACGGACGCTAAGTTAGTGTCCACATCGAGAAGGATAATGACAATGAAAAGAAAAGGAAAACTACGTTGTCGCGTCACTAGCGATGACTGTGCCTGTGGATAAGTCGGAATTGCAAAGAATGACCATCAAGCAGCGATGCGGTTTGGCAATAAAATGAAAGGAGATGGGCAGTGGAAGGTCAGAAACTGAGAGATGGTAAGGGAAGAGTCAGGGTGAACCTGATTGACCCACTGGTTAACAAGGGCATGGTGCGCAAGCGTGGTCGATCTGTAGAAGATCATCAGAAGATGCTGGATGGTCTGGAAGCGCGGCTGGCTTACATGGCTGCAGATCGGCTGGCAGCGCTGGCCGAAGTGGTCGAGCGATATGCGGGCGGACCACAAAAGAACGTCTGGCCTGCCGAAGTGTCGATCATGAATTGGGCGCGGCGGCTGCAGGAACCACCCGCATCAGAGTCCCGTCTGGTGCGGTCCTATTTGCAATCAGGTGCGGGCGATGCAGCGCTGTCCGGCGGCTATGTGGTCGAACTGTTCTTGTATCTGAAAAAATACGGCGCGCCGCCCAATGACTATTCCATGAAGGGAATCCGCGCGCTGGCCGATGATAATCAGCGCAAGAGGGCACAGGTCGAGCGCGACCGGGAAGATGGCCGGGCTGATCCGCGCGATCTGGCTTGGCTTCAGGGTTACATGGACACGCGGCGGCGCTGCTTGGATATCATCAAAGCAAAACAAGAAAGGGCAGCGGCATGAACAGGGACCGAATTGCGGCGGCGGTCACGCAGATCGAACGGAAGACAGGCATTGAAGAACGCGCGCGGATGGCAGGGGTCCGGGCCATGGGCTTTGTCCCGGCGGAGGTAGGGCCAGAAATCCCGATGGCCCCGGCGCGCGGCCCGGTGCGGATGCTGGACATGATGGCATCCTATCCCAAGGGCGATGATGACTTTGAAATGAAGGCGGCGGGCTTTCTGGGGCGCAAGACGCTGCAGCGGGCCGATAGCTTTGATGTGATGGCGGCGAAGGCGGCGCGGCACAAGAAGGCATCCCCGTTCAGCCCGGCGCAGGTGGCCATGGGCCGGTTCTATCGGGATCTGGTCGAGAAGCACGAAAGCGCTGGCGTGAAGTGTTCATCGCTGGAAAGCCTGTCGCAGCGCAGTTGTGGCAGCGGTAGTGATTTCATGGATGCGGTGCTGCGTGATCGGGAGCGTATTGGGGTGCTGCGCAAGCGCATCGGCAGCGGGTCGGCAATGGTGGTGCGGCGCGTCCGTCCATCGGATCGAGGGTCGCGCGTCACCATCATGGACCGGCGGCTGGTTGATATTGTCTGCATTGAAGACGGCAGCATCACAGATGTTTTGCGCGCGCATGGCTGGGTTCGTAAGGGAGAGGCGGCACAGGCAAAGCACATCAAGGCATTGCAGGTTGCACTGCGGGAAGCCCTTGATCGGATGATGGGGCCAGTGCGGCGCGGCGGGGCATCAGTCGCGCATTTCGGTACTGGGTGCCTTCCTGTCTTTTAGGAATCAAGCGAAACGATTATTTTTCTCAATGGGATCAGAGGCTTATAAAATATTCCTTGACGCTTAGTACGTCAGGAGCCTATTGAATGTGCATCATCAACAAGAACGCCCACCAATATCTGGTCGGGTGTTTTTTGTTTGGTGCTTCTGTCACATCGAAGGATTTGCAGTGCCGAAGAAACCTTGTGCGCATCCGGGCTGTTCCCGGCTGGTCGATCTTGGGTCGGCATACTGTGAAGCCCACGCGGCGCAAAACAAGAGGGACCGGGACCGGCCAGCGGATGCAAAGCGGGCCAGCCTTCCCTATCGCAAATGGTATAAGCGCAAAGCATGGTGCGGCCCGGATGGGCGGCGCGCCCGGCAGCTTGCGGCAGAACCTTTGTGTGCGCTGTGCCCGGAACATTCAAAGCAGTTGGCCACCATCGCGGACCATGTTGTACCGCACAATGGTGATCATGGCTTGTTTTGGTTCGGTGAACTTCAGTCGCTGTGCAAGTCCTGCCACGACATCAAGAAGCAGCGGGCCGAACGGCGCGCAGGTAGGGGGGGTCAAAAGTCTACAACCTGAGCGCAGGGGACCGGCGGCGGTAATAGGATTTTTGCGCGTGAAAGTTTAAGGGGGGGGTCTCATGACCGCACCGGCATCAGGCATGGAACGGCTGGTTGTCCTTCTGGGTGGATGGCCCGAACACTTCGCAGAAGAAGAGCGCAAGCATGGTGAAAGCCTGCTGGCTGTTCTGCGTCGTGATCGGGTTCTGGATGAAGCGGTCTTTGGTATTGTGGTTCGCTACGCTGCGCACCGCGCGGCCTATGATCGGCTGTCCGCCGAAATCGCCGCTGAAGAATTCGAGGCCACGGCCAGCAACTACCTTTCGGGGAAAGAGCAAAGCCGGGCTTTCCATGAAAATAAGCTGCTGACGCTGGAACGCGAACTGCTGGCCACACCATACGCGCGGGCCAAGAATGGCATGTCTGCCCAGACATCTTTCATGGACCTGCTGGATGATCAGTCGCCTGAAGGTGGTGGCGGGGCCAAGGTCATGCCGTTCAAGCCGATGGCGAAAAAGGGCCGTGCCTGATTCATGTTGGACGCAACTGTTGAAACACCGATCACGCTGCGGGCGCTGGATTGGGTCGATGACATTTTGTCGAACAAGCTGCCCAGCTGTAAGCGGATCAAGCAGGCCTGCAAACGGTTCCGGGCTGATCTGAAGCGGGCTGGGACTGAAGAGTTTCCTTTTGTCTTCGATATGGAAGCATCGGAGCACATCTGCGCGTTCCTTGAGGCCTTGCCCCATATCAAGGGCAAGTGGGCGCAACGCGGCGAGACGCTGAAGCTGATGGGATGGCAGGCGTTTTTGGTCGGCCAGATCGGCGGCTGGCGGCACATGGAAACAGGGCTGCGGCGGTTTCGCACGGCTTACATCGAAGTGCCCCGCAAGAACGGAAAATCGACTCTTTTGTCCGGTGTCGGTCTTTACTTTTTGACGGTCGATGATGAGCCGGGCGCAGAGGTGTATTCGGCTGCGGCATCGACCCATCAGGCGCGGATTGTGTTCGATGCTACACGGGTGATGGCGCTGTCCGGCAAAGTGGATGGGGTGCCCTTGGCCAGCTTGCTGGATCTGGACATAGAACAACACAAGATCAAAACGTCTGACCCGGCGGCGGTTTTCCAGCCGGTGGCCAGCCAAACCAAGTCGAAGGACGGCAAGAACCCGCACTGTGCGATCATTGATGAATTGCATGAACACGATAAGCGTGACGTGTGGGATTCCATGGAAAATGGCATGGGTGCCCGCGATCAGCCGTTGCTGATTGCGATCACCACAGCCGGACACAACACCGCCGGGATTTGCTATGAGCAACGCAAATACCTGCAGCGCATCCTTGATGGTGCATATGAAGACGAAAGTTTCTTCGGCCTAATTTTCGAGGCCGATGAAGGGGATGATCCGGGTGATCCGGCCACTTGGGAAAAAGCCAACCCATGCCTTCATGCAGCAAAGACGCTGCAGTCCATGGAAGACAGCTGGCGCAAGGCACAGGCCAGCCCTGCTGCGCTTGGCGAGTTCCTGCGCAAGCATCTGGATGTCTGGACCAGTGTGGGCGCATCGGCCATTGACATGGACACATGGCGGGCTAGCGAAGATGCGACCATGGAATTGGCGCAATACGCTGGTAGCCGCGCGTTCATCGGTGTCGACCTTGCGACGCGACATGACCCGGCCAGTGTGGTTGCGGTCATTCCTGAAGGTAAAGAATACCGGGTCTTCAGCTGGCACTTCCTGCCAGAGAAGAATGCGCATGCGCCGGGGAATGAACATATCTGGGCATGGGTCAAGGATGGCTACATCCGAACCACACCTGGCGCAGAACTTGATCTGCGTATTGTTGAATCACTGGTGCTGCAGCTTGCTGGCGTGGGTGATGGTGAGTGGGGCTGGCAAGACGTTCCTGCTTTGGATGTCGAAATGGTTATCTATGACCCAATGTTTGCTAACCAGATGGCGGCGGCTTGGGATGATGCTGGGTTGAATGCTGTTGAATTGCGGCCGCGCGCGTCAAACCTGAATGAGCCGTTCCACGCTCTGATTGCGGGGGTCGAAGACGGGCGCGTCATCAATGATGGCAATCCGGTGATGACATGGATGGCAGGCAACACTTTGCTGAAGCAGGTGCAGGGGGGGGATTTCATCTATCCAGCCAAGCTGGCCCCTGAAGATAAAATTGACGGCATCGCGGCGCTGATTAATGCGTTGTGGCCGCTAAGCCAAGCGGCCTGTCAGGCTCAAGTGACGGCAACGCCTTGGGACATGGACCCGAATTATAGATTGGAGCTGTGATGTGGCCTTTCAAACGCAGTGAGACGCGCGACAGCATCGAAAACCCTGATGTCCCTGTGACCGTTGATCGGCTCATTTCCTTCTTTGGAATGTCGGCCACAGCGGCGACGGGGGAAAGGGTCACTATCGAATCCGCGCTTGGTGTGCCTGCGATTTGGGATGCGGTGAACTTCATTTCCGGCACGATGGCTGGGTTGCCGATGCATGTCTACAAGCGGACTAAAGAGGGCCGCGACCGAGAGTCTGGGCCATTGGCGCGGGTGCTGCATGATGTCGTCAATGAAGACCTTGTGTCTTCCTTCGCGTGGCGTAAGCAGTTGTTTGAGCATGTGCTGACGGGCGGTCGCGCGTTCACGTTTATTGAGCGCGGTGCATCGGGTCGCACTCTGAACCTCTGGCCGCTTGACCCGGCCAAGGTCACTATCCGGCGCGAAGGTCACAAGACTGTCTATCTCTACAAAGAGACAGAAAAGAAAACGCATCGCTATGATGCTTCCGAAATTATCGACGTGCCGTTCATGCTTGCCGCAGACGGTCTGTCGCATCGCAGCCCGATTCTGACCAATAAGGATTCCATCGGCTTGGCGCAGGCGGTGGTGAAGTATGGAAGCAAGTTCTTCTCGAATGGCGGAGTGCCACCCTTTGTTGTCACTGGCGGTTTCCAGTCTGGCAAAGCGATGAACCAAGCAGCTGACGATTTGGATGCTGCTGTCAAGAAGGCCACGAAAGAGGCGCGCCAGTCATTGGTGCTGCCGACAGGTTTGGAGATCAAGGAAATTGGGACCAATCCCGACAAGGCGCAGTTTGTCGAATTGCAGCGGTTCCTGATTGAACAGATTGCCCGGATCTATGCATTGCCGCCCACGTTTCTGCAGGACTTGTCGAACGGCACTTACAGCAACACCGAACAGCAGGATCTTCATTTTGTGAAGCATACCTTGCGCCGGTGGGTTGAGCAGTTCGAACAGGAACTGAATGTGAAGCTGTTTGGCCGGGCCAATACGCGCATGTTTGTCGAACTGAATGTCGACGGCATTCTGCGTGGAGATTTCAAGACGCGGATGGAAGGCTATGCGCAGGGCGTTCAAAGCGGTGTGCTGAAGCCTAATGAGGCCCGGCGCATGGAAAACCGGCCCGATGACCCGGCGGGCGATTACCTGATGATCAACAGTGCATCGGTGCCAATTCAAAATCAGATCAGTGGGCCAAAAGAAGGTGAAACCAATGAATGAGAAAAGGGATATCCGGCCCCTGAGTGGCCAGCAGTTCGAAGTTCGCGCCAAGGGTGACGTGGGCAAAACCATTGTCGGCTATGCGGCGGTGTTCGATGAAGAAACAGACATCGGCGGGTATTTTCGCGAACGGATCGATCCTGAAGCCTTCGATGGCGTGATTGAACGGTCAGATGTCCATGCGCTTTATAACCACGACTATGGCGTAGTGCTGGGGCGGTGTAGTGCTGGAACCTTGCGTCTGGAAACGGATGACCATGGCTTGAAGGTGGAAATTGACCTACCAGACACCAGTGATGCGCGTGACCTGATTGTTCAGGTTGAGCGCGGCGACATCGACCAGATGTCCTTCCAGTTTTCCATGGATGGCGGTGTTCAGGAGTGGGACGAGTCTGGTGACGTTCCCGTGCGCACCATCAAGCAGGTGGGTGAACTTTATGATGTGTCGGTCTGCCCGCGCGGGGCCTATCCGACAACTGAATGCGGCCTGCGGTCGCTGGAAACACACCGGGATCAAGAAACCCGGAAAGCGAATTTTCATGCGGCCCGCAAGCGCCGTATGAAGATGAACCTTGCCCTGCGCGGGTGAGAGAACGGCTAAGGCTTCCGCGCCTTGGCTTATCTGTGGCCGTCCATTCCGGGCGGCTTTTTCTTTGGAAAGGATAGAGCGATGACTCTTAAAGAGCTTCGGGAAAAGATGGCGCGGATCGCAACCAATGCCCGCGCCAAATTCGATGAAATCACGGATGATACGGCTGAAGAGCGTGCCGCCGAAATCGAACGTGAATTTGATGCTATGATGGCAGAACATGATCAGCTGGCACAGCGCGCCGAACGGCAAGAACGTCTGGAAGAGGCAGAGGCCCGCGCGAATGCTGCAGACTCTCGTCGCCCCGGTGGCGAAGGTGAAGCGCGTGGCTGTGTGCCTGAAGGTGAAGAGTCCGCAACCTATGAAGATGCGTTTGAAAGCTATCTTCGGTTCGGGGCTGCGTCTCTGTCCGCTGAAGAGCGTGGTCTTCTGGCTGATGGCCGCTTTGTTGTTCCAAATGAGCAGCGCGCGCAATCGACCCTGACTGGTGGAGCTGGTGGCTACACCATCCCGGAAGGTTTCGTTCCCGAAATTGATCGCGCGATGGCTGACTGGGGGCCGATGTGGGATGCGGATATTGTCCGCGAATACAACACGGCATCGGGAAATCCGCTTCCTTGGCCGGGCCTTGACTCGACTGGTTTGCGTGGTTCGCAGAAGACGGAAAATCAGGCGGTCACCGATGATGGTTCCTCTGATCTGGTTTTCGAGCAGAACATGATGGGTGCTTTCATTTTTGACACCGGCATGGTCCGCATTCCTTTGGAACTTCTGGATGACTCGGCCTTCGACATGGCCGACTTGATGGATGACGTGTTCAACGAGAGCCTTGGCCGCACTGCCAATGCGGCGCTGACAAACGGTTCTGGAACGAATGCGCCGCAGGGTATCCTGACAGGTGCGGATCTGGGCCACACCACTGCAGGGCAGGATGCGCTGACCGGTGATGAACTGCTGACCTTGCAGCACAGCGTCAACGCCGCTTATCGCCGTTCGCCCAAATGCCGGTGGCAGTTCAACGATCAGACTTTGCTGGCCGTCCGCAAGCTGAAAGATGGTGATGGCAACTATCTCTGGCAGATGGGTGATGTTCGCACGGGTGAGCCTGATCGGCTGTTGGGTAAACCCTATTCGATCAATGATGATATGCCGGACATCGGCGCGGGTGCCAGCCCTATCATCTTTGGTGATCATGGCCGCTACGTTGTTCGGAAGGTCAAGGGCTACCAGCTTATTACGCTGCGCGAACGCTACGCGGAGCATTTTCAAGTAGGGATGGTTGGCTTCAAACGCTTTGATGGTCGCCTGCTGCGTTCGGCGGCTGTGAAGCGCCTGCAGATGGCTGGCTGATAGGCTTTCCGCTGAAAAGTGGGGCGGCACAAAACCGCCCCATCATTGAGCGGAAAGGAGAGTTCCAATGCGTGTAAAATTGTTAGTCCCGCGATCTGGTCCGAAGGGGTCATTCAATCGCGGTGAAGAAATCGACGTTGATGCCGAAGAGGCAAAGCGGATGTTTGCGGCCAGGCCGCCCCAAGCGGTGCCGGTCAAGGCTTCAAAGAAAGAAAAGGCCAGCAAGGATTTGTCTGGTGCTGAACGGGCTGCGAAGTAATGGGCACCTATCCCATCACCCGTGAACAGGCCAAGGATTGGGCGCGTGAATTGGACGATTCCGAAGACGGCATCTTCGACAGCCTGATTGTGACGGCCTGTCTGGCTATCGGTGAAATGGCTGGTCGATCTTTGGTGATCGGTGATGGCGCGCCTGCCGTGCAGGCCGATGGTGACCTGCCTGAACATGACGTGCCTGAAAACCTGTGCCATGCGGTCCTGCTGCTGGTGTCGCACTGGTTCCACAACCGTGAAGCGGCCACTGAAAAGCAGATGCGCGAAGTGCCTGTTGGTATTCAAAGTCTGGTGGGTTTGTCGAAAGTCGGTTGGGTTGGTGCATGATGGCCGGGTTGGGTGCGGGTGACTTTGATCGTAAAATCAAAGTGGTCAGAAGTGTTGATCAGATCGACGATTGCGGGAAACCGATTTCAACCGATGAACAAACCGTTTTTGAGGCGTGGGCAAAATATGTCCCAATTTCTGACGGTGAGAAATTGACGCATAAGCACCAAGCGGATTTATCCGCCCGTTTCACCATTCGCTGGTCCAATGCGGGTGCCGCTGCTGTGGCGTCAGATCGGTTGATATTCGAGGGCCGACGCTTCGGCATTTTTGGCATCAAGGAAATCGGGCGGCGTCAGTATTTGGAAATCACGGCGGGTGCTCATGAAACTTGAATTTTCCGGTGCGCGTGAACTGGAACGCGCCCTTCATGAATTGAAGTCGGTTACAGCAAAAGGTGTCGCGAGGCGCGTTCTGAAAAAAGCAGCACAGCCTGTTGCGGATCGATCCGGCCAGTTGGCCCCTGAGCAAGTGGGCGATTTGGCGGAAAGCTATGTGGTGACATCCAAGCTGAACAAAAACCAGCCGCGTTATGGCGGGTTCGGATCTGATGAAGTGTTCATGCATGTAGGTAGCAATGACCCGGCGGCGATTCAGCAAGAATTCGGGAACGTGAACCATCCTGCGCAACCGCATCTGCGGCCCGCTTGGGAAGAAAACAAAGATCAGGTTTTGGATACGGTGACGGAAGGCATGCGCGAAGAGGTTTCAAAATCTGTCGCGCGCGCCCGTCGAAAGGCTGCGAGGGGCTGACATCATGCATGCAGTGGTTCGAAACATCATGCTGGCAGATGCCAGCGTGGGGGCGCAGCTTGGCCAAAACATCCATTGGTCGGATGCGCCGGGCGATAGCCCTTACCCTTTAGCGGTTATGCAGAAGGTGTCCGAGCGCCGTTCTGTCACGCTGGATGGCGATGATGGGTTAGCGCGCCATTTGGTGCAAATCGACGTTTATGCAAGCGAACACCGGGACATGCGGCAGGCAGGTCAGGCGGTGCGCAGGCTATGGAGCGGCTACCGCTCTGCAGAGGTTGCGGGTGCCTTTGTGCAAAACATCCGTGAAACCGTGGAGCGCGACACGGGGGCTGGTGCCCTTTTGTATCGCGTTTCACTCGACATTCTCATCATTATGAAGGAGTCAAGCGATGAGTGAAGCGCAGTTGGCCTATGGCTCGACCATTGAACGGTCTAGCGATGGCGGCACTACATGGGTGTCAATCCCGGAAGCGAAAATTGCCCCGGTCCCGAAATCCGAAACCGACTATGTCGAAGTGACTTCACTCGACAGCGCCGGGGGCTATCGGGAATATATCCCCGGCCTGAAGGATGCGGGCGAAATCGAAGTTTCCGCAAACTACACCCGCGCAGGCTACCAGCAGCAGGCAGCGGATGAAGCATCGGGCGAAGCGATCATGTATCGCACCACGTTCGAAAACGATGACAAGTTCGAGTTTTCGGGCTTTCCAGGCGTCAGCGTGGAATCCAGCGATGTGGGTGAAGCCCGGATGATGACGGTGAATATCCGCATCACCGGATCTGTCACCTTCACGGCGGGTGCCTGATGTTGGGCGCGGTAACATTTCAGGCGGGTGGGCGCGACTACAAATGCGCGTTCACCACATCCGCCATGGTCGCATATGAAGAAAAATATGACGAACCGTTTCTGTCTCTTGTCAACAAGCTGGATGGCAATGAAATTTCGAAATTGCGGTTTTCGTTCCTTTTCGAGTTGTTCGCCTTGGCCTTGCGGGCCTGCGACAGCGACCTTGAAGATGGGGAAATCGCAGCCATTGCGGATCAAATCCCGCCCAAGCAGATCATCACCCTGATCGGTGATGCCATCCGCGCGGCTTTCCCCGATGAAGGAAAGGGTGAAAAAAAGACCGGGCCGGTTCAGTCGAAAAAGGCTCTGCCGCCAAAATAGACTGGCCGGGTCTTCTGAGGACTTGGGTCGCAGGAGGTCAGCCCTATCAGGAATTCTGGGGGCTGACCTTACGCGAAGTCGATCTGATATTGACGGCTGCAGGTGAAGCAGAGGTTCGCCGGGTCCGAACCGCCCGCAGTCTGAACTATGAGTTGGCCGCGCTCATTCGCGTTGGCTTTCACGATCCGAAGAAATTTCCGGGCTATGACAAGTTCATGGGTAATAAAGAGCGCGCTGCGGTGCGCCCGGATGATTTGCATGATTACCTGATGGCCTTGTCGCTTCGGCCATCTTCAAACCAAAAAAACAAAGGATAATCTGACACATGTCGGCAATCATTGGCTCACTACGGGCTGATCTTTCCATGCGGTCTGTCGCCTTCAATAAAGGTGTGGATGAAGCTACCCGGAAGTTGAACGGCCTGCGGAATAATTTCCGCCGCATTGGGCGTCAGCTTCACGGGATTGGTCGATCTTTGACCATTGGCCTGACTGCACCGATTGCGGCCTTTGGTGCGCTGACCCTGAAGTCTGCGGGTGATTTCCAAGCGGCGATGAACAAGGTTGGTGCTGTTTCCGGCGCGACTGCGGGCGAATTGGAGGACCTGCGCAATGCGGCAAAGGAAATGGGGGCCACCACCCAGTTTTCCGCATCGCAATCGGCGGACGCATTGTCCTTTCTGGCAATGGCTGGGTTTAATGCCCGTCAATCTATCGACGCGCTGCCGGGCACGTTGCAGCTGGCGGCAAGTGCGCAGATGGATTTGGCCGATGCGGCTGACATCGTGTCGAATGTCTTGTCTGGCTACGGCATGGAAGTTTCTGAACTGGCGCGGGTGAATGACGTTTTGGTCAAAACCTTCACCAGTGCCAATACCGATTTGCGTCAGTTGGGTGAGGCGATGAAATATGCCGGGCCGATTGCATCGGCAGCGGGCGTGTCCTTTGAGGAAGCGGCAGCAGCCATTGGCCTGATGGGGAATGCTGGCATCCAGTCATCCATGGCGGGCACCAGCTTGCGCGGTGCGATCGGTCGCATTTTGGAGCCGACATCATCTGCCGCTGCCGCAATGCATGAATTGGGTTTGAGTTTCACGGATAGCGAAGGCAAGATCATTTCCTTCGATCAAATCATTTCACAGCTTGCCCCGCATGCTGATGATGCCGGGTTGTTCATTGAACTGTTCGGGCAACGTGCGGGGCCAGCCATGGCCGCGCTAGTCAGTCAGGGCGCTGATAGCTTGGTCAATCTGCGCAGTGAGTTAGAGGATGCGGGGGGCACGGCTGAACGCATCGCATCTGCGCAGATGGAAGGTTTTAATGGCGCTATGAAGCGTCTGGCATCTGCGTTCGAGGCGGTGCAAATTGCCATTGCGGAAAGCGGGTTGCTGGATTTTGCCACCCGAATGGCTGACAGCTTGGCGGCGATGCTGACGCATCTGTCAACAGTCAATCCGGGCCTGTTGCGCTTGGGCACGATTGTGGCAGGTGTGGCCATTGCCATCGGCCCGCTGGTTCTGGCGGCTGGTTTGCTTGCGACGGGCTTTGCGGCTGTTGCTCCGATCATAGTGTCCATGACTGTGCCGCTGGCATCGCTGGCGACTGTTGTCGGTGTTGTGGTTGCGGCATGGGGGCCGCTTACGCAAGCGGTCGATTTTCTGCGCGACAATATTATCCTGTTATCCCCGATCATTGGTCAGTTAGTTGTTGCGCTGACATCCAGTCTGGTTCCGGCGCTTGCCAGTGCGGTTTCCGGTTTCATCGGCTTGGCTGCGGCGATGGGAACACGATTGGTTGCCGCCCTGCGCTTTGCGACTGCTGGGCTGGTCACGTTTAAAGGTGCGCTTATCAGCACCGGCATTGGGGTTTTGATCGTTGGTATCGGCTACGCGATTCAAAAGTTTATGCAACTGGTTGATGTCACAGGCGGGGTCGCCAATGCTTTGGTGGCACTGAAAGCCATTGCGGCAGAGGTCTGGGAGCGTATCGGCTTGGCGGTCGATTCGGCTGGCTATCGTGTTGCGGCATCGGCGGCGGGTATTAAAGCCAGCATTGTTGAGGCGCTTGGCACAGTGGTCAGTCAATTGCCGGGTTTCGTCAATCCGATCATTGGTGCCTATATTGGTGCATTCAACGCGATGAAGACCATTTGGTCGCAGCTTCCGCAGGTTATGGCGAATATTGTAGCGGGTGCTGCAAATTTGGTTTTGTCCGGTGTTGAAAATATGATCAATTTTGCCCGCGAAGCTCTGTGGGGGTTTGTTGAGTGGGCTGCTGAAGTTGGGTCTTTAATACCAGGGGTGGAATTTGATGTGCAGCCACTTGACCCGGTGCAACTGGGTCGAATTGAAAATCAGGTTACAAACCTTAGTGGCGATGTTCAGGGCGCGTTTGATGAGGCGTTCAACCGTGACTATACTGGGGATCTTGCGGCTGGCTTGGAAGGTCTTAGACAATCCGCGCGCGGGGCGTCTGAAGAACTTGGTGCGATGGCGGATAGCTATCAGGATGCGGCATGGCAACCGCTTCAGACAGTCGAGGCACTGTCGGAAGCGCAGCGCGTGTTGGCGCGCGATGTGGGCGAAACCGGAGAAGAACTGGGTACGGCAACCACAGAAGCAGAGGAGTTAGAAGCCGCGCTGACGGATGCAGGGACTGCCGGTGGGAATCTGGGCGATCAGGCCGGGTCAGGTGCGCGCCGCGCTGCCCGTGAATTGGAAAATGCGACTGACAAGGCTAAAGAGCTTCAGGAAGAAATGGGGAATGTCTTCAAGGATTTCCTGAAGGATTTGTCATCGGGCGGCGTTGGTGATGCGTTTTCTAATCTGTTCGATACCCTGAAAGATAAAGCGGCCACATCATTTTCCGACTTGGTTTCGGGTGCGTTCAAGCGGGGCGGTGGTGGCCTTGGTGCGATCTGGGGTGGGCTGAAGCAAGGCTGGGCGGGCATCAAATCTGGCATTGGGTCCATCTTTGGTGGCGGTGGTTTGGGTGGTGTCCTGAGCGGCCTTGGCGGTGTAATCAGTTCTGCCCTGCCAATCATCGGCGCAGTCTCTGCTGTTGTGAATATCATCAAAGGCTTTTCCAGCGAAAAGGTCATCGGCGGCGGTATCAAGCTGGCGATTGAGGGCGGTGAAATCCTTGGGGGTACGTTTGATCGGATTCAGAAAGAGACATTCTGGGGATTGTTCAAAAAAACATATGACAAAGACAAAGCGTTTGATGAAGAAAACACCAAGGCGTTGCAGGCGCAGGTCGATACGGTTCAGGGATCGATCAAGACAATCTATGGCTCACTAGGCGTGGCCGTATCCGATGCAACGTTGGATGCGGTCAATCTGGCCATCCAGAGGATCGATACCAAAGGTCTGAGCGAAGAGCAGATTGAGGAAAAAACCCAACAGGTATTCGCGGAATATGGCGATGCCTTGTCGTCTGCGGTTGGTGGTATTGGATTTGAATTGTCGGCCAATTTGGCGCAGGTGCAAGCGATATTGAAACCGCTTAGCAAAACCTTCGACATTTTCGGCAGTGATGGTGCGACTTTGTCTAAAAACTTGCTGGAAGCATCGGCCAATGCAGCGCAAGCGCTGGCTGACATGGCGGGTGGGATGGAAGCATTGGGCCAGAAGACATCCGCTTTCTATGATCGGTTTTTCACCGAAGCAGAAAAGCTGGTCAATATTCAGGCGCAGGTTGATGCGACATTCGCGCGGCTGGGTCTGTCAATCCCAGCGACCGATGATGCTTTTAAGCAACTTGTCTTATCGCAGGATCTGATGACAGAGGCAGGACGCGAAGCCTACAACGCTCTTTTGGATATTGCGCCGCAATTTGATACACTGACCGATGCGGCGCAGGACGCCGCAAATGCGGTTGCGGAAGTTGCAGAGGCTGAACGCGATCTTATCGCATCAATGCGTGATGACCGCCGGGATGTCCTGTTTGATCTGCTCAGCGATCCGCAACAGTTGAACGTCTTGCGAAATCGTATCGCATCGGTCTTTGGTGATCTGGGGCTTGATGCGCCAGACACGCGCGGGGATTTGCGCTCCATCATCCGTGGGCTTGACCTGTCGACTGAGGCGGGTCGCGCCGCATGGGAAGCTATATCTGCAATCGTGCCCGAATTCGAACGGGTCGTTGATGCGCAAGAAGATGCAGCAGAGGCGCAGCGCGAAGCGGCCCGTGAACAGCGCGAAGCGTTGGCCGATCTTCGGGCTGATCGGAAAGACACTGTCTTTGACCTGCTGCCAGAAGAAAAGCAACTGCAGTTTCTGAAAAAGCGGGTGCGCGACACTTTCGCCGATTTGGGGCTTGGTATCCCGAAAACATCCGCTGGTCTGGCCAAAGTGTTGGGCGGGCTGAACCTGACTACAGATGTCGGCAAGTCTGCCTATGAGGCGATCAAGGCAATCATTCCGGCGTTTGAGAAATTGCAGGATGTGGCGGATGTCCAGAAAGAGGCGGCGCAGGAAGCGGCTGATGCGTTCCGGGACGCGGTTGCAGATATGCGTGGCGAATATTCACTGGATGCCAGCCGCTATGCCACCGAGTTTGAAGCCAAGCTGGCGCATGAGTTGGGCAATCAGGATCAATACGCACAGGATGTCATCGACGCCCAGAACTCCGAATTGCGCCGCCAGTCGGCATTGCTGGATCGGGTTGTCGGCCTTCTGACAAAACAGAACAAGCTGAGCGGCGACAGTCTGCTATTGGCGGGGATGGCGTGATGGCCCTGTTGTCGCATCACACCCCAAGTGCTTGGCGCAAGAGCGCATTGGCGCGGGTCTGCCAGCCTTTGGCTTCCGGCGATTTGAGCGCGTCCAAAACGTCATTGTCCAGCTTAATGGTGACTTGGGATTTGTTCGACCCGGCGGGACGGCCCCGGCGGCGCACGGTTGCGGCTTCCGGTGCTTCCCATGTGTCAGGGTCAGATGCGATGCCAGCTTGGATGCGGGCGTCCTCTTCGGATGTCGGTTCGTGGAACTTGGACAGGTCGAGTTTCTTCTTAGCCATTTTGGATTTCCTTTTTCCAAAGGGTGAACTCAGCGCGGGTGGATGGGCGCAGCGACACGATGCGTACGGTGTCATTTTCGCGCTCGACGGTCACAACAGCGACGATATTGGCGGCGATAGGGCCCAGCCACAATTCACGCTCTTCGAAATCAACGGTCTGGGCATCGACGCAGATAGCAAAGTCCCAGTCAAACCGTTCCATGTCTTCAAACGGGATGCCGTGCTTGGCCTTGTTGGCCGCGTTCTTTGTGTCATTCCATTCGTAGTTCATGTCGTGGTTTCCGTTGTTTTTGCAAGAAATAAAGTAATTACTTTTATTGTGCGCGTCAAGAATAAAAGTAATTACTTTTATTTGGGTGATACGGGTTTAAACCCGGCATGCGCAGACTGTTGAAGGCGGAGTTCCATGCACGTTATCAAACCTGTCAATCTCTCGCTGGTGTCAATCAGTGAGCCGGAAAACGATGCCCCAGCTTGGATGTCTGGTGCCGTCTATGGGATCGGGTCTTATGTCATCCGCGATCATGTGGTCTATGTGTCCAGCATCGACGCCAATCAAGGCAATGACCCGGCGCAGGAAGTTCAGGCACTGGAAGGCGCGCGCTGGATCAAGGTGAGTGCCACCAATATCCACCGTTTCTTTGAGGGATCTCTGTCAACTAAAACTACGGGCGCATCGCCGCTCGTAATTGAAGTGTCTGTGGATGCCAGCTTTAATTCCATGGCGCTGCTTAATCTCGATTGTTCGCAATGCACGATTGAGGTCATCACCGGGGGCACGTCCAAGACCGTGGCGACCATCACCACGGGCGCTGAGCCAGTCAGCAATTGGTGGGCTTGGCTGCATACCGTGTTCTACAGAAATTCGCGCCGCTTCATCGTGCCAGATGCCAGCGGCTATGCTACATCCATCATTCGTTTGACCATTATCGGGGATGCGCCTGCCTTGGGTGAATTGATTGTGGGGCGACGGATTGAGATTGGCGAAACGCTTCTGAAGGGCTCCACATCGGTTAAACGCCGGACCTTCACAACCATATCAACCAATGACTTCGGCCTGACCACAGCGAAGAAACGTGCCATCGCCCGCGATGTTACCTATTCGGTGCATGCTAAACGGGAGGGCTTTGAGGTCAAAGAACGCTTTCTTGATGATGTCGATGGATTACCCGTTGTCACCTTCGCCCGTGCCGATGATTGGGTTCAATTCATCAATTACGGGTTCATTACTGATTACGAGATTCCGGCCGATTTACCGGAAGACTTTCTTCTTGAAATCACTACACAGGGGGTAAGCTGATGCCCAAAGCCACAATTATCAATTTTGATCCGGCGCGCATCCCGGACACCGAAGAGGAAGCCAGCTTCCACGCCGATGCGACCTATGTGTTTTCACATATGTCGGCAGAGGTCATTCCGAAAATCAATCAGAACCTAGATTGGATAGATGCGGCGCTTGCGGGAGATACGCAAACGATAATCGCGAGCCTGAATGCCATTCTGTCGGGGGCTGCCAAAATTCCGCAGATTGTTATGGGCAGTGGCTCTGCTACGAACTGGGACGGTATCAAATATGATGAAGGCGAAAATTCGTTTAGTTTTTTTGCTGATCAAGCCCCAGATACAGACACGCCAGTCTTCACAATTGATAAAGACAGAGGTGTTTTTTACGGGGGGGAGAGGCTATGGAATGCTTCAAACTTGAATATTGAGGGAACATCAGGGCAAATATTGCGCAAATTGACCCCGCGCGGTGGCGCTGGGTTTGGTGTAGATGATGCGGTTGTTCTTGGTTCTGGGGATAGTGTTGCCACCACAGCCAGCAACATAGATGGCACAGCAGAAGTTGCCTATGTCACCAGTGATAATGATGTATTCATTTACACGAACATGCAAGGCGGATGGGAGTCACGAAAGACGTTTAGGTTCACGGAAAGTGGGCAGCTGCTCATTGACGGAAGCTCTGTTTTTGACGCTAGTCAGTTGAACGCGGGAATTATTCCAAGCGCGCGTTTGTCGGGTTCTTACGATATTTCGGCGACAAAGCTTGGTGGCACGGTCGCCGCCGATTTTTATCATGGCAATAAAAGCAATCCGAAACTGCGAATGGGATCTGACGGCGAAGGCAACTTCGACGGTTTCCTTTATGATGAAGCGAGCAACGTCTATGTGTTGGTTGCAGATGGCCCGAATGATGGCACCAGTGTCGGCAATTCACAGCTTCATGTGGGCAAGATCAGGATTAAACACACATATGATGTGTCAGGGACATCAACGGGGCATCCGTTTGAAATTGGTGTGCCTGGTAACCGTGTAATGATCGACACCAACGAAATCGCCTGGGATTCAGGCGATGGGTATCGAAACGTCGGCCTTGCCAGTCTGGTAAACGCCGCCCGCCTGACGGGCCGGACGTGGGAGGCAATCCCATTCGCCGGCGCTATTCGGTTCGATGCGGGCTGCGTTTGCACCGGGTTCAAGTCTGATGGCGGCGGGCAAATAACTTATCTTGAATATAGCCAAATGCAGATCAAGCAAAATGGCCAATGGGTCAATGTTACAGGGAATTGAGGATGTTCAAAGATTTTGGAGAATGGGCGGTTAGCCCGGCCAGCGCGACGCCCGATTGGGTTAAGGCTGTGGGCGGAATCGCCTACCATCAAGGTGAAGCGGATATGTATGCGGCTATCCGGGCAGGTCATTTTGACGCGGATGCATTCTTTCGTGTGATTGGTGGTGATGTGGTTGCTGCGGCTACCGACTTTTCGGAAATCCAAGGCGCGGGACATTTCATCGGTTATTCCGGCGAAGGTTCCGCCGATATGGTGGCCGAGTTCCATGCGTGGATGGACAATCCAGATCCGGCTCGCCGCTTTGTGTGGGACGGAGAGGCCGTGCGGCGCCATTGCCCCTCGCGCACGGAAATGCGGGCGGCGGCGTTGGAGCGAATTAACGCCGAACACGCGACGCTTCTGGGGCGTTTGACGGGCAACGCCACCTCAGAAGAGCGGGACACATGGAAGGCGAAGGATGAAGCGGCGCTGGCCTTTGAGGCTGGCACCGCTACCCCCGGACAATCCGAAATGCTTACCGCTGAGGCGGATGGCGCGGGTATTCCGGTTGCGCGGCTTGTGCAGATCATCCTCGCTAACGCAGCGAAGTTTCAGATCCTGACCGGGCAGGCGGCGGGGGTGCGGGCGAAGGCGAAGGCGGCGGTAAAAGCCGCCACGCGCAGCAAGGTGCCGATGAGGGAGGTTGCCCCGGCAATTGAGGCGGCGCTTTCGCAAATGTCCAAGGATGCGGCGGCGCTCTTGGAGGGCGCTGGTGGGTAACGGCGTTGGGCCGAGGTGGTTTCCGGCATGGGCGCGGCGCATTCTAACCCGGTTTTCGGCGCGCTTCTTTAGCGAGGCGGATTGGGAGCGCCACGATGAGGGCTATGCGCGCGGCAGTCCAGACCGCGCCACCTGCGACCGTAAGTTTTTGAAAGCCATGCTACGCGATGCGGCGCAAGCGACAACAACAATTAGAGTGCTGGCCTGCGTCGGGTTGGCGCTCTTTTTTTGGACAATGGTCCGGGCGTTTGGCTGGACGGCATACAAGAGGCGACATGACGTTTTTACAGATCAGAGAAACGAGCAGTGAAACACGCAGCAATGAATTGGAGGGCGAAATGCCTGAAATCACACCACGGATAAGCTGGGGAAACATTATGACCACAACAACCGTCATTGTTGCGGCGGCAACGGGCTGGGGGGTTCTAACGGCCAAGGTTAACGGGCTGGAGAATGATATTGCCATGCTGCGCGGTGTGGAGCCCCGAGTCCAAAAACTTGAAATT
>PDWI01000994.1_pt1 | contig 45870 bp, 41 predicted proteins | sample 1430891 | NCBI WGS metagenome assembly PDWI01 (sample SAMN01162508, study PRJNA174530) | Oral metagenome, whole genome shotgun sequencing project. | biome: Marine environment; feature: Marine mammal; material: Swab sample of the gingival sulcus; isolation source: swab sample of gingival sulcus...
AGGCCCTCCCCCGCGGGGGGAGGGCCTCACCCCAAGAACTGGAGCTAGAATACAACTAAAAAAATGGGGGATGTGGTTCAGATTAGGGGCCACTTCAGAATAACCTAAGCCAAGGAGATGTAGTATGACTCGTGAAGAGATTCTAAAGATTATTGAGGAAAAGCATGTAAATTTTTTCCGCCTTCAGTTTGTTGATATTTTTGGCTTTATGAAGAATGTCGCCATTCCTAAAAGCCAGGTTATAAAGGCACTTGATGGCCAGATGATGTTCGATGGTTCTTCCATTGACGGCTTTGTACGGATTAATGAGTCTGATATGTATCTCAAACCAGACTATGATACCTTTGTTGTACTGCCCTGGCGTAATGCTGAAGGCACCAACGCTGCACGGGTTATCTGTGATGTATACAAAGCTGATGGAACCCCGTTTGAAGGCTGCCCAAGGGTAAACTTGAAGCGTGTAATTAAAGAAGCAAGAGAGCTTGGGTACAGCATGAATGTCGGTACCGAGTGTGAGTTTTTCCTTTTTGATAAGGATGAACAAGGATTCTCCACCACCAATACCAACGATGTTGCTGGATACTTTGATGTTGATCCTGATGATTCTGGAATTAACTGCCGGCGTAAGATCATCGAAACGCTGGAAGAGATGGGCTTTGAAATTGAAGCATCCCACCACGAGGTTGCTGAAGGGCAGCATGAAATCAATTTCAAATATTCCGATGCCCTTACCGCAGCAGATAACACGCTGACCTACAAGTGGGTTGTACGTTCCATCGCTGCTGAGTTTGGCTTCCACGCTACCTTTATGCCAAAGCCGATTTTTGGTGTCAGTGGTTCTGGCATGCACACCAACCAGTCCCTGTTTTATCTGGATGGCACCAACGCGTTTTATGATGAAAATGGTCCTTTGCAGCTCAGTGAAGTCGCGTACCAATATATTGCTGGTATAGCAAAAAACGCCAAAAGTTTTGTTGCTGTAACGAATCCACTGGTAAACTCGTACAAGCGGCTTGTTTCCGGTTACGAAGCACCTGTATATGTTGCATGGTCTGCCTCCAACCGCTCTGCCCTTATCCGTATTCCTGCTTCCCGGGGGATGGGAACCCGTACTGAGGTTCGTTGCCCGGATCCCGCCTGTAACCCATATCTTGCTCTGGCAATGATGATGGTTTCAGGGCTTGACGGGGTAAAAAATAAGCTGACTGCGCCGGATTCTATAGACATGGATATTTTTGAGATGACCCAAGCTGAAAAAGAAGCCGCTGGTATCGAAAGTTTGCCTGTAAGCCTTGAGGAAGCACTTGAAGCCTTCAAGGCCAACCCGCTTTCGAAAGAGGCTCTTGGTGAGCACATTTATGAAAAGTATATCGAAGGTAAAGAAGCGGAGTGGGATGCCTACCGTACCGCTGTAACTGACTGGGAACTCAAGAATTATCTGGATAATTACTAGCAGGATGTAGCGCATATATTGTGATTTTTGGCGGCCCTTGGGGCCGCCTTTTTTGTGGATAGGGACTGTTTGTTGAGTTATAGGATGGAAAATGGAAGAGGGGAGTGCTATGATCTACCTTTTGCCTGGTGAATGCATAATGTAAACAACGCATAGTGAGTTGAGTAACCTGTGAATCTTGGCCAATTACATCATATATTCCGGTCCAAAGAATGGCACCGTCAATGGGGCTTGGTTCGGTTGGTAAAAACCTGGGACCGCTTGCTGGGTGATCCCCTGGCAAAGGTGACCTATCCAGCTTTTTTTCGCGGTAACGTTTTGTGGCTGTTTGTTGAAAATTCAGCGTGGATGCAGCAGGTACAATTTCTCAAGCTTGATATTCTGGCTGCTGTGCAAAAGACTTTGCCAGAGGAGAGCATAGAAGATATTCGTTTTATGTTGGATCCAGGAAACGACCAGATACAAGAGAAAGCAGAACAGACAGCCCCGTTACCAGTAAATAAAGAGGCTGAGCAACATCTTAAAGATATGATAGCAGGTGTAAAAGATGAAAAGACCCGTCAGGCCTTACATAAGATGTGGTTGGCCTTTAACACAAATGGTGCAACCCTGAAGCCTGAGTGACTTTTACTTCAGATATTTTACCGTATGAAAATAGAATGAATATTACTGAACTCATAGGCAACACTCCTCTGGTTGCTTTGCCACACCTTTCCCCGTCTTCAGGTGTTCAGGTTTTTGGTAAACTTGAATCTAAAAATCCTGGCGGCTCCATTAAGGACAGGGTTGCGTTGTCATTGATTGAAACGGCTGAGAAAAGCGGAGAACTCACAAAAGAGCAGATCGTGCTTGAGGCAACCAGTGGCAACACTGGAATCGGGCTTGCCATGGTATGCGCTGCTAAAGGGTATAAATGCCAGCTCATCATGCCGGAATCTGCTTCCATAGAACGTCGCCTCATTATGCAGGCGTATGGCGCTGAGATTATCCTTACCCCAGCTAAAAAGAAAACGGACGGGGCCATTGAAAAGTCGTATGTCCTGGCCCGCGAGCATCCTGATCTGTATTTCCTGGCTGATCAATACAATAACGATGCCAACTGGCAGGCACATTACCACTCCACCGGCCCTGAGATTTGGGAGCAGACCAGTGGGAAGGTAACTGATATTATTGTAACTCTGGGAACCTCTGGCACCGCAATGGGATTGTCACGCTGGTTTAGAGATCATCACCCGGAGGTGCGTGTCGTTGCAGTAGAGCCGTATCTGGGTCATGCAATTCAGGGCCTGAAAAATATGAAGGAGTCGTATAAACCTGGAATTTTTGATAAGACCCTGCCGCATGCCATTGTCAATGTGGCGGATGAGGACGCCTTTGCAACCGTGCGACAGCTTGCCGCTGAAGAGGGCGTATTTGCCGGGATGAGCAGTGGTGCCGCTGCTTTTGCCTCAACCCAGTGGGGAAAACAGTTTGCTGATGCATGTATTGTGGTGATCCTTCCTGATGGTGGAGAGCGTTATCTGAGCACGCCGCTGTTTGTACCAAAGGGGGCAACTGAAAAAGCGTCGCAGCTTAAGCTGTATAACACCATGGCGGGCAAAAAACAGGTGTTTGAGCCGGTTAACAAGGAGCGCGTTACGCTGTATTCTTGTGGCCCTACGGCCTATGAAGAACCAAACATAGCGCATTTGAGAAGGTTCGTTGTCTCGGATTTGATTGTCCGTTATCTGCGTTTTCGTGGCTACCCAGTGGAATCCTATATGAATTTCACTGATATTGATGACAACACCATTGCTGGTGCTGACAAGGCCGGGGTCGAACTCAAAGCGTACACGTCACAGTTTATTGAGCAGTTTTTACACGCCGCCGGGGAGCTTGGAGTCGAAAAAGCGTCCGGCTACCCGCTGGCTTCTGAACATGTGGATGATATTATCGAATTAACCCATGACCTCATTCATAAAGGGTTTGCCTATGAAAAGCATGGGTCGATTTATTTTGATATCTCCAAGTTTAAGAATTACGGCAAGTTATCTGGCATTGATCTTGGCAAGATCAAGGTCGGGACCACGGTGGATCTGGATAATTACGAAAAGGACAATCCCCGTGATTTCACCTTACTGAAGCGTTCGACTCTGGCAGAGCTTAAAAAAGGGCTCTTTTTTGAGACCGACTGGGGGAATGTCCGTCCTGGGTGGCATATTGAATGTTCTGCCATGTCAACCAGGTATCTTGGTGAAACCCTGGATATCCATACCGCCAGCCAGGATTTGATGTTTCCCCACCATGAAAATGAGATTGCCATTGCAGAGTCCATCACTGGCAAACCACTGGCAAATTACTGGATGCATTCAGGTCTTTTGTTAAGGGATGGGAAAAAAATGGCAGCTGATGCCGGTAATGTGTTGACGTTTCAGGATGTTATGAACAAGGGCTTTTCAGCCAGGGCGCTGCGTTTTATGCTGCTCAGTGTGCACTACAGAAAACCTTTGGAATTTTCCTTTAAAAGGCTTGAAAGTGTGGCTGCGTCACTGAAACGAATTGATGCCTTTACCCGTCAGCTCCTTTGTACCCCTGTGGGATTACCGCATCCTGATTTAACCACTCACATCTCAGCCCTGGAACAACGCTTTGCTGATTCCATGGATGATGATTTGAACACCTCCGGTGCTATTGGTGCATTGTTTGATTGTATCAAAAAAATAAATCCAATTTTACAGGTAGGGCACCTGGACCAGGAGCAGAAAAATGACGTGCTGGACGCATTGCGATCCATCAATACTGTCTTGGGCGTACTTGAATTAAAAGAGTGTCCCCTCACGCCTGAAATTGACCGCTTGATACGCCAAAGAGAGCGGGCCAGGCAACTCAAAGACTGGACTGCGGCCGATAGCGTACGGGAAAAGCTTCTTGAAAAAGGGATTACTGTGCAGGATAGTGCCACAGGCACCATATGGGAAACAACAGAAGGGGGATAAGGGGTTGCGAAATGAAGCTTTTTACCTTCAAGGTTATGCAAGGTAACTAAGAAATTTACCTGGTGATTGATTTGAACATGTCTAGTTAAATAAAGTTCAAAGCTCAATACCTTGCCCGAAAAAACGGAAAAAAATCCTGGATTCCGGAAAAGTGAACAGTGTGACAATGTGGCACCCCTGTAACGTGCTGGAATTAAATGGTTTATATAGTCGTTACCTGGCTCGTTTTTTGCATTCTGTACAGTTGTTAATAAATTTCAAAAAGGAGAATAATATGAGAAAATCAATGTTATGTGCATTATTGGCATGTTTTTTTGTTGCAGCAATGGTTAGTTTGGTTGGTGCGGTCCCTCTTACATCTGAGTCTGTTATTACAAACCCCTCTTCAACCGACAATTTGTGGCGATACTCCCTACATACTAACAACCCCAATATAGAGAATTACCTTTGGGCAGCTGATGAAACAAGCCAGTACACCGCCACGTTTCAGGGGTATGTAAGAGGTGACAAAGGTCAATGGTCTCCAGCAAGCGACAGTTTCTATGGCGATGACACACGCTCTACGTATGTTTTTGAAACTTATTTAATGTCATCTGTAGAGCAAACAGTGAAGCTTTCAGCAGGTGGTGATGATGGTAGGTCCATATTCGTTGATGATACATTATTAGCCAAAGCTGGGTATGACCAAACCTCTGCTGGTGACTTGTTAATGTCAGCAAACACCGTATATAAAATTACACTAGCGCATAATAACTACAATGGACGATGGACGGTGTGGTTTAACATCAAAGGTGACTACGATTCATCAACAAATACCTATGGCTGGAGTGGTCCTTTCTCTCAAGCTCAAAATATTACTATGAATGCGGATGGTAGTTTTGGCCAAACAGCTGTTCCTGAGCCCACAACAATGCTTCTTTTTGGAGCAGGTGTAGCAGGTCTGGCAGCTCTAGGCAGAAGAAGAAAATAATAGTTTTCGAAGGTGATTATTAAGAGGCTGGGCTTATTTGTTCTGCCTCTCTTATTTTCATTGATAACGACAAAACTATATTCTTGGTATAATTGCCTTGTTCTTGATTTTCTGTTTTTAAGCGCCTTAACAAAAAATACTACAGTAGCCGCTGAAAAAGTTTACCTGTGTGTCAAGTTGATGAAGTCTTTCACTTTCATTATCACCAGTTTTACTTTTTTTTATTACGTTTTAAAAAGTGGTTAGGTAAGGATCAAGGGCGAAGATATTTTTGACTAGTTTTTTACTTGTAAAAATGAGACTAGTAAAAAAGACTCTTTTTTGGTAGAAGACAACTGCATTTTCTGGGGTTGGGTGTTCATGTGAGTGCACTACCCGAAAGTGAAATTTACAAAACAAGAGTGCGCCAGTAGCTCAGTTGGATAGAGCAACGGCCTTCTAAGCCGTGGGCCGGGGGTTCGAATCCTCCCTGGCGCGCCATAAGAATAAGGGGTCATTCAGCCGAATGGCCCTTTTTTTATTGGGTTTCCGACCAGTGATATGGGGAGCTTGGTTGACGCTTTTATTTCTTTTAAGGAAAAACTTGTCTTCATGGAGGTTACTCCTGGCAGGCGTCGGATAACGTTGCGGGATAATAATTCATAAGACTCCAGGTTTTCTGTTACAACCTGTAGCAGGTAATCCGACGCTCCTGAGATATTGTGGCAAAAGAGCACCTCTGGAATATCTTGAACAGCCTGTTCAAATTGTACCAGTGTTTCTTCTGCATGGGTGGAAAAGCTGAGCTCAACAAACGCTATAACTCCCAGGTCTAATTTTTTTCTGTCCAGATGGGCCTGGTAGCTCTGGATATAGCCTTCTTCTTCAAGGCGTTTAAGCCTTCGCCAACAGGGCGTTTCACTCAAGTTGAGTATCTCTGCCAGTTTTACATTGGATGCTCTGCCATCTTCCTGAAGCAGGTTGAGTATAGCGGAGTCTGTCTCGTCGATTGTATGTTTGGGCAATTTCTTTCTCCAAAGTAGTTTTTTGTGAAATTATATTTTTCATAGTGACCAATATACGAGGAAAAGAGCAAGGAAATTTCACTGATTCCCTGGTAATTTTATTCCTCAAGACAGAAGGGAAGCGACCAATGCAGTGTACAATGGAGTGGGGTTATGAAATCTATCGAAATGGCAGGAACTTGGTGGATAGGGAATCTAAACGCTCAGCAAGATACATATTCTGCCGTAGGAGTACGCTCTCAAGATCCTGCTGCCTGTCCAGGCGATGTGTCAATTAAAAGAAATGAATACGGTGTAGTTGATTACAACTATTACGCTCAAAAAGGGAGACAGAGTCGTTCTGATTCTGCGGGATTGTTTTTTAAGACAGTGGGAGCGTTTGCGGCTGTATTCGGCAGTATCCTGTTTATCATGATACATTTTCCCCAGGTTTATTGATACGTCACTGAAGGAAGCCACAGCACCAGCTCGGGCCAGAAAACAACCAGCAAAAGTCCAATAACCTGGAGGATGATAAAAGGGATTACGCCCAGGTATAAATCGCGCAGTTCTATCTCAGGAGGACATACCCCGCGAAGATAGAAAATTGCAAATCCCACTGGCGGGGTGAGAAACGATGTCTGCAGGGTGACCGCCACCAGGATAGCAAACCAGATCAGGCTGGGGTTATCAATATTGGGCCAATGCCCCATGTCCAACCCCAGATTGGGCACTACCGGTGCTAAAAGCGGGAGGATGATAAGGGTGATCTCAATCCAGTCCAGAAAAAAGCCCAACAGAAAGACCACTCCCAAAATAACCGCCACCAGCCCATAAGGCCCCAGGGGCAGGCTGGTTATGGCATGCTCAACAAAGGCATCTCCGCCTAATTCCCTCAGCACCAGCGCAAAACAGGTCGCTCCAAGTACAATGGCAAAGATATAGGCCGTGGTACTGAAGGTTTGATAGACCACGTGCCGGAGCACCTTCAGGTTCATACGCCTGTTAACTATGGTCAGCACCAGCGCACCCAGCGCACCAATCCCGCTGGCTTCTGTGGGGGTGGCAATCCCTAAAAAGATGCTGCCCAGAACGGTAAAAATGAGGATAACAGGTGGAATGCAGGTGCGTAATGCCTTGAGCACAAGCCAGATATCCACCTTGGTGTCAGCCTGGTCAGCTGGCAGGGGGGCCTGGTCAGGTTTGATCAGGCCCAGGATGACAATGTAAAGAATATACAGGGTGCCCAGCAGCAGCCCCGGAAACAGCGCGGCCATAAACAGGTCGCCCACAGACAGTCCCAGCCGGTCAGCCATCATGACCAGCATGATACTGGGGGGAATAAGGATACCCAGCGTGCCTGCACCACAGATCGTACCAATGGACAGCGTTTTTGAATAGCCCTGCTTGAGCATCACCGGCAGGCTCAACAGCCCCAAAAGCACCACCGATGCACCGATGATACCGGTGCTGGCTGCCAGGATAATACCAATCAGGGTCACCGTTATCGCCAGTCCCCCACGTACTCTGCCAAAAAGTGCCTGGATGGAATGCATCATTTTTTCAGCAATTCCAGAGCGGTCTAACATAAGGCCCATGAAGATAAACATGGGCAAGGCCACCATAATCCAGTTGTTCATGGTAGCAAACATTCGATTCACCACCATGCCGATGGCCATGAAGTCCAGGCCGGTCATGGTGCCCAGATACATATCAGAAAGGTAGCCCACCAGGGTGAAGAGCATGGCAACGCCACCCAGGATCAGGGCAATAGGGAACCCGGTGAACAGCAGACCTATGAAGGTCAGCATCATGGCGATGACAAGAATATTGTTAGGATCCATGCTGCTGAGTTGCTTTGGTGTTGCCGGTCAGGTACAAAAGAGCTCTGGCTATGCGGGCCAAAGCAGCTAAAAAGAACAAGCCAAAGCTCATGGGTAATACAGACTTGATGAGCCAGTAACAGCACAGCCCACTTGGAGAGTTGGAGCGTTCACCCACTCGCCAGGCAGCTTCCACAAAGTCCATTCCATGGTAGATCACCACGTAACACCAGGGGAGCACCAGGATAATCAACCCCACCATGTCGATCCATTCCTTGGTGGTACGGCTGAAATTGGCATGCAAAATATCGAGCCTGACATGGTTGTTGGTGGTCAGGGCATAGGATAATCCTGTCATGATACCCACACCGTACAGGTGCCATTGCAGCTCTTCCAGGGCCACTGAACTGTAATTAAAGATGTAACGCAGAGCAACCTGGACAAGAATGACGCCCACCAGCAACAGGTTGAGCCAGGCCACTGTCTTGCCAATAGCAATGATCAGCTTTTCGATACCCTGGGCAAAGACAAACAGGCCGCAAGGCTTGTGCGGGGCTGGATAGCTCTTTATGGGGGGAATTCTTCTCATCAGGTCAAGGATGCAGACGGCTGGGCCAGATAAGGGCCTGGCCGCCTGGCTGGATGGATATTATTTAGAGGTTGGCGGCTCCGGACGAGGCAGATAGCCTACAGAGGCCCACTCTTTATATTCAGCGCGGAATTGCTGAATGTCTTTCCATACTTTTGCAAACATTTCGTCTTTGGCCGCTTCCTCGGCAGCCACTTCCTTCCAGGCGCCTTCAAAGGCAGCCAGCATTTCGTCGGACCAGTACATGGTTTTTACACCGTGCTGCTCTGCATTTTTACGCAGTACCTTGCCTTGCATGCCTTCGCTTAAGGCCAGGGAGCGCAGGGTCGCGGCCATACAGGTGGTTTCAATTAATGTTTGTTGCTCTTTATTCAGCTGATTCCATACATCCTTGTTGATCAGCAATTCCTGTACTGTGGAAGGCTGGTGCCAGCCAGGAAAGTAGTTGTATTGAGCAACCTTGTAGAACCCCAAAGGAACGTCGCATACTGGTTGGGAAAATTCCGTGGCATCAATGAGGCCTTTTTCCAGGGCCTGGAATATCTCCCCTGGAGGCAGCATGGTGACAGCGACACCTAATTTAGAAACAACCTTACCACCAATACCTGCGATCCGCATCTTGATGCCTTTCAGGTCTTCAGGTGAGTTAATGGGTTTGGTGAACCAGCCTGAGGTCTCGGCGCTGATGATCCCTGCTGGCAGCACCTTGACATTATATCCGTAGTGGTCATACATCTCCTGATACAGCTTCAGGCCATTGCCATAGTAATACCAGGCGATGTATTCAGCGGGTTCCGGGCCAAAGGGGAAGGAGCTGAACAGCACACTTGCAGGATTTTTACCTGCATAATAAAACGCAGCAGTGTAACCGGCGTTGGTTTTACCACTGCTCACGGTGTCCAATACTTCCAGCGGTGGGACGAGCTTGCCAGGCTCATAGAGCTTCATTTTTATGGTACCCTGGCTGGTATTGTTGATCCGGTCAGCAATAAAGCCGATGACGTCATCCCCCAGTATCGGAACACTGAAAGGTACAGAACACGGTACCTTCAGCAGTACCTTTTTAGCCAGAGCCTGATTTACCACGCCCATGGTTAAGGCCAGCGCCAATGCCATGATCAGGCCAGTGCTGGTCATTCTGGGGAATGTTTTTGCTGTTTTCCTCTTGTGCTTCACCTGACTCCTCATTGTTTACTCCTCCAGCAACAATAGTTGTTTAATCTGATCGCTCATCCCAATAGCACGCAGTTGAAATGGGGTCTTATCCGTAATTTTCCCCTGTGTCAACCTATGTGGCTAAATTCTCCTCCACCAGCTGGACAGGGTGCACTATTTTGAGCACGTCTTCTGGTTTTTGATGGAGCCTGAGGTTTACATGACATCCAGGGCATCCCGTGGCCCAGAGCTGCGCGCCAGTCTCTTTTGCATGGGCTATCTTTTGAGCTTTAATTTTTGCCGAGATATCAGGATGCTCATAGGCAAAGGAACCACCACCTCCGCAGCAGGAGTCTGCATCAACCGCTGGGCGAAAATCCGTACCTGGCAGTTTTGCGATCAGCTCTTCCACCTTGTTGTGCACCCCTTGCGCGTTTCTCAGGTGGCATGGGTTGTGGTAGGTGACGGGCTTTACTGCTGCATTTTCACGCAAATGTGGCTTGAGCAGATCAAAATGATCATAGATAAATTCTGTGGCATCAAACACTTTTCTGGACAAGGCTTCTGCCTCATCCACTGGTTGCCCCAAAGACTTGAGCAAGCCCTTGTATCCATGACGCAAGGCAGAACCACAGGTGGCGCAGTCTGTGAGTACAGCCAGAGCAGCATCTTGGTTAAACAGAGCAATGTTGGTGTCGATATTTGCGGTGGCCTTGTCGGTCTCGCCATGGATAAATACTGGTAATGCGCAGCATACCTGATCTTTGGGGATAACCACGTCAAAGCCCATGGTTGTGAGGACACGCACTATGGACTTGCCGGTATCTTCAAATACATGATTGGTGGCACAACCGGTGAAATAGAGTACCGTCCCGCGATACTCGCCTGCATGGGGATTTAACTCAGGGAGCTGGTCCCGAAAGGGACGGTGATTGAGCTTTGGCACCTGTTTCAGGTTATATCCACTGAGTTCCGTATCACGAAACAGTCCTTTCAGCGCTTTGTTGCGGCCAAAGCGTGCGACCCCAGCTGCCAGCTTGAGCTTTTTTTCATCGCCAAGCAAATGATAAATAATGCGCAGCGGCCAGGTGGTACCCAGCTCTGCAGACAACGCGCTGCGCAGCTTCATGAAGAGCTGGTCATGGTGCAGGGAGCTGGGGCAGCTGGCAGCGCAGGTGCCGCACATCAAACATTTGGAGAACACCTCGCCAAGCGGGCTGGTGAGATCAAGTTTTTCTTCTGACACATAGCGGCTGAGCTGCACCTTGGACCTTGGGCTGACAGTTTCATCCAGGGTCGCCTGGTAGACCGGGCATTTTTCAAGACAGAGACCGCACCGAGCGCACTCCAGGGCCTCTGATCTGTCACATTGATGGAGATTCATAGTTCCTCGCTATACAAACTTGCCTGGGTTCAAGAGGTTGTCCGGGTCAACTGACTGTTTAAGAAGACGCATAAACTCCAGGGTATCCTTGCTCATGGACATGGAGAGAAACGATTTTTTGGCAAGCCCGATCCCATGTTCTCCAGAAAGGCAGCCGCCCATACTCAAGGCCAGTTCAAAGATTTTTTCCACAGCCTTTTCCACCCGCTGCCATTCTTCTTTGTTATTGATATCAGTGGATATGGTCGGATGCAGGTTGCCGTCACCAGCGTGGCCGACAATACTGATGTTCAAATCAAACTCGTCTGCAATTTTTCTACATCCACGGATCATCTCCGGAACCTTGCTCACCGGGACTGTGGCATCTTCAACCACTGTGGTTGGAGACGACTGGCTGATCAGTCCGTAAACCCTCCGTCTTCCCTGCCACAGCTCAGCAGCCTGTTCCTTGTTTTGTGCTATTACAATATCGTTAGCACCGTTTTCTTTAGCAATAGCGCCGATCTCATGGATTTCTTTTGCAACCTGTTCTTCAGAGCCGTCCACATCCACCAGCAAGATGCCTTCTGCATCACGTGGGAGACCAAGGTTCATGTTGTCTTCAATGAGGTTGATGGTAATATTATCCATGAGCTCCAGGGCAGCAGGTAAGATGCCCTGGCTGATCACCTGGGAAACGGTTTTTGCCGTATCATTGAGATCGTTATATACCATCATGGCTGTACGGATCGCTTTGGGGGCGGGCATAATTTTCAAGGTCGCTTCAGTGACAATGCCCAGGGTGCCTTCAGATCCGCAAAAAAGCCCGGCAGGACGGTAGCCGGTCACGTCCTTGACATTGGGGCTCCCCATCTTAACCACCTTACCCGATGCCAGCACCACCTCTAGCCCCAGAATATAATCAATGGTTACCCCATATTTCAGGCACCTGGGACCACCCGCATTTTCAGCGATGTTGCCGCCAATGGTGGAGATCATAAAGCTGCTGGGGTCAGGGGGATAAAAATAGCCGTGGGGGGCAAGGGCTTTTTGCAGGGCACCGTTTATCACCCCTGGCTGCACCACCGCATAACGGTCTTCAGGAGCGATGTGTATGATCTGGTTCATTTTGGTCAGGCAGAGCACTATGCCGCCTTGTACCGGAATGGAACCACCGCTCAGGTTGGTTCCTGCGCCGCGCGCCGTGACCGGAAGTTTTTCTGTGCTGGCGACCTGCATGATTGCTGAAACTTCAGCAGTTGTTTTGGGAAAAACAATCGCCCATGCGCTGGCTTCTTCGATGTAGGAGTCATAAGAATGGGCAGCTATGGTGGCTGGATCGTCTTTACAACGATCAGCGCCCACAATCTCAATTAAAGCGGTTTTTATTTTTGGGGAGAGCATCATATATTTATTATTGTCGTGATGATTGTGATCGATTGGCCGATATGAGTGTTCATTTAATACTGGAAGCTGGTTGAGTAAAGTCTGATAACGTTTTGATACAAAAAAGTGGGACTGAAAAAGACAGGGACCTCCAGAAGTGCCAAACAAGGCATCTTTTATTGCTCTTTTTCCAGGTATTCCACAATGCCCTGAGCTGCCTGACGACCTTCCCGGATGGCTGTGACCACCAGGCCTGAGCCTCGGGCCATATCACCGCCTGCAAATACCTTGGGATTGCTGGTCTGCATGGCGCAAGGATTTTGTATGGGCAATGAGGCCAAAGCGGCATTTTTCCTCGTCTTCTCTGTACAGGCTGTGGAGCATGGTGTTGGAAAAAGTGAAAATGATCAGAGTCTTTCTGCGGATGCTGCCAGGGGTATTGGTTTCGTCCTGTTTGTACGCGCGGATGTAAACAATACTTTCGCTAATCTACCAGAAGTTCAAGGGATCAACAACACAGAGATACAAAAGCGCTCTCAGTTGCTCTGCAATCATTAAGGAGAAAAGTTTTCTTCAACCATGCAGTAAGAAATGCTAAACTGAGGTGATACACCGCACATTTACCTCACTTATTCAACAGCGTGTTTTATGCAAATTGCCACTACCCATAAAAATACCGATTTTGATGCCCTTGCATCCATATTAGCTGCAACGTTGGTTTATCCAGATTGTGTAGCCGTCTGTCCCAAGCATGTCAATCCCAATGTAAAACGGTTTCTGGCCTTGCATAAGACTGCTTTTACCCTGGTGCTGCCCAACGAGATCAACCTGGATGAAGTGGACAGCCTCATCGTTGCAGATACCAACCAGTGGAGCCGTCTTGACCGGATGGATGGACTTAGGGATCGGCTTGATTTAGATATTATACTTTGGGATCACCATATGGGCATTGGTGACATCAATCCCCAGTGGCAGCGAGTGGAAAAGATAGGGGCCACCATTACCCTGTTTATCCAGGAGATTCAGGAGCGCGAGCTGGAGTTGACCCCTTTGCTGGCCACCGTGTTCCTGCTTGGCCTTTATGAGGATACTGGCCAGCTCACCTTTAACTCCACCACTCCTGCCGATGCACGGGCAGCAGCGTTCTTGCTGGAGCAGGGAGCAGACCTGGACATTGCGGTGGAGTTCCTGAACATGGCCTATGGTGAGACCCAGAAAAAAGTACTGTTTAGCTTGATACGGGATGCTGAGGAGCTGGACATTAAGGGACATCATGTGTACATCGGCGTGGTGTGGGTCGAGAAATATACAGAGCTGGCCATGGTTGTTCAGCTGTACCGCAAGATTGTCAATGCGGAAGCTGTCTTTGTTATTTTTGTCAATACAGACGGTTCCATGTTTATTATAGGCAGAAGTGGGGTTGCTGATATCAATGTAAATAAGGTGCTGGCACCGTTTGGTGGAGGTGGACACCCTGGAGCAGGCTCAGCAATGTTGCGGGATGTGGATTTTCCTCCTGGTCAACTGCGGCAACAGATCATTACCACCCTTAAAGAGGACAGGGCAGGACATGCCCTGGTAGCGGACATGATGTCCTTTCCTGTCACCACGATCACGCCGGATACCCTCATGCATCAGGTACGTTCCATTATGGCGCAGAAAAAGATACGGGGAATTGTGGTTGCTGATGAGTTGGGGATGCACGGCATTATCGTGCTCTGGGATTTAAAAAAGCTGAAGCAGGAAAAACAATGGCAGAGCCCGGTGGTGGCCTTTATGAGCCGCGAGGTGGTTACTATCGCTCCTGATGCCCAGGCCAGTGAAGCAGCCGAGCTGATGGTAGAGAAAGGTATTGGTCACCTGCCGGTTCAGCAAGGGAAAAATATTATCGGTATTGTGACCCGTACAGATGTGATTAATTACCTGTACGGGATGTTACCGGATTAGCAGCAAGAGCTGCTTTGTTATGCAAGAACGCTTTTAACCTGGAGGCCACTGCATATTTCTACCGCCTAAAATATGCATGTGGATGTGGAACACTGTTTGCCCTGCCTGTGCACCATTGTTGAACACGACCCGGTACTGTTCAACCCCCTCTTGAGCGGCAATGTCGCCGCCGATGCGCATGATTTTTCCCATGAGTTGCTCATCTTCTGATGTAATAGCCGCCGGTCCCTTGATGTGCTTTTTGGGGATAACCAGAAAATGCACTGGAGCCTGTGGCGCGATATCACGAAAAACGAGAACCTCATCATCTTCATACAGTTTGTCTGCCGGTATCTCACCGGCAACTATTTTACAAAAAATACAATCTTCTGCCATAGTGTTACCCTCTTTTTTTAGGTTCACACCCTGGTCTATCCAGGGTTATTTTTTCTGCTCCTGGGGGCGGAGGCTTACAGTTAGCACATTATTTTGACCAGTAATGTTCGTCGGCACCATGATTAAGGGGATGGGACGATTATCAATGGAAAAAATGCTTAAATCAAGCGGATCAATGGCTATGGGGTACTCTTTCCCACCCATGGCGTTAAAGAGCGGCTGGGTGGATGCTGCTGCAGGTGGTTCTGACTTTGGGGGGAAGGTGGGGGTCACGTAGAGTGTTTGTGCGGCAGCATCAAAACGGGTGTGCAGATCGCACGTTATCGGCACATTGACCTCACCGAATTTCAGGCGAATATTTTGCCCCGCGATTTTGGTGGCTATTGCTACATTGTTCCCTTGAATAACCCCTTGAAGCGAGAGTATATTGTTGTTAATGCGCAGTGAATGAATGGCGGTGATCAATATTTGTCCAGCTATTTCAGCCTGGTTGGTTTCTACCGGGAAGGGAAGCATCGCTCGTAGCGATGTAAGGAGAGCTTTGGCCGGCAGGGTTATCTCGATATCCTGGGGTTGCTGTGCGTGTTCTGCGGATACGGTGATTGATGACCCCAAACCGAAAAAAACAAGAAAAAGAGTAAGGAGCAGCTGTTTCATAAGGAATTTTGCTTAAGGTTGAACAGGGGTTCTATTGTGTAGTGTTACTTTACCTGCTTTTGTAAAGATCGCAAGTAACCAGAGCAAAAGGGGCAAGAATGATGAGCATGCAGCCTGGGAATAATCCACCAAAAAGACCCGGCATTGGCAAGACCATACCTGGAGAGGTGACCCTGGTGATGGACAGAGAGTGCTGTCTACACGGGGCTCCCCCAGAGTTGACCAAGGCTATCAGCTCAGCCCTGACCATTGATAATCCTAAATATACGGCTGCAAAACGCTACGGTCGCTGGATCGGCAAACAGCTCAAACCGACCCTGACTTTTTTTACGAACAAGGGCAATACACTCTGTTTTCCTCGGGGGTACGGTAACCATGCAGTGCTTAAGTGTCGCGCACTCACCGGACGTTCACCTAGGATTATTGACAAACGCAGGTTGCTGGAACCGCTCGCAGTTACTTTTCAGGGCACTTTGCGGCCCTATCAGCAGCGTGCCGTGGAGGCGGTGTGCAACCACTCTTTTGGAGTGCTGGAAGCTGGTACCGGCTCCGGAAAAACCGTGATGGCCCTGGATATTATCGCCAGGCGCAGGCAGCCAACGGTCATTATCGTCCATTCCAAAGAATTGCTTATGCAATGGAAAGAGCGTATCTGTCAGTTTTTAGACGTTGAAGCCGGGCAGGCTGGCGGCGGCATTGTTGCTATCAAACCGATCACTGTGGCCATCGTCAATACTGCAAGAAAACACCTGGATACTCTGCCCCAACAGTTTGGGCACCTGGTTGTGGATGAATGTCACCGGGTGCCGGCGAGCCTGTTCACCGATGTGGTATCTGCCTTTGATTGCCATTACATGCTCGGGCTTTCTGCCACTGCTTTTCGCCGTGAGGATGGGATGACCAAGCTTATCTATACCTACATGGGAGACCGGGTGCATAAGGTGGATGGCGGAGCACTTGCAGCAAGTGGCGCGGTGGTTGTGCCTGAGCTGGTACAGCGGCCTACCAGTTTTTCCTATAGGTACCGTGGGGAATACTCCAAGCTGATCAAGGCCCTTGCCAGGGATAAGGAGCGTAATACACAGATCGCTGCGGACATAGCTGAACTGGTGAAACAGGGGAATGAAGGCACTATCCTGCTGGTCTCTGATCGGGTAGCCCACTGTGCAGTGCTGGTAGACCAACTCCAGCCTTCCAGTGTTCGGGCAGAACTTTTGACTGGACAAGTCGGCAAAGAGCAGCGCGAACAGATTGTACAAGATGTCCTTGACGGCAAGGTTGATGTGCTGGCGTCCACAATCCAGCTCATCGGGGAGGGATTTGATTGTCCAGGGCTCACTACGCTGGTACTGGCAACGCCAATCAAGTTCGAAGGTCGGCTGCTTCAGGTTGTGGGCAGGATCATGCGCCCGGCTCCGGGGAAGAAAGCCCTGGTTCTTGATTATGTTGATGAGCGGATTGGTCTTTTGGCTCGCTCCGCTGCCAAACGTTGTGAGTTATTTGAAAAATGGAGCCAATAAGTATTTTCCATCGAACTTCCCCAGTATTGCTGTTATCCTGCTTGTGTTTTTATTCGCTATCCTGTAGATTCAGGGCTTTTTTATCATCATTCTGTTAATAGATTTCCCCCAATAATCCCAAGGTAGAGCAATGCCCTTCACAGGACGACATGTATTATGGAACAGAACAAGATTAGAAATGTGGCAATAATTGCTCACGTTGACCATGGCAAAACCACCCTGGTGGATCAGCTGTTCAGACAGAGCGGCATGTTCCGTGATAACCAGCAAGTGGCAGAGCGGTTGATGGACTCCATGGATCTGGAGCGGGAGCGGGGGATTACCATTGCTTCCAAGAATGGTTCTTATCTTCATAACGACTATAAGATCAATATCATCGACACTCCTGGTCATGCCGATTTCGGCGGACAGGTTGAGCGGGTGCTGCGCATGGCCGATGGTGCGGTGTTACTGGTGGATGCCCAGGAAGGTCCAATGCCCCAAACCTTTTTCGTGGTAAAAAAGGCGCTTGCTGCAGGGCTGCCCATCCTGGTGGTGGTTAACAAGATCGATAAACCTGCTGCCCGCTGTGATTGGGTGGTTGACCAGGTATTTGATATGCTGGCCCGGCTGGATGCACCTGATGATGTCCTGGATTTTCCAGTAATCTATGCTTCAGCAAAGGCCGGATATGCGATCAACGAGCTGGATGATCCCGTGGATGACACAACAGGCATGGCTGTTGTGTCTGATATGATTATCGAGCATGTGCCACCACCACAGGGTGACCCGGAAGCACCCCTCCAGATGCAGGTCAATACCATTGATTATTCCCAATACATGGGACGCCTCGGGATAGGCAAGGTTATAAACGGTCGGCTTTCCATAAACGACAACCTGGCAGTGGCAAGACGTGATGGCTCTGTTACCCCGGTTCGGATAAACAAGATTTTTCTCTTTGATGGCGACCAGAAGGTTCCTGCTGAAAGTGCTACCGTGGGAGAGATTGTTGCTGTTGCTGGTATGGAGGATGTGACCGTCGGGGTAACCTTTACCGACCCTGAATACCCCCGGCCCATGCCGCTGATTGAGATTGATCCGCCAACCATCTCCATGAACTTTATTCCCAATGATTCCCCTTTCGCTGGTCTGGATGGAAAATATGTGACCTCCCGTCATCTGGAAGATCGTCTTAACCGGGAAATCCTGGCTGATGTTGCCCTGCAGGTGGAGCATTTAACCGAAGGTGTGGGGTTTAAGGTCTCAGGTAGAGGGGAGCTGCATCTTTCCATTCTTATAGAGAAAATGCGCCGCGAGGATTACGAGTTTCAGGTCACCAAGCCCCAGGTTATCATGCGTGAGGAGGGTGGGGTTACCTTGGAACCCTATGAGGAGCTTTCCGTTGATGTGGATGAGCAGTATCAGGGTATCGTGATTGAAAAGCTGGGTAAGCTGAAAGGGGTATTGCTGGATTTACAAGTGGAAAACCAGATGGCCAAGATGAAGTTCAAGGTGCCCACCCGGGGCTTACTTGGCTACCGCTCCCAGTTTTTGACCGACACCCGGGGGATGGGGGTAATGAATTACGTCTTTGCTGAGTGGGGGCCCTATGCTGGTGAGCTGCAACAGCGTATCAATGGTGTGATGGTGGTAAAAGAGACGTCCACCTCAGTGGCCTATGCACTGTTTAATCTCCAGGAGCGTGGCAAGCTGTTTATTGGCCCTGGGGTTGATACCTACCAAGGGCAGATTATAGGGGAAAATTGTCGTCCTGCTGATCTTGTTGTCAACCCGGCCAAGGGCAAGAAGCTGACCAATGTCCGCGCTTCTGGTTCTGATGATGCGGTTATTTTAACCCCTCCAACGGACATGAGTCTGGAAGAATGCATTGCCTACATCAATGATGACGAGCTGGTGGAGATAACCCCTAAAGCAGTGCGTCTTAGAAAGAAGACCGGGGTGCGAGTACGCGGATAAGGAGAGGATATGGCAAATTTGTTTATGCTGGCAGCGGCGATTGTTGTGGCGATTGTTGCTGGCAGGCTTCTGGTACAAAAGGCTGGTGATAACTGCACGCCCTGACTGCTGATGTATGGCTCCATAGGTGTGGGGCTCATAACCTTTCTCGCTTTGAGGGCGCTATTTTATTAACACTGGGTTACGTTCGGGCGTTCTCCGGTTGCCTTGAAGTGAAAATAATCGGCCACTATCTGAGCGTGGTCAAAGACCAGGTGGGGGAGATTCTCCCTGGTAAACACAGCTGCTTTGGCGGCATCGTCGGCACCAACAGGTTTCCCTGTGGCCGTTGCTATGAAAACCGTTGAGCTGTTGTGTTGGCGGGCGTCTCTGGATGGATCAGAGTAGGTATGCAATTGATGGGTGAGCGTTACCGCAAGCCCTGTTTCTTCTTCTGCCTCTCTTCTGGCAGCTGTTTCAAAGGATTCACCATAATCAACAAAACCGCCTGGCAGGGCCCAGCCAAGCGGTGCATTTTTTCGTTCTATCAGCACTATCCCACCCTCAACTTCTATGATGATATCTACCGTGGGGGTCGGGTTTCTATATGCAGGGGGTGCTCCACATTTTGGGCAATGCATAGGCTATCCGTTATAAACACAGTTGTTTTATTTGCTGCCAGTTTTCTACTTTAGGCAGCCGAGTTTGGTACCTGTTCCATGGCTGGCTGAAGACAATGGACCTGATCCCTGCCTGCTCCAGTTGTTTGCAGGTTTCTGCCCGGTCATCAATAAAGTGGGACAGGTTGAGCTGCTGTACATGACGAGCCTTATCATCATGATCACCCATGGCAACCAAGTTCACCTTATCCAGGAGCTGCCTGGGCATATGGAGTTGCATCCAACGCTGGACAGGGGCAGCCAGAGGGCGTGCGGTGATGATGTGTACTGGCGCAAGCGCACTGAATGCTTCCAGCACTGCAATGGCGTCCTCCATGGGCTTGAGCCCGGTTTCCACCGAATCTTCCAGAATCTGGGTAAAAATATCTTCCACTACCTGAACATCCATGTCCACACATTCCTCAATCTGGAAATGGGTGATCTGGTCCAGAGCAATATCGCAAAGAGCATGCTGCTCACAGGCAAGACGCAGAAATGCTTCGGCTGTGTCGGCGATTACACCGTCAAAATCAAAGCCTATCTGGCGAGGATGGATTTTGGCAGGCATGGAGGTTTATTGCTTCAGCATGCCCTCTTCAATAATCACCGCATATGAATAGCCCGCTCCAAAGTCACGGTTGGCATGAAGCGTGCCTGTGAAAGTAACCACAGCACCTTCTTCAGGAGTAGCTTGGGTCGTGATCACCAGGTCATGGGTGTTTTCCATGGGGCTGCCGGTTCCATCCTGAATATGGACCCAGTTACGGCCCATGATCATGGTGGATACCTTGACCACCTTACCGCGGATGAGAATCTGCTGCTGATCAAGCTCCTTTGCTTTGGCATAGCATTCTCCAACCGTGTAACTGTTCTCGCCTTGAGCCTTTGCAACAGAGATATCCATGGAAGGAACCATGGCTCCTAAACTACCAGGAGAACCTCCTGTTGGCTCAGAAGGCATCACTGCCTGGCTGTTATGCTGCTGCTCAGCCTGCAGGGCTGCTGCAAAGCTTGAATCCTGTGGTGCTGCAGTCTGCTTGGCCTTTGGTTTGTGAGGGTTCATCATCACCGCACTGCCAACCAGGCCAGGGGAAAAGATGATAGACGGAAAGGTCCGATTCAGGGTTTTGGAGGAAAAATCCTTCATTTCCATGCCTGGTAAACAGTGCACCTCCTGCCCTTTCTCTACTTTGGTTTCCGGGATAGCCACCCACACAGGCTCTTTTCCTGCATCCAGCTTGAGGTAGGTGTACCCTCCTGTATTCATGGTCTCTATAATAGTACCTTTTATGCCGCCTTCAGCTGCATGGGGTGAAGATGGTGCTTTGGGCATGGTGAATGCTGTTACTGGAAGCAATACAATTAAACAAAAAAGGCAGTAACGAATCATCGTATCAGGTCTCCGAATGTAGGTAATCTGGATGTGTTAAGGGGTAAGACAGCTCATAAGTAATAAGGAAAGACCAGGTCGTTGTCAATGGGATACTCAGATTCCAAGCTGTTGCAGAAAAGTATCAATGGTTTGTGCCCAAACCTGGTATCCGTGGGTGCTCAGGTGGACCTGGTCATTGAGAAACCCTGGCTTGGTAATGGGTAAACAATACATGTTAAATGGTACGACCATATCCAGAAAATGACAATTTTCGACCTGCTCTGTGACCTCCTGCAACTGGTTGTTCACTTGCTCAAGCTCCAGGGGCGAAACAATGGACATGGGAAACAGTGAACAGACAATGATGGGACAGCTCGTGTAAAAGTCACGGATGATAGGCAGCATACTGGAATAAACAGAGGGGAAGTGGGGAAAACCAAGTAAAAGATTATTGGTTCCGGAGTGGAGTATCACCCCGTCTGGATTGGCGTGGCCAATGAGTTCCGGGGGCAGTCTTCCTGCTAGCCCTTCTGTGGTTTCGCCTGCCATGCCACGGTTGATGGTTTTGTAGTTAGGGAGCAGGGTGTCCCACTCGCCCCATTCCACCAGGGAGTCGCCGAGCAGTAGTAATGTCTTCATGGGTCATTCCTTATGAGATTGGGGATGATTGCAACACAATGCATCCCATATTGTGCACTGGTACCTTGGTTTTGTTTTTCACCACCGGAGCAGCGGTGAGTGTACGGTAATCATGGGGCCCAGTCAGGCCCGTATCAATAATTTTCTTCCATATCCGTTGCTCTGAACGCCTTGGCGGAGAGGGAATGGAGAAGGTGGCCGCTTGATCGACCTGAGCGTTGAGCATAACATAAAAGTCATCATCTTGCTCTTCAAGGAGAGAACCATTAAGCATAAAGCTCAGGCAGCGGCTTTCGTGTGACCAGTCGGGCTGATCAGGTGTGGGGCCGTGCCAGCTTATTTCTTGTTGGTGCGAGGGCTCAGAACTGTTCTGTGCCATAAAAAAGGTGTCTCTGCGGAAAATATGATGAGTCTTGCGCAAATGGATGAGCCCTTTTACAAAGCGGAACAGGGTGGTATTGTGTTTGAGGAGGTTCCAGTCAACCCAGCTGGTTTCATTATCCTGGCACCACGCATTGTTATTCCCTCCCTGGCTTCTGCCAAACTCATCTCCTGCCACCAGCATGGGCACCCCCTGAGATAACATCAGGATTGTCAACATGGTTTTGCATCGTCTTGAGCGCAGTTTGAGGATGTTTGTATCCGTTGTTGGCCCTTCAGCGCCACTGTTCCAGCTCATGTTGTGGTTATCTCCGTCACGATTATCTTCCCCGTTTTTCCGGTTATGTTTTTCGTTGTAGCTCACCAGATCAGCCAGGGTAAACCCGTCGTGGCTGGTGATGAAGTTAATCGAGTTGTACGGATAACGGTTGTTATGCTGATAGAGGTCTGAGCTGCCGGCAATGCGGGTGGCCAGTGCCGAAACCATACCAGGATGGCTGCACATAAATGAGCGCACGTCATCTCTGAATTTACCATTCCACTCTGCCCAGCGATGGTGGGTGGAAAAGCTGCCTACCTGGTACAAGCCAGCCGCATCCCAGGCTTCTGCAATGATTTTGGTCTTTGCCAGCACCGGGTCCTCGGCAATTAACTCCACCATCGGAGGGTTGGTCAATACAGTACCACTTGCGTCTCGCCCCAGGATGGATGCCAGGTCAAAACGAAATCCATCCACATGCATTTCAACGACCCACCAGCGCAGGGCATCAATGATTAATTTTCGTACAATGGGATGGTTGCAGTTACAGGTGTTGCCGCAGCCGGAGAAATTCAGATAGGTGCGGGTCCAGGGATCAAGCAGGTAGTAGATGGTATTGTCAATCCCCCTGAAGCTGGTGGTTGCGCCGTCATAATCACCTTCAGCCGTGTGGTTGTAGACAATATCCAGAATCACTTCGATTCCTTCCTTGTGGAGCGCTTTCACCATATCCCGAAATTCATTGATGGGGTTTGATGGCTCGCTGCAATATGCGGATTTTGGCGCAAAAAAAGAAAGGGGACTGTATCCCCAGTAGTTTTTGAGCGGCTCACCTGTATCTGGATCTACAAAGATGGATTCATTTTCGTTGAATTCGGTGACTGGCATGAGCTCAACAGCCGTGATACCGAGCTCTTTGAGGTAATCAATTTTTTCTGTGACCCCTTTAAAAGTCCCCGGAGCAGTAACACCTGCGCTCGTGTGGTTGGTGAAACCACGGACATGCATCTCGTAGATGATGGAATCTTTAAGCTTGATATTAAGCGGCCTGTCTCCGTTCCAGTCATACCCTGGTCCCTGAACCCGGCAACAAGGCTGCTTACCCAGCCCCTGCCAGTTATCCCCCCAGTAACCAGAGCGGAGCTCTTGAGCATAGGGGTCCAGCAGGATGAGCGAGTCATCATAGGCGTGGCCACTTTTGTTGCGATCATAGGGCCCTGCGATGCGATAGCCATAGTAAAAAGGGGGCTCCAGGCCAGTGAGCAGGATGTGCCAGATGTCGCCGGTTTTATTGATCTGGTTATCAAAAGGTATCTCCAGTTGCTCTTGTTTTTTTCCCTTTTTGATGTCCAAAACAAGAATTACAGAGTCAGCGTTTCTGGAAAAGAGGGCAAAATTTATCCCCTCTGCTGTTTGGGTAGGGCCTAAAGGAATGGGGCGGCCAGCAGCCATCGCGAGAGTTTTTTTCATAACTTGACCTGATAATAATAATCATTATATTTAAAAACATGGGCCATTCTTAAACCTACTTTACATGGTTTTCACTTTTTTAAAATCTTTATAGGGGACGTATATGGGACTGTTCAAAAAACTTCAAATTCCAGGACTGCCAACCGTTGATTGGGAAATGACACCGGAGTACACCTTTGGAACATTTGAAAGTTGGGGAGGAGTTGAACGGGTACGAAGTGGGAAAGAGCGCATCTATTACTTCTTTATTGATGCATGGGGAGAGCCGGCACGGCTTTGTCTTATGGAACGGGGGATTAAACATGCCCAGGTGGTAGCCGAAATTTTAGCTCCCCAGGAGCTTATTGATGAGTGTGTGCAGGAGCAGGGCAAGGTGGCCATGTTTGAACGAACCCACCCAATCAATGAGAAATTGAAACAGTGGCTCATGGATAACGTCATTGAAACAGAAGATGAATCAAAAATTGTTCCCCTTGAAGATGAGCATGCTGAAAGGCTTGGACCTTCAGGACTTGATCCTGCGGATCAGGTAACCGCTGAAAAAACAATATCCTTGCCTGAGCAGGGTGGTGAACTCAGTGAAGAAGATGTGGTGGCGCTGATAAATGAGTATGATCTGGTGGATCATGAGCGGAGCCCGGAAGGGAACTATGAGGCCTGCCTGGCCGACAGGGGAGATGGCTTGACTGTTGTGGATAAAACAACAGGTCTTATATGGCAGCGAGAAGGTATTGATATTATGAGCCATCGCTCCATGAAAAAAAATGTGGAAAAACATAATCAGGAAAAATTTGGAGGCTATGATGACTGGCGTTTGCCCTCCATGGCGGAAGCCCTTTCCCTGATGAGAAGAGAGAAAAACGCAAAGGATCAGTACATTCATCCCTGCTTCTCATCCCTGCAACCGTTTATTTTTGTAAACGCTACCCGTAAACCAGGGGGCTATTGGTTTGTTGATTATAAGCATGGGCGCGCCTTTTGGGCATCGGGGACCATTCCTGGTGGTTTTGGTCGCTTGTGTAGAAAAGAAAAATAGGAAACCCAAAAAAGCTGTTGCTTCATACGCTATCCTGTGGCTATTATAGAACTGTCAAGGTTCTTCTAATAACTTTTGCTGGGAGTTGTGTCTTTTGAAGCGAATATTAGTTGCAGATGATGAAAAGCAGATTCGTACAATGTTGACACAGATGCTTGAGCAGGAAGGGTACGAAGTGCACACTGCCGAGAATGGTGAAGATGGGTTGGCATTGGTAGGGAAGTATTCCTTTGATCTGGTTATTACCGACATGATCATGCCCGTGAAAGATGGACTCAAGTTTATCATGGAGCTGATTCGTGACTACCCCGAGACGAGTATTTTGGCCATTTCAGGTGGTGGAGCCATCAAGGCTGAACGTTATTTGACCATGGCAGGGTATCTTGGTGATATTGCCACCCTGGAAAAGCCCTTTAAGCGAGAGGCAATTCTTTCATTGATCTCCCAGCAGTTAGAGAAAAAGAAATAACGATTGTACGTACTCACAGCTCACCCAGGGAGTTACCCACCCGCTGAGAAGTTCCTACCGATTAGAGCTTGAATATGAGGAAAAAGCCTGCACTGTTGCAGGCTTTTTTTGTTTGCCCGGCATGGCGGGCAAACCCAGCCTACGTGAGAAAAAAAGGGCAGGGTAAAATTACCCTCATCATCCTTGGATGTTATACTGAAAAGAGGCTGATTAAACACTATTCAAGCAGTTAAAGAAAAAGAGAACGGTCGATCCTGCAATGGGGATTACGACCATGGCGGAAGAATTGATTGTATTTTACTCGGCCCCCTTTTGTTCGACGGTTGAACTGCTCATCATTATCGACTAAACCACCAAACTCGGTTACCCCCGTACTGGTAGTCGGAACCGGTTGGGTGTCCTTTTGGTTACTTTTGGACAAGCAAAAGTAATGTTTACTCAACTTCTTTTAAGCGCACACTTCAAAGACAATCAGGTTACTTTTACTCTACCCCCCTGTTACCCACAGATTCTTCAGAAGAGCCAAACAAGGAGGCAAAAAATGAACAAAAGAATAATCGCTGTATGTGTAATGACAATTCTATTTTTAGGAACAAATGCCGTCAGCAAAGTTACGTCTGAAGAGGAAATGTCGTTGGCAAATGCAAAAAATTGGTTGGCAATTATAGATAACGGAGAATATGCAAAAAGTTGGGATGGCGCATCCAATATTTTCAAAAATGCTCTCACATCAGATATGTGGGAAGAATCGTTGTCGGCCATAAGAAAACCTCTTGGCCAATTAATTTCGAGAAAAATGCTGAAACAGCAATATCATTCTTCATTACCAGGCGTGCCTCCTGGTAGTTATTTTGTGATACAGTTTTCTACCAAATTTGAGAATAAAGAAAATGTGGTAGAGACAATTACAATGGCAAAAGAAAAGGATGGCACGTGGAAGTCAGCTGGCTATTTTATAAAATAAGTGGAAAGAAAAAGGGGCAGAGTACAATTAACCTGCTTGTATTTCTCCGAGACCCGTTACATCTCAACTGTAGAGAATACCCCTGAAGCTCAGGCTCCATGATTGGTTACATCCTACCACGCAGGTAGCCCGTTACAGGCTGATCCCGGCTACCTTGGTATCCAGGTATTCAACAAGGCCCTCCCGTGCTCCTTCTCTGCCCAGTCCACTCTCTTTAACCCCGCCAAAAGGTACTGCCGCGCTGGTAGGGTTGATGTCATTGATCCCCACCATACCAAACTTGAGCTGTTCAAAGGTGCGCAACGCTTTGCTCATATTGTTGGTGTACACATAAGCTGCAAGCCCGTAACTGGTATCGTTTGCCATGGAGATAATGTTGTCGTCATCATCAAAGGCGATGACTGCAGCCACCGGACCAAAGGTTTCTTCCCGGTAAATCAGCATGTCCTGTGTGACGTTGCCCAGCAGGGTGGGAGCGTAGAAATGCCCCTGATCAAGTCCATTTTCCATCAGCCGTTTGCCACCACAAATCAGCTCCGCACCCTTGGCGAGTGCATCCTCAACCTGGTGTGTAACTTTCTCAAGCGCTTTTTCATTGACCAACGGGCCAATGGAAACCCCTTCTGTCAAGCCGTTCCCCGCTTTCATTTTGCCAATACGAGCTGCAAAGGTTGCAAGAAAAGAGGAGAGAACATTTTTATGTACGTAGATGCGGTTAGGGCAGATACAGGCCTGCCCGGTATTGAGAAACTTCACCAGTGCTGCGCCCTTGGCTGCGTGCACTGGATCAGCATCGTCATATACAATAAAGGGTGCATGACCACCCAACTCCATGGACACCCTTTTGAGCTGTGGCGCTGCATCTCTTGCCAGCTGCTTGCCAATAGAGGTGGAGCCGGTAAAGGTAAGCTTACGCACTGCAGGGTGGGTGCATAACAGTTTTCCTACTGGTGCCGGGGTTTGGGTCGTCACTAAATTGACTACTCCTGGAGGGATGCCTGCCTCTGCAAAAATTTCAAATAATGCTATGGCGCATAACGGGGTGGCCTCAGCAGGTTTGAGCACCACTGTACAGCCGGCAGCCAGGGCTGGAGCAACCTTGCGGGTCACCATAGAGACAGGGTAGTTCCACGGCGTTATAGCCCCAACCACTCCAACAGGCTGATGCTGCACCATGAACCGGTGCCTTGGTCTTGCCGAAGGAATGGTCGTCCCATATATCCGCTTAGCCTCTTCTGCAAACCAGAGCAGGAAATCTGCCCCATACTGTACTTCAATGGTTGCAGCCTTCAGCGGTTTGCCCTGTTCTTTGGTCATCAGCTCTGCCAGTTGCTGCTTTCTTTCGATCATAAGCTGGTAGGCTTTATACAGCAATGCTGAGCGCTGGTAAGCTGTGGTTTGTGACCACGAACGGAATGCCTGTTCCGCTGCATTGATGGCCATGGTCACCTGTTCCTCTCCTCCATCATAGGCTTCACCAATCTGCTCTCCGTTGGCAGGGTTGGTAACCGCAAATACGTTTTCTGTGGTGATCCATTTTCCATCAATGTACATGGTACGGCCTCCTACCTGCAGTAGTCAGATGAGGTTGATAAGGAGTTGCAGCAAGATGCTCTGCAACACCGCTTGTTGACACGTTTTTTTACTTTGGCATAGTGTACAGGGATTGGACGGTTATCACCACTTTCCTGCTGTATTTTTCGATCGTATTTGCCGAGGAATATTGTTTTGGCACGCCAGAAAGCCTTTCAAAAAACGGCTAACAAGGCCATGCTAAGTGTGGTCATCTGGTTTTTCCTTCCAGTCAGGTCGCAGGTGCAGTTCAGTCAACTGTTTGCGTTGTACTGGAGCTGGTGCTTCGGTCAGGAGGCAGGTCGCTCTTTGGGTTTTAGGAAAGGCAATAACTTCCCTGATAGAGCTTGCTCCAGTGAGCAGCATGATCAGTCGGTCAACCCCAAAAGCGATTCCACCGTGAGGAGGAGCACCATAGGTGAGTGCTTTGAGCAGGAAACCAAATTTTTCCTGAGCTTCTTCCTCATCAATGCCAAGCGCTTTGAACACCTTTTCCTGAACCGCCGGGGTGTGGATACGGATGGAACCACCACCGATTTCATTACCATTGAGCACCAGGTCATAGGCCCTGCTTTTCACCTCGCCGGGATTGGATTCCAGCATGTCCAGGTGTTCATCAAACGGTGCCGTAAATGGATGGTGCACTGCGGTGTAGCGTTTGGCTTCATCATCGTATTCAAACATGGGGAAGTCGGTGACCCACAGAAAATCATACGTTCCTTCTTCGATGAGTTCCAATCGTCTGCCCAGCTCCAGGCGCAGCTCAGCCAGCACCTGATGTACAGTGGAGAGCTTATCTGCCCCAAACAGAATCAAATCGCCTGGTTCAGCTCCAAGGGCTTCGCCCATGCCCTTGATTTCATCAGCGCTGAAAAATTTGGTGATGGGCGACTGCCACTCATCTTCTTTGATTTTAATCCAGGCCATACCTCGGGCACCAAATCGACCAGCATATTCAGTAAGGTCATCCAGATCCTTACGGGAGAAATTGGCACAGCCCTTGGCATTTATAGCCTTAACCGCTCCGCCTTTTTCAATCACAGAGTTAAATACCTTAAACCCGCAACCACTTAGTGTTTCGGTCAGGTCAACCAGTTCAAAGCCGAACCGGGTATCTGGTCGGTCAGTACCAAAACGCTGCATGGCCTCGTCATAGCTCATGCGTTTGATGGGCAGGGGCAAGTCCACATCAATGGTCGCTTTAAACAACGAGGAAACCATACCTTCAACAATGGAGATGATTTCTTCCTCATCAACAAAGCTGAGCTCCATATCGATCTGGGTAAATTCCGGCTGTCGGTCGGCACGTAAATCCTCATCACGGAAACATTTGACGATTTGGTAATACCTGTCCATCCCAGACATCATGAGGATTTGTTTGAATAGCTGTGGAGACTGGGGCAGCGCAAAGAATTTCCCACTACTTACTCGGCTGGGAACAAGATAATCCCGTGCTCCTTCTGGGGTGGAGCGGGTGAGCATGGGGGTCTCAATCTCAAGGAAGTTATTCTCATTGAGATAGTTACGCACATTTTGGAGTGCCTGATGGCGGAGGATTAAGTTACCTGCCACTTCAGGGCGGCGTAAATCAAGATACCGGTACTGGAGGCGCAGGTTATCAGACACCTCGGTGTCCTCATCCAGTGGGAAAGGTGGTGTCTCACTGGTGTTAAGGATACGCAGTTCATTCACCAGGATTTCAATGGAGCCTGTTTTTAACTTGGGATTCTCCATGTCGTCAGGGCGTTTTTCGACCTTACCTTTCACTGCCAGCACCCACTCATTGCGGAGTTGATGGGCCTTGGCGTGGACATCCTTGTTCACCTCAGGGTTGAAAACGATTTGGGTGATGCCCCAGCGATCCCGCAGGTCAATGAAGATAACGCCACCGTGATCACGGCGACGGAGCACCCAACCCATGAGGGTTACTTCCTGGCCCAGATGTTGGGCGTCTAAATCATTACAGTTATGTGTTCGCCGTAGCGATCCCATGGATTCCATAGTGTTCTCCAACAATTGGTGCTTGATGCACCAGCTTTAAAAAAATGAGCGCCTGCTTAAGGGGTGTTGTTTGTATTGGCTGGCGCGAAAGGGTCTGTCTCAGTCGTTGAGTAAAATTGCCAGGTTGTGGCTCTGCTGGTCAAGTTCTCCTGTTACAGCAAAGGGTTGCTGCTCCTGGGTTTGCATGTTGCGCAGCACCGCTTCACCGCTTTCCAGCTCATTGTCGCCAATCAGGAGGCTATATCTGCTGTTCACCCGGTTTGCCTGTTTCATTTGTGCTTTGAGGCTGCGACCGCTGTAGTCCATGGCAGCCTTGATACCCTGGAGCCGGAGCTTATGGGTGAGTTGGGCGCATTGTTTAATGGCATTCTCACCAAGGGCAACCAGAAAGATGTCAGTGGTTTGCGTGGGCAGTTCAGCGTGCTCGTTTTGTTCCATGAGCAGTGCGATACGCTCCATGCCCATTGCAAAACCGATTCCCGGCAGGGCTGGACCCCCCAGTTGCTCAATCAACCCGTCATAGCGGCCACCGGCTCCAACAGCTGCCTGAGCTCCAAGGTCACCGGTCAGAAATTCAAAGGTGGTCTGGGTGTAGTAATCGAGGCCGCGAACCATGAAACGGTTGAGGGTGTAAGCAACCCCCAGCGCATCAAGGTTTTGGCGAACCTGGCCAAAATGCTCCTCGCAGTTTGCGCACAACATGTCCAGCAGCGAAGGGGCATCAGCAGCAATGGCCCTACAGGTTGTTTTTTTACAATCCAGTACCCGCAACGGGTTGGTGTGGGTGCGGCGCTTACAGTCATCACAGAGTTGCTCCTGCTGTTCTTCAAGAAAGGCAACCAGTTGTTTGCGATAAGGCGGTCTGCACACAGGACACCCTAAAGAGTTGATTTCAAGGCTGGTGGTAATGCCCAATTCATGTAAAAGCATCTGCCCCATGGCAATGAGTTCTGCGTCAATCTGGGGCTCTTGCGCACCGATAATCTCAACATCTAATTGGTGAAACTGGCGCTGACGACCTTTTTGCGGACGCTCATGGCGAAACATGGGGCCGATGGTGAACAGCCGCTGCACCGGTTGCTGCACGTGCATGCCATTTTCAATAAAGGCGCGCATGATGGAGGCGGTTGCCTCAGGGCGCATGGTGATGGACTTGTCGGTAAAGGTGTACATCTCCTTTTCAACCACATCAGTGGCTTCACCGATGGAGCGGACAAAGAGCTCGGTTTTTTCCATCAGTGGTACACGGATCTCCCGCATCCCAAACCGCTGGAATATATCGCGAGCTGTTTGTTCAATATGCTGCCATAAGAGCGCCTTTTCCGGCAGAATATCCTTAAAGCCGTTTATTGCCTGAATTTTCAAAAAAAACTCCGTGGACTCAGTAAAATTTGGTGGGGGTGGGACAGAAAAGAACTGTACTCGTATCCAATGTGATCCAAAAAAATAAAAAATCTAACTGCAAAATCAATGAAAAGTCAAGCCGGTGTGGCACATTTTTGCTAAAAATGCTAGTATACTTTCTTGCTGTTCAATATTTGGAGTTGACGTTTCAGGGGATTTGGGATGTATGCTCTTTTCTTCTTGATCATAATTCCAGATGCTCTTGATAACAGGTTACATTCTATGGTAGGGACACTGGCGGCCTTGGGCTGCAACTCTATCCTTTTTATCAAACCAAGAGAAAATAGATGAAATTACCCGAATTAAAGATTGGCTCTTTTATTGCCAAAATTCCCATTGTTCAAGGTGGGATGTCGATACGTGTTTCTACTGCTGATCTGGCTATCCCTGTCGCTGAATGTGGCGGTATTGGAACCATTGGTGGCTCAGGGATTCCAGTTGAAGAACTCCAGCAGGATATTCGTAAGGCTAAAAATGCCACTGATGGTATCATTGCCGTCAATATTATGTATGCGATGAAGGATTTTTATGAGCTTGTCATGGGATCCATCGAAGCAGGTGCTGATATGATCGTGACGGGTGCCGGTTTTTCCCGTGATATTTTCAAGATTGGCAAAAACTATAATATTCCCGTCGTTTCCATCGTGTCTTCACCAAAACTTGCCAAGCTGGCTGAACGACTGGGAGCATCTGCAGTGATTGCAGAAGCCTCCGAGGCTGGCGGTCACCTGGGAACCGATAAAAAACTGCGTGACATGTTTCCTGCCATTCGTGAAGCTGTTTCCAAGGTGCCGCTTATTGCTGCCGGCGGGATCACCAATGGTAAAGAGATGGCTGAGATGATGGGGAAATATGGTGCTGACGGCATCCAGATCGCTTCTCGTTTTGTGCTCAGTAAAGAATGCTCTGTTTCCCAGGCTTTCAAGAACGCCTTTTTAGGAGCTGAAAAGGACGATATCGTGCTGGTGAAATCACCCGTTGGCATGACTGGGCGGGCAGTGGAAACCCCTTTCATCAAAAAGATGGCCCAGGGGGAAGACGTTTCAGCCAAGCAATGCAAGTATAAGTGTTTGAAAAAATGCGATTATAAGTATTGTATCAGCGAACGACTGCGTGCCTCTTGCGAAGGTGATATTGAAAATGGGTTGGTTTTCTCTGGCTCCAATACCTACAAGATGAAGGAAATTTTATCTGTAAAGGAGATTTTTGATCGTTTTGTTACTGCTGCTGAGGCGGTGTATAAAGAAAACGTGAAAAAGCCTGAGCCTGCATAACCTGTTTTCTGTTTGACTGGAAGTCTAAGCAAATGGATACCGACGCTACAGTGGAGCCCAAAGGGGATGAGCAGTTGCAAAATGCGTTGATCATCCCCCCGTCCCAGCATCCTATACATGAATCCCTGCTTGACCGGGAGGCCTTAAAGGTCCTGTATCGTTTGCGCGATGCAGGGTTTAAAGGCTATCTCGTTGGTGGTGGGGTGCGTGATCTCTACCTTGGTAAGCAGCCCAAGGATTTTGATATCTCCACCGATGCCAGGCCTGGGCAGTTGCGCAAACTGTTTCGGAATAGCCGTACCATTGGACGCCGATTTCGATTGGTCCAGGTCTTTTTTCGCGGCAATAAAATTATCGAGGTTTCCACCCTTCGCTCCCAGAGTGAGCATGACCTCAACGGGCCAGACCAGGTACTCCCCCATAACAACACCTTTGGCACCCTGGAAGAAGATGCCTTTCGCCGGGATCTAACCATAAATGCATTGTTTTACGAGGTCGAGACCAACACCATCATTGACTACGTCGGTGGTGTCCGGGATTTAGATGATGGTGTTGTGAGAATGGTGGGTGAGCCTGGCCGCCGTTTTACCAGAGACCCTGTCCGCATGTTGCGGGCCATCCGTCATGCTGCCAGGAAAGGCTTTACCATTGAAGAACAGAGCTTTGCAGCCATTGAAGAACATGCAGAGAAGCTGCTTCTTTGTCCGTCTTCACGACTTCGAGATGAAGTCTTAAAAGATCTGCAATCTGGTGCCAGTAAGCCGTGGGCAGAGCTTTGTCTGAAAACACCTGTCTGGACAACTCTTTTTCCTTTTTATTCCAAGCTGCTGAGCGGTTCAGAACAGGAAACGGTAAGGGGAGAACTCATAGGTCTGTTGGGTGTGTTGGACAGGTTGTATCAAGCCCGCTCCTCCGGGCAACAGGTCAGTATCCCTGAGTACATGCTTTTCGCTACACTCCTGCTCCCCTGGGCTTCCAGAAAATTTAACCTGCTTGCTGGCCCAGCAAGGGGGAAAGGGTACCATGTGCTGGTGAAAAAGATCAGGAGTGAGCTGGATAAGGCCATTGGTGAGCAGTTTAACATCAAGCGGATGGCAAAAGATGCGCTCACAACGTTGTTGATCAATCTGCCCACCTTCCATCAGGCGAGCCAGGGAGATGGCGTCCCCAAATGGCTCAAGCGCAAGAGCTATTATCGGGATTGTTCACGCTTTTACGGCCTGTACCGGGAAGCCTGTGGTGGAGGTCAGGTCGAACCCAGCTGGTTTGTGGCGGGCAAAAGAAACAGTGATGCGCCTGTCCAGCTAACTCATGGGAAACAGCGCAGGAAAGGCTCAGGATGGAGGGGCGTGAACCCGGCATTCAGCAGTAAAAAACAAGGCGTTTTCGGGTTACGTAACCGTGGCAAGTAAGGTTATTCAGGATAAAAAAGAATCTGCCCTGCGGTTTCTGCTGTACAATATCCGCTACGCAACTGGCAATGGCACGAACTTTCATCTTCCGTTTCCCTATGCTGGTTACCTCAGGCGCTCGGACAGTCAGCTGAAAAGAATTATGGGATTCATTGATTCGGTTGCCCCTGACATTCTTGGCCTTGTTGAGGTGGATGGCGGTTCTTTTCGTACAGATCAGCAATGTCAGGCACGTCATATTGCCGATCACCTGGGCATGTACCATGTGATTGAGACCAAGTATGCCTACGGTTCGATGGCCAAACGGATGCCGTTGTTTCGGGCCCAGGGAAATGCCATTCTTTCCAACACGGAGATTATCAGTCACCGTTTTCACTACTTTGAAGAAGGGGTGAAGCGGCTTATTATTCAGGCCTGCATGGAGCGGGTGACTGTTTTTCTGGTCCACCTGTCTCTCACCTTTCGCAATCGCCATTATCAGTTGGAACGGTTGTATCGTTTTATCCGCGAGGTGGATCGACCCTTGATTTTAGCTGGTGATTTCAATGTGTTGTGGGGCGAGCGAGAGTTGGACCTTTTTTTAGGAGCCACCGGGCTTGTCAGTGCTAATCCAGATAAACTTCCCTCCTTTCCAAGTCGATCTCCTAAAAGGGAACTGGACTTTATCTTACATAGTCCGGAACTGAAAGTGGTGAATTTTCAGATTCCAGCAGTTACCTTTTCCGATCATACGCCATTGATCTGTGACTTTGAATTGTAAATCTTTTGGCTTGGTAAAGCTATAATAGAGCCGTTTCTTCCTGTTGCTTGTTGCCCTTTTTGAACGGAGCGCCGGTACGAGAAAAACTCCACATTGCACTTGGTGCAGATTCGGGTGATATCGATTTGCATCTCTGGCACCCCTGCATCAAGGAGCTGTTTCTTGCTGATGGCCCAGAAATCAAAAAAGTTTGCTTTCACCTGATATCCGTGCATCCATTGGGGGAGTTCCTCGCGGTAATGGATAAACTCTGCGCAGCATGGGCCTAAGGAAGGGCTGATGACAGCGGTCATATCTGTGGGTTTGCTCCCAAAATGAACCCTCATTGCACGAATGGTTTGCGCGATGATGTTCTGTACACTCCCTTTCCAACCACTATGTGCAGCACCGATGGAGCCTGTGACAGGATCATGGAAGAGCACAGCCTGGCAATCAGCCTGTTGGATGAGCAGCCCCACTCCTTTTTGAGCGGTAATCAGCGCATCGTAGCCTGGAATCTCGTTTTGGCAGGCATCATCAATCACAATAACGTTATCCGAGTGTGTCTGGTGCACTGAACAAAGCGTGTCAATCCCCAACGCTTTTTGCACTGTATCCCGGTTCGCTAACACGTTGGCATCCGTGTCACCAACAGAAAAACTGAGATTGAGCGAATTATAAGGCGCGCTGCCTGAACCGCCATGGCGCGAGAACATTCCATGGGGCACAGATAAGAGGTCGCTAGTGTAGTACTGTGGTGAAAAATGGCGGGTAATCACAGCAATGAAAAAAGGGAAAGCTCCAGCGTGCACCGAAGACTTTCCCTTTAGAGGTTGTAAGAATCAGCAATGGCCTAAAAATACGCCTCAAAAGTCAGGTACAACTGGTGCGCAGTTGCAACGGGGTTGATGCCAAGAGCCTGCAAGGCTGCCCTGTCATCATCCAGGTCATAGGGCTTCATGTTCCAGTCAAACCTAGCTGGACAATGGAAGAAAGTCAACGGGTTAGGCAAGGAAGTAAAAAAAATGTACTTTGATGGGAGGAAGTTGAGGGGCTGAAAACAGCGCACTGCCCACCAGGGATGAGTGGGCAGTGCTATATTTTTGATGTTTAAGAGAAGGAAAAGGTGGTCTTGCCTTTTTTACGCCCAACTTTCACACTGCCTCCTTTTTTCAACGCACCAAAAAGGATTTCGTCGGTGAGCGGATCGCCAATCTCCTTCATGATGAGTCGTCTCAGCGGACGTGCACCGTAAGTGGGCTCATAGCCTTCTTCTGCAAGCCAGCGCCTTGCACTGGTAGTCAGTGAAATACGAATGTTTTTTTCAGAGAGCTGGCTTTGGAGTTCACCAACCATCTTTTCGACGATTTTTTCCACCGTGCCCAAGGACAGGGTAGTGAAGGTAATGATGGCATCAAGGCGGTTACGAAATTCCGGGGTAAACAGGTTTTTTATTACCTTCTGGTCCTTACCCTTGGAACTGCCAATGAATCCGATGGATTGCTCGCTTATCTCCCTGGCTCCAGCATTGGTGGTCATGATCAGGATCACATTACGAAAATCCGCCCGTCGTCCAGAGTTATCGGTCAGGGTGGAGTGGTCCATCACCTGGAGCAAGATGGCAAACACATCTGGGTGAGCTTTTTCAATCTCGTCCAGCAGCAACACCGAGTAGGGGTGTTTCCGGATGGCATCGGTGAGGAGGCCGCCCTGGTCAAATCCCACATAGCCCGGAGGAGCTCCGATAAGTCTGGCCACCGCATGCTTTTCCATGTATTCGCTCATGTCAAAGCGTTCAAAGTTAATGGACAGGGCATGTGCCAGTTGCCTGGCCACCTCTGTTTTTCCCACCCCTGTGGGACCGGCAAACAGGAAAGAGCCTGTCGGAGAATTGGGGTTACCAAGCCCGGCTCGGGAGCGCTTGACTGCCATCTCAACCGCATCAAGGGCTTCATCCTGGCCGAAAATAACAGCCTTGAGCTTCTTGCCGAGCTGTTTCAGATCCTTGGTGTCATCCATCACCTTACTGGAAACCGGCACCTTGGCAATTTTGGACACAATCCGCTCCACGTCTCTCATGCCGACGGTCTTGCCCGTTTTTCCCTCCAGCCTGAACGAGGCTCCGACCTCGTCCATCACGTCAATGGCTTTATCCGGCAGATACCGATCATTAATGTACCGGTTAGCCAGCTCAGCTGTGGAGATAATGGCATTCTTTGAGTACTTTATCTTATGATGCTCTTCATAGCGTGGCTGGAGCCCGCGTAAAATATCGCAGGTGTCCTCCACAGTGGGTTCTTCAATATCAATTTTCTGAAACCTGCGTGAAAGGGCACGGTCCTTTTCAATATGATTTTTATACTCCTCATAGGTGGTGGAGCCTATACAGCGGATGGTTCCAGCCTGTAGCGAAGGCTTGAGCAGGTTGGAGGCATCCATGGAGCCGCCACTGGTGGCACCTGCTCCGATGATGGTATGCATTTCATCTATAAAAAGGATCGCATTGGCCTTCTTCTCAATGGCTTTGACCACCTCTTTGAGTCGCTTTTCAAAGTCTCCCCGGTACTTGGTTCCAGCTACCAGATTACCCAGGTCAAGCATATAAATCTCGGTGCCTTCCAAAAGGTCTGGAACCAGCTTGTCTTTGTTGGGCTCTTCCTTGGCTCGTTCCAGGCCATCTTCATAAATCCGGAGTGCCAGCCCTTCTGCCATGGCAGTTTTACCAACGCCTGGCTCGCCAACAAGAATGGGGTTGTTCTTCTTTCTTCTACACAGCACCTGCATCATTCTGCGCAACTCACCATTTCGACCAATGAGTGGATCGATATTGCCTTCAGCTGCCCGTTTGGCATAGTTGACGGTGAAATCTTCCAACGCATTGCCACTGGCCGCCTTTTGCTGCCTCTTTCTTCCCGTAGATGATGGTGCTTTAGGAAGGGGCTCTCTCTGCAGGTTTTGGGGAAGCCCATGGGAAATATATTCCACGACCTCAAGACGTCCCACTCCCTCGGAGCCGAGAAAAAAGACGGCATGGGAATCGGGCTCGGTGAGGATGGAGACCAGGACATCGCCAGTATCCACCTGTTTTTTGCCGCAACTTTGCACATGGCTGACCGCTCTTTGAAGCACCCGGTTGAAGGCTACAGTCTGGGCTGGCTCATTCTCTGCATTTCTGATTACCGGCATCCCTGTTTCAAAGAATCGTTCCAACCGCTCCTTGATGTTGTCATTATTACCACCGCATTTGTCGATAATATGGCGGGCAAGGTCATCATGGAGCAAGCCATAGAGCATATGTTCTATGGTCACATATTCGTGGCGCTGGTTTTTTGCTTCTTTTATGGCCTTTATCAGGGCAAGTTCTAATTGTTTACTCAGCATGGTACATATCCTTTCAGAGGCGCAGGAGTCTGATTACATTACCTGTCTTTTTCCAGAGAACATTTCAAAGGGAATTCATTTTTTTTTGCAAGCCGGTGCACCTGGGCAATTTTTGTCTCTCCGATTTCACGGGTATATATTCCAGCAATGCCTATTCCCTGGTGATGCACGTCCAGCATAATTTTGGTGGCTTCTTCTGTGGTTTTGTTAAAAATCGTTTCAAGGATCATCACCACAAAGTCCATGGTTGTGTAGTCATCGTTATGCAGCAACACCCGAAACAGCGGCGGCTCCTGCACTTTATCCTGATCTTCTGTCAGGATATCTCCCTGAAGATTTGATTGTTTTTTACTCATTGTTTACGGCTGTGGATGGGTCATTTACCGGCAACTGAAACTCCTTTGCCGGTAATGCCAGTGTCTTTGAGATACGATTGTCAAGGTAATCCTTGAACGACCAGGATTTTTTCTATTAGTACCTGTATTGTAATCCTCTGCAAGTAATTTTCAAGGAAGCTTTGAACTGTCTACGATGGTGCGTTGCTTTTAGGGGCAGAAAGCATGGAGATAAAGAGGTGATGGAGGACGGTTTGTTGAGCTACAGGCGAGCCTTTAAGGCGCATCTCGGCCTGGAGCAAGAGCCGCATCCAGTTTTGGAGGTGCTCAAGGGCATAGTTTGAAGCTGTTTTGAATTGGATAAAGATGGCATAAGGATGGCCACTGCACTCTTTTTTCCATTCTTCCAGCTCTTTCAGTGCTGGAATACATGTGCTCTGGAAAACATTGGCAGGCATGGAGGGCGAGTAACCCAACTGTGGTCTGTCCTGGAGCGCTCGAAAAAGAAGCAGCTGTCTGGTTGTGTTACGCAGGGCCCCAATAATGGCCAGCGGGTGGTAGCCATTATCCTGGAGTCGTTCAGCTAGCAGCAGTACTTTGTTGATATCTCTTGCGGTTAAGGCTGTGGTGAGCTCAAAGATTGCTTCCTGGCGGGTGCGTCCGACCACTGCAACCAGATCCTGGAGCGATATTTTTTCCCGCTCTCCAACGTACAGCATCACTTTGCGCAGCTCTGTTACTGCGGCCACAGGATGAAAGCCTACCCGTTCGATGAGTTTTTCGATAACCACAGGCTCACAGCTTTTTCCCCCTTCACTGAGCGTCTCGCGGATGAGCCTCTGGAGCACTTCTTTCTGGTTTTTCTGGGCTTTGGCAGATGCTCCGGTTTCCACGCTTAAATCAACAACGTGGTGGTTGTCTTTAAAATATTTGAACAGCTTTTTGCGCTTGTCAACCTCTTCAGCAAGCAGGATCAGAAAGTTCCTTTCAGGTATCTGCTCAGCTAAACAGGTGACGAAAAGGTCTGTGGATTGGGTGGCTGTACCACCACCTTGCCGGGTGTTTCGCAGTGCTTGCAGTGGCTCAGCAAGCCACAAGAGATCGCCATCTGGCTTGCTGAAGCTGAAGTAATGTTGCCATTGCTTGCCTGAAAGCTGGTTCAGGTCGCTCTCCTCGTCGTTGGGGTGCAAGCCGCCAGCCTGCAGGAACGCGTGCAAGGCACGCTGCACCTGAGCTGTCTTTTTCCCTTCATGGGCCTGGACCACTTTCTTCCAGATATTCTGGGCCACGGTTTTGGAATAGAACAGGCGGGTGTCAGTCACCTTATAGACCTGACGACCGGGTAACAGGCTCATGCTTTTAAGCTTATAGACCAGGGTGTTGATATCCTCCTGCTCGCCATCAATGGGATGCACTGTACCACCCGGCTGGAGGAGGATTTTTTCCAGTTTGCCAGCGCCCTCCTGGCACAGATACCGCTCACCAAAAAACAGCACCACTTGTGGTGGCTCCTGTTCACACTGCTCTAAAAAGGCTATAAATTGATCTCGGCTATACAGGGGCATGAAAAGAAGCTGTGAGGTTTGTGGTTAGGTATCCTGAGGTGGAGTATTAGTATTCTGTGCAGACAGGCTGTCAACAACCCAAGGGGAATGTACTCCTCGCCTTGTTGAGATGCAAAGGGAAAAGTTGATTTTTCTGCAACCACGTCCCGGGAAGCACCTTTTCAGCTTGGGTTCTTTGTTCTGGCAGCATGGAAAACTCCTTGAATAGGCGAAGATCGTTGTAGTGCAACCCCTTAAGGATTTCTTTGCTCTGCTTGATTTGTTCACTGGTCAGGCAGCCGTTTCTCTGGTATAGACTGACGGTCTACTGGTGGCTGGATCGTTCCAGCTCAAGTGGTCGGGCAGCAAGGGGACTGGCAGCATGATTAACAGTGATGATGCAACTGATCAGGATTAGGCCCAGGAGCATTTTTCCGGCAATGTTACAGGTAAAATAGGTAAAGGAGATGAAAAAGTTCATGGGGGCTGGTGATGGAATACCTGCTCAACCAGGCCGGATAGTACCCACTATTGCGATGCTGGTGGCTATGATCCTGTGGGGCAGCACTTTTGCAGCCATGAAGTATGCCTTTTTTGAGCTTGATCCGTTGCTGGTGGTTCTGGGACGGTTAGTGGTCGCCTCAATCTGTTTTCTTCCCTTTGTTCCCCTTTTTCTCAAGCAGCCGCTGCAAAAAAAACACCTCCTGCCTCTGCTTCTGCTGGCACTGTGTGAGCCATTCCTCTACTTTATTTTTGAATCAACAGCCTTGGTATATACTACGTCTTCCCAGGCAGCCATGATCACCACCATGCTGCCTTTGATGGTTGCATTGGCAGCGGGATTCCTGCTTGGTGAACATGTTACCCGTAAAACAGTGGTTGGCTTTTTAATCGCTGCCGCAGGGGCCATGTGGCTGACGGCATCTGGTGAAAGCTCACACAATGCGCCTAACCCTGTGCTGGGAAATTTTTTAGAGTTCCTCGCCATGGTATGCGCCACTGGTTACACGATTTTAGTTAAATATTTGAGCCGGGATGTATCACCAGTCCTGTTGACCGCTGTGCAATGCTTTTTGGGCACCTTATTTTTTCTTCCCGTATTGTGGTTACCCCAGGTTCAGATTCCAGAACAGATACCGGTGACAGGGGTTCTGCTTATTGTGTATCTGGGGGTTTTTGCCAGTATTGGCGCTTACGGGTTATATAATTATGGGGTGAGTAAGATTCCCGCTAATCAGGCCTCAGCCTTTATTAATCTGATTCCGGTGTTTGCGATTATCCTTGGTTTTGTTGTATTGGATGAACGGTTTACCCTGTACCAGTTTTTTGCCTGTGCAATGGTCTTTTTCGGGGTTATCCTTTCTCAAGATAAACGAGCCCGAACACATAAAAAGGCGCTGAATGCATGAGTAAGTTTTTCATTATACTGGGAGCCGTATTCCTCTGTATTGGTATTGGCTGGCCGTGGCTGAAACATCTTCCATTGGGACGGCTTCCTGGCGATATCACGCTTGTTCGGGAGCATTTTCGGTTGTATTTTCCCATCACCACATCGGTGATCATAAGCCTTCTGCTTAGCCTCCTGTTGTGGTTGTTTAAAAAGTAATGTTATCGGCCAATAAAGTAATCCATACCGAGCTTAAGGGGTACTGCCGCTCCTGTAATGCAACCCATACCCTGTCTTCAGAGGCTGCTTATCCTGCTTGTTATACGCTTATGGAGCGACTGAAAAACCACCGCCGGATTGATTTTGTACATCCCAATGCAGCATGCAATGCACGGTGCTCAACCGATTACCTGTTTGGGGATGCGCGGGGAAAGATGTTTGGTGTCATGGTTGGCCTGGATGAGGAAGGTGATCAGCAGGTTTGTTATGCTTTTTCTGGACAATACAATGGGTTGTGGCAGGTGCCTGGCTGGACTGATCCGATTTTCCCGGTTGCGTCCTTTGCTGAACTCACCTGTGATACGGAGAAAATAATTAAACAGCTGGGACGGGCTATTAAAGAAAGGGCAGGGCTGAAGGAACAGCAGTTGCTCAAGCGGCAAAGAAAGGCACTCTCCCGCAGCTTGATGGGGAAAATATTTGCTCTCTACACCCTGGTGAATTTTAAGGGCGAGCAGGCAACGCTAGAGCAGGTATTTTTAGGTAATGGTATTCCCACTGGCACTGGTGACTGTTGTGCTCCTAAACTTTTGAACCATGCGGTGCGCAACAACATTATCCCGCTAGGTATTGCGGAGTTCTACTGGGGCCGGGAAAATGCTTCCGGAAATAAACAGCACGGTCAATTTTACCCTCCATGTACGGAGAAATGTGAGCCCATTTTAGGGTTTATGTTGTGTGGGCTGAGGATATGAGTACTGCTCAATATGCACTTGATATCCTCTATAGAGATCAAGCCATTGTGGTGGTGAATAAGCCTGGTGGTTTGTTGGCTGTTCCTGGTCGCGGCCCTGAAAAACAGGACTCTGTGGTTGCCCGACTCAAAGCACTGTTTCCTGATTGTCTTGAGCAACCTTCGGTACACAGGCTGGACATGGCAACCTCAGGGCTGATGGTTTTAGCGCGTACCAAAAGCGCACACCGTGATCTCTCCATCCAGTTTGAACAACGAGCGGTGGTTAAACGATATGAGGCTCTGGTTCTGGGGCAGGTGGAAGGGGAGCAGGGGATGATTGATTTGCCCTTTCGCTTGGACCCGGATAACCGACCGTATCAAGTATACGATGAAGAGCATGGCAAACGGGGCGTAACACATTGGAAAGCACTCAGACGAGATGAGCACACCACCAGGCTGGAGTTTTTCCCCCACACAGGACGCACCCATCAGCTCAGGCTCCATGCCAGCCATGCAAAGGGGCTGGGGTGCCCTATCGTTGGAGACGCCCTCTATGGTACGGGCAGGGATGGTGAGCAAATGTTCCTTCATGCCACTGGACTACAGATAACCCACCCGGAGAGTAAAGAGGTCTTGTGTTTTTTTTCTCCCCCTCCTTTTTAAGCCCTTATTCGCAATGGTTCTTGATGGAGATGACTGGGGAGTATATCCTGATTGTTGTTCCTGGTTTGAGAACACTTGGGGTTGTAAGAATATCTTTATTTAACTCATAGAGTTTCATCCATTCTTTCTGGTTGCAAAAGAAGTGCTCAGCAATGGTGCTGAGTGAATCCCCTGGCTGGATGATGTAGATTTTTTGTCGTTTTGGCTCCTCTCCAACGAGCTCTGTGACAGAAGAAAGGGGCGCGGCCTGTTTTCCTTGTGTTTCTGTCGTCGTATCACCTGTGGCCATGATGTCCGGTATTTCCGGCAGCAGTTTGTCAATCTTGATCCCATCCTCTGGTAGAATAGGTTCTTTTTCGTTAACAACTGGTGGTTGGGGTACCTCAGTTACCACTTCTGGTATATTTTCCGCTGCAGGAGGGCTTTTTTCTGCTGTGATTTCTGGCTCAGGTTCAGGGCGTGACGTATCCTGGGGCTGTGCAGCACCTTTTTGTTCAATACCCACGCTCTTGTCGCTGGTCTGAACAGCTGCTTCTGGCTCAACCAGTGGTTTTTGCTTGTGGGCGATGTTGTCGGGGGAGGAAGATAATTGACCAGCAATAAAGACTGCTGCCACAACAAGCACGGCGATAACTACCATGAAGAGCAGAGCTTTTTGTAGAGGAGAAGAAGCAGGCTGTTTTTGCTGCACCACCTGCTCTCGTCGCAAGACTCTTTTTTTTACCGCCTGGGTGACGAGTGTGGCATCTCCCATCTTGTCCATTTTTTGTCTGAGCTGGGGCAGATCTGCAGCCACTAGTTGAGCTTTTTCAAGGAGAGCGAAACTTTCGCTCACTAATCCCTGTTGTTCAGCTTTACTGGCCCGTTCAATCAACCGTTCAGCTTCATCCTGCTTTCTTTGTATATCTGTTTTCAGCCGTTGCTTTTCTGCAGGGCTCATCCTGTCTCCATGAAGCTGAAGCAGGGTACCGGCTTCGATAATTTGGGCTGCGGCCACTTTTGCTCTAATGTGTTCAACTATGGAAGACAAGGAATGCTCTCTCGGTGGTCAGACATTGATGCTGGAAGAATCTCAACAAACCAGCATTCTACCCCAGTGGTCATTTGAAGCAACAGGAATGTTGTTTAAGGTGCCGACAATAAAAAAGGGATGCCCAAAAGGACATCCCTTAAAAACGACGCTAAAGAAAAAACGACTTACAGAAGATGCTTGATAGCTTCTCTTTCACCTATCAGTTCTTCTTCAGTTTGCTTCATGCGTTCACGGCTGAAGTCACTTACTTCAAGACCTTCGATGATCTTCCAGTCGCCGCCTTCACATTTGATTGGGAAGGAGTAGATGATGTCTTCGTCGATGCCGTAAGGGTTGCCTTTACTGGTTACACCCATGGAAACCCACTTGCCTTCGCTGCCAAGCGCCCAGCTTCTCATGTGGTCAACCGCTGCAGATGCAGCAGAAGCAGCAGAGGAAGCACCACGAGCTTTAATGATAGCTGCACCGCGTTGTTGAACAACAGGAATGAAGGTATCGACGTTCCATGCATCATCAACCAGCGACTTTGCAGCTTCACCTTTTACGGTTGCATAGCTGATATCTGGGTACTGGGTAGCAGAGTGGTTACCCCAAACAACCATTTGCTCAACGTCAGTTGAATGTGCACCGGTTTTTTCTGCCAGTTGAGACATTGCACGGTTGTGGTCCAGACGCATCATGGCGGTGATATTGCGAGGATCGATATCTGGGGCATTTTTCTGGGTAATCAGTGCGTTGGTGTTTGCAGGGTTACCTACAACCAGTACCTTGATGTCCTTGGATGCGTTATCGTTGATTGCCTTGCCTTGAGCAGAGAAGATCGCTGCATTAGCTTCCAGCAGGTCAGAACGTTCCATTCCTGGTCCACGAGGACGTGCACCAACGAGGATAGCGAAATCAGCGTCTTTGAATGCTACGTTTGCATCGTCAGTTGCTACAACGCCAGCTACGAGCGGAAATGCACAGTCGTTGAGTTCCATTACAACGCCGTTGAGTGCGTCCATTGCAGGTGGAATTTCCAGCAGTTGCAGGATAACAGGCTGATCTGGGCCGAGCATGCTGCCGCTGGCAATGCGGAAAATGATGGAGTAGCTGATTTGTCCCGCTGCTCCTGTGACGGTTACACGTACTGGTGCTTTCATGGTTTTCTCCTTACACTAAGTTTGTCTTAAGGGTATCTTGAATAGTTTGATTTTTCAATCAAGGTCAAGGCGTGCGAACAATTTTACCACAGGTATACAATGGTATTCCGGGGATAAAATTTTGCGCACAACGTAGAAGTTGGTAGAGAAAGCAATTCTTCGAGATGCCCTTAACAAGGTGTTGCCTATTTTTTATAGGCACCGTAACATAAATATCCTCAAAACGAGGTATTCGTAGCCTAAATAAGTCAGACAACGGTTGTTCTCATGGCAAAACAACTTGACAGGGGCTGAATTCTCTCAAACATCCCCCTTTTGCTGTTTAACCTACCCAACCAGTCGTTATTGATACAGGTCAACGCATGAAATGTCAAGCGCTCTTTGTGTGGTGCTTTAGGTTTGATATTGTAGGGTTTTTTCAGATGTCTTTGGGTGAATTATGGTTTGTTGCGGCATCGCTTTGCTTTTGCGGGGAAACGCTTAAGGGGTGGGCGTTGAGCCAGGAAAACGAATTTGTACCATGTGACGAAATACTTCAGTACTTCTAAACGCCTCTTCAGACAAATCTGTGGGTGAACTCAGGAACAGGTAAGTCTCCAAGCGTATGATATAACGCGATTTCCCTCAGTTTATCGCTACGAAATCCAT
>PDWI01001007.1_pt1 | contig 45866 bp, 30 predicted proteins | sample 1430891 | NCBI WGS metagenome assembly PDWI01 (sample SAMN01162508, study PRJNA174530) | Oral metagenome, whole genome shotgun sequencing project. | biome: Marine environment; feature: Marine mammal; material: Swab sample of the gingival sulcus; isolation source: swab sample of gingival sulcus...
GTTGAGACACGGCGACGTCATGCTCGACAAGTTCCTGACAACTTCAAGCGTAGACGGACAGCGCGCGGATGCAAGTCAGTTCGCCGTGAACGCTTACCTGACGCAGATCCTCGACCCCGCTCCACAGCTCATCGATGACCTGGTGGGCCTCTTCGAGCGAGCTGGGCCTGGGCGGTTTTCGGAGTTGAGACACGGCGACGTCATGCTCGACAGGTTCCTGACACCTTCAAGCGTAGACTGACAGCGCGCGGATGCAAGTCAGCTCGACAGCGCGCGGATGCAAGTCAGCTCGCCGTGAACGCTTACGAGAGATGGGGGTGCTCGGCAATTTCAGCGGGTACGCCGCACGACCACTGGTCGAGTTACTTCAGCTTCGACGAGCAGCTGAATGTCCTGTGCAATAACCACCATCTGCGCGAGCTGATCGCGGCGCACGAGAACCATGAACAGCAATGGGATCGCACGAGCAGCACCACACTGACGAGCAACGCGCTGATTCCCTCGGACATACGCGCTGACATCGAAGGCGGTGCCTGCTACAACGAGACCTTCGTGGGGGTGCGGCCTGCCTGAGCGGATGTTGGGCACCGTGAAGCCGTGGCAGCGCCCCCGGGAGGGACTTGTCGTAACCGCGTCTGCATATCTCCTGCCTGCATCGGTCTGACGATTGGTTTCGATCAACCAAAAACAGCAAGCGTTCTTGATTTACTGTTCCTTGAATTGCCATGTTGCAGCCTTCCCGGCTCCCGAGCCAGAATGGTGAAGTGCCGCTACTTGATGAACCTGCTTGCCAACCCATGTACTTGATTGATTTCCCTGCCTTCCAATCTCCAGCTGCTCAGCTCGGCTCTGATCAACTCTGGAAATTTTCTGCTTATATCCCTCAGGGCATTGCCCGCTGATTTTCTGACGTACTCACTGCCGTCCTCTTTCAAGCCAGCCATTCTTCTTATGGCTTCATTCGGATTATCCTTGAAATAAGGCCTGCTTGTCCAGATTCTCAAGCCCTCCGCAACAGCCCTTCTTGTATTCGGGTTGTCGCTTTCAAGCCATTCATCAATAATCGAAAGCGACTTTTCATATCCTGTTCTCCTGCAGAATTCATCGAATGACTTTGCCAATACCTCCTGAACTCTCCAGTTATCGTCCCTGGCCACCTCATCTCGCATGAATGTCAGGATTTCTTCGTCTTCTGACAAGTACCCAAAAAGAAATACGGCATACATTCTTACTTGAGGCACGTCGGATTGATAAGCCAGACGCGCCAGGTTTCTGACGCAGGCATCATCATTGGAATCGTAATCGGCCAGGGCTCTTTTTTCCTGTACCTTGAACCCGTTCTTTATTGATGCAAACTCTTTTTCCAGACCTGCAATGTATCTATTCAACCTGATTCGTCTCCTCCTCAAGCCGCATTCATCTCTCCATCCATTTCAATGGCAATGGCAATGGCAATGGCAATGGCAATGGCAATGGCAATGGCAATGGCAATGGCAGATGAAGTCATTTCCAGCTTGCGGTCAATCATCTCTGCAGAAAAGCTCACCATGGGCTGCGTGATCTGTCCCAGGACCTGCTTCCATGAATGTGGCGAGCTCCTTTCGAAAATATTTTCATGGATTGTCTTTCTGCCCCCTATCAGGTTAATCCCGTCCAGACTGCCATCACAATGTTCATGCGCGCCGCGACGCCTGCGTCAGGTCACGCAGCGATTGCATCTGACAGCCTGCCGCATCGAAATTGTCGTCGTCAAGCCAGCACTCGAAAGCGCGTTCGAGCCGCGGCCAGTCCTTGTCGAGCACCGAGAACCAGGCGGTATCACGGTTGCGCCCCTTGTAGACCTGAGCCTGCGGAAAGCGGCCATCGTGGCTGAACCCGAGGCGCAGGGCTGCCGACTTCGAAGCTGCGTTCAGATCGTCGCACTTCCATTCATACCGTCGATAGCCGAGCTCTCCGAACGCGCGGCGCATCATCAGGAACATGGCCTCGGTCGCCTGAATCGTTTTCTGCAGCGCCGGTGCCATGGCAATGTAACCGACCTCGATCACGCCAATGGACGGTTCGATGCGAAGGTAACTGGCCACACCGAGCGCCCGTCCACTGGCCTTGTCGACGATGGCGTGAAACATCGGGTCATTGCTCGCCAGTGCCCAGTCGAACCACTGCTCGAAGGCATCACGGTGAAAGAACGGCCCGACGGGCAGGTAGGTCCAGACCCGACCTTCGGTGTCATCGGAATAGGCATCGAACAGGGAATCCACCTGTGCTCGTGCGAGCGGAACCACGCGCACGTGGCGCCCCTCCATGGCCGATCGAGGCGGTGGCCTGCAACCCTGCCAGTCGGGCATCGCCTGACCGATGGGTTGTCCGAGTTCGTTGCATGCCGTCGTGCTCATCGGGTGGTTTCCTGCCGCAGGTACGAGTTCGGAACGTGCCGTCAGAATACCGCGCAAGGTGGTCAGTTGAAAAAACCGGTTTCATCTGTTTTTCTCATACCAGTTCGGATATCGTGGCTGCATGGATTCGAGTCGCCATTGCAGGCCGATGCCGAGTTCGTCACTGCCGGAAGCGCATGACCATGTCACGATCCGCTGCACGCACACTGAAACTGATCCTCGAACGGAACGCCGAGGCATCCCTGCACCATCAGATCTGTACTGCCTTGCGCGAGCAGATCCGCACGGGCGAGCTTCCCGCACACGCGCGCCTGCCATCGACCCGAGCGCTTGCCAGCGATCTCGGTGTTTCGCGCTCCACCATCGTGCTGGCCTTCGATCAACTCAAGGCCGAGGGCTTTCTCGACAGCACTCCCGGTGCCGGTTTCACCGTCTGCAGCATCGGCGAGGTCGCCAGCCTGCCTGCCGGTGATGCGATGCGGCAGCCGTCGGCAAACGCCGTTCGGCCACGTGAGCGCATCCCGCCGACAAGCAACACGCGCCCCTTCACACCCGGTCATTGCGACATGCGACTGTTCCCCTGGCAAGGATGGTCACGCTGCATCGCACGTGTCGCGAGACAGACTCCGGAACGCCTGCTGATTCCGGAAAGCACCTCCGGCAATCATCGCCTGCGCGCAGCGATCGCCGCCCACCTTGCCGGCTGGCGCGGCATGACCGTGACAGCCGGACAGGTGCTCATCACGGCAGGCGCGAGCGATGCACTGGAACTCTGCCTTCGGTGCCTGTCCGCCCCCGGCGACGGCATCGGTGTGGAGGATCCGGGCTACCCGCCCCTGCATCGTCTCGTGCAGCGGCTTGGCCTCGACACACAGTCACTGGCAAGGGATGCAGACGGCACCTGCCTACCCACCGCAACCATTGCCGCCAGCCCGGCCTGCAGATCGGCGCGACCTGGGGAATCGACGCAAGTCCGCAAAGGCCACTCCGGCCATCGGCTCCGTATGCCCTCGATGATCGTGGTGACACCGTCGCATCAATACCCGCTCGGCGGCGCGATGTCGGCAACAAGGCGCCGTTCAATGGTGCAGTGGGCACAGGAGCACGATGCCTGGATACTCGAAGACGACTACGACAGCGAGTATCGCTACGCCGGCAGCCCGATTCCGGCACTGTACGGATTCGACGACGCCGAGCGCACCATCTACATCGGCAGTTTCTCGAAACTCTTCGCGAACGGCCTCAGGCTCGGTTACGTGGTGCTGCCGGAACCGCTGGTTGCGCGTTTCGAATCATTCCTGCAGGATTCCGGCAGCAATGCCAGCGTGGCCATGCAGGAACCCCTGGCAGCATTCATGGAAGCAGGTGCCTTCTATCGCCACCTTCGGCGCATGCGCCGTATCCATGGCCAACGCTACCGGTACATGCTCGACTCACTCAAGGCACAACTCGGCGAATTCGGTCAGGCGGAGGATCACGATGCCGGCATGCAGATCGCCTTTCATCTCGACGGGCACATCGATGATCGTGAACTCGCACGCCGAGGCGCCGAACAGGGTCTCGAGCTCGTGCCGCTCTCTTCGCATGCGCTCGAGGCCCGCAACGTCAACGGGCTGTTGCTCGGCTTCTGCGCCTTCGATGAACGGGAAATCGACGCGGGCACTCGGCGACTTCGCAAACTGCTCGTCCAACCATCATGAAGTCATGACCTCCTCAGCATTTCTTTCCACGCAATCTGACCGACTGAGTCTGCGTGCCACGCCGGAACAGCAGGCTCTCTTGCGCCGCGCTGCGGATGTGGCCCACAAGTCATTGGCTCAGTTCATCCTCGACAGTGCCTGCCAGGCTGCCGAGCAGACTTTGCTCGACCAGCGTTTGTTCATGGTATCGGGTAACCAGTATCAAGCCTTGCTGGATTTGCGGGAACAACCCGAACAAGACAATGCCGGCCTGAAGGCGCTGTTTGCGCGGGATGCTCCCTGGGGCCAGGAGTAACTGCAGCGACGAGGCACAATTGACAGGCTCTACGCAGCCCCCCCCGGCTCGGTGCGGAACCTGTCGGCTCAGCGCAGGAACACTCGACCGTTCAGCAGATTGCCTTGCAGCAGCAGGGGCTGCGTTTTCCGGATGCGGATATCGGAGTGCTGACCTGCCAGCGCCAGCACATCCTGCCGCAGGCCCATGAGCCACGGAAACCATTCACGCGCCAGCGGCGACTTCCATCGCCACAGCAGGTCGTCGAGCAGGCGCAACCAGCGTTCGGGATCGTCAAACGCGTTGACGGCTTCCTTCGGCAGTTGCGGCAGTTCTCTTCCTGCTTCACGTGCATCGTCGCCGTTGCACCAGGGCTGCCAGAGACCCTCGGCAACCACCATGAAGTACGGATGCACCCCGGCATCCAGCAGGACATCGCGCCAGATGTGCGTGACCTGGACCATCGACGGGCCGAGTTCGTCCAGCGGAAGCCAGTCTCTGTGTGCCGCGCGAATGGCGGCCACCATGCGCATCAGCAAGGCGTCGGTATGTGGCAACCCGGTCGGATTGACGAGCACGTCACGGCAGCCGTCACGGCCGAACCAGGGGCCGACGAAAAGACGCCTCGGGCAGTAGTCGTTGGCCCAGAGGTTGTCCCAGAGGACAAGTCGGTTCGCCGCAAAACCACCGGGTTGTGCAAGCTCGTCAAGGTGTTCGGCAATGACCGCCTGATCCAGAAAACGCGACACCACGTCGCTGCCGCAATAGATGAAGCGATGCGAGGGCTCGAGTGCATTCAGGCAGTCGGGCAGGTAATCGACGGCTTCGTGGATGAGTTCGTCCGCATAGATGCGTGGCACGAAGTCGATGCTTTCTCCGAGCGCATCCCCGAGTGAGTTGGCGAGCCATGCGTGCGCCTTGCCTTCGCTTTCGAAGCTGCCGGCATGCTTGTCGAAGTCGGCATCGATGTCATCCATGAGAAGACAGATGCGCCTTGCACCCGCGTCCCGAAGCACTTCGCACTTGTCCAGCAGCTGTTCGAAATCCGCGCCTTTCCGACCACCGGAAAAATCGTAGTCGAGCCCCGGTGCAACACCCGCGACAACCTCGATGTCCGCACGTCTTGCGGTACTGCAGAAGTGCGAGAACTCGGTCAGCCAGGGTTTGGCATAACGCTCTCGCCACACGAAACGATGCAGGGCATCGTCCTTCGGCGCATAGAGCCAGGTATTGCAGCCGACATCGGCCATCTCGCCGAGCAGCCACTGGCGCTCGGTCCATGTCAGCAGCCGACCGTAATAGCCTTCGGCCATGCCGAACACGAATTGATTGTCATTCATCACCGGGAGAATCCTTCAGATCACCACTTCATCGGGCCTGCCCGCACGAATTGCATTGAAGAAGCGCCCGCCACCGGTCGGGCGCCGCGCCCCGGTGGTAGCCGGCCAGGTGATCGGGAGATCGTGAACGTGACGTGCAGCGAGATAGGCCATGAGCTCGGCTTCCACGAAGTCGCCGTCCGTGCCCAGTGCCTCGGCGCTGTCGACAGAGATCCTCTCCTGGCGAAGCGCCTTCTGCAGCCGGAGCATCAGGGTGAGATTGCGCGCACCGCCGCCGGAAACGAACACCCGCGCAGGCCTTTCCGGCAACTGCCGCAGACCAAGCACGATGGCCTCGACCGTCAGTGCCAGGGCAGTGGCCAGCGCATCCTCCGGCGACGCCTGCCGCAGGCTTTCCTTCGCGTCGGCAAAGGCCTGTCGGTCAAGTGACTTGGGCCAGGCTCGCCGATACCAGACATGATCAAGCTGTCTGAACAACCAGTTCTGATCGACTGTACCGGTCGCAGCGATCCTGCCGTCAGGATCACAGTCGCCAATGCCGAAATGACGCGCAAGATCATCCATGATGCAGTTGCCGGGACCACAGTCGAAACCGACAAGGCCCGCTTCACCGCAACCGGTGATGTTGGCAATGCCGCCGATGTTCACGATGGCCGCAGGCAGTTCCACCGCGGCGGCATCCAGCAGCGCCTGGTGGTAGACCGGCGCCAGCGGTGCACCCTGCCCGCCGGCCCGAATGTCGGCCTGACGAAAGTCCGCGACCACATCGATGCCGACGAGATCGGCCAGGCGTCGGGCATCACCGAGCTGAACCGTTCGCGGCTCGAGCGCATCGGGTGCGTGGAGGATGGTGTGACCGTGGAAGCCGATGAGCGAAGGCCTTGATGATGCCTTGCCCAGGGATGCAACGAGTGCCTCGACGGCAGCAGCATGATCCTCGGCAATGCGTGTCGACAACGCGGCGCTGCCCGCACCGTCGAGAAAGGCCACCGGATCGGCAATCGCGTCGAGAATGCCGCGACGTGTGGCATCGGCGTATGGCACGGTCAGACCGATGCCGCTCGGACGTACCTGCCGACCGTTCGTCCACAGCAACGCCACGTCGATGCCATCGACGCTGGTGCCGGACATGAGTCCGATCACGCTCTGCAGATCACTCTCGCTGTTCACGATCCATTCGGCAATCTTTCTCTGATGTCATCATACAGCCTGCATTGCCCCATCAGAAGAGAACCAGACCGGAAAAGATGGATACCTATGTGCTCGGAAAAACCGATATCGACGCCATGGCAGGCACCCCGAAAACGCACTTTCTGAACCCGCAGGCACAACGACTCAACAAGTCACTCGGTGAGAAACGCATCTTCGGGCAGGCCGGGCTTCCATGGAACCTCGTTGACGTGGACGCCATCGAGGAACCTTACGCGGGCGGGAAGCAGTGTTCGTCCCGGACACTCCCGAGCATGACATTCGGTGTGTGCAGCCCTCAGATCTGGCCGATCAGGGCCACGTGCTCGCGCCAGGCCTCCTGCACGAACGGATCGGTCACACTGTAGAGGCCATGCCCGCGACGCATGATCAGGTTGTCGGCAAGAAGATCGTTGACGATCGGCTGGATCTCCTCCACGCGCACCTCACGTCCGATACGCCTGCCGAAGTCCGCCACGACCCTGGCTGAAAAGAGCCCGCCTGTCGCTTCATCGCTCATCGCGATGCGATCGAAGATCGCCTCGGCGAGTGTTCCGCGTTCAGCGACCCTGGCCAGTTCGACATTCGCCGCATTCGCTCTGAGCGTTGCCGCAATGACCGGGAAATGCTCGTCGGGATCGGCGTCTTCGGGCAACTGGCGCTGCAGGAGGCGCAGCGCCTTGAGAAACTCCTCCGGTCGGTGTCCGAGGGTCTCGAAGGCCTGCACGGCAACGGCGTCGCTCGGCAAACGCGTCTCGCCGGAATCCGCGAGACGTTCGAGAACGTGTCGTACATAGACGTCGTCGAGCAGGGGAAAGGGGATGGAAGTGGCTCCCGCAAACGCCTGATGGCGCCGCGTACTGAGTTCATTCACGAGCGCACGATGTGATCCGGTACCGATGAACAGAAAGTGACCCGGCGTATCCGGCCGATGATTGACCGCGTCACGGGCAGCCTTGAGCGCGAGCATCAACCGCTCGCCCCCTGCCGATGCCAGGGCCTGCTGAACCTCATCCACGATCAGCACCACATCGGTTCGCGCCTGATCGACCAGGGCGATCATCGCTTCGGCCAGAGTCGGACCACCTTCCTCGCCCACGCGATCGAGCTTGAAACCGAATGACAGGCCGGCGACATCGAGTTCGAGACCCTGCATACCGGCCAGTCGCTTGAGCAGTCTGGACCCCGCCGACGAGGCTTCATGCAGACAGCGCCGGATGGCGGTGAGAACGAGCGTCGCCGGATCGGCACGCGTGTCACTCCAGAGATCGACGTAGATGACGACAGCCCCGGTCATCTCCAGCGCAGGAACAAGGTCATTCAGCACGAACGTGGTCTTGCCCGTGCGCCGCATGCCCGACAGGAACAACCCGGAGCGCAAGCCCTCATCGAGCACACTCGGGCGGGTCAGTCTCTCGGCCATGTCCCTGGCGAGGTCGGGACGGCGGAAGACGGTGGCCATGATTGTTTCGTTTATGGATACGAGATAATTATAGCCGATCCATAATTCTGACAAAAACGGCTTTCGGGGCCTGGCAAGAAGGCTTTCGAGGCATGACAAGGAAGCAGGTGCCAGCCCCGGCTCCCGAGGCACGAAACCGACGATTCAGGCGGGAATCACGGGTGGTTGCAGGTCGATCGACGCACAGAAGGCCGCAACATCGAAGTTCGGGCAGGTCTTGTCGGTGTCGGCGAAGTCACGATGTCCGCAGATGCAGGCTTCGGGGTAACGCTGCTGCCATTCACGCAGGGTGTCGGCGAGCGTGACGAACTGGGCTTCGGTGAAGAAATGCCGCCCGATCAGGCAGACGCCGAGACTGTTGCCGTTCTGACCGTAGACGTGCGCGCCGACCCAGAACTCCGGGCGTCCCATCTCGAGGGTGCCGTCACGCCGAATCACCCGGTGATAGCCGATGCCGTCCCAGCCGAAGCCGAGGTGCATGGCATGGATTTCACGCGCGCCGATGTCGAACTGATCGGGCGTGTCCGAGCAATGCACCACGAGGTGCGTGACGGCGTCAGCGTGCAACATGACGAGACGTTTCCTCTATCCGCGGCCAGAGCAGATCATCATGCCTCAGGCCAGCCAGTCCCGCCACGACAGCATCATGTATTCCCGCTCGAAGGTGTGCCGATAGATACTGGACATGAGCATCGCCCTGCACAGCGGAGCGGAGGACGACGAAGCCTCCTGCCCCTCCCGCGTACTGCCACTTCCCCCACTACCACTACCGCTGCCGCAGGCGATGATGAAATGACGCAGCAGGCGTATGGCATTGACGTACCCACCTTGCCGCAGCTCATGCTCGAGGCGTCGCGATGCACGCGACGTGATTGCCGGCACCGACTCCCGACCACCGAGCAGGAGTGCCAGTGTCAGTCGATGCAGGGCCACCAGGGGTGGATGCTGATTTTCCGTGGTTGCCGTTGAATCGCACTCGCCTTGCGGGTGCAGCACGTCTGCCAGTCGCGGATCCGGTACGTGGTCAGCAAGGATGTCATGTGGTTTCAATCGGTCCAGACCAAGCTGCCAGCTTTTCCTGCCGAAATCCATCACTATCGCAGCCGCGGTTTCGCCCACATCACCGACATCACCGACATCACCGACGTCAGCGGCATCAACGGCATCGGCAGCATTGCCGGTTTCGCAGAGCCTCAACGACAGGGCTTCCATCTCGCCAGCCTTGCCGAGCCGAAGCCGGCAGAGGAACCATGCTTCGAGGCCGGGGTATCTGGCCAGCAGGGTGAAATTGGAGCGATAGCAGCTGGCATCGTTGTCCATGGGCATGGTCAGTTTCAGCAGACCGTTGCCGTCCTCGGGAACGACCAGCAAGGCAGCATCGCAACTGCCACTGATCGTCGCCCTGAAATGAACAAGGTGTTGCCGGGGCCAGGTGTCTTCGGCATCGCGGCTCGCGGCGTAACACTGCTCGATCTGCTCGGGCAGGGGTTTCTCGAAACGGGCAAGCCACGCGTCGCTGCCGGGAAAACCGCTGCCACCCGCACCACCGGCATCTCCCGCACCACGCGTATCTCCCGCGCCACGCGCATCGCCTGCGCCGCCTGCATCACGATGCGTGCTCGGGCGGAGCGCCCAGCGCGTGCGGGCGCCCCGCCCCAGACGCCCATCGGCCGAAGCATTCATCCGCTGTACATCCAGCGTGCTTCGGCACAGTTCTCTCGCCGAGAAGACGACCTTGCCGAGCGGAATGCCGCCCCGGTAGGCGCTCTGTATGCGATCGGCTTCGCCCGGACGCACATCCGTGATCTGATAGAACTCACCGTCATTGCCGAGGAGCCAGACGACGACACCGGCGTGGCCGCTGCGGGTCAGCAGAGGCTCGGCAAAGAGGCCCTGCAGGCGCGTGACGGCGACAGGCCGGTAGACGCGACGGGCCGTGCCGATGACGGATAACGGTACGCGCCGTCGTTGCATCAGTTGCTCGACGATGCTGATTGCATCGATCAGATCGGTTTCGATGTCACCCGCATCGGCGGTATCCGAGGCCGAGCGCAGACGGTCGATCGCTTCGACCAGTGCGATCATTCGCGCCGACAATCGATACAGCCCTTCGCTGCGTGCGGCATGTGACGCGCGCAACAGGGCAGCCTGCACCACCACCCCGCAATTCCTCGCCCCTCCCTGCAACAGGGCTTCGAGTGCATCACGGGCACGTTCGGCTGCCTTGAACTGCGAGGGGCTCACGCTTGCATCGACCGCCGCTTCGACGTCGCCGGCGCCTTCACCGACCGTTTCCGGCACATCAGCGCCGGCAGGATCCCTTTCCCGTGACGTCTCCGCGGATGCCCGGGAAGTCTTCTCTGAAGCTTCGGAAGTCTCTTCAGATGTCCCGGAGGCCTCTGCCAACGGCAGGAGACTGGCGCAGGCCAGCAGATGCAGACACCGCGGACTCAGGAGGCAGGAACAGCTGATGCCCTCGAGACTGTCCAGCACCGGGGTTCTGTCGGCGCTGCTGATGCTTACGGTCTGTTCGCCAGTATCGATGCGTATGACATCGCCCCGCAGTTGCCAGTCCCAGTCCCTTGCGATCTCGGGTGCCTGATCACAGCGTTTGCGCACCCGCCCTGGAGCGGATTCAATGAGGCTTGCACGAAACTCGGCCGTGATGGCAGGCAGGGGCAAGGTATCCATGCTCAGCGTCCCCGGATCTGATCGCCGATCCACCGGGCAAGATGCTCGGGGCCGACTGCAGCCACCGACATGCCTGCCGACGCTGCCATCGCCGCCATCCCCTGGTGGTAACGTGCCTGACCGTCGTCATCGAGTGAAGCCAGCCCGAGGCAGCGGACGCCGGCATCGACAAGCGCGCGGATTTCGGCCAGCATCTCGGGAATCGAAACACCTTCCTCGAAGTCCGACACCAGGATCACGAGCGAACGACCGGGCACCTTGATGCCCTGTCTGGCACCGCGGAGCCCGAGCGCAATGTGAGTGCCACCCCCCACCTGCACATCCAGCAGCAGACCCAGCGGATCATCGACCTGATCGCTGAAGTCGATCAACTCGGTACTGAACGCGAGGAAACGTACCGTGATTGCCGGCAGCCCATCGAGTATGGCAGCCACCAACGCACTATAGACCACCGATGCCGACATCGAGCCGGACACATCAACGACAAAGGTCAGATGCCAGTCCATCTGCCGCCGCGCGGGGGACTGAAAGCTCAGCCGTTCGGCGACGATGGCGCGGCTGCCGTCATCGCGATGGTAGACCCTGGCAAGGTTCTCGCGGATCGTGCGATCGAGATTCAGACGATGGTGCCGGCGGCGACTCGGTCGCGGCGTGGACAAGCCCGTGAGTGCCGGCCGCAGGCGCTCGGCCAGGCGCCGCGCGAGTTCCTCGGTGATCCTTCGGGCAAGCACTCTGAGCCGTTCGAGTCTGGCTTCGGAACTGACGCCTGCCAGCGAAATTACCTGACGCAGGAGATCCACCGACGGCGTGACCGTGTCGGGGTCCAGAAAATCGATCGCTGCCGGATTTCCCGCTGCCGCGGCCACCCCGTACACGTCTTCGCAGACGTCACTGCCGAACAGGCTCTCGAGTTCGTCCGACCACGCCGGTGACCAGGGCGCCGGTGCTTCACGACCGCCACGGCGTGACCGCGCCAGGTCACCACGACTGCCCTCACCGACCCTGGCCCGACCGAACAGCTGGTCGAGACTTGATGCTGCATGCGCGGCACGGGTGTGCCCCGGTTCGGTCACACCCAGAATCAGGCGCCATCGATCGGCGGTGGAGATGTCTCCGCAGGACAGGCGCTCACCGAGTGATTCAGCGCGCGTGCCGGCGTCATCGTCAACCTCTTCGAGCATGCCGGTGCCGGCGTCATCGTCAACCGCTTCGAGCATGCCGGTGTCGGCGTCATCCCCTGCAGGAATACCGTCGATTGCGCTCGAATCGGGAAAGAATCTGGTCAGCGCCTGTCCCGCGGCAATGTCCGCCGCTCGCTGACGCACGCTGTCACCGATGTCGAGCGAGTCCACTGACCCGGAACTCGCAAACGGTTGCGGCCTCGACAGGTGCGTCGGCGTCGAGTCGTCCAGTTCCGCCAGCCGGACATCCAGCAGTCGCTGCCTGTCGGCAACGGAAAACGGACTGAATGCCTGCCGGAGGGCGGGAGCGCGTTGCAGAAAGGCATCATCGTCGAGGGCAATCATGGCCTGTTCGAAGCCGTCAAGCCACTCCGGTGCGCTCTGCATGGCGGACAACAGGATCGTGGCGAGACCACTCACGGATTGCCGCAGCCGCTCCCGGCTTTCACGATCATTGGCGTTGATCAACCAGCCTGCCGACAGCGAGCCGATGTCATCGGCCGATCGGTGTCCGAGCAAGGCAAGGACGCCTGCACTGGCACCACGCATGAGTGCGCTGCCATGGTGCAGTGTGTGCCTGGCCCATCCGAGCAGCCGATCTTCCGCAGGGTGCGCCGCTTCATGGTCCGGGGACCGGTCCTCGCAACCCGTGGATTCACCGGCCGCCCGGAACAGGCGGAAAAGATCGCCGATGAACCACTGCACGAGATCACCGAGCATCAGCACATCGGCAAGCTCCTTGCTGCCGCCGAGGCCTGCGAGGCGATCGCCGCAGGCATCGAGCAGACTGTCGACGGACGTGCCGGGAGTAACCTCGCTCATCAGGTTGACGATGGGCGGAAAGGTCTCGTCCGGATCGAGGGGCAGACCGGGAAAGTGCGATGCCGACAATCTGACCAGCAGGCTCATGGCGGCAATCAGCTCACCGAGATCGGCCGAGACGAGAAAGCCCTGATCGATCTGCCCGAGCAGGCGCGACGCAAGATTCGGGAGACCGCATTCGCATGCTGCCTGCAGTTGCGACAGTGCCTCGGCCGCCTGAGTCTGCGTGCCCGCATAGCGGCTCTTTCTCGTTCCGTAGCCGATGATCGCTTCGGTCACCTGCTGCAACGTCACGCCATGGCGAGAGGCGTTCTCGATCGCTGCCGGTGTTGCCTGCTGCCATTCCACCTGCCAGCGCTCGACGAGGTTTTCACGATGCCCGATGCTGCCACCATCGATGCGTTTGGCATAGGGAATGCCCGCTCTGCTCAGACGACGGAACACCACGGCACGAGCCCGATCACGCGGCTTGCGCAGCACATCGAGCCTGAGTTCCCGGGCCGTGTTCTCCCCGATGGGCAACCTGTCGCCCTTGCCGGTGGGCAGCTTCAAGCGCGAGAGATCTTCCTCGATCGATACGGCAAGACCACATCTCGGCACCTCGGGACTGACCTTGCCCCGGCGATCACCGACGAGCACCCTGGCGGAAGCGAGCGACACCGCACGACCGCGCCCCAGCAAGTCACCCTGCACGAGACAGCTTTCCATGGCCTGAATCAGTTCTCCCCGGCCGGGACTCGACAGACCACGGAGGCTCGCGAGGTCCTTCATCATCCTGACCATCTCGATGGCATCGGGGGTGCCGGCCACCTGCCGGTCGCGACGCATCTCCCGACAGACCTCGGTCGCGAACTCGACCACCACCTGATCCCGCTGCACGGCCGCGGTCACCTCGAACATGCGTTGATGCCACATCGGATCGAGCACACCGGCCGGATAGCCACTGCGTGAATCCAGTTGTTCGAAGGTGTAGGGAACCAGCGAGACACCGGCGTCGTGTTCGGGCCTGCCCAGCAGGTCGAGCAGTTGCCGGTCGCTCTCCGTCCTGGCTTCGATCTCGTCCGAGTGCAGCGCTGCCGTGTGGAAGGCACCGACCACGGCGGCAATGCGCGCCGAATCCCCGAGCTGTGCCCGGACCCGGCGACAGGTCTCGCGCATGTGTGCCTCGCGCAGCCGCTCTCGCACGGGCACCGATTCGTTCGCGGACACATTCGACAACCGCATGGCCCAGCCCAGCGTCAGTGCGGCGCGACGCAGCTGCTCCGCATCGGCATCGACAGCCGGTGATTCGATCAGCCTCTGCCAGAGGTCGGCCGTGTCACTTGCACCCGTGTCCTGCATCCATCGTTCAAACCACGACAGGCCGGTCGGTATCGTCTCTTCAGGACGTGCGGGCAACTCGCTCCCTTGCGTCTCCGCTTGTGCCGCGGCTGACCCGTCGCCCGGTGGATCCGGCAGCGGGTCGTGCAACGGGTCCGGCAGCGGATCCTGCAACTCGCCCGCGCTGTCGATCTGCTTCGATCGCAGAGACACCGGCAGATCGCAGGCGTGGACGGGTATCCCGTGTTCCGAAGCCCAGCGAATGGCCGCCAGTTCGGGCGAGAAGTCGGCCATCGGATAGAAGAACATGCCGCCTTCGTCGGTGACGGCCGAGATGGCAACGGGGGCGATCGTTCGCGTATCACCGAGGTAGCGAAGCCAGTCGGAGAGATCGCTCGGCAATTCGATCAGCAACGCATCGGGGCGGAATTCGTCAAGCCAGCACGGCATCGCACGCGCGAGGGCCGCGGAGTGGTGACGCACCCCGATCAGCAGCGGCGCCTTGCAACGGTGCAGTCGCTCGATACCTGCCAGCGGAGCTGCGAGCGGCTCGCTCACACCGGCGAATCCAGCACCGATCGCAGATCCGCGAGGCGCTGCCACACGTCCTGGCCATCGCGGGCACGTCGTGCCACGGGACCATCCCAGTAGTTCAGCAGGCGTTCGAGATCCTTTGCGTCGTCCTTGAGTGCAACACCGAGCAGGTGACCGGGAAGCCGGGAAACCGGATCGACATCCGTGGGAAAGAACAGTGCCTCACGCAACACTGCCGTCGTGACCGACACGGCTTCGGCCGTGCTCATGACGGTACTCGGGCGATTGATCTGCCAGCCTTCTTCGGTGACGCCGTTACGAAGATCGCGGAAGACCGTCACGAGGGTATCGACCAGAACCCGGTCGATGTCGTCCGTGACGAACTGACGCTCGAGCGCCGCTCGGGCACGCTCGGTTACCAGTGCACACTCGGCCGCCTTGTCGGCAATGGGGTTGATGGTCTCGAAATTGAAGCGGCGCTTCAGGGCCGCCGACATTTCCGACACACCGCGGTCGCGAAGGTTGGCGGTGGCAATCAGGTTGAAGCCCGGCGCCGCGAACACGCTCGACGCGTCTCCTTCGAGCTCCGGAACCATCATCATCCGTTCACTCAGGAGGGAGATCAGTGCGTCCTGTACTTCCGGCAGACAGCGCGTCACCTCCTCGAAACGCACCACCCGCCCCTCGCGCATCGCCTTCATGACCGGTGACGGCACCAGCGCTTCGGGCCTCGGGCCGCGATCGAGCAGCATGGCGTAGTTCCAGCCGTAGCGAATCTGGTCTTCGGTGGTGCCGGCGGTACCCTGGATGGTCAGCATGCTGCTGCCGCTGACGGCAACCGCCAGGAGTTCCCCGAGCATCGACTTCGCGGTGCCGGGTTCACCGACGAGCATGAGCCCCCGCTCGCCGGCGAGCGTCACCACGCAACGCTGTACCTGATCGCGCGAGCCGACGAACTTGCGCGTGATCGGGATGGCCTTCGAGCGTGTTGCGCCGATCTTCTCGCCGTCGCTGCCGCAGACGAAAGTCACCACGGCTGCGGGTGACAGCAACCAGCCCGAGGGCTTCGGCTGCCTGTCGCTGGCTCGAAGGGCGTCGAGTTCGGCTGCAAAGCGTCGCTCGGCCGGCGGCAACTGCAAGGCTTCGAGACTCTCGCCGCTGTCAGGAGTACGGTTTTTCTGTCGGGCCACTGTGCTGCTTCCTTCCGATGTGCTGCGTGCTTCCGGTGTCAGGCCTCGAAAGGACCTGCCTGCCTGCCTGCCTGCCTGCCTGCCTGCCTGCCTGCCTGCCAGACGATATCACCTTGCCGCCTCAGCCCGGCCGGTTGCCGAATTGCACACGCTCCCAGGCCAGCAGAAAGAGATCCGCTGCAGGCAGGGGAGGAACCAGCAAGGCAGGCTCCTTGCCAGGGAAACGATCCGACGGGCCGATGTGGTGCAGTTCGTCCTGTCCCTGCTGTTGCCGATGATGGTGCGGGTTACGAGACAGCTCATCGTACCAGTGCAGTTTCCATTGTTCGATCGGCAGGTTGGGTGCGGTCAGGGATTCCCAGGCGCCCGGCAGGAACAGGTTTCGCGAAGCGCGGCTGCGCTTGCCGCTCACGACCAGATCGGTGGCTTCCAGGGCTTTCGCAGCCCTCCTGAAGCGCGCCGGTTTCCAGCCATTCCAGCGCCTGATCCTTACTCCGGTCGGGTCCGGCAAGGCAAGAATCTGTAGATAAAGACAGGCCGCATCGCGACCGAGTTCGAGTTGTTCCGCCACGCTCGTGACCAGGTCGGCAACCGAGTGCTCGGGGCACTGGTCCCAGATTTCCGCTTCGTGATTCGAACCATCCGCCTGATTGACTTCCATGAAGCGGTCGGCGGCATGACTGCGGAAACGCGCCACGACATCGACCATCTGCATGCCCGAATCGGCAACGGTGGTGTTGCTGCGGGTCTGGCTCGCGATCGCCGTCAGGTATCCGATGTCTTTCGTCGTGCGGATGTTCGCCGGCCTGAACAGCAAGCTGCAGACCGGCGGGGCCAGTGCCATACGGATTCGGTCGTTCCTGATTTCTGTGAACATCTCACGATCATGCACTTCGCCCGCCGTCAGCGCGAGAAACCGGGCAACCGTGCCGTCGATGTCGATCGTGACCTCATCCTTGCCGCCACACGCGGTGGACACCCCGCCGAAAGGCAGTTCCAGTTCGGCGTCATCCAGCCACTCCCGAACTGCGGTGATCACTCGCGGCAGTGCCTGCCTGCAAGGATGACCAGCAGGTGCGCCATGGTTGATCAGACAGATCGCGTCGAACAGCATGTCCAGCCAGTTGAACGAACTTTCCCGAGCAACCGGCACCTCACGTTGCAACGGCGGGTCATACACTCGTTCCAGCAACACTCGCGGCCCGCCGGTGCTGCCGGGCGACACGGGAACCAGATGCGCCTCGAAGTTCGCGGTGCGCGGACTCAGCTCGTCCAGAGCCGATGGCTGGTGCAGCATTTCCACGAGCCGGCGTACCGGTAACCTCCGGTACCCGACATGGATATGACGCAGTGCCAGCACCACCTCGAGCGGCAGTAACGACATCTGCCGATGGTCCTTCCGCCAGACATCCACCAACTGACCGAAGGCTTCCACGGGGTTGGCCTGCAAGGCCTTCGCCGGGAACGCGCGCAACGCGGCGGCGCTCAGCGATTGCGGATAACCGAGTGCATCGATGCAGGCAACGGCGGCATTCCATTCACCCTGCGACCAGCCATGGTGCGCCCGCATGTCCGCCGTCTGCTCGCCCTTCGGCTGGCCGCTGAGCGGCCGGAAGTTGCCCATCCAGATGATGCCCAGGACTGCAGCAGGCACCCCCAGTTCACTGGCGGCCTTTTCAAGCAGGCCGGGATCGATCCGCGGCACCTGTTCGATCTGCCGCAGTGCATCGAGAAAATCCAGCAGCTGCTGACTGGACCAGCGCTGCCGCAGAGTCGTCTTGTGCAGGGGCGGAAATCCGTTCGGCGGCCGGACATTGCCGCTTTCCGCATGGCTGATGACCAGCAACTGCTCAGGGTGGCGATAGACGACATGCCGCACGCCGTCCTCCACGAATGCGGTGGACTGCCTGAGACCGGCAGGCACTCGCCGATCCTGTTTCCATGGAAGCAGCAGGCTCGGCGCAAAACGCAGATCTTTCGAGGTGAAAAGGGCAAACTCGCCGCGAAGATCGAGCAGTCCACTGTCGACAAGACAGGCCAGTGCACCGAATTCGGGTTGCTGCTCGAAGTGGGCACGGATCTCCGCGCCCGACGCCTCCCATGGCAGCTGGTTGATGGTCTGCCAGAACCAGGGCCAGGCGAAAGCCGCCGGATCGTCGAGCAGACCAAGCCAGTCGGTGCGGGCGACAGACGCGTCAGGCGCCTTGCCGCCCCTGAAGAAACCGATCAGTTGCTGCAGATGCCTCACTGCAGCATGGCAATAGGAACGACGAGCGTCGTTCACCCTGATGCGCGAACTCCAGTTGAAACGCAAGGATTCCAGCTGGACCGCTTCCGGTACGAACACGTTTCCCGGCACCGGCAAGCGCTCGATGATCTCGCTGCGAATGCTGTCCGCAAGACACAGTCGATGCACCACACGCGCAACACCCCGAATCAGCGTATCGTCCGCCGCGGGAAGCAGCTTGCCGATCGTGTCACGCAGCGCCCGCCCGGACTCGCCTTCCAGCAGGATTTCGACATTGCGGCTGGCCTTGCTGCAGAACGCCTGCCCCGCTGCCAGCAGCCTGCCGGCAGCCGGTTCATCCAGCCGACGCAGGGTTGCCGATGCGGGAAGGCACCTGACCCGCAGGCGATGTTCATCCATCGGCGAGAGTGGCCAGGTGGCTGCGATGAAACGATCGTCAAACAGGCGACCCGGAGGTGCGTCGAAGGCGATACCGGTTGCCGCGTCGATGAAGTGGCCGGCAGATACCTGCACCCAGTGCCCCTCGCCCGACGGCCTGTCGATCATCGCCAGTGGAATACCGTGTCGATCCGCTGCCATGTCGCCGGTCTTCACGACGCATTTCCGGCCATCTGCGCCACGTCCTTCGAAACTGCCGTCTGCGAGCCTTGCGACACGCCAGCCAATGATGCCATCGGCAATACCGAGTGGTGATGCGGACAGGTTCTCGGGCGCGGGCAGGTACTGACAGTATTTCCAGAGGATCTCCGCCTTGTCGGGCAGTGACTCCTCGAACCAGGGAGGCGCCACCGACGAACCGTCGGCATTGCAGGAACGCCCCTGAGCCATGATCGCGTCCCGTCGCCAATGGCGCTCGCCGTCACTGAAGAAGGGTTCGAATTCGGGCAGGCAGGTATCGCCTGGCCGCAGGATTCCACCACCACAGAACAGTCCATCGGCCACCGGTTGCAGATAGCGTTCCGGCCAATCGAAAACAGAAACATCAAGGTCGAATTCCCTGTCGGGATCGCTCAACCAGATTGCGCGCGTAAACAGATGGGGACGCGTCCTGAACAACACCAGGGTGTCGTTCGGCAAGATAATCACGACCTCGGGATCCAGTCTTCGCCTGTCCCAGACACCCAGTTCACGTTCGCCACTCGACGTCAACTCGATGAGTCTCTGGTTCCGGAACACGATGCGCGAAGGAAACGGGCTTTTCACGAGAACGGCGGGAGATGCAATCGGCTCACCTTCCTCGTACTCCTCCAGTACGCCTGCATTGAGCGAACGCCTCAGAATGGTTGCCGGCGATACCGACTCGAGTCTTTCACGCAGGTAGGGAAACAAACGCGACGTGGTGTCGAGGTCAAGATCCTGCAGCGTCGAGAAGGCGATTTGCGCATCGATGACGCCGCCATGGGTGGCGCGTTCGATCAAGGCATCGACGTGCTGCTGCCAGAGCCTCACGACATGGCGGTTTCTGGCTGCAACTTCGGTGAAAGGTCGCAGGATCTCGCCACCGGGTGGCTTCCTGAAAGACCGACGCGATGTCGCGTTCTGCCCGATCATCAGCAAGGCGGGTATCTGTTTCCGGATCTGCGCCGCAAGGGACTCATCGTCGAAGACCCTGTCGAGTGTCGAATGCCGTCGCGGATGATCCGACAGGGTGGCACACCAGCCCCGGAATTCGATGCCGGCATCGGCTGCCGTCGCGGCCAGGGGGATGCCGAGCGAGAGGCAGGTTTCGATCAGATCGACATCGGTTGCCATGCGTTGTTGATCATTGCTGCACAGCGGCAAAGCGATGCCGTCGGCCTTGAGCGCCCCCGCTGCCTCCTCGAAAAGATCGAACAGCCGGGCAGGTGCAATGGTGACCGATTGCATCACCTCCGCAAACCAGCCAGCTCGGCCACCCGGCAAGTGGACCTCCTCAGGCCAGTCTGCGGCAGGCTGCGACAACAGACGCAGGGCATCCCAGCCGTCAAGACGCGCAAGCCAGCGCACGGTCCTGTCACTCTCCCGGGCTCTCCGGCCGGTAGGGGTGTGTACCAGCAACCAGGCAGCCACGGAGTCGTCATCCGCGGCGAGTCGCGTCAGTGCTTCGCTCGCCGCTTCCCAGAACGGCTCGCGCACCTGCTGCATCGAGGGCGCCGGCAACATCGCGAGAAGTGCCGCATCGATCTCCGCTTCCGGATCCTTGCCCGCTGCCCTGGCGAGACGCCTGATGTCCTTGAACTGGCTGCTGCTCGGCGGCAGGCCGGACAGGGTTCGTCGCTGGATCACGTCACGGTATTGCCGCAACGCCCTGCCCGGATCGCCGAATTTCGCGAGACTGCTCGTGTATCGTCCGAGCGCCCTGGCCGAAAGACATCCCGCGAGCGCGAACTCGACCATCACGTCATGACGATGGTTGAAATCGACGCCCGATGACGGATTCTCCTCGGCAGCCAGAGAAAGCTCGAGTGCGCGAGGTGCGTAGCGCAGGTCATCCCGATCCTTGCAGTTTCGGGCCACGGCCTCCCAGAAGGCTGCCAGCAACTGCGGCTGCTCACCAGTGAGTTCGGTCGCGATCTTCCGATGGTACTGCCAGGCACGTCTGGGATTGGCGGCGATCTTCTCGGCACCGATCGCAAGGCGCTTCGAGAGAGCCAGTATTTCGTCGGCGGATTCCGGGTGAGTGCTCAGAGCCCGGTAGAGAAAATCGAGTGTGCGACGACCCCGAACTGCCAACACTCCGGATGTCGACGCCTGATCGAGCCCCATCGCAGCCATGGCGATCTGCTCCGTCTCCGCGAGCCTCTCGGCACCGAGCAGCACCACCTCGCGTTCACCGAGCCCGTCACCACGGTAGCACCGCGCCTCCACTCGCTCACTGAAGCGCTCATCGGCTTCCGTATCCGTCGGCAGCAGGGCACCGGCCCGGATCAGTGCATCCGATGCGCTCATGGCGGCTCTTCAGCTGGCGTTCTGCTGCGGAGTGCCTACGGCCCTGACCAGACGGTCTTCGAAAACCGCAAGCGTATGGGCCACACGCACCACGCCATGCACGAGGGAATCAGGAGCTTCGGGCAACAGGCGGCGCACCAGACTCTGCAGGGCGTCCATGGCCTGGCCTTCACGCCAGTGACCGGCGTCCTGCAAGGCCTCCTGCCTTACCGCCCTCGCCTTCTCCAGCAAGGCTGCTGCCGCGTCCGCATCGATCCGACGAAGCTTCGCCGATGACGTCTCGCTCAGCACGCGCAGGAAGTGACGATCATCACCATAGGGAAAGTCATACGGCAGGAACTCGGCGCCTCCGGCTCGAGTTCTGCGGAGAGAATCGATGCAAAGGCCACCACACGACTCCACGACGTCGTACAGATCTGCAATGACCCAGAAGCCGTCACCCGCCGGCTGCTCGAACATCATTTCCGGTACAGGTGTGCGCCACTCGAAGGGGAAGTCTGCCGCAGCGAAACGGTAACTGCGGCCATCGATGCCCCTGATCGAAAACGAGTCGTCGGCTTCACGAATCACACGCCAGCCGACGGTGCCATCGACGAGACCGAGCGCCGACTGTTCGAGACCGGGTACCGGAAGCCACTGACAGTGTCGCCAGAGGATGGTCGCATCATCCGGCAGCTGTTCCTCGAACCATGGCGGTATTCCTTCACCGATGGTCCTGCCACTGTCGGTATCGACAAGTTCAAGCTGCACGGAGCCATCGAGCAGATCCTTGTCTCCACCGTAAAGACTCATGTAGCCAGATGGCACGCGCCACACCTGCTCACCATCGGCAAGAAACTGTCGCACATCGCTGATGGTGCCGTCGCCCGGGTAAAGGGTTTTCTCTCCTTGAAACACGCCGGTTCCGACAGTGAGCATCGGGCTTTCACAGTTGTGATAGATGCCTCGTTTCACCGGAATCTGCTTGTCCGGCGCACTGAGCCATGTCGCAACGATTCGGTTCAGGTACCGGTCGAGACCGAACAGTACCAGGGTGTCATCGGGGAGCGGTATTGCCCCCAGTGCTCGTGGTGCCGTCGCGGGCCAGTCACCCAGCACTTGCTCCTCATTGGCTGAATATTGCACCAGTCGCAGGCCCTGCATGGCAACGATCGAAGGAAACGGACTGAGCAATCGCAGCGGACCGGAAACGGATGGCCGGACCATCGGATCGCCTGCCACGTCCGCCTGTTGCCACGTCAGAGGTTCTGCGTGATATTCCTCGAGAACACCGCCCTGCAAGGTACGTTGCAGCACTGCCGCCGTATCGATGTCATGTAGCGATTCCAGAAGATCACCGAAATGGCTGTTCGCCCAGACGAGATCGAACTCCTGCAGTCTGTGGCACGCCTTCTCGTAGTCGCCGAGAGCACCGGAATGCAGCCTGTCGATCAGATGATGAAGATAATCCCGTGCCAAAGTCATGGCATTTGCATTGTCGACGGCGGCGATCTCGAAGGTCTCCGGTTCCCTGCCGGGCTGCGCTTGCAGCATTGTCTTGCCGCGGCCGCGCCCGAACAGTCTGCCCGCATTCCTATACAGATGCCGGCGAAGCGACGAATGTGCGAACAGGTGATCCAGAGTGGCATGTCGACGCGGGTGATCCCTCTCCCCCAGGCACCAGCCCGAAAAGGACAGCTCCGCACTTGGATGGATTTCGCCGAGGGGTATGCCGAGGTCGAGACAGGCTTCGACAAGATCGACATCCGCAGAGATGTGACCTTCCGGCCAGAGATCCAGCGGCACACCCTCTTCGATCAGACGCGGCGCGGCGGCTTCCAGCAGATCGAACAGAGCGGGTGGTGGCACGGCGACATCCCGAATCAGTCTGGCAAACCAGCCACTCAATCCGCCTGGCAGGACCACGTCCCCCGGCCATTCGTCCGAGGACAACGACAGTACGCGCAGCGCCTTCCATTGACCCAGCCAATCCAGCCACTCCTCGATGCTGCCCTCGTATTCATCGTGACTACCGAAGGGAATAAGCGCGACCAACCATGCCGCCACGGTATCGTCGCTGCTCGCGAGTCTTGCCAGTCGACGGCTCGTCGCCAGCCAGAACTGCCTTCGCACACGTGACATCGACGGCGCCGGCAACAGTGTGCGCAAGACCGCATCGACTTCATCATCGGGCTTGCGGCCCGCGGCTCTGGCCAGTCGCTTCAGGTCATTGATGCCGCCCTTCGTCGGGGGCAGACCACCGAGCGTGCGCCGGAGCATGATTTCGCGATAGGTGTCGAAGGCTTCTTCGGGTGAAAACTGCTTCGACAGATCGCGCCCGTAGTCGCTCAGTGCCTTGACCGAGATGCACCCGGCCAGGGCGAATTCGATGACGGTGTCACGTCGTCGTTCACGATCAACCGGCAGCCCATGTGCACGTTCCGTTTCCAGCGACCTGTTGAATGCTGTCGATGCATACTTCGTGTTGCCAATCCTCTTGTAGATACGCGCAACCTCTTCCCAGTACGACGGCAGAAAGTGACTGTACTGCTCGGCAAGCTCCTTTTCCAGTTGCTGTATGCCTTTCCACGCCCGCATGGGTTTCGAGCGGATTCCCCGTTCAATGGTCTTGAGTTTCTTCACCAGGGAAAACGCAACGCCGGCGTCCTTCGGATGATTGATCGAAGCCCATGCGGCAAATCCGAGAACACGGCGTCCACGTACGGCCAGCACCCCGGATTCATCCACGGGTTCCAGTCCGACGAAGGACATGGCCAGATCGTCGGCGGGACCGAGTCGGTCAGCGCTCAGGTTGACGACGAGACGGTCGCCCAGAGCCGCGCCACCGTAACTGCGCGCCACCACGTGTTCACCGAAGGCCGCACCGATCTCGGTGTCGGCCGGCATCATGCCGCCGGCAAGAAAGCGTGTTTCGATATCCGATTCGGACATTCCCTCACCTTGTTTCTCTTTGCTGTCCACAGGGTCAATCCTCGTCCTGGACCACACGACCTGCGTAGATCGTGGCTGCCATGCGCATGCCTTCGCTGAAGGTGACCGGGCCGACCTCGGCGATGCTGATCGCCTTCTGTTCTGCATCGACAAACATCAGGTCACCGGTGTCCGTAGGCCAGTCGGTGTTGCTCTCACCGAGATCGAAGCGCGCCTCGTACTGCTCACCGCCTTCCCAGACGGTACAGCAGGCACTGCCACCGCGAACGGCGTATCCATGACGCCGACTGAGGGAGACGGCATGGTTGAATTGCGCGAAGTGGCCATCGGCAAAGTCGCTGATGCGCACGGCACGCTGCTGTGCCGGACTCGGTTCGTGAATGGGGCGATAGATCTGATCGATCGACTGCTCGATACCGAGATCGGCGGCAAGCTCGCGCAACTCCACCAGATCGGCAATCAGGATGGGATGGGGAATGCCGAAGCACTCACTGTCGATCCAGCGGCTTTCACCATCGAGATCGATGACACCGAGTCCCTTGTCGGCATCGACATCACGGAGCAATCCGGCATTGTCGGTGTCGAAATGGCCATCGTGATCGGCCGGCACCACCACCAGCCCCTCGAGGTTGTCACGCCAGTCCGGATCGGCCCAGACCGCCTTGATGATCGACGTCGGTGTGGGCAGCGAGCGCAGCATCCAGCGCTCGATGGTGTGGATGCACTCGAGCCGGTGTTCGGTGAGCCAGTCGGCAAGCGCACTGAGAGACTCGCCGGCCTCGCTGTCCCGAAGCCATTTCGGTACCGAAGCGAGCACCCTGCCCTTGGGATTCCGGGCCTTCAGCTTGCCGTCGAACAGCCCGAGCTTGTAGTCCCTGTCGGCGTCCACCCAGGCAATGTCGGTTTCCTTGTCATTCATTGATCCTGTCCTCTTCGACCTGAGTTAATCACAACTTGTCTTCGTAGCGCGGTTCGTCGCCGGTCTGTGTGCGGTGCCACGCGCTCCTGAACAGATCGTCCACCGTGCTTCTGCATACCAGCAGCGACGCTCGGTTGCCGATGAATCCTTCTGTATTGTCGTAGCCGTACAATGGCAGTTTCCAGGTCTCGAGCGGCAGATTCGGTGCCTTCAGGGCAGCCCAGCCACCGGGAAGGAACAGCGTCCGCCCCGCGCGACTGCGCTTGCCACTGACCACCAGATCGGTCTGTTCGAGCTCCGCAGAGATTCTCTTGTGCATGGCCGTTGACCAGTTGTTCCAGCACCTGACACTGGCTGTTGTCGGATCGGGCAAGGCCAGCAGTTGCAGGTACAGACGGGCGGCATCATGCGACAACCGGTGATGCCTTGCCACCTGCTCGACCAGCTCGGGAACCGAATTGCCCGGATCCTGCTCCCAGGTACCTTCCGGCAGCGTGATCGTTTCATTGCCTGTCAGAATGCGGTCGATGAGTTCGGAACGGATTCCCCTGACGAATTCGATGTAGTCCGCCGAGCCCCACACGTCCACGTTGGCGTGGAAGGTCTGTGACTTGATGCGGGCGAGCCTGTCGTACTGTTCGGAGCCATGACACATGGCAGGCCGGAACAGCAGCTTGCAGGCGGGTGGTGCAATGGCCGCTCGCACCAAGCCGTTGTCGATCTCGACGAAATCGTCGTGACGCGTCATCTCGCCACCGAGAAGCGAATGAAAACGATCGATGGTGGCGTCGACATCAACCTCATGGTTGTCCCCGACTTCTTCCTGCGTGAAGGAAAGTGCAAATTCCAGTTCGGTTTCAGGCCGCTGCAGCCATTCACGCACGGTACGAATCAGCGCCGGTAGCGCACGCCTTGCCGGATCAGCAACCGGCATTGCATAGTTGATGTGGCAGATGGTGTCATGCAAGGCCAGAAAAACATAATCACTGCCTTCGTTGCCGGCGGACGAATCGTTGACGACATCAAGACACGTCCAGTTGTACCACCCGGAGCGCGTTCTGAAGCGGGTGGTCCTCGATTGCAGGCAGGGCGACTGTTCAGGGTTGCTCAGCATCCTCGTGAAGCGGCTGAGATTGCACGATGACTGACTCGAGACTTCCGACAACTGTTTGATCAGTGCAGGCGTGAGATGAACCATCTCGGCTTTCTTTTGTTGCCAGGCATCCACCAGTTTTTCGAAAGCGGCCATCGTTCCCGCACCGAGTGTGCCTGCCGGATCCTCGCGAAAGCCGGCACCGGTCAGCGCAATCGGGTAATGCATGGCGGCAATGCTCATGCAGGCCGATTCGATCTGGCGGACTTTCCAGCCAAGATTGTCGCGCAGAACAGCCGTCAGCGGTTTCTTCTCGCTGTACGTTTTCTGGCTGAAATCTCCCATCCAGATCAATCCCAGCTCGGACGAAGTCACACCGAGTCGTTCGGCGGCGGCATTCAGAGTGTCTTCAGGTATTAACGGCAGTTTCTCCAGCTTGCCGACTGCGGTGAAAAAATCAGCGACCGCTTCGCTCGACCAGGAATTGTCGAAAGCCCGGGCACGAAAGATCGGCACACCGAACGGTGGCCTTGCCGGCCTTTCATCTGAAACTGCCAATATGCACAGATCAATCGTCTTGTTCCAGGATCGATCTGCACGATAGATGACATAACGTTGCGCACCATCGTCAATCGCCTTGCATTCTTCACTGCTTTCCGGGCAGATCCGACGAACACCCTTGTATTCAGGGTGGTCAAGATCGACGCCGTACAACCGATAATAGGCAAAGTGTGACGAACTGTCCAGAATGTCGGTATTGGCAAGATAAGCCAGCGCGCGGTAATCGCTGCGCGCCTGTAGTTTCTCGATGTATTTCGACATCGGAAGGTTCCATGGCATGTCGAACAGGGTTTCCCAGAGCCCCTTCCATGCAACGACTGCCGGGTCGTGCAGCAGAATGAACCAGTCGAAACCACCAACACCGGCAGGTGTTCCTTCACCGGTGACAAGAAAGCGGATAACCGCATCGACATGTTCGTTGGCCAGCGACTGTCGAGGGTTTTTGCTGATGTCAAACGACCAACCCTCGAAACCCCGAATATCAAACCGCTCGATGTCGGTCGCCGTCACCGGCGGCACCAGACCGAAGGAATTCTCGACAGCCTCGATCGACTCGTCTACGGGTGCGGCCGGTTCGGTGGTCGACACTCCCTCACTCAGCTCGATCCTGACTTTGTCGAGTCTCGCTTCGAGTGCCGCCATGGAGCGGGCTTCGCTGCAGACGCCCTTGACGAGCCCTTTCGGTGCGTCAGGCAACAGGCCTCGCACCAGTTTCCTGAGCTTCGCCGATTCGCCAGCCTGATCATCCTCGTCCGCTGACCAGACATCTCTGGCTGCGTCGAGCAACCGGGCGCTCTGCTCGCGGTCAAGCTGACGAAGCAGACCGGATGACGAAGGATCTGCCACCTCAAGATGATGCATGTCGTATCTGCATCGATACACAGGCTCTCTGAATCCCTCGTTTCTGCAAGGACTGTAAGGATACTCGAAATTCAGCCCGGTTCTGGAGTTGGCCATGCTGGAACCGAACACGACCCAGTGGTCGCTACCGGCCGGCTGATCAAGCATCAACAACGGTTCGGACGCGGGCCGGAAAGCCCCGCCGGACTCCGACGCCGTGTACTGCCGCCCGTCGATTCCCCTGCCGTTGATACGGCCATCACGATGGCGGATCACACGCCATCCGACAAGCCCGTCCACCGCACCAACAGGCGACCCGGCGAGTTCCGGGGGGATCGGCAACAGCCAGCAGAAACGCCAGAGAATCCGGGCCCCATCCGGCAGATCCTGCCCGAACCAGTCGGGCATACCCTGACCCAGGATTCTTCCACTGTGAGGATCGATTTCATCGAGCAGGATGTGTTCTGGCTCCTGCAGGCTGCCCGAGTTTCCGGATTTTCTGCCGTGCTCGGGCAAGCGCCAGATTCTTGCTCCATCGGAAAGAAACGGGCGGGGTTTCGGGATCTCGCTGTCACCCGGGCGCAGGATTCTGCCGCCGTAGAAAATGCCATTGCCGAACTCGACTTGTGCAGTATCGGAAAAATCGTCCGGGTTGCTCTGATAATCGAGCGGCTCATCGGGATTGCTCAACCAGACGGCGCTGAAACCGTAGCCGGAGTGCCTGTAGATGACAAGGGTATCGTCCGGCAGGGCCAGCGCTGCAACCGGCAGCGTATTGCCGAGCGTCCAGTATCCGAGTTCCCTTGTATTTCCAGGCCTGATCTGCACCAGCCGCTGATCGATCAACTTGATGACCGTTGGAAAAGGGCTTCGCAGACGAATGCCGTTGCCCTTGTCGTCCACAGGGCAGCCGCCATAGCCATCGACAGTCGGCAATTCGAGAACCTCGGACCGGTATTCCTTTCGAACGCCGGCCGACAGCGTACGTTGCAGCACCGCGGCAACATCGATCGTCTCGAGCTGTATGGCTACGTCCGGATGATACTTCGCGACGGCCGAAGGATCATTCGATGCCAGCGCATGAAGTCCACGCACGTAGTCGATGACCGCACCAGTATCGAGGCAATCGATGTTTTCCTGCAGATAACTCCGCCAGAGTTCGTTCATGTACTCGTTCTCGCCAACGGCATCCATGAACGGACGCAAGGGTTCGTTGAAGAGTGGCTCTGGCGTCAGACTGCAGGAGCGATCCTGACTGAACAGCGCCGATGCGTTGTGGCGCACATGTTCGACCATCGCTGATTGATCGAACACCTGTTGCAGCGACGAATTCCTGCGCGCGTGGTCCCTGGCTGCGGAACTCCAGCCGGTGAAGCTCAGACTGCCACCGGCATGATATTCCTGCAGCGGAATGCCAAGATCGAGGCAGGCTTCGACGACATCCACATCGACCTCCCCCCAACTGTTCGTCCACAAGGGCAGTGGCAGTTTCTCCTCGATCAGACGCGGTGCCGCCGCTTCGAGCATATCGAACAACCTTGCCGGCGGCACCACCAGACTGTTGATGATCGAGGCGAACCAGCCAGCGAGACCACCCGGCAGGGTGATCTCTTGCGGCCATGCTTCACTCGACAGTGAAAGCACGCGCAGAGCCTGCCAGTTGTCCAGACGTTCCAGCCATTGGGCGGTACGACCCTTGTCGTTCCAGCGGCGGCGACCGACAGGCGTGTGTGCGAGCAACCAGCCGGCAACCGCATCATCCTTCCGGGCCAGCATGTTCAGACGACTGCTGGCCGCGTCCCAGAATTGTCGGGGGGCGCGCACCATGGACGGTGCTGCCAGCATGGCCCTGAGTGTGGCGTCGATTTCTTCGTTCGGATCAACGCCGGCCGCCCTGGCCAGTCGCGTCAGATTCCTGAGCGCGTCGCTGGCAGGTGGCGTCCCACCGAGTGTGTGCCGACACAGCACCTCACGGAAGGTTTCGAGCGCTTCCGCGGGCGTGAACTGCTTCTGAAGATCGCGCGTGTACTCGGTAATGGTCTTGCCCGAGAGCGCTCCGGCCAACGCGAATTCAATCACCACGTCGCGCCGTCGTTCACGATCGACCGAGAGCGCATGGGCACGTTCGGCTTCGAGTGCCTTGCCGATCGCTCTCGCGGCATAGGTGGTGTTGCCGGCGTTCTTGAAGGCGCGGGCCACTTCATCCCAGAAGGGTGGCAGGAAATGCCGCACGCTGGCATCGAGTTCCCGCGCCATCTCGCCGTATTGCTCCCAGGCAATGCCGGGTTTTGCGCGAACCTTGCGTTCGGCCGCCTTCAGTCTTTTCACCATTACCAGCGCATCGTCGGCATTTTCAGGGTAGTTCACGAGAGCCCATGCGGCAAAGCCCAGCGCCTGCCGTCCCCGCACAGCCAGCACATCAGACTCACCGGCCGGCTCGAGGCCGACATAAGCCATGGCGAGATCCTCCGCGGGACCAAGGCGCTCTGTACTCAGGGTGACAACCCGGCGCTCGCCGAGCGCGCCACCCGAATAGCTCCGGGCCACGACCTTTTCCACAAGGGTCGGATCGAGTTCGGTATTCGCCGGCATCATGCCTCCGGTCTGGAATCGCGCCTGGATGTCAGGGGCGAGTTCCGCAGCCGCTGTCCTGCGACGTGCTGACGCTGTCTTTCTCTTGCCGGCTCCGGTTCCTGCCGCCTTCTTCCTGCTGCCGGCGCTCGCCTTTTTCCGATTTCGAGAAGAAGCGTTCTTCCTGCCCTTGCTGCTGCTGGCGGATTTCCTGCCGACAGCCTTCCCGACCGATCTGCCGCTTGCCGACTTCGTCTTCTTCTTGCTGGCCACCTATCCGCAATCCCTTTTTCCGTTCCGTGGGTTTTCTCCGAGAACAACACGCTCGCGAACCATCCACCCAGCATAACGAATCGGCCACTCAGACAGGCAGGCTCAACATGACCATCGCACCAGCTTTCTCCCCCGCAAGCGGCCCACCGTTTTCCAGCAAGACCTCACCACGCTGATTGGCCAGGAGCTGCCGTGTGGCGGCCAGCCCGCTGCCGCTGCCTGCGCTGCCGAGATCGGCCCGCGCACCCCGCTCGAACAGCACTTCGGGATCCGTCACACCAAAACCCGGGCCGTTGTCGGCAATCCGAATGGTGACCGAACTCGCACCGGAACCCGACGGAGCAACATCAGCGCTGCTCTCGACCTGCGCTACCTGTACGTGCGTCGCGCCATAGCGACAGGCGTTGTCGAGCAGGTTGCCGAACACCTCGTAGAGATCGGCACTGTCGATACGTACCGTTGTATCTGCGTCGATATCGACGTCGATCATCACCGACGAGGCACTGTACAGTTTTTCAATCGATGCAGCCACCCGCTCGACTACCGGCGCGAGTGCGACGGCACTGCCGAGATAACGACCACGTCGTTGACGGGCACGGGCTACGGTTCGCTCGAGACTGCGTTCGATCTGCCCGGTCTGTGTCATCAGCACGCGACGCAGTTCACCGGTATCGGCATTGCTGGCCGGATCACTGCCGGCATTCTTCAACACGGTCAGCGGCGTCCTGAGTGTATGCGCAAGATCGTCAACCAGATGCCGATAACCCTGCTGTCGAGCGCGTTCGCTGTCGAGCATGGCGTTGAGGCCACGCGTCAGTGGCTGGAGTTCGCGCACCACGTCGTCGTCGAAGCGATCCTGCTCTCCGCGCTCGATGGCAGCGACAGTGTCGCCTGCATGAGCGAGCGGCGCAAGCGCACGACGCAGGAGAAACCACTGGATTGCGAGCAGCAGCAGGGCCGCCACACTCAGGGTCCACCACAGCGACCGGTCGAACTGACCGAGTTCACGCGCCAGCGCGTCACCGCGATCGAGTACCTGCACTTCGAACGGGAACTCCTCGCCATCGTCGAACAACCACGCGGTCGAGAACTGCAGACGGTAGTCATCGCCACCATCACCGGGTTCGGCGAAGCGCCAGGCACCGATGGGCAGCAGGTCGGGTGACGGTGCGAGCACCACGCTCGAACTCGATTGCCAGAGCAGCTGGCCGCGAGCATGAATCGACGCCTGAATGTCGCTGGAGGGACTGAGCAACGCAGGATCGGGCAAGGCACCGGCATTGACGTTCACGCGTCCCGATGGCTTCACTTCGGTGGCACCGAGAATTCCGTACACGAGCCCACGCAGGCGATCCTCCTGCGCAGCATCCGCCCGCTGTTCCACCGACCAGGACACGGCCGCTGCGATGGCGAGCACGAACACCGCCAGCACGAATGCGCTCGCCAGCAGCAGTCGCGACCGGATCGAGTTCATGAGCGCGTGACGACCCGAGTCAGGAAACCGATCTCGCGCCATGAAGACATGACGACAGGTTCACCTCGCTGCCTGATCGAGCGGCTGATCCTGCCGGCGGTCCTGCCGTTGATCCTGCCGCGGCAGGGCAATGCGATAGCCGCGGCCGCGAAGCGTCTCGATGGGCTGGAGACTGCCGTCGGGGTCAAGCTTGTTTCTGAGGCGCCTGACGAACACTTCGAGCACGTTCGGATCGCGTTCGGTATCTTCGTCGTAGAGATGATCGAGCAGGTCGGCCTTGCTGATCACCGCACCACCCTGATTGGCCAGGTAGGCGAGCAGACGATACTCGTAGGCCGTCAGCGCCACGGGCTCGCCATCGATCGCCACCGACTGCGCACGCGTGTCGATGGTCAGGCGACCGAAATCGAGCATCGAGCGGGTCCAGCCACCGGCGCGCCGGAGCAGTGCCCGCAGGCGCGCAAGCAGCTCTTCGACGTGGAAGGGTTTGCAGAGGTAATCGTCGGCACCCGCTTCAAGCCCCTCGACCTTGTCTTCCCAGGTATCGCGCGCGGTCAGAATGAGTACCGGATAGGCATGGCCCTGATCCCGCAGTCTGCGAATGACCGCAAGGCCATCCTCGACGGGCAGACCGATATCGATGACGGCAATGTCGATGGGCATGCTCGTGGCAATCCAGAGCGCTTCCTCCCCGTCGGCCGCGGCATCGATCACGTAGCCCTCCGACTGCAGCGCTTCGGCCAGTTGTGCGCGCAACGGCGCATCATCTTCGGCAACGAGTACTCGCATCGGTCTCTCCTCCGTCCTTCTCAGTCTGCGGGCACCCTGACCTGACGCACACGGCCATCGGCCAGCAGCTTGACGAGAAACTCGCGCCGACCGTCGTTGCGCTCGACCTCGCTGATGGCGAGCACCTTGCCACCGTGACGCGCCAGCGCTTCCTGGGCGGCTTCGGCGCGACTGCCCGCAGCCTGCGCCGACATGCCGACAAGCATGATCAGCAAGGCAATGAGGGTTCGTGACATCAGGGTCATGATCGGACTCCGGCGGCGACCTTCGAAGTGTAAGCCAGTCACCGCCGATCGATCAGTGACGATGCGCGATCAATGACGATGCGGGTACCTGCCCGGTTGATGGTGGTGCCCGGGACGCGGCCGCACCGACACATCTACCGCGATCCGCTGACCGGGGTGGCGCTGGCTGCGCGTGGTGTAGACATGGCCATCAAGACGATAGCTCACCCGGTAGTGGTCGATCTCGCGAACGTATCGCGTTTCCCTGAACTCGCGGCAGTGCTCGACGGTGGCTGACTCCACGGTGCCTTGCCGGCGCCGGTCGTCCGAACGGGCCTCGGCACGGTCACTCGCGATCGTCGAACCGATCACCGCACCGGCGATCGTGCCGACCACGCGCTCACCGTGACTGCCTCCGAAATGGTGTCCGACCCGATTGCCGATGACACCACCGATGACCGCGCCGGCAAGGCTGGAGTCACCCGCATCGGTGTGATGGCGCCGTGCCGTCTGCCGATGACGGTAGGGCTCGTCGCGGTAGCCCTGATGGCGCGGCGGCACGTCCTCGATCCAGCATTCGCGTTGTGGCTCCTCGACGGCAACGCGGCGATAGACCGGCTCGACATCGATCACCCTCGCCCAGGTGGTGTACTGCTGCCGATCACCTCGAAAGTGTCGCGATTCGCCGCCGCTGGCCTCGACCGTGCTCGCGAGCAGCAGCGCGGCGCAGAAACCGAGAGTCAGCATTGGCTTGCCGAGGTGATGTCGATGACGCGGATGTCCGGTGTGCATGTGCAGGTTCCTCATGGACACGGTGAAAACGGCTCACCGCAGGCCACACTCTATCGAAAGGAACCTGTCGCCTTCCTGAACACGCCGGAGTATCAACACGCCGGGGCATCCCGGCACCCTGACGGCCTGCAGCACCGGCCGGAATCCATCGGCAATCGTTCGGTGCGAATGGTGCGAATGGTGCGGAACACTAACCGCCGATGAAGGACATCTCCACCTTCGGCTGCAGCACCGACACCTGCGTGCGGGTTTCGGAGTAGCGGTCTTCGCGCTGTTGCCAGATTCGCCTGAGCATGCTGTCGAGCGCCGCAGGATCGTCGCCACGCAGGATGGCGCGAAGGTCGTGTCCGCTCGCGGCGAACAGGCAGGTATGGAGACTGCCGGTTGCACTGAGTCTCGCGCGTGCACAATCGCCGCAGAAGGGCTCCGAAATCGACGAGATGATGCCGATCTCCCCGCCGCCATCACGATACTGCCAGCGTCTGGCCACTTCACCACGGTAGTTCGCCGCCATCGGTTCGATCGGCAGAACGGCGTTGATGCGCTCGGCGATTTCAGCACTCGTGACGACGGCATCCGGATTCCAGCGATTGCTGTTGCCCACGTCCATGAATTCGATGAAGCGGAGAATGTGACCCGAGCCGTGGAAATGCATCGCCATGGGCACGATGTCATGATCGTTCATGCCCTTCTTGACCACCATGTTCACCTTCACCGGACCAAGCCCCGCCGCTGCGGCTGCTTCGATGCCGTCGAGCACGGTGGCCACCGGCGTGGCGACGTCGTTGATGCGCGCGAAGGTGTCGTCATCGAGCGCATCGAGGCTCACGTTGACGCGGGCGAGACCTGCGGCTCGAAGCCTTGCGGCACGAGCCGGTGTCAACAGGGAAGCGTTGGTCGTCATGCTGATGTCACGCACGCCATCCACCGCAGCGATGAGTTCGATGAGCTGCGCGAGATCGCGTCGCAGCAGCGGCTCGCCGCCCGTGATGCGAATCTTCGACACACCGAGCGCCACGACGCTTGCGACCACACGCTCGATTTCCTCGAAGGTGAGCAGTTCCCGTCGCGGCAGAAACCTGTAGCTGGAATCGAAGATCCTGCGCGGCATGCAGTAGACGCAGCGAAAATTGCAGCGATCGGTGACCGAAATGCGAAGGTCGCGAAGCGGGCGGCCGAGGCGGTCGACGGGTTCGAGAGCGGTGTCAGTCACAGGCACGAGCCACCTCCCCTGTGGCCAGGGTGGTTGCAACAGTCCATGACGCTGACGTGTTCGACCTGCGACACATTCCGGAAATCGAATTCGACATCGGCTCAGGGTAACGCGAGCAGCCCCATGCGTCCGGACTTTTCCTCACCGAGTGCAACGACGGGCTCGCCAGGTCAAGGTCCTGCAGGGTTCAGTCATTCGTCGTCATGCCTGGCCGTGAGTCACGCGCTTCCTTCGCGGGGAACCGGGGTGCGGCAATCAGTACCGCGAGCCGAACAGACGATCCAGCGACAGCCAGCCACCGCCGAGCAACAGCAACACCGACAACGCGAGCACCCAGAAAAGGCGCAGATCGGCAATGACCGAAGCCGGATCGCCATCGAACCAGGCACCGGAGACCACGCCATGGCCAACGATGTCGACAACCGTCATCACGGCGATGAAACCGAGCATGCCCAGGGCCGAAAGCCGCGTGAAGAGCCCGAGCACGATCAGCGCCGGCAGCACGAGTTCGGCCCAGGTAGCCGCAACGACGATGAACCTGTCGAGCACCGAGAGGGCGACGGGGTCGTAACCGACCGCTTCCATCCGCCAGGGCAGAATCTGCACGTAGGCATCGAGAGACGGCGTCCACAGGCCGGCGAAGCCATCACCGAGCTTGGTGAGCGCGGAACGCCAGAAGAACATCAGCAAGGTGGCGGCGAAGATGAAACGTGTCAGGAGCGGCAAGACCCCTGCCGCCATGTTGCCGAGCCAGCCCGGCAGGGTGCTGGTTTCGCTGTGGGTGTTCATGCCGAAGATTCCCGGTTGAGTTGTCCGTTCCCGCCCTGATGTTCCTGCCTTGTGATTCCGGCAATCAGTCCGAAGCGAAGTCCGCCAGGGCTCCGCTTTGGACGAGAAACGCAAGGGTGGCGGGAACGTCGGCATCGCCGTGTTGCGCCAGCACCTCGGCGGCAATGTCGAGAAGCGTGTTGCGGCCGTTCATGAGGCCCAGAAAGGTCTGCGGCGGCTTTGAAAGTCGATACACCACAACCTCCATGGCCGGACGAAGGATCAGAAGCGTTTCCGGTTCCGGTTCCGGTTCCGGTTCCGGTTCCGGTGCCGGTGCCGGTGCCGGTGCCGGTGCCGGTGCCGGTGCCGATGCCGATGCCGATGCCGATGCCGATGCCGATGCCGATGCCGATGCCGATGCCGATGCGACATCCTCCAGTCGATCACCACCAAGCGCCAGCGACCAGGTTCCGAGAGTCGGCCAGCAACTCTCGAGCAGGCGCACGGTGGGATGGCGAAGCGGACGCATCGCGGCCAGCGCATCGATATCCTGCCCGGCCATCCTTGCCGACGCCCTCGCCGGAAAATCTTCGACATCCTGCACTTCGCGCCGCAGCCACTCGAGACGCGCGACATCGGCAAGCCAGGGGAGATGCGCCAGTGGCGGGAAGGACGCGATGAAATCGGCGAAGCCTTCTCCGTACTCGGCAAGCACGGGCGACTCGGCCGGGTGCGAGCGCGCATATTCCGCCGCGAGTGCCCGGCTGCAGGTCTCGCCAAGCAGACGACTGACCGCCGGATAACCGTCGATGACGGCACCGGCCAAGGCCGACATCACGTTGTTGCGATACACCGCGAAACGCTTTTCGGCGTGGCTCCCGTGACGTGCCGTGATACCGGAAGGTGCGGGCTGATCCGGCTGCATCAATGCCCTGGTGAAGTCGTTCTGCTCCGGCTGCAGCAGTGTCGTGGTGAAGTCGTTCTGCATCACGCCGCGCTCCTCGGTTCGAGCAGCCGACGCGCGATATCTGCCTCGGCGACAAGTTCGCCGAACGCGGGCAGTGCACCATCGCGTTCGATGAGCGTCGGCGCGGGTCCGACCCTTGCGATCACGGATGCGTACAGCATCCAGACCGGGTCAGCCACGGGTGCGTCATGGCTGTCGATGAGAAGATCGGCCGCATCCGGATCGGCGTTTCTTCGATGTCCCGCCACGTGAATTTCACCGACGGCGTCCACCGGAAACGACGCGAGGTAATCTCCGGCATCGAAGCCGATATTGTTGGCCGAGACGTACACGTTGTTGACGTCGAGAAGCAGGCCGCAACCACTCTCCCTGACGACGGCCGCAAGAAACTCGGTCTCGCTCATCGTGGTGGCCTCGAATTCGAGGTAGCTGCTCGGATTCTCGAGAAGGATCTGTCGACCGAGCACATCCTGCATCTGACCGACATGAGCAACCACCTGCGAGAGAGTGGTTTCGTTGTACGGCAGTGGCAACAGGTCCGGGTAGTTGTTGCGCCCGTGACTGCTCCAGGCGAGGTGCTCGGAGAACAGCGCGGGCTCCAGCCACCGTTCCAGGGTCCTGAGCCTGCCGAGGTGTGCATCGTCGAGCGGCTCGCTACCGCCGATCGAAAGCCCCACGCCATGACAACTGATCGGGTAATGCTCGGCAAGCGCCTCGAGCATGGCTTTCTTCGGACCACCGGCCACCATGTAGTTCTCGGCATGGATTTCGAGCCAGCCGATCGAGCTGCAGGGACGCCCGGAACCGACACCTTCTCCGGGTTTCGGCAGCAGGTCCGCAAGGTAACGCTGCTTGAAGCCGATACCGACCCAGGCTGACGGATCGTTGCTGGCGGGAATGTCCATGTCCTGAATCCCTGTTGCTCGTGATGATGAGATGCGCGGCACGGCGATTGCTCCTGCCGTACCGCCACCTGGCAGGACGATCAGCTGGAAGGCAGGTCGCGATCGAGCGGCTCGAGCGAACCCATGCGCGGAGTACCGTCGTCCATCGGGGGCAGTTCGGCGGTTTCGCACTCATCCGCCGGCACCAGAGTCCATGCGTTGCCCTGATAGTCGACCGTGGAAGTGCCGGCACAGGTGGTGCCGGGGCCTGCGGCACAACCGTTTTCGCCGGCAAGCGCGATACCGTAGCACTTGACGTTCTCGCCGGCGTGCACCGGGGCAGCCGAGGTGGAGAGAGCAGCAGCCGTTGCACCGGCTGCGAGCATCAACTTGAGTTTGTCATCGTTCATTGTCGAATTCCTGTGTAGTATGCAGTGATTGTATATAGTAGTGATCGAAGCATCGCTTCCGAGCCGCGTTTGCGCCTCGTGGAATGGCAGTACGCACACGAAGTGAATGTCATTACACGCGAGAGTCGACTCTTCACGATGTCGCGCCTGGACTCCCCCTTGTTGCGTCCGGGAAACTATGCTCTCGTGTAACGAATACCTGCCACCTACCGTATTGCCCCTCGATGGCGCAACTCGACGAAGCCACGATCGCCGCTCGGCTGCGAGCAGCGCTCGCTGGCGACAATCAGGCCTACCGTGACTTCCTGACGAGCATCGCGCCGGTCATGCGCGGCATCGTGGCTGCACGCCTGCCGCATACCCAACACGAACAGGTGGAGGACGTGGTGCAGGAAGTCCTGCTCTCGATTCACGCGAAGCGCCATACCTGGCGGCAGGATCACCCTGTCCTGCCCTGGCTGTACGCCATTGCGCGTCACAAGGCGACGGACCTGCTGCGGGCCCGTGGCCGTGATGTGCTCGGGGCGCACGCCACTGCCATCGAGGAGGCCGAACTGCACGACGCCGAGTTCTTCGCGGTGCCGGCAGCGCAGGAGCAACTGAGCGACGCCATGGACATCGAGACCGCGGTCGCGAAACTCGACGGGCGCGTGGCCGAGGTCGTGCGCCTGATGGCCATCGAACACCACAGCGTTGCCGATACCGCCACGGCGTTGAAGATGAGCGAGAACGCCGTGCGCGTGGCCTTCCATCGCGGCCTCAAGGCCATCGTCGGGATGCGCGAGGCCTTTCCGGGACAAGCACGATGATCGATACCGACAAACTGATCGACCTCATGGCGAACGACGCGCAAGTGCCCGCGGTCGTGCCACGTCGCCCGCGGTTCCTGTTGCGGGTGGCCGGTGCGCTGGCGCTGAGCACCATCGCTCTGGTACTGACCATCGGCTTCCGCAGCGGCTTTTCGAGCGCCATGACCAGCTGGCCGGTGATGCTGAAGTTCGTGCTCGCCGCTCTCTTCATACTCCCGTCGGCAACGCTTCTCCAGCGCAGTTGGTACCCCGAAGACACGACGGCCAACCGGCTCGGTCGTCTGTTGCTGCCCGTGGGCGTGGCCGTCGGCCTCTGGACGGTAACGCTTGCCGGCACCCCCGGGAGCCAGTGGCTTGCGGCCATCACCGGCGGCACACTGTCCGCCTGCATCACCACCATTCCCTTGCTGGCGTTGCCGATGCTGCTGGCCATTCTGTCCGTATTGCGTGGCGGTGCAGTGACTGATCGCGGCGCCACAGGCATCATTTCGGGCGCTTGCGCCGGCGGCCTGTCGATGGCGCTCTACACCACGCACTGTCCGGAGGACAACCCCGCCTTCTTTGCACTCTGGTACTCGACAGGCGTGGGCATCGTGGCACTCGTCGGCTACTGGCTCGCGCCTCGCCTGCTGCGCTGGTAGCTCGTCACCACCGGGACCGCATCACCCGCGAGCGTTCCGGCCACGCACAGCGAACATGACCGGGTATTCCGGATGCCTGAGTGGAAGTTTCATCAGGTGTCGAACGCTCACCCACCTTCTGACTGTCGTGTGCTGGCGCAATTCTTGCGTCGCGCCCTGGCATCCCAGACCAGGTCTCGACATCATGAAACCGCTCGTACTGACCCTGTTGATCGCCGGCTCGGCCTCCGCCCTCGCCGGTTGCATGGCACCTCGTCAAGGCACACACGGCTTGCCGGAAGCCGACACGCTGCGCCGTCATCTCTATGCCGGCGTCGGCATCGGCAGAAGCCGCCTGGAACCCGACGCCAGCGAAGTACCCGCCTATACGGTCAATGACCGTGACGCGACGGGTGGCCAGATCACCCTCGGCATCGACATCAACAAGTATGTGTCGGCCGAGTTGCATTCGGCCGATCTCGGCAGTGCCGGTTTCGACCCCAGCGGTCGCATCAACTACCACACCTACGGTGTCACCGCGCTCCTGTATGCCGGCGGCAATCGCTCGAGCTTCAGACGTCAGGGTCTGACCGGCTACGGGCGTGTCGGATACGGCTATCTGGAGAATACACCGGTGGGCAATGTCCCGTTCGTGAAGGATCATGCCACGCACGTGCTCTTCGGCGCCGGTGTCGAATACATGACACGAATCGGCCTCGGAATTCGTGCCGAAGGCATCGCCTACGACGAAGACGCCCACTATGCGCAACTCGGTCTGATTTACCGCACAGGGCGCCGGCCGCAGCGCCAGCCCGTGCAGACGGTCGAGACGGAGACACCGACACCGGCACCTGTACCGGCACCCGCGGTCGTCGCTGCATCACCTGCACCGCAGCCGGTACACAATGCCTGTGCAGGCACGGTGCAGGGCACCGACCGGATCACCTTTCACACCGACTCGGCCGCACTGACGGCAGACGCCAGGCAGTTGCTCGACGGCGTGGCGGACGATCTGGCGCAGTGCAGTACGCGCTCCCTGGCGATCTCGGCACACACCGACAGCGTGGGAAGCGAATCCTACAACCAGGCGCTGTCCGAGCGACGTGCCGCATCCATCCTCGACTACCTCGAAAGCCGCGGAATCGACGCCGATCGCATGAGTGCCAGGGGCTTCGGGGAAACGCAACCCGTCGATACCAACAGCACGAAGGAAGGTCGTCAGCGCAATCGACGCGTGGAACTGACCACGACGCCGTGACCCACCCCGAAACGGGTTGGGCAACCCCACCACGGTGACGCATGACCATGGGCACTGGCGCCTGCGCGGACGCCTGCCCTGGCGCGTCACTTGCATCGCAACCGGGCATCCGGGCTTCGGCTCGGCGCCAATCACAGATCGAACGAGGGGCAACCCATGCGCACAACTGACGGCACCAGCATTCGCGGCCTGAACCGGTGGCATCGCGCCATCGCAGATGGAGACCTGCCACTCGTGCGAAAACAACATGCAACCGCATGGCGGCGAGGATTCGCACAGGTGTGCCTGGCGCTGTCGCTCGCCTTCTGTGCCATCGCCTCGGCGCAGGCCAGCAGCCTGAGCCTGGGTCCGTTCAATCAGGGCGTGTATTCGGGTACACCCCCGTTCGACACGACCGGTACCTGCACCCAGCCGGGCGATGACTGTGGCGACGACGACGACCGCATCCGCAGCGCGGATCTGCTGACCTTCTCCTGGTCGGTAGCCGCCTCGGACATCGCCGCAGGTCAGCCCGACCTTGCCGCCGTCATTCTCGAACAGACCATCTCACCGGGGCCGAACGCCGAGCTGATCTTCGATGGAATCCCGACTGCCTGCCTCGCACCACCGCAGGGGCCGGGCGGCGACAATCCACCGTCGACCATCACCGAGAACGGGGATGGCTCGGTCACCCTCATGTGCAACCTCGGCTCGATGGGCAACGGGGATCAGAAGTCGTTTACCGTGCCGGTCCGCCCGCTCGGCAGTTCCTGGAACGGCTCGACCTTCACGAGCCAGCAGATTGTCTACGCACTCGATGCTGCCGGCGACAAGATCATACCCGACACACCTTACGTCGATGGCACGACCTATACGGTTTCCGCGGCACCCGCCTGGGATCTGATCGGCAACATGCGCCAGTTCTACCAGTCCAACCTCACGACCCACGACATGGGTACCGGACGCGGCCCTGAGCTGGGTTATCGGATGTTCATGATATCAGCGCTGGGTGCCGACACCGAGCGAGGTGGCAAGGGCCTGTCGTCGCTCACCGACAGCTTTTCCTGGGATCTAGATCTGAAGGCCACGGCCAGCGACGGCGTCACACCTTACCCCTTCGAATACAGCGTGCTGGAATGCAGACCCAACCCGTCGCAATGGGGTACTGCTGTCTGGGGCAACGAGTCGATCCGCGCGAGTCGTCCCCTGGAGCAACACGTTGTCGATTCGGGCACTTGCCGGATTTCCGGCGACCCGACCACCGGCTACCGACTGACGGCCGAGAACGTCGACACGAGCGGGAAGCGCTGGCCGACCACGACCATCGGCGGCGCTTCACTGGCTGCCGGCCCCTATCTTGCCATGGCGCATCGGCTGCAGATCTTCGTACCCCTGTCGGAAATCGAACGAGAGGATGCGACCCGTTTGAGTGGCGCAATCAACTTGACCTCCTGTCTGAGCAACTTCGACCCGGATGATCACGTCGGCGTGTCCAACTACGGATCGGAACTGGAACCGGGAGCAAACGGCACAGCGATGCCGAATGGTGCCGCAAGCAACAACTGCAGTGGTCCGGTGACACTCAGGATCAAATCGAACGGCAACTTCAACCACCGTGTCGCCAGTACCACCGACAATCAGGGCAAGCCTTTCCACCAACCGTATGTTTCACGCTATCACGCGGGTGACGGGGTCGTCGAACCGGGCGTTGCCTGGCCGTACATCAGCGAACTCCTCAACAACGGCAGCGTGCCCTTGTTCAATCTGGAAATTTGTGCAGCATTCGACAATACCACACAGCAGCTGACCGATCGGGGCAATGTGGGCGCCACTGCGGGCACGCAGGCCTTTGTGGCCGGTCTCGATGGAGCAAACGCCGCTGACTGGGTACTCGAGTATGCATCGGCCACCATCACCGGTGATGATCCACTGGACAACAACGGCGACGGCAATGCAGACTTCAACGCCACCACGGGGCGCTACGAAGGAAACTGGAACGAACGCAAGCAACTGCGGTGCAATGATCCGTCACTGACATGGGCAAGCGACCCGGCCACGATCGGCATCGACGAAGTGAACATGGTGCGCGTCCGCCCGGCCGACACGGCAACGGGGCTCATGCCATCCAACAAGCTGCGTCTGGTGATTCCGGTCAAGGCACGCGATCAGTTCCATGGTGGCCCCCACGACGGGCAGCCCATTCCGGTGGGTACGGTAATGGCGGGTTTCGGCACCGTGCGCTCCGATGAATACAAGCCCGATTACATAGCTCAGAATTACACGCCGGCGCCGGAAAGCTCCGGTGGCAGCGGTGACCGTATGACACTGACCCGGGTGACGGTCGACGTCGCCAAATCGACGGTCACGCCCGAAGCCGCCGCAGGAACGGCCACGTCGACCCTGGCCGGCAATTCCGTGGTCTGGAAGCTGGAACCCGTGATCAGTTCGGTGCTGCCCACGGGAGGTACTGCACTCAATGCGGTCGTTACCGATGTTCTGCCACCGGAGTTTTCGTACGACAAGGCCTGCACTCTCGACACCGAGGGCGGCACGCCGCCAACCAGCGTCTCGTTCAACACACCCACCGCGGGCTACACCACCCTGAGCTGGTCGCTCGGCAGCCCGAGTTCGACGGAGACGCTGCCGCCGCTCATCTTCTGCACCCAATCGGATGCCACGGCACCGGCTGGAACCGCCGTCGTCAACACCGCATCGATCAATGCCGACAATGCGGTCGTTTCCCGCCCGGCCAATCAGACCGTGACACTCGGTCAGGCTGGCAGTCTGCAGGCCACTGCAACGGTTGACGTGCCGAGCGATCTGGTTGACGACGATCAAGTGTACACGCTCAAGTGGTACAACTTCAGCAATGCCGGTGATGTTGCACCGCCAACGATGATCAACGTGTTTCCGTATGTCGGCGACGGGGCAGGACTGTCCGATCGCGCACCGGCCTCGGCATTCGACGGCACTCTGTCGCTGACGGCACCACCCACCGTCACCTTCTCGGACGAATCGCAGCCCACCGGCGCGGACCCGTTCCCGGACATTGGCACGATCTATTATTCGGCCGATGCACCGGCAGGCATCAATCATGATCCTGATCAGAATACCAGCCACTGGTGCAGCTGGAACGGCTCGACGTTCATACCGCAGACTACCGGCATGAACTGTCCGACGGCCTGGTCCGAAGTCACTGCCATCAAGCATGTGTCGAACTACCCGCTCAAGCCGAACGGCAACCCGCGTCAGGGTCAGATCATGCGCTACACGCTGCAGGCCAACGGCAACTCGTCGGCAGACCTCTACACCAACGTGTTCGGCGTCGATTCGACCTCCCTGCCAGCAGAGCAGTTCGTGAAATCGAAGCGAGCGATCGTGATCATCGCCTCGCACTCGATCGGTGACTGGGTGTTCGTCGATACGAACGACAATGGCGTATACGAACCCCTGATCGACTTTCCCGCACCCGACGGCATCACCATCGAATTGCTGGACTTCAACACCAATGCCGTGCTGGCATCCACGACAACCCGGGATGGCAAGTACCTGTTCGACAATCTCGAACCGGGCGACTACTACGTACGCATACCGCCGGCCATGTTCAGCGGCATTCTCGGCTCCTGGACGGCCGCGGGCGGCGGAGCGTCGGCAAACAACGACATCAACCATGACGTCGACCACAACGCCCTGCTGCTCGGCATGCCGACAAGCACCGGTGTGACGACCGATCGGATAACGCTCAGCGCAACGCCACCTGCTCCGGGTCAGGCACCGGTCGGCGACGAACCGACCGGCGACAACATCATTCCGATCGTCGACGCCAACACCAACGATGACTTCTCGAACCTGACGATCGATCTCGGTCTCGAAAGCGGCGATGCCGACAACGACGGCATGCTGGATATCCACGAACTCGGCCCGGGTGGTTTCGCGTCACCGGACGACACCGATGGTGACGGCACGCCGGACTATCTCGACAGGGATTCGGACGACGACGGCATCCCCGATGCGCTGGAGTTCGGCGGCAACCCCCTGACGCCAACCGACACCGACGGTGATGGCGTGCCCGATCACAAGGACATCGACGCCGACAACGACGGCCTGTCCGATGCGGTGGAGGCCGGACGTCCCGACGCGGACATTGACGGAGATGGCATCGACGACTTCTACGATATCGATGCAACCGGTGGCAATGACGCCAACGGCAACGGTATCGACGACGCGATCGAGAACGCCGGATTCCTCGATACCGATGGCGATGGCATGGCCGACCTTCACGATCTCGACAGCGACAATGACGGCCTCGGCGACACCCGCGAAGCCGGTGGACCGGATACCGATGGTAACGGGCTCGTCGATGGCTTCAACGACGCCAATGGTGACGGCATGGACGACACGGCGTTCACGACGCCGTTTGCCGACCCGGATACCGACAGGGACGGGCTGGCGGATCGTCTTGACACCGACTCGGACAACGACGGCATTGCAGATGTCATCGAAGCGGCTGGTGCCGACACCGATGGCGACGGCAGGGTCGATGGTTTTACCGACGCAAATGGTGACGGCATCGATGACGCAACAGTGGCAACTCCCCTGGCCGATCCGAACACGGACGGAGCGGACGCAGTCAATCACCTCGATGTCGATTCCGACAACGATGGCATCCCCGATGCCATCGAAGGCGTGGTCGACAGCGACCATGACGGTGTGCCGGACTACCTCGACCGGGATGCCGACAATGACGGCATTCCCGACGCGATGGAAGCACCGGGAAGTGGCGTTGACAGCGACGGCGATGGCATCGACGACGCCTACGATGTGGACGCCACCGGTGGCAACGATGCCAACGGCGACGGCCTCGATGATGCAGTCGTGGCGCTGGGAGTACTCGACACCGACGGTGACGGCGTGCCTGACTACCTCGACCTGGACGCCGACAACGACGGACTGCCCGACCGAGCCGAGGCTACGCTGAACACTGACACCGACGGCGACGGCATCGACGACGCCTACGATGTGAACGTTACCGGTGGCAGTGACGCCAACGGCGATGGCATCGACGACGCGGCAGCAGCCCTCGACACCGACGGCAACGGCGTGCCCGACTACCTCGACACCGACAGCGACAATGACGGCATTCCCGACCTCGTCGAGGCCGGCGGTACCGATGCCGACGGCAACGGCCTGATCGACAACCCTGTCGATGCCAACGGT
>PDWI01000995.1_pt1 | contig 45859 bp, 38 predicted proteins | sample 1430891 | NCBI WGS metagenome assembly PDWI01 (sample SAMN01162508, study PRJNA174530) | Oral metagenome, whole genome shotgun sequencing project. | biome: Marine environment; feature: Marine mammal; material: Swab sample of the gingival sulcus; isolation source: swab sample of gingival sulcus...
TGTCGATAGTACCAGTACCTTTACCGATAATGGTGATAATCGCATTTATTATGCCGGAGGCTATATAACCACTGATCAGACCGTCAAAGACCCCGGCATTCCCTATTTTGTGCCTAACACTACCACAGTGTACAATGGTGCAATATTGACCCTTGAACCGGGTACAGAGCTTCAGTTTGATTCAGGCAGGTACTTACAGATTGGCTCTGGTAGCAGCGAAGGTAAATTAACTGCCCAGGGCACCGATAACAACCCGGTTACCTTCACCTCTGCTGCATCAACCCCCGCCTCCGGCGATTGGAGCGGCATCTATTTCACCAATAAAACCGCAGCAGGCAGTACGCTTGAAAATGCGATTGTGGAATATGCCACGAGGATAGATATCAACGGCAGCAACCCTGTGATCAAGGCATCGACCCTTCGTCATTCCAATTACGGCCTTTATATTCACAACTCTTCTCCGGAAATCAGCTGTAATACCATCACTGCCAATACGATTGGTATTTATGCGCAAAATGCAGCAACGCCGGTTCTCTACAATAACGATATTCGCGGCAATACTACCTACGGTCTCCAGAAAGCGGGAACCAGTATGCTCAATGCCGAGGATAATTACTGGGGCGCAGCAGACGGCCCGGCTGGAGCGGGCTCCGGAAGCGGCGACGCGGTTGCCGGTGCTGTGAACTTTACTCCTTTCCTGACCGCATCTGCACCTTGTACCGCACCATTGAATGCCAGTTTCTCAGCCACACCCACTTCTGGTTGCGAGGCATTGGCAGTCAACTTTACTGACGGCTCCACTGGCGGTATCGATGCCTGGGCGTGGGATTTCGATACTGACGGTACAGTAGACAGCACAGTTAAAAATCCATCCTGGACTTATACCGAGCCTGGTATCCATACAGCAACACTGACCGTTTATGAAGGCAGTGACTTCAGCTCGACAACCGCAGCTATTTCCGTACTGGAATCCGTACCTGCGGCCGCATTCAGCGCATTACCAGTAAATGGAGAACCACCGCTGACTGTTGCCTTTACGGATGAATCGCAAAACTGCGGAACCGATAGCATTGTGGCATGGGCATGGGACTTCGATAACGACGGTATCGTTGACAGCAATGATCAGAACCCGTCCAATGTATTCTACAATGCCGGTAACTATACCGTCAGCCTGACAGTGACGGATAGCGATGGGGACTCGGATACACTGACCAAAGCCGATTTTGTTTCTGTCAGTGATGAAGCGCCAGTCGCCGTACCAGGTGGCCCGTACGCCGGAACAGAAGGACAGCCCATTCAGTTGGATGGTTCAGGTTCCTATGATCCCAATGGTGGCCCAACTACCTTCGCCTGGGACTTCAATGGCGACGGCATGGTCGATAGCACAGAAGAGCAGCCCGAGTATACCTTTGCTCAGGATTCAGAAGAACAATCAGATGGTGTTTATACCGTCACTCTGACTGTGACTGACGAAACCGGAATGACAGGTGTCGCCACTACCACTGTAGAGGTGGCAGATACCAGTCCGCAAGCTGATTTCAATGCTGACGTGACCACGGGCACGCAACCGCTGAACGTGCAGTTTGGCGACAGCTCGTCCAGCTATGACGGTATCGCAAGCTGGCACTGGAGTTTTGGCGACGGCACCGAAAGTATGGCGCAGAATCCAGAATATACCTATACCCAGGCCGGTACCTACACCGTAACCCTGGAAGTTACCGAGCAGGATGGTGATACCGGTACAAAAGCCAGAACCGGGTATATCACTGTGGGTTCATGCACCGATTATTATTACGATGCAGATGGAGACGGCTATGGCACCAGTGACAGTCAATGTCTGGCAAGCCCCGCTGCGCCTTATACTGCACAGGTATCAGGAGACTGTGATGATAGCGATGCCAGTATCAACCCCGGTGCGGAAGAAGTTTGTGGCGATGGTATTGACAACAACTGCAGCGGTCAAGTGGATGAAACCTGTCCAGTCGGCGTTCCCGGAGATCTCGATGATGACCTTGACGTGGATCAGGATGACTATCTGATTTTCCGCAGCACCCTTGGTAAATGCACCGGCGCCTCCGGATTTATCGCTGAAGCGGATTACGACGCAGACGGTTGTGTGACTTACAGCGACTACCGCACCTGGTATCACTACTTCAGAGCCGCGAATCAACCATTGTAATGGCCGATTACCCTCAGCCGGATTTCCCGACTGAGGGGCTCCCGACATCCAGACCACCATGGGTGGTCTGGATGTCGAAACGAGAGATATGCAAAACTAACCGTTATTCAAATAGAGAGTAATGAAATGAAAAAACCAAAATTTAATCCAAGCCGACTTTTACCGGCTCTGGCTTTGTTTTGCCTGACCACAACAGCGCAGGCTGTTATTATTGAGCTCGAGCTTCAGAACGCCACGATTATGGCTGGCGACTCATTTGATGTTAACGTAGTGGTTGACACTATTCCCGCCAATGATGGTCTTCTTTCTTTTGGCTTTGATGTCACCAACGATGCCGGGCTTACCTTCGAGTCAGCAACGGTGAATACCCTGAGCTTTTTGGATGACAGCGCATTGTTTGCCGATACAGATGTCGCAGGCTTTGTCGATTTGATGTCACCGCCAGTCAACGGTAACGATATTTTGCTGGCTACGCTTTCCTTCTCGGCAACAACGGCGGGTAACTTCAGCCTGGGTATAGAAAGTGACCTTACAAACCTGAATCAGGGGATGTTTGTACTGTCTCAATTGACTCCGATCGATATGGATGCCAGTCTCGCCGTAAGCGTTGCTTCGCAGCCGAACCCGGGTCAGGTTCCCGTGCCATCTACTGCGTTTCTTTTGGGAATGGGTGTTGCCGGTTTGCTGGCAGGCAGAAAGCAAATCGAGGCAAGCTGAGTGTCAGTCGTCGATTGCCGATGACTTTCATTTTTTGTTGCGAGCCGGGTCCTGGAGGTTAGCAGGCCAGATCAGCCTCGTTTATCGGGATCCCGGCATGGAGCCTGTTCTCAAAAAATGTAGTCAGGGATGATTGGGTCGAGTACCCCGGACATCGCAGTTCAGTGTGCCGGGGTTCCTGAAAGCATAGGTGTCTTTTGAAACAAAAAGCCATTATCGTCGATGATCACCCACTCTTCGGCAAAAGCATCGCCGCGCTTTTAACTGATATGGACTTTGTGGTTTGTGCACTGTCAACCAATGGTGCCGATGCGCTGGCCGCGATTGATTTGCATCGGCCTGAATTGTTGATTGTCGATTTGTCTTTGCCGGATATGTCAGGCTTTCAGGTGATGGAATCCGCAATCGTGAAACACCCTAAAATGCGATGCATTACCATCAGCATGCATCATCAGATGCAATACGCAAAACGGGCGATGAGGTCAGGGGCTAGAGGGTATCTGGTAAAAGCAGATGACGATAGTGTAATAAAGGCGTGTATTGACTCGGTTTTAAATGGAGAATGCTTTATTAGCCAGCAAGTTAAAAGCGGCAGCCTCGCTTCTTTGAGTGAGCCTCCTGATGTTTTACTTGACCATGCCAGCCTCGAATTACTGACAGAGAGTGAAATGAAAATACTGCATCTTATGCAGCAAGGCAATACCAGTAAGGAAATTGCCGGAATTCTCCAAATCAGCTATCGCACAGTGCAGAACCATCGTGCCCATATGTGCGACAAACTGGGTTTGAGCGGTGCCAATGCGTTGCTGCGGGTTGCCATTGAGAAATATGGAAGACACTGACTGTTATCCACGGTTTTTTACCCGGGAACGGTATTGATCAACGGTATCGCTGTAAGAATTTGTCACCGCCTTGCCTTCTTTATCCCTTGCAAAATCATGGCGGTACATCAGACTGTAATGTTTGTCGATAACCGTATCGCGACGAGCCGGGATTGCCAGGCGCTTTTCGTCAAACAACCCAGCAAATCTATTATCAAGAATACTCGACAGCGCGTGGTGGGGCGTCATCCACCCTGGTCGAACGGACCTGGATCACAAGCCGCTAATGCAGAAGCCGGAATTGTTCGTTCCTGCCGCCTTTACGCAACAACAAAGCCTCCCTGCATATAGACTTCTGCCGAGGGGTCAGTGGCATACCATTGCTCCAGACCCCTCGCTGTAAAGCTGTTTTGAATTCGTCAAAAATCACTTCCGGCAAGGCCAGCACAACATTTGCAAAGTCCATTTTTTCGGTACTCTCTATACGGCGCTATGCGGCTTCTTCAACCGCTTTTTTTTCAACTATTGCAGGCAGTGGGTTTTTAGAACCTACCGCTTCTTCAATAGAGTTGAAGCCGTCTGCTTTCAACAGTTTCACCAGGCCACGGTTAATTTCGCTGATGTTCTGAGGACCATCAAAGATCATAGTGGTAATCATATGTAACAGGTTAGCACCGGAGGTTATTTTCTCGTAGGCGTCACGAGCACTGAATACGCCGCCCACACCGATGATAGTCTTGGCGCCACGGGTACGACGGTAGACATGACGAATAACATTCGTAGAGATGCGCTGAAGTGGTCGACCACTCATGGCGCCTTTACCTTTAGGCAACAGGCCTTGACTCGATGGATATTCTTCCGGAATATGCTCTTGGTTAACATCAGGCTTGGCCAGGTTGGTCAATACGAACCCGTCGATACCGTGGTCGACACAGGCGTCTACTATGGTATTGATTTCTTCGGTTTCCAAGTCTGCAGCTAGTTTGACGTAAATGGGGCGATCAGTCTTGGAACGAACCTCTTCATTGACTCTTGTCAACAAGGCATCCAGGTTTTCCCGGTGCACGAAGGGTTCGCCATCCTGAGTGTTAGGGCAACTGATATTGATTGTGAAGTAATCGCCAATATCTTTGAACAGGGTCAACGTCTTGACATAGTCTTCGATGGAGTCTTCCAGGATAAATTCGGGGGTCAGATTGGATTTGGCCGCGTTAATGCCAACACGCAGTTGACCAAAATCCGCATTGGCCAGGCGGCTGGAAATCTTTTCCGCCCCCTGGTTGTTCAAACCATACCAGACTACGATGGCCTTGGACTTAACCATACGGAACAAGCGACGACCAGGGTTACCCGGGCAGACCTCACCAGTGAAAGAACCCAACTCAGCCAGACCGAAACCCATTGAGGGATAGATTTTAGTCAGCTCACCATCCTTGTCAAAGCCGGCTGACAGACCGCAAGGATTACGGTATGTGATACCATCCACTGTGGTGTTGAGTGACCTGTCGTTGTAGTTCATCAGTAAGGAAGTAATGCCTCGGGTCAACGGGTTGCTCCCTAACGCTATGCCTATTTTTTTCAAAGTTGAGTGTGCGGTTTCCGGCTCCATAAGGAAGATGAGCGGACGTATGATTCGATAGATTATGCGCATAATCAAATTACGAATGCCGATTATAGAGCTTTTCATGCCTCTTGTTCCTCTAAATAATGTAAATAATGACTATAGCTTTAATGGTGTCAGTAATTGGTTTTAAGCTCTTATAAAAATATAAGATAGTTTACTTTAGCGCTAATGATAATCATTATCAACCACATAAATTGTGTTGCAATTATTCTCGATCAAAAACGGTTTGCTTCAATCCTGGCAGGATAGTTGTGTATCTCAAATGTGGCTCTGCCACTGTGATTTTTTTCAACTTTCATGGTAATACGAGCGTTGAGGTAGGGCTGGTCAAATCATTATGTCTAGGGCTTGCATCAAATAACGTCTTGGTTTGAGCGGGTGCGGAAAGGGAGTGCTCAACGTCGTATAATTCCAACGCCTAGGCCCTCGATCTCAAGTTGTTGCTGGCTCAGGTCTATTTCTATTGGTTCAAACGATTCGTTTTCGGGCAGCAACCGCACATTTTTGCCGTTTTTTTGCCAACGTTTCACTGTCACTTCATCTTCAATCCGGGCTACGACTATCTGGCCATTTCTGACTTGGTGCGTTTTGTGTACGGCCAGCAGGTCGCCATCGAGAATACCTGCATTCTTCATGCTCGATCCGCTGACTCTAAGAAAATAGTCGGCTGGAGGGGAGAACAGGTTTGCTGGAATTTCGCAGTATTCATCGATATTTTCAACGGCAAATACCGGGTTACCTGCCGCAACCTTTCCTACGATGGGTATTCCTTTGGGCTGGCTGTCACGATCACTTGCAGCGACGCGAATTCCCCGGCTGGCACCGGGGATCATTTCAATAGCACCTTTTCGCGACAGCGCTTTCAGGTGCTCTTCTGCAGCATTGGCCGACCGGAAACCTAGTTCTTTCGCGATCTCGGCTCTTGTGGGTGGATAACCTGTGTCATCGATATAGGATATTATCAGTGCCAATACTTCGGACTGTCTTTTTGTCAGTTTTACCATCTTAACCACTGTTCCTGAAAAGCCATTTGCTTGAAATTGTGCGCATCTGTTTGATTTGATATGGTGATATATACAGTATATGTGAATATATCCAGTATTCTGGTGTTTGTAAAGCTTATGAGGTTTTGCTTTGCTTATTTGCAAATGCTAGGGGATGAATTATGCTGATTTTATTGATGCTGAATTGAGCCAGAGATAGCGGTATAAAATAAACGATACGGGTTGAGAGATAGCGATGGAATGGCGGGTGCTGGAATCTGTAGTTTTAACCTCGATTGTCAAAGAAGGATAGATATGCTGACCGGGTGGGTTCGATCAAAGAGTTTCTATACAAGGCATGTGTTTCGTGTGTTGGTTTGTATTATCGTCTTTTGTGGTCAGATTTTAGTTTCATCGGCGGAGGAGCACGCTGCCCGGAAAGACGTTCGTATCCTGGTAGATGCCTCTACTATGGCCAACCTTGTCGATAAGACCGAGTTAAGAAAGGTCTTGGTGGAGGCAACGGTAGGAATGCTGGCAAACGAAGGAGACTTTGTCGGCGTTTGGGCCTTTGGTAAAAAAACGACCCCGCTTTTGCCTTATGCCGTATTGACTGAAAACGGCAAGCAAGCGTTGTCAGCCGAAGTCGGTGGTATTCGTTGGACAGATGTCGAACGAAATCTCAGGAGGGCACTGGCAGCGGTGAGCTTTGCTAATAGCGAAGTAAACCAATCAGACATAATTCTCGTGACCGGAGGTGGCAACGCAACAGGCAGTTCGATACGCAATGCTCTATTGGATGATTATATTCTGAACGTCATCGCCCCTGTGTTGAGGAAAAAAGGCATTAAACTGCATGTGATCGAGCTGGCAAATCAGGCAGAATCTTTTTATCAACAGTTGTTGAAGCGCGTCAACGGAAAGTATCTGACCTTAGAAGGCAAGCCGGACAAACTGTATAGTGCCATCAGCTATCTTGCGAGAATGAACGGCTCCACGGCAGAGTACACCGCAAACAACCAATTCGCGATAACGTCCGCTCTGGATTCGTTAGGGGTGATTGTGTCGGGCGTGCCGCCACATCGTGTCGTGTTGTCCCATCCTGAAGGGTGGCGGCTGACGGCGAAAGACACGCCTGCTTCAATCAAGTGGTCACAGTTTAGCAGCAATTCGTTGATAAGAATCACTTCGCCGGCACTAATGGAGTTACCTAAAGCGGAGACTTTTTGGCAAGTCGAGGGTACGGGGCGGCGTCGTGCGCTGTTGATTGGCAAGCCGGTGTCCTATCTTGCCAGCGTGGTGCCAGACCCAAGTCAACTGATCAGTTTGAAGGATCGGCGGCCCAAGCCCGATTTTAGCCAACCAGCGCAACCAGCGCCTGAGCAGGAGGAGTTTGCAGATGAGTTCGACTTCGGAACAGACTTCAACATGGCAGATGAAACCTCCGGTTGGTTCAAGGGTGAGCTGGGCTTAGAAGCCAGGTTGTTTAGCAAAGAAGGGTTAAATGGTCAGGATAGGGCTTCAGGCTCGGCCAGAGTCCAGCCCGAAATCGATTACTTGACCGAATCTGGAACGAATCTGTACGAGATGACATTGTTTGCGCGGTTTGATAGCGATGATGAGGTACGTTCTCATTTTGATATTCGGGAGCTGACCTGGACCCATATCGGTGAAAATTCGTGGGAAGTCAAATTGGGTATTGGCAAGGTGTTTTGGGGCGTGACAGAAAGCCAGCATCTGGTCGATATCGTGAATCAGACGGATTTTGTCGAGAATCCTGATGGTGAAGACAAGTTAGGTCAACCCATGGTCAAACTGGCTTATGAGTCAGAGTGGGGGAATTTTGACTTTTACTGGTTATGGCGTTTTCGGGAAAGAACTTTTCCCGGGGTTGATGGCCGTCTTGGTTTACCGATTGAAATTGCTACTGACAAGGCCAAATACGCGTCTGAAGATAAACAGGCCAATCAGGATGTTGCGTTTCGCTATGCCAATTATTGGGGGGCGTTGGAATATGCCGTTTCCTGGTTTTCCGGTACCAATCGAGAGCCGGACTTCTTGTTCAATGGTGATCTGCAGAGCCCCAGGTTGATACCCTATTATACAACCATAGACCAGGCCGGATTGGAGGTGCAGTATATTTGGGATGATTGGCTGTTGAAGTTCGAGGGTATTTCCCGAAGTGGTGCGGGTGACAGATATAGCGCGGCTGCCGTCGGCTTCGAGTTCACTCAGGTGGGCATCTTCGATACGGCCATGGATCTTGGCTGGTTGGTCGAATATTTGTGGGATGACCGAGGTGATCGGGCGAGTACGAGGTTTGAGCATGACTGGTTTGTCGGGTGGCGCTGGACAGCCAACGACGAAGATGCTACAGAAGCTCTGCTTGGCGCGATATGGGATCCTGAATCCAATGATACTTATTATTCTGCAGAGGCCAGCAGGCGAATAGGCCAGAATATGAAGATTGTAGCTGAAGCCCGTGTTTTTTCGGGCGGAGCGCCTTTCCCTCAGACTATTCCAGGTATGCTGCGAGCGTTGGCCAGTACCGCTGCCAAGTACAAATCTTCTATTTATAGAAAAGAAGATTACGCTCAGTTTGAATTTATATATTATTTTTAGAGGTTCGGTTTTCAGGCGTTCAGTTTTACCATTTCAATGAAAATCGCGGCTTTTGATATGTATTGGTGTATCCGGGTATAGCTGTTTGAGTTCCTGTGTCCGATTGGTTAACTTGCCTGCAATAATATGAATGACATCGCCTTCCCGTTCGAGTATTCCTGTAACCTGTAACAGTTCGGATTCGATCAGAGCTTGCCGCTGGGCTCTTGCGGTTGCCAGCCAAACGACAATGTTACTGTTGCCCGTTTCGTCTTCAAGCGTGACAAAGGTCACGCCGGAGGCCGAGCCTGGTCGTTGTCTTCCTACCACTAAACCGGCAACGGACACTAAACTGCCGTGGTTTATCGAGCTCAGTTCCTGGGCCGATAGACAACGATTTAGCCAGTGCCGACGGTCGTTGTATTTTTTTCGTAAAAGCTCGAGAGGATGTGTGTCGACGGATAGCCCGAGAGCCAGGTAATCCTCGCGCATATCCTGCACTTCCGTTGGGCGGTCGGGTAGAAATTGACTGCTCGGAAGTTGTGTGTATGTTTGTGGTTTCGCTTCTGATATGGATGGTTCGTTGTCAAACAGTGGTCGGTCTGGTTCGATAGCCAGAATATCCCATCTTGCCTGGTAGCGGTGTGGTGACAAGGTCGATAAGGCATTGGCGCCCGCGAGTATGTCCAGCTCGTATGGCTGCAAACAGGCAGACTTTCTCAGTTCAGCGATATTTCGGTAGCCCCAGGTGGGCCGGAACTTAATGACGTTTTCAATGCTACTTTTTGCCAGTTTTTTTATGATTCGGAATCCTAACCGGATTGCCGGTTGCCCTGGTTTATCGTCAAAAGCGAGCTGGTGATGCCAATGGCTGTGGTTGATATCCACGCCCAGTACCTCGATGCCATGGTGTTGCGCATCCTGGATCAGTTGTGAGGCAGAATAAAACCCCATCGGCAGACTGTTCAGCAAGCCGCAACAAAAAGCTGCAGGCTGGTGGTGTTTTAGCCAGGCCGAGGTATAAACCAGTAAAGCGAAACTGGCGGCATGGGATTCGGGGAAACCATACTCGCCAAAGCCACTGATCTGGTTACATATTCGTTGTGCAAAATCGATGGAGTGGCCGCGCTCTGTCATACCCGTGATTAATTTATCCTGAAAAGGTTTCAATTTGCCGTTATGTTTCCAACTGGCCATGGCTCGGCGGAGCTGGTCGGCTTCACCAGCAGAGAAGCCCGCTGCCACCATCGCCAGTTTAATTACCTGCTCCTGAAATATTGGCACACCCAATGTGCGTTTTAATACTGCCTCGATGGCTTTGTTGGGGTAGTGTACCGGTTCCAGACCATCTCTTCTGCGTAAATAGGGGTGAACCATATCGCCTTGAATCGGGCCGGGTCTGACGATCGCGACCTGAACCACCAGATCGTAGTAGCAGGCTGGTTTCAACCTGGGCAGCATAGTGGTTTGTGCTCTCGACTCGACCTGGAATACGCCAATACTGTCGCCTTTCTGAAGCATTCGGTAGACGGCCGGGTCTTCTTTCGGAATTTCAGCCACTTCTCCTGGATAACCATTGTATTGCTGGGTCATCGCCAGGGTTTTTCTGATCGCGCTTAACATACCCAGACCAAGTACGTCGACTTTAAGCAGACCTAACGCCTCCAGGTCATCTTTATCCCATTGTATGACGGTTCGGTCAGCCATACTGGCGTTTTCAATTGGAACCAGTTGGCTCATCGGGCCTGAGGAGATGATAAAGCCGCCTACATGCTGTGAAAGATGTCGGGGAAAACCAAGAATCTGCTCTGTCAGCTCGAACAGTTGCTGGCCGATGTCGCTGCTATCGTTCACTCCCTGGCGCTTTAGTTGTTCTGGCCAGGGGATACCTTTATCCCGCCAGTCAATGTTGTGTATCAGTGTTGCAAGGTGATTCAGGTCAATGCCGAGCGCTTTGCCGACATCCCGTATCGCACTTTTGCCTCGATAGGTGATGACAGTCGCCGCGAGAGCCGAGCGATGCCGGCCGTATTTGCGATAGATATATTGAATTACTTCCTCGCGGCGTTCATGTTCAAAATCGACATCGATATCCGGTGGTTCATTGCGCTCCCTGGAAATAAATCGCTCAAACAGAAGCGATATTTGTGTTGGATCCACTTCTGTAATGCCAAGGCAGTAGCAGACAACGGAGTTGGCGGCTGAGCCGCGACCCTGACATAAAATTTGCCGGGATTTGGCAAAGTGGACAATATCCTGAATTGTCAGAAAGTAGTGCGCGTAGGATAAGTCCCGAATAAGCGACAGCTCTTTATCGATCAGGCGGCGAAGGGCAATGGAAAGGCCATTGGGGAACCGGCGGGAAATACCCTGGTTGACCAGTTGCTGTAAATAGTCGATGGCGCTTAACCCTGGGGGAACCAGTTCATCGGGGTATTCGTAGCGCAATTCGTTGAGGGAAAAGGTGCATTGGCTGGCAATAATGAGCGTTTCAGATAACCATGTTATCGGGTAAAGCCGTTGTAGTTTTTGACGGGTTCTCAAATATTTTTCATGGTTACTCAGCAGTTGGAAGCCTGCCTCCTGTATCGTCACACCCAGGCGGATCGCGGTGAGTGTATCCTGTAGTTTTTTACGTCGGGCAATATGCATATGAACATCACCTGCGGCAGTGATGGGCAGAGCCAGTTTTTGTGCCAGAGATCGGATCAGTGGTAAGGTTTTCGCCTCGTGCCCCTCCAGACAGCGCTCGATTGCCACCCATATACGCTGCTTAAAATGCCGTCGAAGCTGTTGTCCATAGCCGATCAGATGTTCTATCCGGGGTGGTTCGCCGGTTTTTCCCTGATCCTGATAGCAGGGTAACCATAGCGCCAGGCAATGAGGTAGCCTATGGTCAGTCAGGTCTGTCAGCCTGGCATCATAGTTGCTTTTTTCTGCTCGTCTTCTGGCTGTGGTGATAAACTGGCATAGTTCTCCGTAACCGGTACGATTGGTCGCCAGCAGTACCAGTTTGATCGGAACGTCAGACAAAGTGACTTCGGTGCCCACGATGATTTTCAGACTGGTGTCTCTGGCGGCACAATAAGCACGCACCACGCCCGATACCGAACATTCGTCAGTGATTGCCAGCGCTTTGTAACCCAGCTCGATTGCCCGTTCGACCAGCTCTTCCGGATGCGAGGCTCCGCGCAGGAAGGTAAAGTTAGTCAGGCAATGCAGTTCTGCATAGTCTGTTAGGGCAGAGACGGTTGCCAGCTTGGTCGGTGGTTTAACTGAACCAGCCATGGATAAACCATCCCCCCTGGCAGTCCTGATAAATCCAGCCAATATTGCCGGTGGCGAAGCGGGCAATGTAGTAATCGCGAACCATTTTTTCTGATGTCCACCAGCCTGCGGCGATACGCTCAGGGCCTTCTAGGATATGTGGGGTATGTGTGAGTGGACGCGGATCACAGAGCCAAAGAGGACGCTGTGCGGCCGTATAATAATTTTTTGTGCTTTTTCTCACGTGGCCGTTCCGTTCGGGTGTGGTTGAAAACCTGGTGCTGGTATAACCGGCTTTTTCCGGCCTGTGATCTTCTTTCACGACTAACTTGAATACCTTGTTATCACCAAGGCGTACCTGGAGTCGGCTGATCAGTTGCATTTTGTCTTTGTCAGCCTGCCACTGAGAAAAAAATCCTTCTGGTGGTGGTTGGCTTCGACTAATCGATCTACATATAGCGTCATCTGGATAATGGGGGAGGGCAGATTGATGGTGTCGAACCGAAGTAAGGTGAGCTGTAAAAATTCATCCTGTTGTGACTGGGCTGTTGCACTGCGGATGCTGATGGAGGTGGTGGGCGGTGTCTGGTCTGAAGAGGTTTGCCTGTGCGTCAGGATCAACTCGATCAGGTCTGTTGCAAGCTGTCGCTTTTGCAAAAAAATCTCCAGTTCGGCGAGGAGACGCTTTAACGGAAAGAGCAGAGCGGTTTTTTCGGTGATTTCATGGCAAAAAACCAGTTTCCGGCGGAAATATTCTGGCGGTCTGAACAGGCGTTGCGGGTCGCTGATTTCTCCCAGCAAGCGAGATAAGTGAAGGCAAAGGGTTTGGCCGAAGCGTTTACCTAATTCATGTCGGGGTATTTTCAGTACCTGTTGTAATTGGTTGACCCCGATTCCATTTAGCTTGTCAGCGCAGCCTTCAGGCAGAAAACAAGAGTGCAGCGGCGTTGCCAGTAGTGCCCGGGTCAGATCATCGGGATTCTCGTTCGGGATACCTTGATTGGAACAGGCCAGTATGCGCGCAGCCAAAGGGGTAAACCCGGTTGCCAGCTGGTGCTGAAACCCTTGGTTTGATAAGTCTGCCGAGAGGGTTTCCCACAATGCGTTCAAGCCCCCGAATAATTGCCGCATACTGCCGATTTCCAGCAATAAACCGTCGGGAGGGTATGGCGTAATGCTGGCGGAATAATGGTAGGCCCATTCAGCGAGTGACAGTAATTGTTCATGCACTGAATGCTCATTGTAGGTAATACAAATGAGTGCTGGTTCGAGGCAAAGTGCCGTGTCCAGAGTCATGCCCTGTTCGATGCCCTGTGCATTGGCTGTCGTGTTTGTCCAGAGCACTTGGGTGCAGCGTGATGACGGGGGAGACACAACCGCAAATGGGCTGGTTTGTGGTGTGGCGCGCTGGTACATAGCCACAGGCAGAGAGACGAAATGAATATACAGCCACAGCATTGTCAGCTTTCCCTGGACAATGGCTGGCATGACCTGTTGCATGACTCTTGAATCAGGTCGTTGTTTTCAACAGCGATCAGCTGTCCGTCAGGTTTTTTTTCGCCATATTTGGCTGGCCAGTCATTTGTTGCTGTTGATACGGGGTCACTGGTTACAGGGTTACTTGTTGCCATATAAGGTGCCAGACTGATGATTTGTGCGTGTTGCATTGGCCAGCTTCCCCGTCGTTTGAGTATTTTTATCTTGAGCCGGGATGTATCAATTGTCGAGCCGGTTGTCTGGGTACAGGCACTGAGCAATATTTTCAATGGTATCGGAGAGTTGGTTCGTTCGGCTTGTAATGAGTTGAATATGAAGCAATGGCTTGCTTGGTTGGCTGCACAGAGTTGCAGACGACGCAGATGTGCCGGAGATATTTTCCGGGGCCAGCCCAGAACGGCACTGCATAGTCCGCTGTTAAGTCCCTGTTCCATTGCCCATAGTTGCTCTTTGACATCGTTGGAGTTAACAAGGATGATTCTGTCCGGGGAGATTCCATATTGTTGCAAAGCGGGGCCATAAGGGGTGTAGGGTGGTGCGACCCATAATACCCATTTGTTTTGTTCCTGGGTGAGCTTTTTCAGCAAGGGTACGATAAGCCTCAGTTCGCCAATACCCGGTGAGCCTGTTATAAGCTCGGTGACACTTCCTTTTGGCCAGCCTGCACCGGGTAATAATTGGTCAAGTGCCCGGAACCCTGTCGAAACGGTTTCCAGCTTCGATTTGGTCTGCGTGCCTCGCCATATTTGGCCATGATTGAGTAAGTCGATATGTTCGTTCATAATTAATATACTGTATATATATACAGTATATTAAACCGACACAAGGTCACTGTCAAAACAAAACAGGCAATATTGCCTTGCTATGTTTTTTCAGTTTTTACCTCATTGATAATGATTCCGGCATTGACAATGTCCCGGTCAATCTGGTTACCAGAAAATAGTTCGACTTCCCGGTGGTTATCTTCCAAATCTTTATATAAGCTGATTGTCCGACAGCAAATTTTCTGATACGTGGATAGAGAACACACCGTGAACTTTGATTTCTAATAAAAGGAATATATTAAATGTCATTTATTGTACGATCGATTCTTGTAATCTGCCTTATTTTCCCGTTTTCTGCTTCTGCGAAAACCAGACTGACTGAACCTGTACTCAATAATTTGATCGAATCCATACAGTCATTGGAAACCTGGTCAGAAAAAAACAAACATAAATGGCAGCAAATGAATGAGGTGGATGACAATATTGAAAATTTGACCTCAGCCAAAATGATATCCAGCCTGAAGCGGGCAGGCGCCTATCATGATATTGCTTCTTTGGTGAAGCAGCACGGCTTTGACTCGGTAGAACAATGGGCTGATGTGCTTGTACGCACCATGAGTGCGATGATGGCGAACATGATGTCAAAGCTACCTGATTATCAAAATCAACTGCAGGCTCAGGTGAAGCAGCTGATGAACAATCCGAGTTTGACGAAAGAGCAAAAGCAGGCAATGATGCAGATGATGGCGCAGTCGCAGTTAATGGTGCAGAAGGCAAATAATTCAGATCCGCAAGATGTAGCGGATGTAAAACCTTATCTTGACAAACTAAAAAACAAGATTATGAAAGAGAGTGACGAAAACAAGAATGAGAATGACTGGTAGTGAACCAGGTTTTGTATTGCGTTGAAAGCTTGTCGTCAAGTACTTGACGAGATGTGGGTGAACCACGAATGTTGGACAAAAATGAAATCCGCCGACACCGGTTAGGTAATTTATTACAGTCCGTCGTGCTCGTTACGATAATGAGCGCGCTGATGGGTTACATTGCTTTACTTCTTGCTGGCGAGTTGTTTGCATTGCTGGTGATTGGAATGGTTGTTCTGGTGTATTGGACAACACCCACATTGGCATTGTCGTTGGTGGTTCGGTTATATCGTTGTCGGCCAATCAGTATCGGTGAAGCCCCGGCATTACATCAGGTGCTCGATATGCTTTCGGAACGGGCCGGCCTGGACAAGGTGCCCGGGCTGTATTACCTGCCTAGCCGAATGGCGAATGCCTTTACTTTGGGTGCCCGGCAGGATGCCGTTATTGTTTTTTCACATGGTCTGCTGGCGAGGCTAACACTTGAAGAACTGGCCGGGGTGATGGCACACGAGGTCAGCCATATTGCCAATAATGATATCAAGGTCATGAGTTTTGCTGATATCACTGGTAGGATCACTCGATTTTTGGCTCTGGTCGGATGCGTATTATTATTGATTAACTTACCTTTTTATGTGTATGCCACGGAGGTGTTACCATGGTGGCCAATTTTGGTGCTTATGTTTGCGCCGATTTTGGCCGATTTGTCGCAGCTCGCTTTGTCTCGGGTGCGTGAATTCAATGCGGATTTGGGGGCTGCAATACTGTTGGGCACGCCGACACCTCTGGTAGCGGCGCTGATCAAACTGGATGACAGCGGTGTTACGCTCTTCGAGCGTTGGGGGCTGGTTCCCCGTACACCAAAGAGTCCGTCTGTATTGCGTTCGCACCCGGAAACAAAAAAACGGATAGAGCGATTGTTGAGTTTTTCATCGCGACAGCGCCTGTTTGTTCATTCCCCCTTGACCAATATTGCAAACCGGCCATCTTTACTCGATGCCGAACTGTTTTCCCGGCCAGACAAGCCCAGGTGGCACCGGTCCGGCATTTGGTATTGACTATTCAGGGATTACCGCGCCATTTAAAAACATGGTGTCGGTGGCTGAGACAGTTTGACCGCTTAAAATGGAAAAAGGTCAAAGTATCGAAACTTGCGATTGACCTGGATATCGCTTGCAACTCTATCATCTATATCCGTAGTTCGGTTACAGCCACCCAGCTATAGGTAACATTATTTCAGCGGGTCGAGGCAGTATCTGGTTATTGTCAAACTTAGTTGTTGCCGAATTTTCTCGGCCGCTTAAATCGCCAGAAGTCCATTTCCTCTTCTTTCTGAATTGTCAAGGCTTCGTGTTTGAAAAACTTTTTTCTCAAACCTCGCAAGGCTTCTTGCAACTGATCCCCTTCGAGCTGTTTAACTAACTGTTCTCTCGCTTCCATATAGGCCATTCCATTTTGCCAACGTGCCGCCCGCTTTTGATCCCGGATTGCCAGCGTTTCAATTTGTTCTTCGGAATAGCCTAATTGTCGTCGAATAGTGTCTATTGCGATTTGTCGCTCTTCTGCAGGCAAACTGGCCAGATCCTGTTGTACAGAAGTGAGGTTGAAAAAGGCGCGGGATATGACGCCTTCATCAATAGCGGCATCTCGAACGCTGTCGCTGAGATTGTCCTGAATTGCAGAGCGGAGCTGGAATAGTTTTTCATCCATGCTCATATCGAATGATCGATCCAATTGATGCAACACTTCTTGCATTCTGAGCTTACTTTGGGCAAGTGTGTTTTTTTCGTCCTGCCAGATCAACTGTGCGTCATTGCCAAAAATTTCTATACGCTTTTTCCAAAGTGCCCCATTTCTTGCCAGTGGTGACAATCCTTCCAGATAGAGATATTGATCCGTCAACCAGTCCTGGTATTTCTCCAACCCCTCCATGAGGCGAAAGATAGAATTTGCATGGGCTGGAAAAGCGATAAGCATGATTCGGTTAAAGAGCGAGCTGCCGTTTTCCGGAAACTGATTCAGGATGCGTTGTTTAACCTCAATCAGGCTTGCCTGAACGGATAAATCGATGATCCGATTCTGATATTCAGCTTTGAGTCGTTCGATTATCTGGCTTTCAAAGTCATTGGACTGTGCTGCCACTAAATCTATATCCACTGACTGCTCGGATGGCATTGTTGTCGTGGTTGAAGACGAATTCAGGCTTGCTGAGACCGGCTTTACTGCTTTCTCATGTGGTGTATTTGCGCCACTTATCGATTTGACACTCAGGGTATAAGCAGCCAGACCGGCAACAATAATCACTACGAACACTGGGATCGATTTTTTCATCGTTCTCTACCCGAAAAAATGAAAACAACCCATTTGCGCCACAAATGGGTTGTTTATGTTACCTGTTCAAAACTACCTTGCACCGCCGTGCATTCAGTGGATTATTGATTTTTTCCAGCCTGGTTTTCTTACAACAAAGGCTGCAGTACTGGCCAGATCAGGTCAGCCAGTTTTTGAGAGCCGCTCGATGAAGGGTGAATGCCGTCGAAAATGATATCACTATCGTTGATCACTGAACGCGGATCGATGAAAATGCAGTTAGCTGTAGAATTTTCGCATGCCTGAACTAAACGCCTATCACCATAATCGACGGCCTCTTCGAGATCATCCATTAGCAGTAAGCCATTTTTTGGGTAGTAATAACCAAGGAACACAACATGTTCAACACCACTTGCATCGATGTTGTTCAGCAAGTCAACCACTTCAACATAGAGATCATCGATCAAATTCTTGCATGAAGCGCTTAAACCCCACCATTGATACCACTCAGTTTTACAATTATACCAATCAAACATTGTAATAACGGGGATAATAATGTCGTTACCCGCTGCGTCCATGACTATAGTTTGAATGTCCGGGTTGTCGCTTTTGGCAATTTCGAACTGGGTCGCGATATCGGTCGCATAAATGCCCCCCGTTACTTCTGCACCTGAAATCGTATAACGACGGAAAGTCTCACCGGCATAGTTTTCAAGATTGTCCTGAAGTTCGCCAGACAAAGCAAAAATCGAATCACCGATTGTCACCACTTGATTGTTATCGGCATCCGTCACTCGATCATTGCTGAACATGCCGCCGACACAGCCTGTCAAGCCGAATGAAACCAGCAATAACGTCAGGACTTTTTTCATGGTCGTACCTCCCTTGGTTAATGATTATTATCTGAATCGTTCACGCGCAGCATCAGAACGGGAAGGCGCGTGATATCGGGAGTCATTCTAGCCCACCGTCAATTGTCGAGCCACGGGAATGGCTGATGTTTTATCTGAATTTTCGAACCTGACAGCAAAAATGTGAACTCTGTCTCTTTGGTCTGTTTTTTTGTGTGGCAGCTGGCATTCTCGGTTGCAAAATTGTTTTGGAATTTGGTTCAAATTGATGGATGCTGCTATCATCAATCAACAAGTTGAATAGATTGGTTTCAGCATATTCTGGGAGCTATTGGTTTGCCACGCCGGCTATAATTTAATCGGGTTGATTGACAATGGGTAGGGTGGGTTTTGTCGGAGAGTAATAAAAACGATCTGGGTGATAAAAGATCCGGAACGCGTACCGCGTTCAATGCCAAGGTAAAAATCACTCAGGATGGATTGGGTGAGTGGTTTTTTCATACGCGGGATATCTCTGATACAGGGATATTTGTCTGCGTCAATGAGGATCATCAGTTTCCAGGACTCGGTACCAAGGTCAAGGTTCAAATGCAGGGATTACCCATTTCGGCTCCCGTTCTTGACATGATCGTTATCAGAAAAGGCATGGATGGTTATGGTTTGCAATTTGTTCCGGAAGAGATGAGTGACAGTAACGATAAATAGCGATAAGATGATTCAAATCACACGCATCGATGCTTTTTCTGTTGTTTGGAATCCTGATGACCACGCATATCGCTAATCATTTCAGTCGGTTGATCGTTTTTTCCTCGATGGTTTTTTGTTGGGTTGCAGGGTTATCCGGGTGCGCCAGTTATTATTCACATTACGGCAGTTTCCAGTCGTACAATTCGAATGGTGAACCGCGACTTTTTGCCGTGTCCTGGCAAACCGCTGAATCGGCATTGTTCGATGCCAGTGCTACGCCGATAAAGTTAACCACTCAGTGCAGTGACAGAGAATTGATTTTCAAGGATGGCGAGTTTGATCCTTTTCCGTGTCAAGGAAGCGGTATAGTCGCTTGTGGTTCACCAGAGTTCGATCTGGACCGCGACGGCCGGCCGGTCGCTGCCAATTCCCATGTTTGTGCTTCAATTACGGATGAAAGAGGGGCGAAAAGAATTGTCGATCTGCAAGGTAAAATAATAATTACGATTTCCTGCTGGCCTGAATCGACAGGGTTTGATCTGGCCGGCGAAAAGAAAAATCGCGATTACCTCCGGGCTTCTGTCGTTCCCTATACCCTATTTACCAAGAAAGTACCGATGTACAGCCTCGAGTCTCATCCACCCGTATTGAGCGATAGAATCTGCAAGTCAAAGAAAAAGTAGTTTTTAGAAGTGGTTTTTTTACCGACGATGAACGTCCCGTCTTGCCGTTGCCGTTTTTGAGTGAGCAATCTATTCAATGAATACCCGAAATGTTTTTTGATACCAGCGATAGTCGTTTGCCAGTTTGATATTGATCAGTAGTGTGACTTCCTGACCCACTGAGCCGATTCCGTGGAATGAAAAGCGTTTTGCAGCCGGATCAAACTGATCGATAACGACAATGTTTTCATTCAAGCTTACCACCTCCATTTCGGTGATGGTAAAGGCTTTATTCCTGGATTTGATTACGATTGTTTGTGTCCTGGTGTCGCCTTCGCGAATTGAACGCGTGAAAGTGTCGAAGTACAGGTCGGTCGCCAGCTCTTTATGAATATCCAGTGCATCCAGAAGCAGCGCAGTGGTGGTGTTTTTCGCGTTCAGGTTTATGGTTGAGCGAAGACCGTTTTCAATTATTTCACGTTTGGCTTTCAGGTCTTCCTGGTAAACAATGCTTCTGTCCAGGTCGGGTTTCAATTGACCATTTTCATCATAAGCGGATTCAGCTGCGTCAATTTCTGCTTGTGTCGGCGGTACTTCGCATTCGATCGCATCCGGTGGGAAGAAGCAGATACTGTTCAAAAGTCGATTGGCTGGTGAATCTTCTTCCTCGAAGGTTTCTATTGGCACATAAAAATCTATTGGCTGGTAGTCTGTAGCAAGGTATTCGTTCAGTTGCTCGATGGTTCGATCAGAAATGACAACTGGTGAATTGCTATCAATACTCGATTCGATCGTGTCGCCCATTAAGTAGACAAACCTGGCAATATTGTTCGTATAATCTGATTGGGACACTTCTTCTTCACTTTCTTGGTGTGAATGCAGGCCGTTCGAGATTGTGCCTGAATCCAACGCCTCTCTGGCATCGGTATCAAACTCCAGGAAGGAAATATACCGATGAGTTGGTACATCTTCTGCCAGCGGCAGGTTGCCGATGGAAAAAGAAAGGGTTTCCCCTGCCAGGTAGTCAAATGTCCCGTCCTTGTCCAGCACACCTTCCTGTGTCGCCGTTTTATAGCGGATTCCCTGAAGTCCGGATATCATAAGTTGTCCTTTGAGTGTTGCCGGTCCGTTACTTCCATTGTCGCTGCAGCCAAGACAGCCGACAGTGACAAACAGCAGGGATAAAAGTGCCTTGCAGGTGTTGTTCATAAAAAACGAGCCTTCTGGGGAGAGTTTTTATAATGCGGGATTATAGCCTGCATTTGTAGGATATAATGAAATACATATCGCAAAAATCCAATTGTCTTCTTTTGCAATATGAAGCAATTTTTCAGCAACGGAATAAAACAATTCTTGTGCGATCGTTGAAAATGCGTATTTCAACACTATTTCGATAGGTTGAATCCGGTAACGGCTGAAGAATACCAATGAATAAAGCGCTTGAAATTATTAATTTGACAAAAATCTATTCTGGCGGTGTGGTTGCGCTCAACGGCATAGACTTGGCCGTGCAACAGGGTGATTTTTTCGCTCTACTTGGGCCAAATGGTGCGGGCAAATCAACCACGCTCGGTGTGGTGACCTCCTTGATAAACAAAACGTCGGGGCAGGTGCGGGTGATGGGGCATGATCTGGATTCGGATATGGTGAATGCAAAAATGAATTTGGGGGTGGTTCCCCAGGAGTTTAATTTTAATCAGTTTGAAACCGTGTTCGATATTGTCGTGACTCAGGCGGGTTACTACGGTATCGCTCAGCATCGAGCAGAATCGAAAGCCGAGTATTACCTTAAAAAACTTGGCTTGTGGGACAAACGATCCACTGCCGCACGCATGTTATCCGGTGGCATGAAAAGACGTTTGATGATTGCAAGAGCATTGGTACATGAGCCAAAAGTCCTGATTCTGGATGAACCCACTGCGGGTGTCGATATTGAGCTAAGGCGTTCCATGTGGGATTTTTTGCAGGAAATCAATCGGCGTGGTACGACCATTATATTGACCACGCATTATTTGGAAGAAGCTGAAGCACTGTGTCGAAATATTGCGATTATCAACCATGGCGTGATTCTTGAGCATACGAGCAAGAAGAATTTGTTAGACAAGTTGTCCGTGGAGACACTGTTGCTGGATGTGGATAACGCTCCGAAGGTGGTACCCAAGATAGATGAATTCGAGCTCAGGTTACATGCGGATGGCGGGATCGAAGTGGAGGTGAACAAAGGCCAAACACTGAATACGTTATTTGCATTGTTGACCGAGCGAGGTGTGTCGGTCAAAAGCGTTCGAACCAAAACCAATCGTCTGGAAGAATTGTTCGTTCGAATGGTCGAGTAATGGTTAAACGCTGCGTACCGATAAAAAAACAGTGGCCCGTATCGTTCTGGTACTGGCCGTGAATTCTGCCTGTGACGTTAACTTCAATAGTCTCGTTGTTGTAAATTTAAGTGATTCAATATGAAGATCAGTGCCGTTATATCCGTTCCCCTTATCACTATAGTGAAAAAAGAAATTCGCCGGTTTGTCCGTATCTGGCCGCAAACATTATTGCCCCCGGCTGTTACAATGACGCTTTATTTTGTTATTTTCGGCAGCTTGATAGGCCACCGAATTGGTAAAATGAGTGGCCATGACTATATGAGCTTTATCGTACCGGGGTTGATCATGATGTCGGTGATCACCAATTCTTATTCCAATGTAGTTTCTTCATTTTTCAGTATGAAATTTCAGCATAGTGTCGAGGAGCTTCTGGTCGCTCCTGTTCCCAATTGGGTCATATTGGTAGGCTATGTGGCGGGAGGCGTGGCCCGTGGCATCTCTGTCGGAATCATTGTGACGCTGCTCTCCCTCGCTTTTAACGATTTGGCAATTCACAGCTATGTGGTGGTGGTTAGCGTTGTCATTCTTACAGCGGTACTTTTTTCCCTGGGTGGATTTGTCAATGCGATGTATGCGACCAGCTTTGATGATGTATCTATCATACCGGCATTTGTACTCACTCCGCTGATTTATCTGGGAGGGGTGTTTTATTCGGTTTCATTGTTGCCACCTTTTTGGCATACGGTTTCCATGATCAATCCAATTCTCTATATGGTCAATACGTTCAGGTATGGTGTGCTGGGTATTTCCGATATTGATGTCGGATACGCCTACGCTATGATTTTGTTTTTTATTGCCGTGCTGTTCAGCTTTTGTTTGTATTTATTGAATCGCGGGGTGGGTATACGGCAATGACAGCGGACTTGGGACAGATAAACAATCCGTTGGGAAAGCGGTCGGAATATGTTAACCATTACGATAAAACCTTACTCTGCCCGATTTCAAGGGAAACCAATCGTCGCAGTATCGGAATAACCAACATGGCATTGCCTTTCAACGGTGTCGACATCTGGAATGCCTATGAATTGTCCTGGCTGAACGCAAAAGGCAAGCCGGTGGTTGCGATGGCAGAGTTCTATTTTCCGGCAGATTCGGCCAGTATGGTCGAGTCCAAATCATTCAAATTGTATTTGAATTCATTTAACCAGACGCGATTTGATACAACTGAAAGGGTCATCGACCGGTTGCGGCGGGATTTGTCTGAAGTCAGTGGTGCTGAGGTCGAGGTGATACTCGATACGGTTTTTCTCGGTGAAGAAACAACCGGGCTGACGCCAGATAGCTGGTATAAGAAAAAACGTTTCAAGCTTGTTGACGAACTTTCGGTGAAAGTTGATCGTTATACCCGAAACTCATCGATACTAACTGACGCCAACCTTGCCGCTAACCAAAAGCGATCGCCAAGCCGGTTTGCCTACGTGAGTCATTTATTGAAGTCCAATTGTCCTGTCACGGGTCAGCCGGACTGGGCCACGGTTTTTATTTGGGGGCAAGGTGTGCCTCCTGCCGAGGAAGCGTTGTTGGCCTATATCATTTCCTATCGCGAGCAGCAGGATTTCCATGAGCACTGTGTCGAGACTATATTTAGCGATATTATGAATGCGGCAAACCTGAAAGAATTGTCGGTGTATGCGCGTTATACGCGACGTGGCGGTTTGGATATCAATCCGTTTCGGTCAACTGAACCATTGCCGGAAGATCTGCGTCGCTTCAATGTCAGGCTTTCGCGGCAATAATCAATCGCGCCCGGGCATCTTCTTGCCATTGGAAAACGCCTGGTTAAACTTGTTTCAGTTTCTGGGCGGCATTTTCCAGTGCGGAAACGATAAGTTCTTTGTCCTGGGCGTGTACTTTGTCGGTGTCGAGGTACATCGCAAAGCCTTCTTTTTCGTGTTCCATAAAGCTTTGATTGCCTCCGATATCCCGTCTGAAATCGACTATCTGATAGATAGGAACCGGTTTGTTGAAGCCTTTTACGGTTATTTCGCCTTTGTCCCGACACATGATGGTGTCTTTGATAAGAGAGAATGTCTCGTAAGAGACCAGAATTTCACCCGGGTCTGCCAGTGATTCGAGACGGCTGGCTAAATTGACTTCCTTCCCTATGATGGTGTAATCCATCCGGTTATCAGCGCCAAAATTACCCACCGTAACATAACCTGTGCTAATCCCCATGCGAATCCGTAACGGTGTTCGAATGCCCTGACTTTGCCATTTTTGCCGGAGTATTTTCATATGCTTGCGCATTTCAATGGCCATGGCGACACAGGCCAGGGTATCCTGCTTCGCACCCCGGCTGCTGGGGTCGCCAAAAAAGATCATTATGCTATCGCCGACAAATTTGTCGATCGTGCCACCATACTTCAGTGCGATTTGCGACATCTCGGTGAAGTAATTATTGAGAATTTCGGTCAGGCTTTCGGGTTCCATTTCCTCTGACAGGTCGGTAAAGCCTTTGATATCCGAGAAAAAAACAACCAGCTTTTTGCGTTGGGTCTCCAGAATGACATCTCGCTCACCGGTAAATATGGACTGCCAGACCTGAGGCGACAGGTACTTGGCCAGCTTATGTGACAGTGCGATGGATTGTTCTCTCTGAAATTGAATCTGGTATTTTGCGTACACCAAGGCGTGAGCCTGCTGGTGGGTATAGTAAGCCGTAACGCAAACATAGATAATAGAACCGACACCGGAGGCTACGATAACGCTCAGCGGGGCCGATTCCGCTAATTGAAATTCGTAGAAAAAGGAGGTAACGCTAATTCCTAAAAGACAAAACAGACTTCCTGCCAGCCAGGATTTCATGCCACCTACGACAATCAGGCTGAACTGCAGCATCAATAGCAAAAAAAGAGAAGGCACAAGACTGAATTTTATCAATACGATATACATGCCGACCAGAAACGAATCGACCAGCAACACTTTCTGTCGCAGCGCGGTGTCGTTTTGTCGCCCCATACAGCGAATGGCAAAGTAGACCATATGTGGCCAAAGCATCGCAGCCGGAATTAGCCAGATCAGATTCTGGTCAAAATGGTTTTCTATGACACCGGTTGTGGTGATCACTACGGCGGTCAGGTAGGCGAGTATGCGGGCATTGTAGTCTGGCATTGGTGGAATGACGGCGGGCTTGCCAGTTGTATCGGTATTTGACTTTTTGGTTACGTAAGTCATCGAGTTCATGATCGACAAGACCCTGAAAAGTAGTTGAAAACGGCCTTGACAGCCGTTGACGCCGATAAAAACAGAGTGGATAAAAGTGGTATCGTAAAGCGAACCTATTATTATCGTTGTCGTTACCACCAACTAATGTTGTGCTTGGTGCTTATAGCGCTTCGCTGTATTTTTCTTGTACTATGACGAGACAGAGTAACATAGCAGTTATTGATATAATTGACAATTCCAAATCCAACCGTAGAACATAGAGTGAACTATGACCAATCGTACTCATAAGACCTGTGCTCAACCGATTGATTTGCTGCTGCGTCGCAACTCGATCGGTCAGCTTGGTAACCCGGGGCCGGAAGCGGCGGCCTTGCAGCGCATAAAGAGATCGGCCTTGCGCGCTCCTGACCACGCCTCATTGAAACCCTGGCGCTTTATTGTCGTTGAGGGTGCTGCCCGGGACAGGCTGGGGCGGTTGTTTGCCAAAGCGGCGATTGCCGAGCAGCCTGATTTAAGTCTGGAAGCGGTAAACAAATATAGGAATATGCCGAATCGAGCACCGCTGTTGATCATTGGAGTTTGTCGCTACTGTGACCATCCGATAGTACCTAAGAGTGAACAATTACTATCGGCAGGGGCGGCAATGTCTTACATGCTGGTTGCCGCTCAGGCGGAAAAATTTGGAGCTATCTGGCGAACCGGGCCGATGACTTACCACAAAATAGTCGCGGAAGGGTTGGGTCTGGCCGAGAACGAGCAAATTATCGGGTTTTTGTATATTGGTACACCGTCAGGTTCAATCAAAAAAGTGCGCGAGCTTGAAGCGGATACATTCTTTTCCTCCTTGTAGTGGCATATCGGGCGGATCTGCCCTTTATTCTTCTCTCATTTTTTATTTCATTCGCTAGACTGTCGCTATTTTTGTGAAAGGAACAGTTTTGGCATTGCGTTTGCTTAACTAAGACCAACAAAAACACTTTGCCGCTTTGGTTGGGAGAGTCGCAATGAGTATTTCGTTCGATAACGCACTGGGCATTCATGAGCAGGCGTTACAGTTCCGGGTGAAGCGTGCTGAAGTATTGGCGAACAACCTGGTCAATTCAGACACGCCCGGCTTTAAAGCGCGTGATATAGAGTTTAAGAGCGTTTTCGAACAACAGCTCGACGACTCGGTAACTATTAGCAGGACCAATGCCAGACATCTTGCCGGAGAAGTGGATACGGCTTCGTGTTTGAAGTTTCGCAATGCCGTTCAGCCCGCTATAGACGGAAATACGGTCGATACCAATGTGGAACTGGCTGAATACGCAAAAAATGCAATGGACTATGAAGCCAGCTTCCAGTTTCTTAACTCGAGATTTAAAGGTTTACTGCGTGCAGTGAAAGGAGAATAGGCCATGTCGTTAACACAGATATTTGATTTAGCTGGCTCCGGAATGAGTGCGCAGTCAATTCGATTGAATACCACCGCCAGTAATATTGCCAATGCCGAAACGGCAAGCAGCAGCATCGAAGACACCTACAAGGCCAGAAAACCGATATTTGCGGCAATTCACCAGGGTTTCATGGAGCAAAACGGTTTACAAGGTTCAACCAGCACCAGTCTTTTTCCTGAACGCCTGGAGTCGAAAGGGGTTGAGGTAAAGGCGATTGTGGAAAGCGATGCCGAGTTGCAGATGCGTTATCAGCCGGGGCACCCAATGGCAAACGATGACGGCTATGTGATGTATCCAAATGTCAATATCGTCGAAGAAATGGTGGATATGCTGTCAGCTTCTCGTGGTTTTCAAACGAACGTGGAAGTGATGAATACGGCAAAAACCATGTTGCAACGCGTTTTGACGCTGGGCCAGTAAGGCAGGGAGACTGAAAAATGAGTGCCATTAATTCCGCACCCAATGCCGCAGAACTGTTGGGTGCCAATTTTGCCCATACACCAAAAAACACGGCCGCATCCCAGGAACTCGGCAAAAACGAGTTTATGGAATTGATGCTGGCTCAGATGAATAACCAGAATCCGATGGAGCCGCAGGAAAATGGCGACTTTATCGCCCAGTTGGCCCAATTCAGCTCGCTGGAAGAGATGCAGAATATGAGTTCGACTGTCGATTCCGCCGTGGCCCAGTTTCGGTCGACTCAGGCTTTGCAAGCATCGGCACTGGTAGGACGATCGGTGTTGGTTGAATCGCCGAGTGGCCCGATGCAGCCGGATGGCACCATAAGCGGTATGGTCGACTTACCCGCCAGTACCTCAAGCCTCCGAATCAATGTGATGAATGAAACCGGTGAATTGGTCAGCCAATTGAATTTGGGGCAACAGGTTGCCGGTCAGGTTCCGTTCCAGTGGGATGGCACGAATATGAATGGTCAGGCAATGCCGCCGGGCCGCTATGTGTTGAGCGCCGAGGCCAGTGGTAGTTCTGGCAACGAGCAAGTGCAAACGCTGCTAAGCGCAAACGTCGATAGTGTTTCAGTGGGTGCCACTGGCGCTATCACCCTGAATCTCGCCGGCGTAGGTTCAATGTCGCTAAGCGAAGTTCGACAAATTAACTAATTTAAGAGGTGTGTTATGCCGTTTAATATCGCACTCAGTGGTTTGAATGCGGCGCAATCAGATTTGGAAGTCACGGGTAACAATATCGCCAATGCAAGTACGGTGGGTTACAAGAAATCGCGCGCAGAATTTATGGATCTCTATGCCAATAGTTTCCTTAACGCCTCTGCCAATCCGATTGGTAGCGGCGTACAGGTGGCCAATGTTCGGCAGCTATTTGAGCAAGGTAATATCAGCTTTACCGAAAGGGGGCTGGATATGGCGATCAATGGCAATGGTTTCTTTATGGTGCAGGACGGAGGAGTGACCAGATATACGCGTTCGGGGCAATTCGGCATCGATCTGGATGGTTACGTCGTCAACGCCCAGGGTATGCGGCTGCAGGGTTTCGATGCCGAGGAAGGGGTGGTGTCAGGCGTGCGGCAGGATGTTCGGGTCAGCAGCAATAATCTCAATCCGAGCCGAACTACCTTGGTGACACCGCAGTTAAATCTCGACGCCTCTGAAGAAGTGTTGGAAAAACGTGGCCAGCGCTTTGCCGCAAATGGTGGTTTGGCGGGCAGGATCAGTGCTGGCACAACCAACGGATTTCCTCCCGTAGATTTTGTTTTTACCCGTGCAGACGGCACCACCGATACGTTGAGCACGGCTGCCAATCAGTCTGCAGGAGCCATTGCGGCGAAAATCACCACCGCGATCGAAAATGTGGAAGCCTCCGCGACAGCCCGGGCGGCAATTCAGCTGGCGAATTTTACACCGGAAGCGGCAGATTCGTTTGCAGTCAATGGTGTGACCTTTTCTGGTAGTGATCTGGCAAGTGTCAGTGCGTTGGCCGTCGCGATAAATTCATCGGCACTGGGTGGCATTTCGGCCGTTGTCGAAAACCCGGGATTGGCCTCGGAGCGGTTGTTGATAACCCATAGTCAGGGGGCGGATCTGCTTTTCTCTTATATCGATGACGGTAATGGAACCGGGGCTATCACCGTTGATGGTCTCAATGGTTCGTCAGCCATCGTCAACAGTCACGCATTTCCTGCCGACGGGGTGAATGCGGTTGTCGGGGGTATCCTGGATATCGTTACCGAAGAGGGGGTGGCCTTGAATGTGTATGATTCCCCCCAGGCTTCGCCGCCAGTTGCCAATACAGATTTATATGCAACCGTAACCGGTGCCCCGTTCCGTGACAATGTGTTTGACCCCAAGGATCCCAAAACCTATAACCATTCTACCTCAACCACGATATACGACAGTCTGGGCAATGCGCATGTACTGACCATGTTTTTTGTCAAGCAGGCGTCATCGGTAACGACAGTTGCCAATACCTGGCAAATGCACGTGCTGGTCAATGGCAATGATGTGGGCGACCCGGTTACCGCAGGTGGTGGCCCGGCCCGGGCTACCTATACGCTTAATTTTGACCAGGATGGTGCGCTGGACAAGTTGTCAGATGATGTGCTGATATCGAACTGGTTGCCCCTGGATGCTGACGGCAATCACAATGGTGCGGCAACACCGAACAATGTCGTGGATGGTGGTGTGCTGCCGATTCCTGATCCTCCTATCAGTTCAAACTTCGAAATTGATATTTCGGGAACCACTCAATTTGGTAGCCCCTTTGCGGTAACCAATATGTTACAAAATGGATATACCACAGGCCGTTTGGTCAATTTGGAAGTGGACGATGGGGGGAATATCTTTGCGCAGTACTCGAACGGGGAGTCGGTGATTCTATCGCAGATTTCTTTGGCAACCTTCAATGATATCGAAGGTCTGGCGCCGGTTGGTGATACTGCCTGGACTGAAACAGCCGCCTCCGGAGATCCGATAGTCGGGGCGCCTGGCACCGGCGTGCTTGGCACTGTACAAGGCAGTGCGGTAGAAGACTCGAATGTGGATCTGTCAGATCAATTGGTTAATCTGATAATTGCGCAAAGAAACTACCAGGCGAATGCAAAAACTATCGAGACGGCCGACACAGTCACTCAAACTATCATTAACCTGAGATAGCGTATTCACCCGGGATGGTGACCAAATCACTTCAGGTTAAATTATCGCGTATAAGGAAAAGTAGTGCTTTCCGGTTGGTCGTGGTAGTGCGTGACGTTCTGCTGCAAGTTTTTAGCAAGGGTTGTGAGTGTTATTGGTGTGAATATTGCTTTTCTATCTGAACAGGGTATCAATGACGGCTGCAAGTCGATAGCCGTTACCAGCAGATTCGGAGAATAACCATGGATAAGGCGCTATATATTTCGATGTCGGGGGCGAAACAGAATATGATCTCCCAGCAGGCTCACGCCAATAATCTGGCCAATGTCAATACCGTTGGCTTCAAACAGGATTTGGCACAGGCCAGGTCAATGCCAGTCTTTGGCGATTACTATCCAAGCCGGGCGTATGCGATGTCTGAGCGGCCCGCGACGGACTTCGATCAAGGGTCATTGATAGAAACCGGACGCAGTCTCGACGTATCGGTTAAGGGCAAGGGCTGGATAAGTGTTGCTTCTGCGCAGGGTGACGAAGCCTTTACCCGGGATGGTCGTCTGTTTGTTGATGTAAACGGTATGCTGCGAACCGGCAGCGGATTGCCGGTAAACGGCAATGGTGGCCCGATTTTCATTCCGCCTGCGGATAGCGTTGAAATTGGTCAGGATGGGACAATTTCTATTGTTCCTGCCGGTGGTAATGGCGCAGAACTGGCCGAAATTGACCGAATTAAACTGGTCGATCCCGACCCCGCTACCCTCGAGAAGGGACTGGACGGGCTGATCCATGTCAAGCCGGGAGCGGCTGAGCCCAAGGCAGAGGCGAATGTTCGGTTAGAATCTGGTTTTCTTGAAAGCAGCAATGTCAATGCGGTTGAGGCGATGACCGAGATTATGTCATTGGCTCGTCAGTATGAATTGCAAGTGAAAGTGATGCAGAATGCGGATAGCAATAGCGAATCCGCCGCAAGTCTGCTGCGTATGTCGTGATTTGATTTTCGGGTTTTTGCTGTGTTGGGTTGCGCCTTTTTTGCCAGGTAACAGGGATGTCTCTCTCCTGTTGCCTGGCCCTTTCTGTTGTTTTGCCTTTCTGTGATTTTATCGCTCTATTTCCTCGTGCCCTGATTTGATTTTCCAATGTTTTTAGTTTGGCATTTTATTTGCATTTCATTAGCCATGACAGTGTAAAGTCAGTATTTTGACTCGGGAGAGATCGCTATGCATTCCGCTTTATGGGTGAGCAAGACAGGGCTAAGTGCTCAGGATACCGCACTCACCACCATTTCCAACAACCTCGCTAATGTCAGTACCGTCGGGTTCAAGCGCGATCGCGCCAATTTTGAAGATTTGCTCTACCAGACCAAAAAGCAGCCTGGTGGTCTGTCGTCCCAAAATACGGCACTGCCATCCGGGCTTCAGTTAGGTTCCGGTGTCAGAGTGGTCGCTACCCAAAAAGAGTTCACCCAAGGTAACTTGCAAGTGACCGAACAGGCAATGGACGTTGCCATCAATGGCAGAGGTTTTTTTCAGATTCTGAAACCCGACGGGAACATCGGTTATACCCGGGATGGACAGTTTCACCTCAACTCGGAGGGCGTGGTGGTTAACGCCAATGGCTTCGCTTTGGAACCGCAGATACAAATACCGGACAACACGAATTCGGTGACCATTGGCAAAGATGGCACTGTATCGGCGATTGTGGCAGGTGCAACGGACCCGGTTACGCTTGGCAATATTAGTCTTGTCGATTTTATCAACCCGGCCGGTCTGGAGTCTTTGGGCGGTAACCTGTTCAAGGAAACCGCCGGAAGCGGGCCACCGATCGAGGGCACGCCTGGGCTTGACGGGTTGGGCAGTACCGAGCAGGGCATGTTGGAGAACGCCAATGTCGAGGTGGTGGAAGAGTTGGTCAATATGATCGTTACCCAGCGCGCCTATGAAATGAACTCGAAAGTCGTTTCAACGGCAGACGATATGTTGCAATACATCACGCAAAACCTGTAATTGAATGTGGCTGGATTTAACCCGTCATGGCCGGAGAGTTTTGGAGTTGGAATGAACAAGCAAATAAAATCGATGCGTCTCGGGTTTTGGGTATCGTCGCTGGCTTTGTTTTTGGCAGGTTGTTCGACTATGCAGCGGCCAACCCCGGTCGCTGGCGACCCTGCGTATGCGCCTATCCCGGCTAGTCGCCTGGTGGCGCCTGAGCCCGTTAACGGCAGCATATATCAGGTTAACCGAGGGGATAGCCTGTACACGGCCAAAACTGCCCATGGCATTGGCGATATTCTTCTGGTGACATTGCAAGAGCAAACCCAGTCATCGAAAACCAGTGGCACCAAGTTTCAGAAAGACAACAAAACCGCGTTTAACGAAGGCTCCATTTTAGGCAGTGCGCTGTCCGCCGGTAATTTGAGCATGGCGACCAATGTCGCGATGGATCGGAAGTTCACCGGCAAGGCTGAAAGCGATCAACAAAATCGTTTGTCCGGCTCGATAGCAGTGACGGTTGCCGAAATACTGCCAAATGGCCTGTTGCGAGTCAGAGGAGAGAAATGGCTCACCCTCAATCAGGGCAAAGAGTATATTCGTCTAAGCGGGTTAATCCGACCCGAAGATATCGCAGAAAACAACACGGTTGTTTCAACCAAGATCGCCGACGCCCGCATCGCTTACGGTGCTACGGGTGATTTCGATCAGGCCAATCGTATGGGTTGGGGCGGACGGTTTTTTAATAGTGAATGGTGGCCATTTTAGGTCGAACCGGAGTCAATGCTGATGACCAATGAAATTTGCCGGAAGAAAAACCATCGAACCGGGCAAGACGTTTACGACCGGTTTGTGTCTGTATCGATAGTTATTTGCACGCTTTTGGCGCTGATGATGAATCAGCCGGCCAGTGCAGATCGAATCAAGGATTTGGCATCGGTGGCAGGGGTCAGATCCAATCAGTTGATTGGCTATGGTCTGGTTGTCGGTCTGGATGGTACAGGTGACAAGGCACCTTTTACCAATCAAACGTTCAGAAACATGATGAACAAGTTTGGTGTGCTGATTCCGGCTGGCTCAGATCCAAAACTGAAAAATGTCGCTGCGGTTACCGTTCATGCCGATTTACCTCCTTTTGCCAAGCCCGGACAAACGATTGACGTGACAGTCTCTTCCATTGGCAATGCGAAAAGTTTGCGTGGCGGTGCTTTACTGATGGCGCCGCTTAAAGGTGCCGATGGCAAAGTCTACGCGGTGGCCCAGGGTAACCTGCTGGTTGGCGGGTTTGGAGTGGGTGGCGCCGATGGCTCCAAGGTTACGGTGAATGTGCCTGTTGTGGGTCGAATTCCGAATGGTGCTTCGGTGGAGGCGGCACCGCCTTCTTCGTTTCATCGAGGCGACACCTTGACCTTCAATTTGCATGACCCCGACTTTACCACGGCCAAACGTGTCGCGGAGACCATTAACAATTTGCTTGGCCCGAAAACGGCCAGTGCGCTGGACGCGGCATCGATTCAGGTGAAGGCGCCACGGCAAGCATCGCAGCGCGTCAGTTTTTTGTCGGTATTGGAAAACCTGAATGTCACCCCCGGCAATGGCGCGGCGAAAATTATTGTTAACAGTCGTACCGGCACTATCGTGGTGGGTCGGAATGTCAAGGTGCTGCCAGCCGCTGTCACCCATGGCAATTTGGTGGTGACTATTAATGAAGAACAGGGTGTCAGTCAACCTGGGCCGTTGAGCGAAGGTGAGACCGTCGTCGTTCCTCAGACGGATATCGATGTCAATCAGGAGCCGGCAAGAGCGTTTAAATTTGGTGCGGCAACTACGCTGAACGAAGTGGTGGAGGCGATAAACCGAATCGGCGCAGCGCCGGGTGATATTATGGCGATACTGGAAGCGCTCAAACAAGCTGGCGCGTTGAAGGGTGAGCTGATTGTTATTTGATCGGCAATCGATGCGGTAAGTGATATTGGCACTGACCGGCATTCGATCAAGCTGTTTTTTCGATACTCGCACCTTGATCCAGGCGGTACCAATGCGAAAGGTGGAAACTGAATGAACATCGCAAACAATCCATATCGGCAGGCGGATGTCTATACCGAGTTGCAAGGATTAAACGACATCAAACGGCAAGCCAGAGAGGATAAGGCCGCCGCGCTGAAACAGGTGGCGCAGCAGTTTGAGTCTATGTTCGTTACCATGATGATGAAGAGTATGAGAGATGCCAACAGGGTGTTTGGGGAAGGCAATTTCCTTAAAAGTAACGAATCCGAGTTTTATCAGGATATGTTTGATAGCCAGATGTCCCTGTCCCTAGCCAAAGGCCAGGGTATCGGGTTGGCAGAATCGCTTTACCGCCAACTGGCTGGGCAGATCGATGGTATCGAGCCGGATACGGCGATGGGCTCTGCAAATATAAACGCCATTCAGAACCATTCTAAGCACGGTTATCCGGTATCGGCTCCGGTATCGGCTCCGGTATTGAAAGCGGTAAGAATGGTCGATGCGATGGTAGAAATCGACCGTGTGTTAGAGGAAAACGCAAGCGAGCCATCCGCGTCGGCAACGGCTCCAGCCGTCAGTCCTGTCATCGACCCAGACGATGACGAAAAATGGCATCAGGTTATCAGTTCTTCTGGTTCGGAATTTCAAATTCAAGAACAACAGGTTTTGGATAAAGGGGCTGACCTCAACCTGGCAAAGGTTGCGGATAGACAAACAACGGGGTTTCCTAATGCTCGATCAGTCGCCAGTCCAGCAGATGTTCAGGTATTTGCCAGCCCTGAACATTTTGTGACGGCACTGTTTCCGATCGCCAAAAAAATTGAAAATGAAACGGGTATGGATGCCCGGTTTATGCTTGCACAATCGGCGCTGGAAACAGGTTGGGGCAAGCACATGATTGAAGGTGAGGGGCATCAGGTCAGCTTTAATCTATTCGGAATCAAAGCGGATCACAGGTGGCAGGGTGACAGCGTGACGATAGTGACGACCGAGTTCCGGGACAATACACCGATTAAGCAAAGGGCATCATTTCGCCGCTATGACTCTTATGAAGCGAGTTTTCGTGACTATGTGGATTTTCTGAAAACTAACCCGCGTTACCAGGAGGCGACAAAACTCTTTGCCCAGCCGGAAGCGCTGGCTAAAGAGTTGCAGGATGCCGGATACGCGACTGACCCTGAATACAGCCAGAAAATCAAGCGTATATTCAACGGTGATTTACTGCAATCGGCGTTATCCGCCAATCCAGGCTATTAACCAAGTGTCGTGATCGAGCGAAAGCTGGAGCGGAAAATTGCAGTGGAAGTAGACTGGAAAAAGTAGATTGAAAAGCAAGTAGATCGAAGAGGAAATGACATTATGGCAGGTTTGATTGGAATCGGCTTGACTGGTCTGAAATCGCATCAGACAGCCTTGTCTGCCACCAGTAATAATGTCGCGAATGTGAACACGCCAGGCTATACCCGGCAGGAAGCCCGGTTCGAGACAAACCCCGCTCAATTCGAGGGTTTTGGCTATCCGGGCACCGGGGTGAACATTGCCGACATCAGCCGGATCAGCGATCAGTTCCTGATCGATCAGTTTCGAGCGGATACCACGGTATTTAACTATCAGGAAACCTTTGTCGACCGTATTAGTGTGATCGACAGTTTTCTCGCCGATGTGACAACCGGGTTGTCACCGGCAGTAAACAAGTTTTTTAAGGCGTTACAGGGGGGCACTGATAACCCGGCTTCGGTTCCGGAACGACAACTTATACTCAGCCAGTCAAAAGGACTGGTAGTGCGTTTTAATGCAATAGCTGATCGTTTGCGAAACCAGAGACAAACCGTGGCAGAGGAAATGGCGTCCGATGTCGAAAAAATCAACAGGCTTACGGAAACCATAGCGGAGCTAAATTCTGAAATTGCATTGGCGCCGGGTAACAGAAACAACTCGACAGCCAGCCAGCCCAACGACTTGCTGGATCAGCGGGACGAAAAACTTCGCGAATTGGCAGAATTGGTGCAGGTGACTGTGATACCAGGTAATGATTCACAGCTTGATGTGTTTATCGGCAACGGACAGGCGTTGGTTATCGGGCGTCACTCCAGCGATCTGGTTATCGAACAAAGTCAGGCCGATCCCACTCAGAAAGAGGTCGCAATTATTGATCATAATGGTCAGACCAGGGTGATCACCCATTCGTTGGCCGGGGGCCGGTTAGGTGGCGTTATTGACTATCGAGACAGTATTCTGAGGGAAACCGCTAATTCGTTAGGTCGGATCGCTATCGTGATGGCAGACGCGGTGAATGACCAGCACCGGCTCGGCATGGATCTGGAAGGGCATCTGGGAGGTGACTTTTTTGCCGATGTAAACAGCGATCTGGCCGCAAGAACTCGTTTTGTCAGCAACGATAACAATGCACTGCCACAGGATCGGGTCGGGCGTGTCGATATTGTCGATACCTCTGCGCTGACCGTCGATGATTACGTGTTGCAGTTTAACGGGCCTACCGATCTGGACTATGTGTTGTCGCGTCGGTCTTCGGATGAGATTGTGCGCGCGGGCAGGCTGCAAAATACCCTGCCGGCGCAAATCGATGTCGAAGGGATTCGCATTACGTTTGAGTCGGGAAGTTTTCAGCAAGGTGATGAATACCTGATCCAGCCTACGCACTTTGGTGCGCGCGAAATAACACTGTCGGTCGACCGGGTAGAAGCCATCGCACTTGCTTCACCAATCAGTACCGATACCAGTTTGGGCAATATCGGCAATGCCGTGATCAGTGCCGGTGAAATGCTGAATGTGGACAATCCGCTGACTAACCAGCCTTTGCCCGCGTTCTCGGTACCGGATGCGTTGACCCCGCCTATGGTGGTCAGATTCGTTACCGATAGCGTTTATGAAGTTCTGGACGCCAGTGATCCGGCAAACCTGGTCGCTTTGTCGCCGCCTTTGGCCAATCGACACTATATCCCGGGTTTGAAAAACGAAATTTTCACCGATGATCCGGGTCAGATGTATATCAGCGCAACCGGCGCGGATATTGCGCAAATTCCTGCGCCTGGAGGTGGCCCCTATGCCAACGGCTATGGTGCGCAGACCTTGACGGTAAATGCGCGAGAACCAGCCACTGGTGTGGTAACGACTGTTTCGGTCAACCTGGCTGCCAATCAAAGCGCCGGTGCCATGGCCGCCACGCTGAATCAGGTGAACGGCGTGAGCGCCAGCGCCTATACCTTGGTCGAACTCACTAATTTTACCGGTGCGACTATGGGTCTTACCATCAATGGTGAGGCAGTGACCGTTGCCGCGCCAGACCCATACGACCCGCAACATGTCGCAGAAGCGATCAATGGCGATGCCAACTTGCAAAGTCTGAATATTGTGGCGCTGAGTGATGGTATGAGTGTCAGCCTGAGAAGGACGACAGGTGATGATATTGTTGTGGCGGTGACCGGTGGCGGTGGTGATAGCGTGGATGTGATCACCAAAAATGCCGGGCCGGTGACCGTTAACGCGGGCAATGGTACCGCGATCGGTGGCTTTCTCGATGTGCATCTGGCCAATGGTGTGTCACTGATTGCCAACAATACCAATGTGTTTGCCGAGACACCAGCTGTCGAGTCGAGTTATCGGGGGTTCAAGGTGAACCTGGTCGGTGAACCTAGGGCGGGGGATACCTTCACCATCGGCTACAACAGCGGAGGTGTGTCAGATAATCGGAATGGTCTGGGATTGGTGGCATTGGAGAATACTGGCATTATTGCGGGAGGCGCCATTACTTGTTCTGACGGTTATGCGCAGATGGTGGAAGAGATTGGAACCATAACGAATCAAAGGCGCATCGATAAAGAGTCAAGCCAGGCACTATTATTGCAGTCAGAAAATGCGTGGCATGAAATTTCCGGTGTCAATCTGGATGAAGAGGCCGGTAGGCTGGTTCAATATCAGGCAGCCTACAATGCCTCGGCCCAGGTTGTGTCGATTGCCCGCGATATTTTTAACACGCTGATTCAATCGGTATAAGCTTTTCTCGTTTAATGGTAACAGGTGATTCACGATGAGAATCTCGACATCGCAAATGTTCAATCGCAGTCTGGCTAATATTCAGGATGTCAATGCCGAGTTGCAGAATACCCAGTTGCAGCTTTCCAGTGGCAAACGAGTACAAACGCCATCGGACGACCCTGTTGCGGCAACCCGGATATTACAGATCAACCAGGATCTGGATTTGGTTTCTCAGTACCAGCGGAATATTGATTTGGTAGAAAACCGCTTGCGTCAAGAAGATGATTTACTTGCCGGTGTCAATGATATTGTTATCAGAATCCGGGAATTGACCATACAGGCGGGGGACGGCGCCCAAAACGAAGACGACAAGCTGTTTTTAGCGGCTGAAATCAAAGAACGGCTCAGCCAACTGGTGGGTATGATGAACTCACAAGACCCAAGCGGTGAGTTTATTTTCGCCGGTTTCCAGGGTAGCACCCGGCCATTTGAGCAGAATAAATCAGGTCAGTATGAATATCAGGGTGATGAGGGTCAGCGAAAATTGCAGATAGATACCAGCGTCACCATTGCCTCCAATGATAGTGGCAAAGCGGTGTTCGTCGATATAGAAGCGGCTGAAAAAACCTTTTTCACTCACGTCAATCCCAACAATGCTTCCGTTCCGCCGGCGGTGATCACCACCGGACAGGTGATCGACCAGGCCGAGTACGACAGTTTTTATCCAGACGATATGTTGATTCAGTTTAACAATCCTACTGCCATTACTCCGCCCGGGCCAAACTTTTCCATTGTTGAACCGACTTCCGGCAGGGTACTGTTCAACCCGCAACCTTATCATGGCGGGCAGCCTATTCTGGCCAATGGCGTAAAATTTGAAATTGTTGGCAATCCGGCGCCGGGCGATACCTTTTTTGTCCAATCGACCGAGAAGCAGTCTTTGCTGACAACGGTGGAAAAGCTGATTTACGGTCTTGACAACTATCAGGCCGATGCGACGGGAAGGCAGGCATTGACTGCTTTGCTGGATGATACAATGGTCAATCTCGATCATGCGCAAACAGCGATTCTGGAAACCCGGAGTCAAATTGGTGCGCGATTGAATACCGTGGCTACCACCAGAGAAATGCATTTAGATGTTGAACTGCTTACCAAAGAAATCCTGTCTGATTTGCAGGATGTCGACTTTGCCGAAGCGACCAGCGAGCTGACGCTTGAAAGTTTTATTCTGGACGCTGCCTTTTCAAGTTTTTCACGAATATCCGGTTTACACCTGTTTGATCGCTTGTAGTGCAGTTTACCCAGCTGGCTCATAACAAAAGCCCACTCAAAGTTTAAAAAATGTGCACAGCGTTGCATATTTTCAATTTAGTGAATGGCTTGTCTTGACCCGTTGTTTTTTGGCGTGTTAATAATAATTAATCGTATTATTAACGCTGAGTGCTTGACTGTCTTTTTCGGTAGTTGCTGCCATCATGGCACTTGCTGTAGCCGCTACGGGTTTGATTATGGGTATCACGCTATTCACTGATGGTAATAGAAAATACTATCGCGTTACCAAGGCCTGGAACGGCAAAGAGCGCCAGGTTTATGTGCGAATTGGCAAGAGCGAGAAGAAAGCACGGATAGAAGCTGAAAAAATCGAGTCGGATCTGGAGCGGCGCCGTATCGCTTTTTACCGGCAAAAGCAGCGTGCCGGCGATGGTCTGATACACCGGGATGGTAAGATCGTCGGTTTGCAATTGCAAACCCGCAGTCGAGGGGGCAGAAAGCCTTGCACAGAGTTCAAGATACGGATCAAAGCGCCGAAAAAAGCCGTGCGGTTCAAGTCAGTATCTGTCAATGCCTATGGTATCGAGGACGCGTTTCGAAAGTCTGTAGAAAAGATTTGTGACTTACGAGACATCGATACGCCTGGCCCGGTTTATGCCAAGTTGATGCGGGCACTGCCCGTTTATCAAGCAGAGTATTCCAGGTTGACCGGTGAACCGGGCGAACAGGAAAGAAGTGGCGAAGAGAGCCATATCGAAGAAAGGCAAAGGGGTTTACTCGATCAACTAAAGGGCTCTTTACAGGATCTCTTTAAAACGCGCGTCAACAAAAAAAAACAAGTCCGGTAAACCGGAATGAGAAGTTGATATCGGGCCGGGCGAATAAAAATGCGCTTAGAATGCTGTTTCAAGAAGCTCGTACCTGGCTGTTTTCGGTATGTTCCAGTAATTCGGACTCGTCCAGAACGCGGACATCACTTCCCTGCACAATGCCAGGCATGGACAAAGCGATCGAATGACTTGTCTTCGGCTTTTGTGGCAACATGCATATGCATCTTTTTAGTTATTGGGTGCGTCTTGCAAGCGCGCAGTTTTTCTTTCAATTAGCTGGTTTATCTGTTCTAACATCTGGCTTGCTTCCAGGGCATAGTGATCGCTGGTGCGGGCTTTTTGCAAGTGGTTTTTCGCCAAGGTTAGTTCTCCTTTATCCAGTGCCAGGAGCGCCAACATAAAATGTGCCCCTTGGCTCATTGTTTGCCGGTTCAATGTTGCGGCTTTTTCGTGGATGTTTTTCAGTATCTTGATTTGGCGAAGATCAGAGCACCGGTTCAGTAAGTTGCCATACTGGTTAACGGTATAGACTGTGGTGGGAGGTTGAACCAGCGCGTCAAAAGTGCGTTGGCGTATTGCAATAACCTCTTCGGGTCGAAAAGACTCGGGCGCAGAGCACATAATGGCAATCTGGGCCAGACCGTATCCTGCCTCCGCAGGGTTTAACTGCAGGGCTTTGTCAAGTGCGCCAAGTGTTGCCTTTGTGTTCCGTGTCTGATTGAAATAATAATCAGCGGTTTTGGCCCAGACTCGGGGTGAATTATTATTGATTTCATGCCAGTGTGCGATTAACTGCGCTTCGGATTGCCAATACAGCACTCTTTGCGCCAACAAAGCGGCGGGTATTGCGACAATCAGGAAAAACAACAGAAATAGCCAGAATGCGCCAGAAAAACGGAACCGGTTGACCAGCCATATCAGAAAGTAAACCAGTGAAAACAGGGGGCCGGCATAAGGCAGGTAATTACGATGCTCGAAAACCAGCTCGAGTGGCACAACGGTTGACTCTATCAAGTGCCCGGCAGTAAACCATAAAATACCAAATGCCAGCCAGGTTAGCTTGTTCTTGATAACCAGATAAATGACGGTACCTACAATCGCCAGCCAACCCATACCGGCAAAGGCAGTGGTGATCGGAGTCACAATATCTTCACTTGGCGAAATGGTATCGTGGATAAAGGTCAGGTTGCTGGGGGTGGGAACAAGGAACCAGTATAGGTAATAAAACAGGATTCTGAGCTGGCTGAGCAAGCGCATATCATAGTCAAAGTTGCGCGAAAGCAGCAGCGCATCGTTGGACGCTGTCAGGTACTGTTGGATCAAGTAAGCGATTATCAGGATAGTGGGCAAACAGAGGAGCAGCATATAACTCTGGTGGGTGATTTTGCCTATGTCAGGATGAAATTTAAATCGAAAAAAGCAGACTTCGATAACAACGCAGAGCGTCACTGTCAAAACGCCGTTTTCTTTACTCAGAAATGCCAGCAAGGTGAACAAACTGACACTGGCCAAGCCGAACCAAAACCCGGTTCCTGAAAGCAGCAGTTTTTCTCGATAGTAGATAAAGGCATTGATGCCAGCCAGACAAAACAATGCCGATAGCATGGTCGCTCTCTGTACGCTATAAAGTACGGTGCTTACCATTGACGGGTGCAGTAGCCAGGCGGTGCTTACCAGTAGCGGTAACCAGCGCATGACACCAGTCAGATCAGGCTGGCTTGGATGATTGCCGGGAAGTTTTCTGACTAGCTGGGAGCAGACTCCGAACAATAAAAAGCCGACGCCAAGGTGAATAAACAGGTTGCTGAGCTTGAGTGATTTAAAAAAGTCCTTGGCGAAATAATAGTTTAGCGCGAAGCTGATGTGACTAATGGGTCTATGGGCCAATTCCGGTCGGTCAGATGTAAATGCACCGTTCATTGAAGTCGCGGCCTGATACAGGCTTTCTTTATCGATTTGGGTGATTTTTATGCCGTGATTGTGGACGATATTCGCGTAGTCATCGAGTATCATCGGGCCATTGATGCCCGGATAGTAGATATAGAAGGTAAGTACACACGCCAGGCCAAACAATATGGCGATAAGGATATCGCTCGGTGCCGGCGGGCGACTGAAATTTTTGGTGTGGTTAGTCATCAATCGTTGCCGATGGTTGTCAATTCGATTGGTAATTTGTAATTGGATATCCTGTTCGTTAGCTCAGTATAGATGCTTGGTGATAGCGCACCATCGAAAAATACCCCGCGAACTTTGAAAAAATGGGTGGAATCGTGTCAATTCTTGTGAATTTGCAAAAAAAAACAAACATGACCAATAAATAACCTGATTTTTGTATTCAAAATGCTGTAAACTTGCGCGCGGATTTGGCCCTTAAATATCGGGAAGAGTGATGTCTGACTTAAGCAAATATAGAAACATTGGTATTTTCGCGCACGTAGACGCGGGAAAAACAACAACAACTGAACGAATTTTGAAACTCACTGGTAAAATACACCGAACCGGTGAGGTTCATGACGGTGAATCTACGACTGATTTTATGGAGCAAGAAGCCGAACGAGGCATCACCATTCAGTCGGCAGCCATCACCGCCTTTTGGAAAGATCACCGTTTGAATATTATCGATACTCCGGGGCACGTTGACTTCACGGTTGAGGTTTATCGATCCCTTAAAGTGCTCGACGGTGGTGTCGGTGTTTTTTGTGGCTCCGGTGGTGTCGAGCCACAATCCGAGACTAACTGGCGTTATGCCGATGAGTCCGGCGTTGCCCGAATTATCTTTGTCAACAAATTGGATCGTATTGGTGCAGACTTCCTGAAAGTGGTTGATCAGGTAGAAAACGTACTGGGTGCCAAGCCGCTGGTGATGACCTTGCCAATAGGCCGAGAGGACAGTTTCAAGGGTGTGGTCGATATACTTTCCAAGCAAGCCTATGTTTGGGACGACACGGGTCTTCCCGAGAACTATGACGTTGTCGATATACCTGCTGACATGGTTGAAGATGTCGAAATGTACCATGAACAGTTGATCGAAACAGCGGTAGAAGTCGATGACGACATTATGATGGCGTACATGGAAGGCGAAACGCCAACTACCGAGCAAATCAAGCAGTGTATTCGTAAGGGCACTAACGAGTTGACCTTCTTCCCGACTTATTGTGGCTCAGCCTTCAAGAACAAGGGTGTCCAGTTGATTCTCGATGCGGTTGTCGATTATTTGCCAGCACCGACAGAAGTCATACCGCAGCCTTTGACCGATGAAACAGGTGAACCTACCGGTGAAGTGGCCACGGTATCTGTTGACGAGCCGTTCCGGGCACTGGCATTCAAAATCATGGACGACCGTTTTGGTGCGCTGACCTTTATCCGTGTCTATTCAGGTAAGCTGAAAAAGGGCGATACCGTTCTCAATTCGTTTACTGGCAAAACCGAGCGTATTGGTCGTATGTGTGAGATGGAAGCGGATGAGCGGAAGGAGCTGGATTCGGCGCAAGCCGGTGACATTCTGGCGATTGTCGGAATGAAGAATGTGCAAACAGGCCATACTCTGTGTGACCCCAAGAATGAATGTACGCTGGAAGCCATGGTCTTTCCAGAGCCGGTTATTTCTATCGCGGTCAAGCCAAAGGATAAAGGCGGCTCCGAGAAAATGGGGGTTGCCATTGGTAAAATGGTGGCTGAAGACCCCACTTTTCAGGTGTATACCGATGAAGATTCGGGCGAAACCATTTTGCGTGGTATGGGTGAGCTTCATCTCGATATCAAGATAGATATATTGAAGCGTACTTATGGTGTCGACCTGGAGGTCGGTGAACCTCAGGTCGCCTACCGTGAAACCATTACCGCTGAAGTTGAAGATTCTTATACCCACAAGAAGCAGTCAGGTGGTTCTGGTCAGTTTGGTAAAATTGATTACCGTATCAAACCGGGTGAGCAAAATTCGGGGTTCACTTTTACTTCGACGGTGGTTGGCGGTAACGTGCCCAAAGAGTTCTTCCCCGCGATAGAAAAAGGCTTCGAGACCATGATGAGCGATGGTGTCTTGGCTGGCTTCCCGGTACTGGATGTCGAAATCGAATTGTTCGATGGTGGTTATCACGCGGTTGACTCTTCTGCGGTGGCGTTTGAAATCGCTGCCAAAGGGGCATTCCGTCAGTCAATGCCCAAAGCCAAGCCCAAGCTTCTCGAACCCATCATGAAAGTGGATGTGTTCACGCCGGAAGATCATGTCGGGGATGTCATAGGTGACCTCAACCGTCGTCGAGGCATGATCGAAGGTCAGGATTCGGGTGCTTCTGGTGTGCGGATCAAAGCCAACGTGCCGCTTTCAGAAATGTTTGGTTATATCGGACACCTGCGAACCATGACTTCCGGCCGGGGTCAGTTCTCTATGGAGTTCGATCATTACGCACAATGCCCGACTACGGTGTCGGAGAAAGTGATCGCTGAAGCGAAAGCGCGAAAAGCGGCCAACTGATCAGGCTGGTTTTTGGTGCTCTCAAAAAGCCCCGGCATATGCCAGGGCTTTTTTTATCTCAGACAGACCAGAAGCAATTCAACAGTTTGCTGACACTCACCTACTGGAAAGCCGGCAAGCGTATTCAATCCGAGTCTAAAAACAGTGGGGCTGTCATCAAGCAAGAACTGGCAAGCCTGAAAGAGGGCAAAGTCACGGTTAACGTTTTCTCCAAACAACTAACGCCTTTAGCAGGTCGCCTGGCTGAACTTGTTATGTTCACTCATATGCTCCATTATGTGTATAACTTAACACTAAGTACACAACGGTGCAGCATAATGAGAACAAATATTGTAATAGATGATAATTTAATGGAAAGCGCTCTCAAAGTCAGCGGGCTAAGCACAAAAAAAGACGTGGTAGAACAAGGCCTTAAACTCATTATCAAGAGGAATCAACAGCAAGACATTCGCAAACTTAGGGGCAAAGTAAAATGGGAAGGTGACCTCGATGAAATGCGGGGACGTAAATGATTTTGGTAGACGCCAGTGTTTGGATTAACTATTTAAATGGAACGCTCTCTCATGAATGCGATCTCTTGGATAAGGCTTTAGAGGAAGGCACGGCGGCAATTGGAGATATTGTATTTTTAGAGATTCTTCAAGGTTTCAGAAACGAAAAAGATTATAAAGAGGCTAAAACGCAGCTTTCGAAACTAGACCAGTACGAATTGTTCGGTCATCACATGGTTGAGAAATGTGCAAGCAACTATCGAAAATTAAGAAAGAAGGGAATGACAATTAGAAGCACTACCGATGTAATCATTGCGACTTTTTGCATTGAAAATAAGTTACCTCTTTTATTTTCAGATAAAGATTTTTTGCCTTTCGTTGAACATTTAAAGCTTCACTCTGTCGTGCCAAAAACATAACGCCGCGTTAACCGCGCAAGCTGTAAGCGAGTCCGGTTGAACGCTTGTGTACGCCCAGCGTGGGCATGAACTAGTGAGGTGAAAGAGGTCACAATCCTTAGCGATTAGTACCGCTATTAGATGATAACTACTGGCGAATGGCAAGGACTTAACCGCGAGGTTGGGTCTGGAGGAAGCCGCTAGCAAAACTGCGAGCTGATGAACAAGAACATCATATGAGGCGTAAGCTGAAGGCGAGTTGGCACAAGACAACTAAGTCATGTGATCTAACGGCCACCGTAAATGATGCAGTTGTGCAGGGACAGTTCATGCTCTTATCTGGGGAGATCTGCTTAACAAGCGATCGGTCAACAACCAGTAAGGTTCTGGTATACAAGTAGACCCTGTAAATAATTCTGTGTAACTGCCAGTTTTAAACATAATCAGTTAAGCGGTCTTCGAACTCAATAATAAATCGATTCAAGGCTGCTTTC